>Ga0209025_1004417_pt1 | contig 12233 bp, 17 predicted proteins | sample AraplaMF_Col_mLB_FD_184256 | JGI IMG/M metagenome (GOLD analysis project Ga0209025, IMG submission 184256) | Arabidopsis root microbial communities from the University of North Carolina, USA - plate scrape MF_Col_mLB (SPAdes) (version 2) | ecosystem: Host-associated > Plants > Roots > Endosphere... | reverse complement strand
ATAAGAAACGTGGTCTCGATGCTACGGGACGAGAATTGGAGTATGTGCTGGTTACCAAGCAAAATCAATTACAGATTGAATGGGTCATTAGAGCGCTCATGATGTATGCAGGACTGCGGGGCGGAAGGTTACGGTTGACGATTATTGATGATCAATCGACCGATTTAACGATTCCGATCGTGAAGCGATTAACGATGCATCGAAGTGTCGATGTATTGATTATAGATGCATCGGATTGGGATTCGAACGCTGTTATGCAGCATATGCGCCAGCCTATTCGTATTCGGTTGAATGAAGCGGAGGATTGGGCAAAAATACCCTTTGCTGGATGAGTGTAGTAACCGGTTACAATGAATAAGGTTTATGTTGTTGTTGATTAAGGCGGCAAAATAGTAAATGAGTGTGAAGCACACCTCATTCAGTGAAAGCTGAGGGGTGTGCTTTTTTGCGTTTAAAGGATTTGGATAGGATGTTTGAAAGGGCGGTTATTTTATAACGGTAGGGACGCTGCTCCACGAAGATATGAAGTTCAGTTGGACAGGGGGAGGTACGAAATGCGAGCTTATGTATATACCGTACGGGTTGGAGACAAGTGGGTGTGTCGATTGTCGCTGGATTGTCGTGTGGATTTGAGGTTTTGGTGTGGGAAGAAGGCTGGACAGGCAGGAGGGATTGAGGGGAGAAATGGAGGTGAAGCTGCGGGGTTAGACGAGAATAGAGCTTATGAAGGGCGGGGTGAGGAGGTATGGATGACGGTGTCGTCAATTCCTCTTGGCCTGGCAGTATACGTTACGGAGCAATGGGAGACGGGGCCATTGGAACCGAAGCGTCTGATTCGATTATTGCAAGAAGCGGATCCTCAGGTGATGGAGTGGGTTTCTCAGGGGGATTTGCAGATTAAGCAAGTTACGAGGGAGGATGTCTGTCGGAGTGCGCAGGGGTTACAGGAAGTGACGTGGTTGGGAGTTAGTGATTGGGGTGTTAGGAGTAGGAGCTGGAACGGGAATGCAAATGAAGGGATGATTATGGAGGGGGTTTGGAATGGAGACCTGTGGGATGACATCGGCTGGGGTGGTCTGAAGCGGGTTGCGTTGCGATTGGCTGCAGGGATACAGGGGCGCTCGTTGTTGGCACATGAACTGCAGGACTATCTTGCGTCCTACGGGATGGAGGATGCTGTGTTGTATTGGCGTACGCTTGCACAGCTCGCGCACGTACAGGGTCTGGTGGAGCTGCGGAGCGGACTAGTCGTCCGCGAAGCGCCGCGGCGCTTCGCGCTGCTGCGTCGCCAGCGGGAGCTCTGCTGCCTGCGCTGCGGTAGCCGCGCAGACTCGCACCGCCGCACGGCATGCGCCACGTGCGGCAGCCCCGGCTGCGCCTACTGCGAGGCCTGCCTCGCAATGGGGCGCAGCCGGGCTTGCGCGCTGCTGCTGCATGGCACCGCAGCAGCAGCACGCCTTGCGGCGCACGGCGCCGCCGGCACGGCCGCGGCGGGCCTTGCCCGCGCCGCTGGCCGCGCGCACGCCACCGAGCCTGGGGCGCGGTGGCGGCTTAGTGAAGCGCAGCACGACGCTTCGCGTGCTGCGCTTCACTTCCTGCAGCAGCCGTGCGCCGCTGCAGGTAACACGCCCGCCGCCCGTGGCGGGGCGGGCGTGCCGTCTTTCCTGCTGTGGGCCGTAACCGGCGCAGGAAAGACCGAAATGGTTTTTCCGCTGTATCTAAAATCCCTTATAATACAAGGGGTTATATGTTAATGAAAATACTTTGACCATATTTTGACCATATTTTACTCCAAAAAAAATTATAGGTTATTCATGAGTTGGCTAAAACGCTCAGATGCTTCGCGCTTCACTGTCTTGGTTACATGGAGATACACGTTCCTCGTTATTGCATCATCAGCATGTCCAAGACGTTCCATGATTTGCACCAATTCAACTTTTGCCTCAGCGAGTAAAGAAGTATGTGTATGTCGTAGTGAGTGAGGTGTGAGGTTTGTATTAAGTTTTGCTATTTTCAAAATTCGCTTCATTCGATTTTCAATAACTTTTGGTTTTTCAGGATAACCATAAAACTCCCGCATTTTTGGGAATACAAAATTCTCGTCATGATACACGTCTCTGTGACGCATTCTAAGGACGTTTAGAGCGCTTTTGTGTTTGGATAAGGTATCAAGTAGGGTTTGGTCTACATCTACCATTCTCGTAGACGCTGCGGTCTTAGGAGTGCCAATAATATATGTGATCGTATTGTTCGTCGGATTCCAATATGTTTTTGTTATGCTAATTGTTTTCTCTTCAAAGTCAATGTCACTCCACTTTAAGGCACATAACTCACCAATCCTCATGCCTGTGTATGCTAAAGTCAAAAACACAACGTAATCTTTATCAAGGCCGTGACTATTGCATGTGCTTAAAAATAGTGCTAATTGCCCTTTTTCCAAGTATTTCGGCAGATCACTATTATTTTCGATGTCTTGTACAGTTTTTTGTTTAGTAGGAATTACTGAATACTGGGTAGGGCTCGAAGTTATGACTTCTAACTCAATCGCTTTCGAAAAAATCATTTTAGCAGTTGTATGCGTTGCGAGTATTGTTTCCTTGGCATATTCCTTTTCGTGAAGAAAAAACAGAAAGTTTTGATACATATGCTTAGAAATGTCTTTTAGCTTTATGTCTACAAAAAATTTTTGTATTCGGTTTATACAAACTTCTCTAAGTTTTACAGTGCTAGCCTTTACTCTCCCTGTGGATTTATATATATCAAGCCATTGCTTAGCAAAATTCTTGAAAGTAATATCACTTCCTTTGATGTATGTGCCGTTAGCTAATGATTGTTCCAATGCAGCGGCATCAAGCTGAGCTTCTTTTTTTGTTTTAAATCCTCTCTTGGTTGTTTGCTTTTTTTTACCGCTAATAGGATCAATAGTTGTATAAATTTTGTACATCCACAAAGTTCCCTCTTTAGTTGAATACTTTTGGAAACTAGCCATAAAAACCCCCCCTTAATAAGAATGTATGTTCTGTTTACGTGCGTGAACAACTAACCACATAATCAACTATGTAGATTAGCACCATTCAACTAATGAACTGAAATTAATCTTTGTTGCCGTCTCTATATCAGCCATTTGAATCACAAACTGTCTTATATCCGACAAGAGAAATTGAGGTGCAAATTTTTCACCGCGAATTTTATTTATCCGTTTCTTAACATGGGGCAAGTAAACTCCTATATGATCCGGGAATTTCGTATGAGTAATTAGTTCAGAATTTAAAATTGATAAGCTAAGCATGTCGTCATTTATATCTTCATGACTTATTGAGTGAAAATCTCCATCAAGTGGTATATAAATCGCGGTCGAACTCCAGTCAAAACAACCATTTGTCGGACTTACAATTAACCACTTGGGAATTTTTACTCCGTTAGAAAAAGTATGAATAACTCGTAAATCAAACATTATACATCAAACTCCACTTTAGTAACTTGTCCTTGGATGATTACATCGTATATAGGATACACCTTTGGGGGGATGTTTCGGTTTGATGCTTGCAATATAATATTATCATCTTCGTAAAAAACTCTTTTAAGAGTGCCTTCGTCGCCGTCAACCAATACAACACCTATTTTTCCTTGTTGACATGTGTTTTGTTTTCTCACAAGGACTCTCATACCTTCTTGAATACCCTCATCTATCATGCTATCTCCCTTTACATAGAGGTAGAAATATTCTCCATCTGAAATGCTATCTTTAGATACGATTTCGTAGCCGATTATATTTTCTTGAGCAAGAGCACCGTAGCCTGCGCGAATTTCACCATAAATAGGAATTTGAACCATCTCCACTGAGCTATTATTAAAAGTATGTTCAAATGAATGATTTAATTGTTGGTTAGACGCTTCGTGACCTAGTAAATAATTAGGGCTAACTTCAAAAAAGTCAGCAATTACATTCACCATATCCGTCCTTGGTTTAGAAATACCTTGTTCCCATGCGTTATAACGTGGACGTTTAATGCCTAAACGTGTCGCCACTTCATATTGACTTAGACCTTTGTCTTCTCTTAAACGGATTAACTTCTTAGCGAAATCCATAATATATCATCCTTTAAAATTAATTATCCATCACCCCTTGACGGATAATTATATTATCCGCTATAATTCAATTATCAGATGGGGGTGAAAGTGAAAATGTCGAAAAAACGCGAAAGATTTAAGGAATGTCGTAAAATAAAAGGTACACAATCATATGTTGCTAATGAGATGGGGATCTCAACTGTATATCTAAGGATGATTGAGAACGGGACATTTACTCCTGGTAGAGATTTAATGTTTAAATTCTCAAGTTATTTCAACACTCCACTTGAGGAACTATTCTCAGACTATTTCAATCAATTTGAATTTGCCCAAAACCGATAATTTAATTATCTATTCCATATTATAGATAATTTAATTTATTCAGTCAAGTGAGTTGGATGTTTTTTTTGTTTAAAATGGATAAAATATTTATCTGATTTTATGGTTAGTAAGGTGGGGTGGAAATAATGGAATCTATGTTTAAGGTTATAGTCGACCAAAATTTAGTTAGTAAACTAGCTAAAGAAGAGATCAGTAGAATTATTGGAGAAAGTGGAAGCGGAACTTGGTGGGATTTAAAACGACTTGAAGCTGAAACTTGCCGAAAGCGTGATTGGCTTATTGAGAATATTCTTCTCAACCCAATCTTTAAATTAGAGATGAATGATATATCGAATAAATGCGAAAGTGGGCGTTGGATGTTCAAAGGTGAAGCAATGCGCAACTTTTTAAATATCCACTTCCACGAATTAAATAAATCAAGTGTGAAAGGAGTAAGAACGTGAATCAAATTCAAGTTACGCTATCAAATAATTTAACTGAGATCGTCGCTGAAATTAATGTTTTTAAACAACAAGCCGGACAAGCAGTGTTCGAAATAGGTCGGCGATTAAGATTCGTAAAGGAGAATGATCTAACACATGGTCAGTGGCTTCCGTGGTTAGAGTCGATGGATATAGATCGTAGTACAGCAACGCGAATGATTCAAGCTTTCGAACAATTCGGAAATGATGCGACATCGCACCATTTACCAACCGGGAAAATATTCGAAATGTTATCCCTTCCAGAATCGGTTGACCGACAAAAGTTTATCCAAAAGAGCCACACGGTGCCATCAACAGGTGAAGAAAAGACAGTGGATGAAATGAGTGTTCGTGATCTAAGGGAGGTGAAACAGAAGTTAAAAGAAGCGGAACAACGCGAGAAACAGATTAAGCAGGAAGCCGAGAAAGCAAAAAAAGAAGCGCGACATTTTGAAGCTCTGTGGGTAGATGAAAAAGATAAACCGCCGCAGAGGATTGTCCAAGAGCCGGAGGACTACATAGAACTAAAATCCGTTACTCAAGAGTTGAGTAACAGAGTTGTGCAATTAGAAAGAGATAAACGGCAAATGGAGTCTGATTATCAGGAGAAGATCACTCAGCAAGATCAATCAGAACATGCTATTCGTGAGTTAAAGAAATCATTTAAAAACATCATCACATTCGTTACTACGGAACAGATGAACGCGATTTTTAACTATTCCATGGTGGAAGGTCGTGTCGAAGCACATAAGGCGGTCGAACAGTTTTTACATCAATTTGATGAGCAGATAAAAGGGGTATTCGATTATTGGAATGGGCATACGCAAATTATTGATATTTAGGAGGGATTAAATTGAACACAGCACTACAAGTTCCAGAATGGAATCAAGAAGAGCAAATCGAACGCCTTATTGCGATTAGTACGAATTTTGCTCAAGGGGCGGGCAAGCAAGATAAACGGATCGGTGACCTAGAACAGCGAATGAATAGTGTTGAGAACAAAATGACTTGTGACAGTCGGCATCAGAATAACATTAACGATTTCGCAAAACGAAGTATTTCGAACTTGTTAGGGTCAGCAGCGCACCCGAATTATAGGAAAACTATCACGGCATTATGGGCCGACTATAGAAGAATTTTCGGGATTAATTCTTATCGCGATACTTTGGTTGCTGACTATGATCGTGCAATAAATTGGATTCGTCTTTGGAGACCAATAATTAAGCAGGAGGTCAAAAGCAATGGAAGCAGTGCAATTGAGTAGTGTTGAAATCGAAGAGGCGGTAATAGACATTGGGGGATTTGAATGGAAGAGTCGTGTTTCTTGCGTTGAGAAATTGGCGTCTGTATGCATTGAGAGAAGGATGAAGTTCGAGGATGCGATTGGGGTTATCAATATCATGAATTATTGTTCTAACCCATTAAAGATGACTAAGAAACAACTATCAATGTTAAAACGTGATGTAAATAAACGTGTTAAGGATTTTCAGCATGAGAGAAAAGTTCCAGAAGTAGGCGACCTAGTTCGTGTTCCAAAATTGGTTAAGAATCAATTGCTGAGTGGTTATGTGCAGAACGGTAGAAACTTAGTCGAAGCGGTTGTGATTGGTTGCCGAAAGATGACATCGGGTTATCACTACAAAGTTCAGCGGGTTACAGATGGTGAAGTCCAAGAAGGTAATGGTCATATGATCAAAGAGATTATAACTAAGGGCAAATGTTGAGGAAGGGTGTAATGAAGATGGGAAAGTACAAATGTGGTAAGCGTATAGGAACCCGCCTGTGTGTATTGTGTGGCGACGTATGGATGGATCTATTAACACTAGCAGAGATAGAAAGAATCTGCATTGATGCATGGGGATTGAAATCATGATTACAAAAAAGAGATAGGGACGTCTGCAAACGTATCTATCTCACAAGTTACTTGCAAATAAAAACAATGCTAGTTTAACACTTAATATCAATTTCGTGCAACCCCAAGTTAAGGAGGGGGGGATATGGCAAGCCCACAGTTAGGAAACGGCTTTGTGAGCATCGCAAATGAATTATGGGATGAAATAATAAGTCGCGACTTCTCAAAGCGTCAGAAAGAGATTCTCTTGCTTATATTGCGATTATCTTATGGGTGTAGAAAGAAATATGCACACATACCCAAGCTAAAGTATTTTTCATTATGCGGTGTCGGCCCTACTCATATTTCTAAAGAGTTGAAACTCTTACAAACATATAAGGTGATTACTTGGGAACGTGAAAATATGAACTTTGCTCTCAATAAAGATTATGATGTGTGGCAAGTTGCTTCTGTTAAGGAGTGGAATCCAGTTGATTTCAATGAGCTGCTACATCTCAACTTAATAGAAAAAAACTTACCAAAACGGGAAGTTACCAAAATGGTAAGTTACCAAAAAGGTAACAAGAAACTTACCAAAAAGGTAAGTATAAAGTTACCAAAAAGGGAAGTTCGACACGTCCCAAACCCTTGGCACTCTAAGGTGAAACGGCTGTCTAAAGACAGTATTAAAGACAGTATTAAAGACAATAGTTGTTGTTTAGAAGAAAACACTCCAATTATCGATTCAAATGAATATAGAAAAGCTGTCGAATCGAGGTATATACAACGTCGTGGGGTAGGTTTGGAATTAACTAGCTTTGATGTCGAAGCGATCGATGAATTAATTAAAGAGAAAATTCCACTTTCAGTCGCATTAGATGGGATTGATCAAGCGTACAAGGATTTCAAACCAAAACATCGGCGAGATAGGATCAATAGCCTGAATTATTGTTTATCGGTCATCTACGGCCTTAACGCACGGAAGGCCAATGAACAGATTGAACCAATCATGCAGACGGAGTCAGCAGAGGAATCCGTTGAACACGGGGATGACGAAGAGGTGCAAAGGTTGCTGCGAGAACTGGAAGCGAGAAGAGGTGAAACATTGTGATCAAGGAAATTACGAAGTACATGCCAACGGATTATCACGATAGGCTAAAGCGCATGCAACAGGAATTGCACACTAATCCTGATGTAATCGCCTTGAAGGAGCAATTCCCAGATAGGGAAACAGTAGATAGCGAATTGTACCACTATACCCAATCCTGTGAGCGATGCCGCACTTGTCCGGGGCTAGAGGCATGCGAAAATGAGTTTCCGGGGCATCGTTTAACGCCTGTACCGGACCCGAACAAACAGGATAGATTGAATTTCGCGATGCGACCTTGCGCGCTTCAAGAAGCCGAAATGAAAAGGCGGCAGATTCAAAAATTATTAAAATGCCACAATGTGAAAGATTATATCAAGAATTCGACGTTCGGCGATATGGACATTGATCCGCAACGGCGGGCGGCGATTATCGAATGCATGAAATTTTGTTCTGACTTCAAACCCAATAAGTCGATTAAGGGGCTTTATTTATATGGTTCATACGGTGTAGGGAAGAGTCGTATTGCGGGTGCTATTGCGAACGAGTTGGCGAAATTCGGTGTTGATGTCGCGCTTGTTTATGTTCCTGATTTCCTCGAAGAGATTAAGGATTCAATCAGTGACAATACGGTGCAGCAGAAGGTCGAAGCATTGAAAAAGGTGAGTGTTCTCATTCTTGATGACATAGGGGCTGAAACACTTTCTAATTGGACCCGGGACGGCATTATCGGCGCGATTCTCAATGATCGGATGGAGAAAAACACGACGATTTATACATCGAATCTGACAATCTCTGAACTAAAGAATCATTTCGCCAAGAACCGGGAAGGAACGGACTTTAAAAAAGCGGAGCGACTCATTGAGCGCATAGAACCATATGTGCAGGTTGTGTCAGTAGTCGGCCGGAATCGGCGGAGGGGATGAATATGTGTAGATTTTGCAAAGGATCAAAGATAGATGTCATCTATAAAGGCTCCATAATTGTAACAGGGCCATGTAATTTTTGTCAGGACGATGATGACCATCCGGGCGCCCAAATGGATGGACCGGGATGGGATATAGATTCTTTCAATCTGCAATTAGTAGGGAGGGGTTTACGTGAATATTAAAGTATCACGGCAATCACTCGTAGTTGCGTTAAGAGATTTAACACTTACTAACAAAACATTGATGATAGAATCGTCGGAATCGTTAGTAATAACGCTATTCGATGACTATACCGTTGTCCAAACTGCAATCAAAGATGTAGAAGTTAATCGCCCAGGCGCCATTGTTATTCAAGCAAATACGTTTTTCGAGATCATCGAAAAATTGCGGAACGACGAGGTTTACATAGATAGCGCTAATGAAAGTGTAAAGATAAGGAATGGACAAACTCAATTAGAGGTTTCCACGTTGGATAGTTCGATCTATTGTAGGGAGGTTTGCCCACCGGACGAATCACTCTTTTCTCTATCAGGAAAGACGTTGAAATCCTTTTTTAGAGCTGTTGCACATGCAATAGATAAAGATAGTACAAACGTCGCGACCACGGGCATTAGACTGAAATCAGAGGACGGGTATTTAAGTGCAACGGGCTGCAACACTAAGCAAATTGCATATATCACTACTGAAATACATGATTCACCGGAATTCGAAATATTGCTCTCTGCGGATCATGCGAAGCTCTTGCAAGGATATATTCATGACGGCGACATTCATTTCTCTATCAAAGGCAATGATGCCATCTTCGTAGCAGGGAGCCACATATTTTATATGCGACTCTTGGATGCACAGTACCCGCCAATTGATAAGCTCCTAGAGAAGGATGTTTCTTCGTCGGCTACGGTACTTGTAGATGATTTGGTTAAGTCGGTCGATCTTTCGACAATAGCAGCGCATCGCGCAAAGGGTGGCATTGTCGAAATATTGGTGAAGCTAAATGGCAATGACAGTCTTGCGATTATGTCCAAAAGTCAGTTAGGCAAGATCATGGATACTGTTTCGGTTGATGAAAGTCATGGAGAAGGTGTTGCTGTGGTATGCGATGCTAGATTTCTTAGAAATGCCGCTAAAGCCGCGGGTATGGAACGGGTTTGTATTGGATTCGTCGGGCATGAAGCGCCGATCATAATAGATTTTCAGAATGGGCATGAAAAGGGGAAATTTATCATACAGGCAAGACGAAAGGGGCGCGAATGGGATGGAATATGAACAACAAATAGAAATGATTATTGTGGATGATGTCTTGGTCTTAGAAGACTCTGAAACGAACTCATAATGCAAGGAGGGGTTGAATGAATTCCTCGGTGAATATGAAAGCACTTTTGGTAATTCACAGGGCCGTTGCTCCAATGGTTAACTCCGGCAAAGCGATAGATCGAATAAGAATGTATGTTTCCGCACAAGCAGAAGTCGCGAATTACGAAAGTATCGAAACCCAGTTCGGAACATTGAAAATTGTCGCTAGTGACTATATCCCTAAAGGGTATTGTTATGTAATAGAAAAACCAATTACAAAGGGTGGCATTGGGTTCAATTGGGTATCAAAGCCCAAAGTGACCACCTCTCTAAAGGAAGGGGTGAATTAGATTGAATTCATTAAATAACTTCATTCTTGATGAAGAAGATACATTGCGTAGAGTCGCGGAACGGCTTGAATCTGCAAGACTGTATAAGAAGTTCGGATTCATCCGTCGTGAAATAAAGATTACACCGTCATATGCTCCTAGAGAACACGGGAATACGAATGCAATATCCAAATCAACGCAAGATGTCGCGGTGTGGAACGTGGATCGTGATGAACAGATGAAGCATGAGTATGAAGAAGTTATCAATGCTGTAGCTCTATTATCAAAGCTACAACGGCAAATCATCGAGAAGAGGTTTTTGGAAGATGAAGACGTAAGAGACGTTAATGTATTCGTGGAACTCGAAAAGTCCGAACGAACTTACTACTACGCGAAGAAAAAGGCAATGTTTCGTTTAGCCTATGCCTTACGCCTTGAAACGTATTACGAGTGAAAAAACCATTGCAGATATTTTGCAGTTATATTGCAGAGTTCTTGCAGGTTATTAGGTTTATAAGGTGATAATCTTATAGCATAGAGGATAAAGGCAGAACACCCGACACAAACATATACCTGTTTGACGATGGTGTGGGTAATAAGACGAGTGTCAGTTGTTAAACACTCGCAATAATTCCTGAATAATAGAGTCGCAAGGGTAGCAAATGCGGGTATGGTGATGTCTTGATTCTCTTTATATTGGTTTCACTCCTTTTTCATAGCCGCTCCTTCGGGGGCGGTATTTTATTTTGTTGAGGTGGTGTTGTGAGTGCGGTACATCCGATACGTAAACAGGTCATCATAGACGGGATAAAGGAATATCTCAAGGCTCGAAGTTTGCGTAATTACCTTATTTTCTGCATGGGTATCTATAGCGGTCTTAGGGTGTCTGACTTGTTAGAACTTAAAGTTGGTATGGTTAGAGGTACGCATGTGAAATTGACTGAGAAGAAGAATGCTCACGATAAACTATTCATCATTCATCCGAGTATTCGAAAGGACTTGGATTTACTTATTGAAGGTAAAAAAGATGATGATTATTTATTTCAAAGCCGCCAAGTAAAGAAGAATGTCAGGCTTAAAAATCAACCAATTGATCGAAGTACAGCGTATCGAATGCTTAGTAAGACAGCGGAGGTTTTTGGATTAGAAAACATCGGATGTCACACCCTGCGGAAGACATGGGGGTACATGTTATACAAGCAGAATCCCGAGAACTTAGCGTTACTAATGAAGATGTTCGGACATAGTGATCCAACCTATACTTTGGACTATATTGGTATGACGCAAGACATGATGGACGCCGCTATATCGAGTTTGAAGTGATATGAGTGCATCATTATTAGACCAACATTGCACTCATATTCGTATCATCATCCAAACCTAAGATGATGCTAGAAAAATTGATAATTTGTGAGTGCAACAGTTTATTAATAATGATGTACTCAACTGACAGAAAATAGTGGATTATTGCCATTTTCTCACCGATAACATAGCCGGATGCAAAGAACGAACAGTGTTACTAATGATAAAAAGTGTGAAAACCAACTCAATTCGTTTTAAGGGGGTGAAAATCAGTGTCGAGGGAGCGTAGTCCCAAACGAGAAAAAGCTTTCAAATTGTGGTGTGAAAGTGGGAGGGCGCGAAAGCTATCTTCAATAGCAAAGGAACTAGGGCTAAAACCCGAAATGGTTCGTAAGTGGAAATATATTGATTCGTGGGATGAACGTCTAGACCCAAAGCGAAGGAGAAAAGGAGCGCCGGACGGCAATAAAAATGCTGTTGGAAATAAAGGTGGGCCGGGTGGCCCTGCTCGGAATCAAAAAGCTCTTAAAACAGGAGAGTTCGCAACAATTTGGCTCGACGCACTCGAAGATGATGAAAGGGAAATAT
>Ga0209025_1004410_pt1 | contig 12244 bp, 12 predicted proteins | sample AraplaMF_Col_mLB_FD_184256 | JGI IMG/M metagenome (GOLD analysis project Ga0209025, IMG submission 184256) | Arabidopsis root microbial communities from the University of North Carolina, USA - plate scrape MF_Col_mLB (SPAdes) (version 2) | ecosystem: Host-associated > Plants > Roots > Endosphere... | reverse complement strand
CCATTACCGCTTACAGCTTTTATGTTAGTACGAATGATTTTTAACTACGAACAGGATTATATAAAAGATGATAAAAGTGATACAGAATTTCTGCAGTTGCTAAAACATATGCTTCTTAAAAACTAGTTTTAACCACATACAAAAAATAAGTGCGGTGCAATTATATGAAGAAGAACGTGAATAATGGCGGTTTTTTATGAGTTCTTTTCACTCTAGACAAACATACGAAATATCCAACGCTTATGTAGAAATGAATGAAAAAATCATATAAATTTTTCTAAAATTAGAAAGCCTATACTTAAATCTACAATAAAATAGCCCAGTAAAAAGAGCGTGTTTCATCTATCTAAACACGCTCTTACAAATATTTAAACCCTATATGATTTGCTTATTCCATTCTGATTTTCTTTTAACTAATACATCTCTTTATATACGATTATCATGCCAGAAGTTTATTGGAAAATGATTATTCTCATCATAAGCTTCAAATTCATACCCTTTTTCTTTTAATCCTTTTATTATTGCTGGAACTGCTGCGACAGATTGTGGATGAATATCGTGCATTAAAACAATTTCCTTTGAAGACGTCGCACCTGCTAAGACATTTTGAACAATTTTTGCGGCCGCTACATCCACAGGTAATTTATTGTATTTCCAATCTAAAGAATCAATTGTCCAATCCCATACTTTCAAATCATTTCCGACCACTTCATTTCGAAGTGATTCATTTAAGCCAGGCATTGATCCATATGGTGGACGTGTTAATTTCGGTGTGTTTCCAATAACATTTCTAATTAAAGATTGATCTTCTTTCATTTCCTTAACATATTCCTGATTGGTGTACAGCTTTTTAAAATCATGTGTCATACTATGCATGCCCACATAATGGTTTTCTACATGCTCTCGTTTCACTAAATCTGGGAACCTTTTCACGTTATCGCCAATTAAAAAGAATGTTGCTTTCACATCATTTTTCTTTAATACATCTAATAGATTAGCTGTATATTTTCCTGGTCCATCATCAAAAGTTAAATATACAACTTTTCTTTCTTTACCATCAAAACGATTAGGTATCGATTTTTTCAATTCATTTTTAGGTAGACTGCTCACTTGTTGAACACTATTTGCCTCTTCCGCATTTACCAGCTTAGGATTCGTAATAGATTGAAACATGTAATACCCTATTGCTACTAATGTAATAGCCAACAATACACTTATAATTCTTTTTTTCTTAAGCTTAATTTTCATATTATAATCTTCTTTCTATCAAATCATTCCACTTTATGTCGTTTAGTTTTACTATCCTATTTGTTTATTAAGTTTTTTAACTTAACCAATCTCAATTTTGGACTAATCATTTTAATAATCTATATAGGTGAAAATTAGTGCCCTGCACTAGCGTTCATGGCATTTCCTATAATAGTTAGAACTACTGGAAATAATACTGGTCCTAAGGTAAGGACAATGTTTAAAAGTATAATAAAACTATATAGTAAGCTGTAATTTTTACTATTACGGTTTTCGAATACTAGGATGACTAATGTTATTATAGTAATTAAATGTAATAATAAAATTATCAACCAATAATACATCATTATAGTAAGATTCCACTTTCCTAATAGTTGGTATGTTACCCCTATTATTATCCCTAATATAGTAGCATTAAAGGAAATAAACAAAGTTCTTTTTAGTATTTTAGGAAATGTTTTGTGATCCACAGTTTTATTATATAAACCGATTAAAATGCCCAAAGATAGATATGCCAGTAATAACCCTACCCAATTCCAGATCCAATCTTGATCCCCCATTAAATTAAACAAAAGCGAAAGGATCCCTCCTACTGCAAGAATCGAGGAGATCATAATACTATTTAAAGCTGATTTCATACTATTTTCACTTCCTTAAAAATTTTACAATACAGCATTGAAGTCTACTCTTAAGTTGTCCTTTACTTATTAGAATCCTTTTCATTAAAAATCTTGTATGGAAATCCCATCATATAATACGGTCATCATACCTATTAGCATATACGGAAAATGGTAGGCCCAGCAAAAATTACATGTCCATGATCCCGTACAATAATTTTTAAACCGAACGAAACACCACCAAATCCTACTCCACACGGTAGATATACAAATAGAGGATGCGATTCATCAACTTTTATTTGTATATCAATTATTCAGACGAGTAGCAGCTACTGCATAACCTTAAAATAAATGCTTTGATTTTTCATCGTCAATCAAATAGCACATTTGATTCTTATTAACTTGTATTCTTCCTTCTTCTACTGCTTTACTATAGCCCGCTGTATATTCAAAAATAGTAGCCCCTTTGTTTCTAAGTAAATCTTTTTCCCACTTTTTCGCAGCTGCTGCCATATGTACATATGATGTTTTAAACTTAATCATAATTTATTATAATTAAGTATATATTAACAATATATTAAGTATAAGTAAATAAAATTAATAATTATTTAATTTTATTTACTTATTTAAAGGGGATTACATATATGAACGATATTAATGTTGGTCACAGAATTAGGGCATTTAGAAAAGGTGCCGGATTAACCAGTAAGCGTTTAGCAGAGTTAGCTGATATAACACCTTCCATGTTAAGTCAGATTGAAAAAGGAATCACAAATCCTTCATTACAAACACTAAAATTAATTTCTGTAGCATTAAATATTCCATTGTTTAATTTTTTCTTAGAGGATACCAATACAGAAGAATTAGTTGTACGAGCTAACCAAAGGAAAAAAATAATTTTTCCTGAAAGCGGCAATGTTTCGTATGAGCTATTATCTCCTAATTTAGATGGAGCACTAGAATTGGCTTTAATGAATCTGTTACCTCAAACTGCTTCATCTATGGAGCCTGTGGCACATAAAGGGGAAGAAATAGCATTTATTATGGAAGGACAAGTGAAACTATATCTAAATGATGCGGTTTTACTTCTCAATACAGGTGATAGTGTTAAAATCCCACCTTATGCAAAGCATAAGTGGGAAAACACTTCTTTAAACAAAGTCACTGTTATATTTGGAGTAACTCCACCATCTTTTTAATTTCAAATACTAGCGAAGAAAAGTTAGAGAAAATAATTCTCTAACTTTTCTTGTATACATAACTTTATTTTAAGAAAGTAAAAAACTTGTCTCTCAATTATATGAGATTAAAACTAGTGAAATAGATCTTTTTAATTACATACTTAATTTACTTTTTAATGTCCAGTATTTTTCTCCATTCGCTTCAAAAGAGAATTCTACCCATCCATTTGGATCTTCACGATAAATAAAGATGGTTGTTCCAGGAGTTACTGTACCAACTTTATTCTCCTCGACAGCTACATCTGGTCTACTTTTAATTTTTAAATTAAATGGATAAGGTACCTGATAGTAAGTAGCTGATGATACAACATTTGAGCTTGAATCGTCTGCATACATTTTATATGGAATTTCATTAGATAACGCGTCGACATCTAATGTTTCAGGATTCTTTGGTAATTTTTTTGCATATGTATAGTCTTCTACACGAAACGGTTTAATACGTTCCATAATGCCTGCAATTTTCTTAGCCCAGCCTTTATCTGATGCATATTTCACGTTCATGCCAGTTAATGTTGGCCCGTTATAATACATACCGCTTTCTTCCAAATATCTTTCTCGTACATAATTAGCATTATAAGCAATGCTATCGCCGTAGCTTGGTAAATATTTCGCATATTTAAACGGATCTCCATCATATGCACGTAGACCGAATAGATTATGTTTTTGATATGCGATTTCTGATTTTCCGTATCCAGATTCTAAAATCGCATGCGCTGCTAAATAATGAGCACTCACACCATATTGATTTTGCGCATTGATAAAATCTTGCCCATGGCCAACTAAAGGACTATCCGAATGATATTTCGCAATAAAACTATCAATCTCTTGAGCTGTAATTTTCGAAGCCACTGTTAAATTTAAATCTTCATATGAGGTAGCAGTAATAATCTCTTTTTCATCGTTTAAATTTTGTTGTAACATATCTGTTTTTGCAGTAAGTTGAGCAGCTTCAGCACGTGTTATAAATCTATTTGGTTGCCAACCGTTCTCGGTACCATTAGAGATTTTTAAATCTATTAAAATATTGGCGTATTTTTCTCCCCAATGCCCTTTTAAATCTACAAATCTAACCTGCTCGTTATGATTTGCTGTGCTTTGTAGTTTATATGCATTTACTAACATCGTAGCCATAGCAGCGCGAGTTACTTTTCCAGATGGATTGAAGATTCCATTACCTTCACCCTTAACAATACCAGCTCTTTCAGCAGCAGCAATATAAGGAGTAGCCCAGTGATTTTGTGAATCAGTAAAAGATGGTTTTGCATTAGGATCAATTTGTATCCCTAAAACTTTTGTCATAATTTTTGTAGCCGAAGCTCTGTCCAATGAGTCATTTGAACCAAAAGTTCCATCTGGATAACCATTCAATACCTGTTTATCAACTAAATAATTAACAGATTTATCGGCCCATACAGGAACATCAGGGAATGTATGAGTATCTGCTAAAATATTAGAAGAATAGGATAATATAGATCCTGCAAGGATACCTGTTGCAATTAATTTGTGCTTCATTAAAATAAACACCTCTACCATTGTATTTATCAAATTGGGATTTTCTATTTTTATATTTACATGTTTGTAATAATAATAAAATCGTATTATCACACATTCAATTTGATGTAACGAGTATAGTTACTTATATACACAAGTGTCAATGAGTGCCTTTTACAAAAATGTATAATATTTACATTATTTTAAATTTACATGATCTTATAATTGACTTAGGTATAAATTTTGTAAAGGACTTTTTGATAGATTACTTATTAGCTTACCTGAAGAAATCTCTTTAGTTGTTAATTTGCCAACCTTCCTTGTTTACTATTAATTAATCAATTAAAAAAAGAATTTTTTTGTTTAAGAGCTACTTTAAAATCTTAAGTTGATGGATGTGTGAACGTACCGCTACTAAAATTCTTGCTTTTAAATCATTATTAATGTATTATATTTACGTAGAAATATAATGATTATAGTATATAAAAAGGAATCAAATCTATAAGTAAGATTTAAATCCTTTTCCAAGTCAAAAAGACTTTGCCAAAATCTAATATAATTTATGCTTGTCTTTTTAATATGTATCTAGTAAAAACATATTTTTTATCAATGGAATTCTGTTTTCAATATAAATTGAAACTTTTAAATAGATGTTTATTTAGTTTCAATAATAGAAATTAGTGTTCTAAATAAGGAATTATACAAAGTGATCTGAAAAACCTGAGAGATATTGTATGTAGTTTGCTCATCTCCAGGTACTACAATAAAAGAGCCTTACCTCTCTAGGCAAGACTCTACTAGTTTAGTTGTATAATATTTACATGATAACTAAGAAACAGAAAACATATAACACCAAATAACAGCCCCCTATTACTCCTCCTACAGCTAATACCTGTTTAACCCAACTCTTAAATTTTTGATTACTGTAAATCGCTTGCACTCTTTCCATATTTCCTCCTATTAAGGAGAACTCTTAAAGACTCTCACCTCGCTATAGTACCATTAAAAAATGAATAATAGAGATCCAATGTATAAATATGCAATATTGCATACGAAAATGTATTGTTATTATTATAAGCGGTTACTATGATGAGGTTATAAAGATTTATCACATCTTAATACGAAAAAGAGGAGAGAATAATATGGAAATCGCAATGGCAGTTTTAAAATTTATAGGTGGAGCAATCCCATTAATTCAAGAACTTCTAAAAGCATTTATGTAAATTTACTATTTAGCAATTATTTATAAAAATTATTATACAAATAATCTGTATATCAAAAATAAATTGGCTTACATATCATTTGCGTGATCAAGGTCCCTTTAACATGACTAAGGGGACTTTTTGAAATTTTCAAATAATTAACGTTACGTCACATCACCATCAAGTTAGCAAAATAAAATGAAACTTTAACTTGATGGTGATGGGAGTAACAGTTGTGATTTAGAGATAAGATCAGATTATACAAAGTTTTGCACGTCAGCGATACCGGAAATAAAGTTCGCCTTTAGTAGCAAGGATCCCCATTAAAGATAGCCAACTTGCCTATTTAAGAATAGGAGTGTCAATTTAAATGATGCGTTCCTAGGCACTACTCTTCTTCTAAAATAGCGTAATAATATTCATCCCACCATTCATTCCCATGTGGTATACACTTCCTGAAATAGCCTTCTCTTCTCATTCCAATCTTCTCCATTACTCGATATGATGGGGTATTTTGTGGCTGACATGTAGCTATAATCCTATGTAATTTCATTTCCTTAAAGCCATATTTCAATGTAGCTTGTGCTGCTTCAGAAGCATATCCTTTATTGAAATATTTAGGATTGAACACCCAACCAATCTCATATGTATGCTCACCAAAATATTTATGAAAAACTATATGACCAATCAGGATATCTTTATCAATTAATACTACAGGAAAGTTCTTAGCGTTTTCACCAATGTTTTCATTCACAAAGTTTCTTGTATTTTCTTCAGTAAAAACCCCTTCAGGTATGTATTTCATAACATTGATATCTGATGTATACTCATGAACAGCTTGCCAATCTTTGAACTCAAATTTCCGTATTAATAACCTTTCTGTTTTTATAAACATTTACTTTTCCCCCTCAAAAAATTACAACTATATTTGAAATCCACATTTACCCCTTAAAACAAAAAAACTTGTAGGAATCTCTACAAGTTCTTTTTAGTTTAAGGCGAATATAAGGACCAAACAAACTATCTTACAAATTGACCGTAGAAACTTCAAGGGTAATGCTTTGACAAATATATTATATAACAAATATTAACATCTACAGAATTTATTTTTGAAAATTATGTGAATTAATAAATAAAACAGTTTTTTCTTAGATATTATTGTTAATAACTGGGTATCATTATATTTCATTCTGCAACTTATTTAGAAGAGCTATGTACATTTCGAAGAAGTTCTTCAATAAGTTTTGTTTTTTCATTTACCTTTGCGGCATATTTGAAATCACCATAACAATATGGATACCTAAAATTATTTTTATTTCCACCACAAGTGTACATTGCTGGATTTTGATCAACTTTCATCTTAGAAAATTTTTTGGCCGAATCCTCCGAGTGTTGTTTAACTTCTTGACTAGCAATAAAATCAATATACCCTGGCCCCATATTATAGCTTTGAATAATTGTATCCATGCTAACATCTTTTTCCGTTCCATACTTGTACATTTTAACAAAGTGCTTTACCCCTTGTTTAATGCTCAAGCTTGTCTCTTGAATTTCATTTGGCTTTAATCCAAGTGATTCGGATGACTGCATAGGGTCGTTTCCCTCACCTCTACTCTCTTGATACATAATTCCTAATAAAATTGGTGTTTTCTCTCCTAAATTATATTTTTCTAATTCTTTTTTTAGGGTAGACTCATATTGCAATACACGTTTTTCGGTGGCTTGCGCTTTATTTTGTTGAATATTGGTTTTATGATTAAAATATAGCATTCCAAGTATTGTTCCTAAGCCTAAAATACTAATAAGGAACGCTTTTATAATTTGATTTTTACTTGTATCCTTCATATATTCCTCCTCGTATAAGAAATTCAATTTTTCAAAGGTAATTGGTTATATACAAACTATGTAATGAACACCTATCTCCCGCCCTTTTTAGACTCATACATCAATACTTTAAGGTTTCAAGTTTAATATAAAAATTTAAAGATAAGGTAAAGATAAGATAAAGATAAGATAAAATAAAAGGTATTTTTAGCGTACTTTAAAAGATATTGCTACAAACGGATATATGGCACAACTTGTTGATATGAATGGATTTAGTGATAATTGAAAGGTTATTGTACAAGTTATTAATTATGGAGATATTATTCCAGAAGATTTAACCTATCTTTTCAATATGCTTTATATAAAAACTACAACATAACATATAATAAAAAACGGCGGACCCTCAACCTAGAAGAATCCACCATCACAAATAAATGATTATTTCACACCTAGTTTTTCTTTTGCTTTCTTCGGGAGCTCGTCTTCCTGCACTTCCTCCCAAGCTGTTACACCTTTTTATCTGAATAATATACACGTAGGAATGCTTCTTTACGAAGATTCTTTTGTGCAATAAATTCTAACTCTTTTTCTTTACCTTCCTTATCAAAACCCGATAATGTATATTCATACTCCTTTCGCGTCACTTTACCATCCATAGATTTTGAAACCCCTCCTTTTCCATCCATGGCAATTTAAACGTAATATTCACCTTTACCAATACAATTGATATCACACCCAACTAAAACACTTGCAAATACAACTTCCTTATTTTTTACGTACCTGTGTATTTTTATCTTTTTACTCACTTTTATTTTTCTTTCTTAACTAACTTATTTAAGATAATCTCATATAAATTAATTAACGAATTAATGCTATTTGCGACATAAAAAAAGAGAGGCGTCTGCCCCCTAATGATTAGGCCTACGCTACCTTCTTTCTTCACCTTCCCATAGAATTTGTTAACATTATCATCCTTCTCCTAACTAAGATCTTTTACTTTTACTAATTTCATATGAGAAATTCCCTTCAAATGTATACACCAAGAATGAGATTTGATAGAAGATACTTGTCTTCATTTTGACTTTTCCAAAATACGAATAATATACCATTCGTTAATAGTCTGATTCGACTTTCCTTATTGAAACTGGAATATTTAGTAAAATGAATTAAACACGCAAATAACTTGATATCGTATCTCATGATTTTTAAGAATGATTCTGTTTTTCATTGTAGTAGTAAAGTTGTTTATCTCATATTGAATTACCTTTCATCTTTCTTACAAGCTCGCAATATTTTTGAAAATACAGTTTATAAAGCCGAGAATTATTATTTTTTGAGAGATAGCATTGAGGAGTTTTTCATATGCACTGTACTATACGGTACTAGATTCCCGTACAGATTTCATTTACAATTCATTGTATTTTCTCTACCGTTCACCAAGTTAAAATGGAATAAATTACCTCTTCATTATAAGGGCCCCGATATAACAATGGAACGTGTGCAAGGCCTAACTTTTTACACCATGCAACTGTTGCATCCCACGATAAACATTCATTTTTCTCATTCCATATTGAAAAGACATAAAAATAGGACGTCAGTGCTATATAGTGAATACTATGACAAGCATACACATTTTCACCACATATCCGCCAGCCTTCTGGAATTCTATACCCCATATTAGTGATATGGCTATAAAAGTATAAAAACTATTAACAAAGCATCTTAATGTTTATGAAATGCTTTGTTAATAGTTTCTCTTCTCCCTAATCTCCTGCGAGACTATATTTTTTTATTGAAATTTTCCATATCTTATTTGATTTATTTATTCTGTAACACCAGATTGGGTTACTTTTACATCAGCTGTTACACGAAAACGTAAATGTTTATAGGATTCTTCCCATTCTTGACTGTTCCATTTTCTTACGTGAGTTCTACCAAGCTTTCTAAGTCCTATAGGATCTGTGTCTTTTTTAATAAACCTCTTTATCAATGTAGTTGCTTTTTTTTCTATTTCTTTTTCCATAATTTTTTCTAATTTTTTTATTTCTTTAGGATTATCTAGATTTTTTGTTTTTGTAAATTCTTGAATTTCAGCTTTAACTTGAATATGAGCATTTACGAATGGATGCTTACTATTCCCCTCCATCTTATATTTTGTTCTAGCTTTTATATTCTCTATCGTGGCGTAAGTATTTGAGGAACCAGGTAGTTTGAATTGGTATGTACCTTGTTTAAAATTATCTGTCAACAATTTAAATACAAATAAATCTTTAGGGTTCACTTTATCAACCATTTTACATCTTTTAAAAAGTGCTATTCCATCTAACTCCAACACGTTACCTTTTTTAGATATCATCGGTAAATAAGAATCTCTCGCATCATCATTAAGTTGATTTAAAAACATAAAAAAATTTGTTTTTGGTTGCGTTCCATTGTCCATATTTTGCTCCAGTAAAGAGGATAGATAGGAAGCAATTTCTTTTTCTTTAGAATAGTTCCCCTTTAATAGTGATTCCCCTTTTACATTTGTAATTGCTAAATAAATTGCATTTCCTACACTAGGATTTCGGTTCAAAGTCTCTAAAATTTCCTGCATTCCCTTTTCAATTATTTTTTCATTAAAAATAATAACACGCAATTGCCCCAACTCTAGAGGTCCAGAAGATTTTTCGGATGCTCTTGCAAGAACTTCTCTACCAGTCTGGCCTGATGCTGAATAGATTTTTGTTTCACCTTCCCCGCCTCCTTTATAAGCTGAAATCGCAAAGGTTCCTTTTAGCTTACCTTCTGCTTCAGTATCATATGCCGCAACTTGAACTAAATCAATGTCATCCACAATTTTTGTTTTAGCACAACCTATTAAGAAGACACCCAATATAAGGAAAAGTATCCAGCGCTTCATATTTATCTCCTTAACTTTATTTTGGCCGTTTGAATTAGCCATAGTACAGGTAGGTATACATATATATATACAAAGCCAATTTGACCTGTCCAAGTATTTAATAAGTTAATTTTATTACGGTTATTCAAGAAAAATGACAAAATAAAGATGAATAGGATGATAACTGGCAAAACATATTTTTGCTTTATTCCCAGTGCCTCTTTTATACCACGACTTACTCCCCATAATGTAAAGGAAACATTCGGTAATATAAAAAAAGCCCAAACAGAAACAATAATGTATTCAAACCGCTCTATAAAGGGAAATTGTATAATTTTAATCATGCTTAAATATGCCCATATCGCGTTCGCAAGTTGCTTTTCACTAAAAAACGCAAGAGTTAAAATCATAAGGTATGTGTAGACAATAGTCGTTACTAAATTTGCATAGTGCGCATATTTTTGAGACGTTCTTGCCTTTTTAATAAATGGATAGTACAACAATAACATTTCAAATCCAAAAAAACTAAACATATTTCCTTTCATTCCTTTCATAATTTCTAGGAATGAATGCTGTGCAATTGGAAATAAATTCTGGAAATCTGCATACTGCAAAGGATAAAAAAATGTGAAGATTAGAATGCTTGGGATAACGATTCCAAAGAAGCCGATTCCGGCAACTACACGAAATCCTCCAGTAACAATGTAATAACATAGACCCAAAAAAGCCCCTGCTATAACCCAAGATGAAATTGAAGGAAACATCCAAACATGTACTACTTCGATATAAGTATGTAGTGTTGTTGCACCTAACAATACAATATAGGATAAAAAAATGAAGTTGAGCAATCCACCAATCCATTTTCCAAGTACGTTTTGATTGATTGCAATGATGTCTCCATTACCCTGATTTAAAATCTGATATATGATCCAAATCATAACATTAACAGATATTCCAAAAAGTAGCGTGCTAATCCACGCATCATTTCCAACTAATTTTGCACTAATCCTTTCAAAACCAAGCATACCAACTCCCAACTGTATAGTAATAATTAAAAAAAATACCATATATGGCGAGACTTGATACTCAATTGGGATCTGTTTCATAATGCTCCTCCCTGTTAATTTCAATCATCAAAATCATTTCGTGATATGATTTTATTTTTCTCTACCTCTTCTGGATTAAAGCGAAAACGCTGTTTAGACCTTGAAAAAATAGGACGTCGAAACATCGCTGAGATTGGCATACGTATAATGCTGTCTTTCCAATCTGTAGGACGTGTAGGATAAAAAGGGAACAAATAAGGACGTCTTAATGATTCTGTACGTAATAAGCGTACTAAAAGGAAAGAACTTGTTAAAACAATTCCTAATAAGCCCAATAGGTGTGCAGATATTATAAAAGGAAAACGAATTACTCGAATTGTATTACCAATTCGATATATTGGTGCTGTAAATGAACTAAGAGCTGAAAGTGCAACAATGATAATAAGTACGTTACTTGTAAGACTTGCTTCTACCGATGCTTGTCCAATTACAATACCACCTACGATACCGACAGTTAAACCCACTTTAGTTGGTAAACGTGCCCCTGCTTCTCTCAGTAATTCAATCGTTATTTCTAAAAAAAGTGCTTCAATTAATGGAGGAAAAGGTACTTTACTTCTCGATATGATTAACGTTTCAAGAAGTTCTTTTGGGATAAGCTCGTAATGATATGTTAAGATCGAGACATATAATG
>Ga0209025_1004409_pt1 | contig 12245 bp, 11 predicted proteins | sample AraplaMF_Col_mLB_FD_184256 | JGI IMG/M metagenome (GOLD analysis project Ga0209025, IMG submission 184256) | Arabidopsis root microbial communities from the University of North Carolina, USA - plate scrape MF_Col_mLB (SPAdes) (version 2) | ecosystem: Host-associated > Plants > Roots > Endosphere... | reverse complement strand
CACTCTCCGCTAACGAATCGTACGATACTTATTGCCCGGAAAATAGCTTCTTTTTCAAGCTAACGAACTCCAGCGATGTTATTTCGTGAATTTTAGGTGGAATGTGGCGCTTTTGATGGGAATAACGATTCTGAGATTCATTACAATTTCAAAACACCTTTTTTGGACGAAATAAGCTTCATGGGGTTCGTTAGCCGTCCCGTGGTACCGCGCTTTAGGATCGTACTAGCCGTACGGGTTATCCCCGATAAAATCCACCCTCCGAATGAATCACTTGTCCTGTGATCCAAGCAGCCTCATCACTCGCCAGAAACGCGATCACACGCGCTGCATCTTCAGGAAGACCGATACGTCCCATGGGGCATTTCGGCAGGAGATGATCTCGGATCTCATCTGTCATCCAATTTGTATCGGTTGGACCGGGGTTCACCGCATTGACCGTGATCCCAAGTGGCGCTAACTCCGCGGACAAAGATTGGCTAAACGCAGAGATGGCTGCTTTGGATGCCACATAAGCCAGATTCCCAGGCATCGGGCCTAGAGCTTGACCCGACGTTAAATTGATAATTCGACCTGAGGATAAGTTCAATCGCTCGTAACGACGAGCAAACTCCACACATAACAAGGACGTTGCTCTGACGTTCGTATAGTAATGCTCATCGAGTGTCTTGGCATCGAGATCCATATAGTTCGAGTCGACGGAATGGGCAGCACAATTGATCAGGATCGTGGGGAAACCGAGCTGTTCCGATACGCTATCTAGCAACAAAGTGTGAGCATCGGCCTGCGATAAATCAATCTCTATGCTTGCACATCGAACGCCCTGACGGATGATTTCCAATTGAAATACATCGGCCCATCCCGCATCCGACTTCCAATAGGTAAAGAAAATATCGATTCCTTGTGTGGCTAACTTGCGACAGATTGCAGCAGCGATACCGCGGTCATTGCTTGCCCCTGTAACGATGGCGATTTGACGTTGTATTGATGTCATTGCGTAATTCCCTCCAATAGTTGAGGACACGACATTCGTAGGTCAACAGAGATGGTTGATTTCCTCGCCAATAAAAAAAGCGGATACACAAAGGTACCCGCTCTGTCGATGGATCGATTAACTCCACGATGCAGTCCTTGTATGATGATAAAATGGCACACCTCACCCCTTAGCTTACGGGCTCAGTACACGATTTAGTTCATTCATCATGACAAGATTGTCCACATGTAGATTCTCAATTCCCCTTCCAATCATCTCTCACCCCATAATATCTTCCAATTCAATAGAAATCAACATAAAATAAGGGTTAGAGAATGGATGACGAGAGGATGGTCAAGACTTGAAGGACGTACAAGCATACTATGAGCTTTGTTCCAAGCTTGATGAGATTCGGGTGAAGTATAACAAATAATGAACAATTAGAACCCAAAATCAAGTGATTTTCCAGTCTCCGCGATCGTCTTGATATTGCTTAGAATCATCCACCAAAACCGCTCTGTTTTGCCGAAGAGTGGGTTGTCCTCGGTCCACGCATCGTTGATGAGATGCAATTGGGTACATGAGCCGACTTGTTCAAGTGTTAAAGTGACGCGGCTTTCCATCTCTGCATGCTGCGAATAGTAGGAGGGCCCAGGGTGGTCTGTATAGCTTAGGATCCGATACGGTTCATAGGCCAGTATTTTTCCGTAAATATGGACAGTTTGCTCGCCATCAGCGCCAGGTCCTACGAACGTGATATCATCGCCGATCTGGTAGCTTGACCGGATGACCCCGCCCATGAAGGCGTGGAATGATTTCTCAGGATCGCACAGAACCTCCCATACCTGTTCAGGATTTGTGTTGATGTAGAACGTATATTCCAGCTTCATGTGAAATACCTCCTCTATACGAGTTGAATTTCTCTCGAATACAGCGATCTTAACACGATGTCAGCTGGCATTCTTGTAAAAACGCGCTATGCTTCTTGCGATTGTAAAATATTAAATTCGGTGCTGAGAGGTGAAGGGGATACCTATGGAACGTAATCCGAATCAGGGGATTCTACATTTTAATACAGGTAAAACCAAGTTTTCGATTTCTCGTTATCCTTCTTCCGGAGAGTTAGGGTTCTGGATACAACATTATTGGCTTGTTGCGTGGGATTTGCGCGGACAGGAGCCGTACAGGCAAGAAGTCTTGCAGCATCCGGGGGTGAATATCGTTTTCGAACAGGGCAACTCTCGCATAAGCGGTATTGATCGCAGAAAGTCCGTTAATCTGCTCCAAGAAGAGGGACAGATTGTGGGTGTATTGTTCAGACCAGGTGCATTTTATAGTTTTTTTAAAACATCCGCAGCAACCTTGACCGATCACACAGCACCTCTTTCCGATTTCTTCCCCATCGATTGTCGTGCATTCGAAGAAGAACTATTTTCGCTAGAGGATCATGGGAAGAGAATTGAGATGGTGGAGCGATTATTGATGCAATGGGTGCCTGACCGCGATGAGACCGTGGATATATTGAACGATGTGATCAATGGCATTGTGAAAGATCGTGAAATTACGCAAGTCGAACATGTCGTCGAGCGGTTCGGCATGACGAAGCGAACGCTTCAACGGTTATTTCGTCAATACATTGGTGTGAGTCCCAAGTGGGTGATTCAACGATACCGAATGCATGAAGCGGGAGAGTTGATCGAGCAGGGCATGGACCTGGCTCACTTGGCGATGGACCTTGGATATACGGATCAGGCTCATTTCAGTAAAGATTTCAAAGCTGCGGTCGGCAAATCCCCGAGAGAATATGCGAAGAACAACAGGACGCTGCCAAGGGGATGAATGCTTCAATTCCATTCGCATGATCAGGGGCCATCGGCCCCTTTGTTATGCAATCATGCTGTCCAGATTCGCTGAATGCTAGGCAAGCCATCGACGAAAGTAAGCTGGTATACGTCAGGATTGGATAATGCTTGCCACTCGAAGAACCCGTACCTGTCGTCAAAATACTTAAGCAGCAGCGATATCAAGTTACCGTGGGACACGATAACAGCATTCTTGCACGGTTGATGCAGAACATCCGTAACGACTTGAACAGCGCGATGTATCGCCGTACGGCTGGACTCACCGCCCTCATAACATAGATCTAGGTCGTCATAGGTTGCACGGAGCATATCCATCCAATCGGGACAGTCTTGTTCCGATAAGACCCGCTCTGTTAAACGATCATCCATACGAATGTCGATCCCTTGTTGATCTGCGAATGGTGCGATGGTATGGTAAGCCCGCTCATAGGGACTGGTTACGATATAATCGATATTTTTGTCTGCGAGGAATTTGGCGAGAATCTGGGCTTGCTCGTTACCGATCTCGGTTAATGGAGCATCAGCGGCTTGTCCCACTGCCTTACAATGCCGGACGACATAGATATTTTTCATGCGTATGTACCTCCCTATAATGATTACCTCGTGGCTAACGAATCGAATGATGCTTAACGGGGGAAAATGGGCTATTTTTTCGTACTAACGAACCCTAGTGGCGTTATTGACTCATTTTCAAGTGAAATAACACGCTTTTGATGGAAATAGCGCCTCTGAGATTCGTTACGGCTTCAGAACACGAATTTTTGCCTAAATAAGCATTCTAGAGTTCGTTAGTCGCGTCGCATACCTGTGATCACTGAGACTGAATGTTCCTCCACAAATTGATCAGCAGGGTTAATCGCTAACAGCGCAGTTCGGAGCTCGTCCTCGAATCGCTCCAGATCTTCGCCAAAGAAACGCCTAGCACCATAGGATGTGGAGTACAGATTGCCAACAATCGAATCAACGGTCCACGTGTGCGAATACGTCGGCAGTACGTGATTCTCGATGTTCCGATAACGTGACTTGGCTAACGTATCCTCATACCTTTCTGTCGGTGGTTGGTAGGTACGATTGCCCGCTCTTCTCTCGCTTCCTAGCCACCGCGCTACGATTTCATTGACCTTGAGCTGCCAAGGCAGTGGTTCGTGTTTCTCCGAATCGTTACCGATAACCGCAATACCGCCATGAGCGTCCGTATGGTGATATAACATTTCGAGAACCGTTTCCCGGTCCATCCAGTGAAAAGCTTTGGCAATCGTGATGAGTCGAAAAGTCCCCAGATCATTCGCTTGCTCTTCCGCTTTGCCATGGAGCCACTGCACGTTATCCACCCGATTGTCTATGGACAAGCGTCTCGCTTCATCTAACATTTCTGGTTCGGGATCGATTCCTACGATATCGTCGAACCAATCCTGAAACCGGAGCGCGAGCTGGCCTGTCCCACATCCAAGGTCAAGCAGCCGACCTTCGCCATCGAGTGAAAACTTGTCTACGATATACCGAACCAGCGATGCGGGATACAGCGGGCGGTATCTAGCGTAGTACCACGCCGTACCTTTAAAGAGATCTGCACCGTAATCGATCATTAATTGTTACACCTACTTTCGGATCCTTATTGAGAGATAACCTATTCGGCAGGATCACTTGATTTCCTTTTTTTGGGGTGGTTCTTTTTCTTTTGTCCAAAATTTGTTGCGTATTTTAGACGATGTTTGCGGATTATAGGATTCTGTAAGCGGTATCATGCCTGATACAATAAACCTGTAAATAAAAAAATAAAAACATATCGGTTCAAGGGGGAAATAGCAATGAAAAAGGTTTCAATGCTGTTGATCGCATGTATGCTCGTTATGACGGCACTTACAGGTTGCGGCAGTGGTGAGAAAGAGTCTGCTTCGTCCAATAAACTTGTTGTTTACAGTCCGAATAGTGAAGAGATCATTAAGACCATTATCCCAATGTTCGAAAAGCAAACGGGAATTACCGTTGAGCTCGTAACAGCTGGAACGGGCGAAATTGTTAAACGCTTACAATCAGAGAAACAAAATCCTTACGCAGACGTGATGTTTGGCGGTTCGATGGCGGGCTATCTTGAGAACGCTAACTTATACGAGCCGTATGTATCGCCGAACGATGAATTCCTACTTGAAGGCCATCGCAATAAATCAGGCTTTGCTACTCCTTTTGTTTCAGATGGAAGCGTTCTCTTAGTGAATAAGAACCTGATCGGCAACATCAAGATTGACAGCTACGATGACTTGTTGAACCCGGAGCTTAAAGGGAAAATTGCTTCGGCCGATCCGGCAAGCTCAAGCTCCGCATTTGCACAGCTTACGAATATGCTGAAAGCGATGGGCGGCGACTATGAGAACGAGAAAGGCTGGAGCTATGTCAGCGAATTAATCAAAAACTTGGATGGTAAAATCGCGAGCGGTTCAGGAGCTGTTCACAAAAGCGTGGCTGACGGCGAGTACGTAGTTGGCTTGACCTATGAAGATCCAGCAAACACGTATGTTAGAAATGGCGCCCCTGTTGAAGTGGTATATCCGAAAGAAGGCGCCGTATTCCTAGATGCAGCATCCGGTATTATCAAAGGCGCACCGCATATGGACAATGCGAAGAAATTCATCGACTTCATTCTATCCAAAGAAGCGCAGGATGCATTTGGCACGCAATTAACGAACCGTCCACTACGTAAAGATACGAAGCTTGGCGATTATATGACACCGTACGACAAGATCAACATGATCAATGAAGACACGGATTATGTCAGTAAAAATAAATCCAAAATCATCGAGCACTACACGGATGTATTCACAAGCACAAAATAAACGAAAGAATTAGGTGACAACCATGACAGTAACGATTAACATCAAAGACTTAGTCAAAAAGTATGCAGATGCGACGGTCATTCCTGCGTTGTCCCTGGAGATTAAGAAGGGTGAGTTCTTCACCCTTCTCGGACCTTCCGGATGCGGGAAAACCACACTATTACGGATGATTGCTGGCTTTAACAGCATTGAAGGCGGGACGATCAGTTTCAATGAACGGGTCATCAATCAGGTCGAACCGGGCAAACGGAATATCGGGATGGTATTTCAGAACTATGCGATTTTCCCTCATTTGACGGTCAAAGGCAACATTGCGTTTGGTCTTGAAAACCGGAAGATCCCTAAGGAACAAATTGCCGCTAAGGTCGATGATATTCTGAAGGTTGTACAAATCGAACAATACAAGGATCGGATGCCGAAGAATCTATCTGGAGGACAGCAGCAGCGTGTCGCGCTTGCTAGAGCGATCGTCATTCGCCCCGATGTGCTGCTCATGGATGAGCCTCTATCCAACCTCGATGCGAAATTACGGATCGACATGCGGAATGCGATCAAGGATATTCAGAGGGAAGTTGGGATCACAACCGTATACGTCACGCATGACCAAGAAGAAGCGATGGCTGTATCGGATCGAATCGCAGTCATGAAATCGGGGATCATTCAGCACCTGGGCACACCGCAAGAGATTTATCAACGTCCTGCCAATGTATTCGTTGCTACCTTTATCGGCCGAACGAACATTATTGAAGGCAGCCTAACGCAAGAGGAAGGCCGTTATTCCTTACAGATCGGTTCTAATTATGCTGAGCCAATGTCTAACATTCGCGTTCCTAAACCACAAGCTTCGCTGAAAGTACAAATTTCGGTTCGCCCGGAGGAGTTCATCATGACGGAGGACCAGAGCGGGATCCGAGCTACCATTGTACACAGCGTATTTTTGGGACAAAATACACATTATTTCGTCGATCTTGAATTGGGTCAGCGGATCGAAATCACGCAGGAATCGAAAACGAGTCAAATCCTTTCCCCCGGTGAAGTGATTTATCTGAAAGTCAAAACAGACAAAATTAATGTATACGATGCTGCGGGTGAATTGAACTACACAGGGAGCGGTCAGCTATGAATGATACGCGCAAACGGTTTGACATCTGGACGAACATTTCGTTACTAATCTTTGTCTTCTATATTCTCTTTCTAGCACTTCCGTTATTCACCATGTTGATTAAGAGTTTTTACAACGGCACGACAGGCGACTTTTCACTTGCGTATTTCACGAAATTTTTCAGCAAGCCCTATTATTTAACGGCACTATTCAACAGTATTAAAGTAACGGTCTGTGTAACCGCACTTTCTGCGCTGATTGCAACGCCGCTGGCCTACTTGATGGCCACGGTCAAAATTAAAGGGAATTCTACCATCCGCATTATGATTCTGATCTCGTCGATGTCAGCACCATTCATAGGCGCTTACTCCTGGATCCTGCTATTAGGACGAAACGGCGTAATTACTCAATTCATCAAAAATGTTTTTGGGTTCACTATGCCTGATATATATGGGTTTACAGGGATTCTCGTCGTCTTAACGTTACAGATGGTTCCGCTTATCTTCATGTATGTATCCGGTGCGCTGAAGAATGTGGACCAATCGCTCATGGAAGCAGCGGAAAGTATGGGTTACAAAGGCTTCAACAAAATGCGCAAGGTTCTGCTTCCATTGATTACACCAACCTTGCTCGCTGGCGGTTTGCTCGTATTTATGCGGGCGTTAGCTGACTTTGGTACACCAATGCTGATCGGTGAAGGGTTCAAAACCGTTCCCGTCCTCATCTTCAATGAATTTATTAGTGAGGTCGGCGGCGATGATGGGTTTGCTGCTGCGATCAGCGTCATTGTCGTGCTCTTCGCTACGGTCATCTTCTTGCTGCAGAAATACGTATCCAATCGTAAATCTTTTACAATGAGCGCTTTGCATCCAATTGAAGCGAAGAAGAAGTCGGGTATCGGTAATATTATGGCTCACGTTGTGATCTATGCCTATACGCTAATCGCGCTCTTGCCGCAGCTGTACGTTATTTATACGTCTTTTCTTAAAACAAACGGTCGAATCTTTGTCGATGGGTACTCGTTGCAGAGTTACATCGATGCATTCAGCAATATCGGCGGCGTAATTGCCAATACGTTCTTCCTTGCGGTTGTATCCCTCGTCGTGATTATACTGCTTGCGATTCTCATCGCGTATGTAACGGTTCGCCGTAGAAACGCATTAACGAACACGCTTGATATTTTCACGATGTTCCCTTATATCGTTCCTGGCTCTATCTTAGGTATTGCATTGCTCATTACCTTCAACGATAAGCCGCTAGCATTAAGCGGAACCGCACTTATTATGATTATTTCCTTCGTGATTCGTCGTCTACCTTATACGATTCGATCGAGTGCAGCGATATTGCATCAGATCAACGGCGGGATTGAAGAAGCGGCGATCAGTTTGGGAGCTTCCCAGATGCGAACATTCTTCAAGATTACACTTCCGATGATGGTGGCGGGTGTCGTCTCGGGAGCTATTCTTAGCTGGGTTACTATTATTACGGAATTAAGTACCTCGATCATCTTATATACGGGGAAAACGAAGACGGTTACGGTTGCGATTTATACCGAAGTTATTCGAGGCAACTATGGCGTCGCTGCAGCGTTGTCTACCATATTAACATTGATTACCGTCATCTCACTGCTGGTCTTCCTCAAGCTGTCTGGGCAGAAGGAAGTATCGCTATAGAGCTCGTTCATATCATACAAGTCGGCACCTGGCATAAGGGTCGGCTTGTTTTGACATTTAGAGTTTATTACCATGGACGAATGTCTTTCTTTTTCCTTACACTGAATAGGAGAGACGTAAGGTACATAGACGGATTTTATAGTCGGAGGACAGCATGAAACGTAGAAAACATCGCAATTTTAAAGAATCGACCCGTCGCTTGTTTCGTTTATATACGATGATTCCGTTTGCGATATTAATGGTTTTGTTCGTTATATTTACGATTGTCAACGGCAGAATCAACATCATGCAGAAAACGAATCAAGCTGCACAATCCATCAGTCATTCCATCACTGAAGTCTATCAACAATACCATGATGAGATTCAGCGGATGGCGGATTCTCCTGCCGTTGTGAACTATGTGAGTACACATTTGGGAAGCGAGAAGGTATACTCTGAATTCTATGATTTCAACAACCAACAGAAGGTGAAGGGCATATTCCATATCCTGAACAAAGACGGGATTTTCCTCGCTACCTCTGCACCAACGAATTTATTGGATTCCGACTTTTCTTTCCGAAACTTCATTCACCGGGTAGAGATGTATCCGAATGAGACGATAGCTGAAATGAACAGCTTCCGGTACTCGCATGATCGGACTACAAGCTATTCGTTTGGCCGAGCGATCGTGAAAGATGGTCAGACGATTGGCTACATTGTCTATCAGTTGTATGAAGCCGATTTTTATACATTCAATGAATTCCTTAATCGCTACCGCATCCAAAAGTCGATCGATTTATTAAAAGCGGGGGACGGTAAAGTCTATACGATCGCACAGGATATCGGCTTCAGCGACTACAAATATTTTATCAGTATCTTCAAGAAATACGCCCATGGCACACCCAGTAAATACCTGGAATATTTCGGGGAGAAGGACATTTAGTACGGTGAAGCGTTGGGAATATTGAATGGCGCCTTGCGGCTAGGAGTGTTCCTGAACTGCAAGGCGTTTTCTAGTTTTTGCTCATCCCAATCGCTTGGTCAAATGTCTTCGTGGAATTGTACGATAATCCTATAATTTTATACAAAAGTGTAAAGACGACTTTAGGGTTAATGCTATAATTTAGTTCAATCAACATTTGGTATTTTAAGTAAAATATAACTAATGAAAACTAGAAAGGGAATTGTTGAGATGGTGATCTGTTAGCCGTTTCTATGAATATCATATGTTATTGAAGACTGAAAGGGTCTATTAACAGTAAAGTGAAAACGCTTTCTGATTAGGAGTTGATAAGACGAAGCTTTAGCTAATCATCTGGGGGTTCACAAGATGTAAATCCAAACGTAAGCAAAAATGATGTAACTAAGAGAGGAGCATGTGAAAATGTTCAATAAAAAGTGGTTTTCACTTTTTTCAAAGTTCGTTGAAAGTGTCGAGCGATCCGGCATCGTCGGTTAACCATACTGCATGAATCAAGTTTATCTGGAATCCGTTTTTCTATGGCAATCGGTATTATTCAATCAAAATATTAATGTATGTGGAGGTTGAACGAAATGAGTAAAAAATGGAATCAGGGACGCAAGCTGCTGCTTCTCGGGCTTGCAGCAATTACGTTTGTTATGAGTATATCAATCGTGCAGGCCGATCAGGATCATGTAGAGCCCAGGAATTTAGTTGCGGGATTAAGCTATACCTTGTCAGATCCCCCTTATGAAAATTACCCCGATTCGGAGTGGGAATTAACCGACGGCATCTATGATGCGAGCCTTACCTTTTACGATCCCGCTTGGCAAGGTCATCTGAGAGGCAAAACGAGAGAGGTTGTCTTCGATTTGGGAGAGCTGAAATCCATCAGCGGAATCAAGACGCACTTTATGCAGCATTCAGAAGTCGGCATTTTCTATCCCAATACCGTATCGATGTACGTTTCGATGGATGGTGAGAAATGGGGAACGCTCGCTCATGTCAACACGAAGCAACCGATTTGGGAGCCGGGACCGGCTACCGAGCAGTATTACAATTGGGATGGAATCACCGACGGGGTGCCTACCAAGGGGCATCCTCACGCCACCATGGCGCAGACCCGGTATGTGAAAGTAACCTTTATCGCAGGAACCTTTGCTTTCCTGGATGAAATCGAAGTATGGGGCGTTGACGGCAAAGCCAAAGGATCGGCGAAAATACCGGTTGACGAGCCCGCTTATGCGCTGGCAGGCAAAGCCAGCGGCGGCATTGACAATTTGATGCTGCTCTACAACGGCTGGTATGAAAACGGCGATGGGGATTGGACGAAGGAGAACATCATGCCATACATCAGTTATGTGGATGAGAAGGGAGAGCCGCAGGACTGGTTGTATGACGGTGTGCTGTATTTGGGCTTATGGTATAAAGACTGGGGAGGTAATTACGGAACAGGAACAGCTAATCTGACGGCTTGGCAATGGTATCTGGACAAAACGTTCGCTCCGGAAGGCGATTTGAAGCAGCTGAATGATGCCACGAAGGAAGCGGGATTGAAGCTTGGCGATCAGAAGCACAAAACGAAGGTTGTATTGATGATTCCTCACCCGGGGAAAGAGCTCAGCGATTTTGGAGATGTGGACGGTGACGGTGTATCCGAAAATATGGTATCTCAAGAAGTGGGCGAAGAAGCAGCATTGGCTAACCGCAAGAAGGCCGTGGATTGGTACATGAATGAACTCCGCACACGCTGGGAGGCTTCCGGTTATTCCCATCTGGAGCTAACGGGCATGTATTGGCTCGCTGAACATGCTGGGGACTCATATGATAAACAGTTAATACGCTATACAAGTGGCCTTGTCCATGATGAGAAAAAGCACTTCTTCTGGATTCCTAACTTCTTCGGGAACCAAAACTACGCATGGGAGGAATTGGGCTTCGATATCGCTGCCTTGCAGCCTAACCATTTCTTTGATGAAACACCGGTAGAGCGGCTGGAAACGTCCACAGGACTGTCGCAACAGTATCATATGGGTGTTGAGATGGAGTTTGACGAACGTATGATTGATGAACCCGCATTTCGTGCACGATATATCGAGTACTTAAACGGCGGTATTGATTACGGTTATATGGGAGATGTTTTCAAAGCTTATTACCAAGGAAACACGGCACTGCTGGACAGCTCGAGAAGCGAAGATCCAGCGGTACGTCAGCTGTATGACTGGATGTATCAATTTATAAAAGGGACTTATATGAAACAGACACCATAACCCAGCAGCTTGTCTCCTGATGAGGATGGATCAAGTTCAATAATACAGTTTCAAGCCATGTTGTCCGATTGGGGGGAGACATGGCTTTTTCTTTTGATGGATTGTAATATGAAGTGCGACAGTCTGAAATAAAAATAGCCCATGGAAGATTCGTGTAGAATGACACAAGGGGAATCTCACCATGAGTTATACACATCATCGCATAACCGAACGCAGCAAACTAGAGCTGTTGTAAAAGATGAACTGGTCAGCTCGAGCCATTGCCAGGGAACCTGGTCGTCATCCTGTCTGGCGGGCGTGGGTTCTATTGCGGCAGCGATAACTACAACGAAGCAGCTGGCGAAGGCATCCTACGGTCTTGTCATAAATACTGGGATTGCAGGAGGATTTGCGAGTCAGGCTGAAGTGGGTTCGATTGTGGTGGCGAGTACCATCGTTGCGGCGGACTTAGGTGCAGAGACGCCCGATGGCTATATTCGAGGAGAAGGACATGTAGTGCGATGAAGCGTTGAAGACAACGAAAGGCGCCTTGCGGCCAGGAGCGTTCCTGAACTGCAAGACGCTTCGTATAAACCTTGTTAGCTTTCTTGTCCG
>Ga0209025_1004408_pt1 | contig 12246 bp, 12 predicted proteins | sample AraplaMF_Col_mLB_FD_184256 | JGI IMG/M metagenome (GOLD analysis project Ga0209025, IMG submission 184256) | Arabidopsis root microbial communities from the University of North Carolina, USA - plate scrape MF_Col_mLB (SPAdes) (version 2) | ecosystem: Host-associated > Plants > Roots > Endosphere... | reverse complement strand
CACGTCGTCAGGCTCGTCACGCCGCCGCTTGTGACCAATCCGGAGCAGCAGGATGCGTAGCGACATCGTGATCTTCCTGGGCCCTACAGTGCCGGTGCGCGAAGCGCAGGGATATCTCGATGCGATCTACCTGCCACCCGCCGGCCGCGGCGATGTCCTGCGCGCTATGGCCGAGCACGCCCCGCGCGCCATTCTCCTGATCGACGGCGTCTTTGCCGAGGCGCCGGGCGTACGCCATCAGGAGATACTTTTTGCACTTTCCAGGGGTGTCGAGGTCCACGGCGCTTCCAGCATGGGCGCATTGCGTGCCGCAGAACTCTCAAGCGAGGGCATGGTCGGCCATGGTCTGATCTACCGATGGTATCGCCGCTTTCCGCTTGCCGACGACGCCGATGTCGCTGTTCCCATGGCGCCGGCCGAATTCGGATCGGCACGCCTTGGTGATCCGCTGATCGATGTCAGGATGACGCTCAGAAAGGCTGAGCGCGCCGGCGTCATAGACATGGAACTCAGAGGGCAGCTTGAGGAGGCCGCCGGTTCCCTTCATTTCCGGGACCGCACCTATCCGTTGCTGCTTGCAATCGTGGAAGCCGGATTTAACCGCAGTGATCAATTGGCGGCTTTGAAAGCCTGGCTGAAAACCGGCGCCATCAGCCAAAAGCGATCCGATGCCATAACGGCACTGAGATTACTGTCAGACAAAAGGACAACGACCGACATTCAACCGGAACATCCTGCATTCGAATTGACGGAATCTTTTGCATGCGACATGAAAGCCTGCAATCTACTTGAGAATCTGTTGCCTGGATTTAACCATTTCTGATACACTTCGCACCGTTGCTTGCTGCAGGGCGAAACGCAGTGGAGGCAGCCTTGGATGCCATCTTCAACCCGAAGAGTTCAGGGGGTGAGGCAGCTTTTGAGCGGCCGCTGGGAACCCGTTTCCTCGTCTTTCCCCAACCTCCCTATATACCCGGCTACGAGAAGCCCGAGGTCGTCTGGATCGGCACGTCGGCCGGCCCCATCATTGCCGGCCCATCGGACGGGCGGATGTACGTGGTCAATCCGATAGAGCCGAAGGTGCCTTATTTCGCGCCCGATATTCCGCCCTATCCCGGCCTTTCGCGGCCGCCGGTCGAACCCGGGCCCGACGGACATTTCGACCATATCGGGCCGGGCTCGCCCGATTTCCTCTCGACGCATTGCTATGCATGTGCCCGACGTGTTCTCGATGTCTGCGAAAGCTATGCCGGCCACGCGATACCCTGGTTCTTTGCGCCGACGCTCGGGCGGTTGGAGATCATTCCAAGAATTGCGCATTGGGAAAACGCACAATCCGGCTTTGGCTTCCTGGAGATGGGCGAAGAGGAACCGGAAAGCCCGACCTCCTGCTTTGCCCTCAACTTCGATGCGGTCGCCCACGAGATGGGGCATCTCATTCTTCTGAGCGAACTCGGCGTTCTCGAAGGCGACGGACGCGGGAGCGATTTCTTTTCCTATCACGAGGCGATTGCCGACTTCATATCTCTGCTTGGGCTGCTGCAGTTTGACACCGCTATCGACCGGGTCTTGAGGCGCACCGGGGGCGACCTTCTTCTCCACAACGAACTCGACCGGTTTGCCGAACTCAGCAATGAAAAGCAGCTGAGGTCGCTCAACAATTCGCTGCGCCTCAGCGATGTCAGCGATGAGGTTCATGACCAGTCGAAACCTTTTGCCGCCGGGCTCTTCGATTGCCTCATCGAAGTCTACCAGACGCTTCTTTTCGAGCGAGGCCTGTCACGGATAGACCCCCGCAGGTTCAGCAATCTCAGGCAGCAGCTGGCGCCCCAGCTGATCGAAGCGGGACTGCGGCCGGCCAGGAAATCGGACGATCTCAGTCACTTCGCCTTGAAATCTGCCTTGCAGGAGGCTCGTGACATCGTCGGCGAGGCGTTGATGCGATCATGGCGTTACCTGGAGCCGGATACCGTGACTTTCGAGAGTGCGGCGGAGGCGCTTATCGAAGCGGTTCACCGAGGGCGCGGGACTGAATACGTCGGCCAGTTTGAAGAATGCATGCGCTGGCGCGAAATTTTTTGATCATATGGAGGGATAAAGATGACAGAAGGTACCGTTCCGGCTCCGTCGGGCCCCGTTTACGTTCCAGACGAGATCATTCTGTACGGCGTTGATCTCAACGATGCCAAAGGTGCAGCTCATATTGATGTCGGTTCGAAAGTCGCAAGGCTTCAGTTGAAGCTTGAGGCGCCAGCTGGCGTCACAGCTTCGACAGTCTTGACCTACGGCTATGCCTTCGAGGGACATTGTTACAGGCTCGATTCCAACCGGATATTCATCGTGATCGGACCCAACGCTGAAGCCGCCCAAGGGTGCGGCTTTGATGGTGGTGGCTATCAAATGTGGCGGATTACCGCGACCACGCAGATCCTTGAAATTTCGACAGGCTTCGCCGATGCGCGCTCACTCATCCTAGACGCACAGTTGCCGGGCAAGCGCTCGCCGAGTTCCTATGCGATCACCCTCAAGATGGCACATCGCAATGGTCGACTAAGCAATGAGTAGGCGAGGCTGAAAGCACGGGAGGCTGAAGATGCCATATACTCTGAAGATAGAATTCGCTGAGGACCTTTCCAAGGTTACGGTAAAGGACATGCGACAAGTGTACACTGGAATCCCGATCGATCAGAACGACGAGCCGGACGAAGATCATCCGATGAATTTCGACGGAACCGCCGAAGTGGCTGAGGACAGCAAATACAAATTTTCCTTCGCCCTGACAAACGACGGAACGTCAAGGATTTTCATTACCACTGCGACCCTCGAAGGGTACTACGATATACCGGTTGACGCAGATTCGGTTATCTTTCCGTCCCCCTCAATCGCCTTTCAGTCCGACCTTGACGAGGCAAATGGGCGGATCGATGCTCTCTACGAGAGAATTAACCAAAACGGCTGACGGTCACCGCGAGTCAAGCGCCCCGCCGTGCTCACCCATTCATTGGTATGCACTGAAGAATACTGCGTGAATAATTCTAGGACCTGCCGATCGAGACTGCCGCGATGACCCTCGATCGGCATGACCGCTATTAAGCGGCGAGGTTTTCATCCGTGCGACGGAGCCCCATCTATCGGGTGATGCCGTCCAAACCGAGGGCGCCAAGGCGAGCGCCGATTTCCGGGCCGGGCTCGGTCAGTACCACTTGCGTACCGTGGGTGATCTCGAATGAATTTGTCGCCGTACCATTTGCCGAGGGCAAACTGTTGGTTCAGACAATCGTCATGCAAACGTTCGAATTCCGGCCAACAAACCAGGAAAACCTTTGCCGGATATGTTAATCACCAGAATGCTATGAATCCGTAGTTGACGTTTTGGGAAACTTGCGGGCCTCGCCGCGCTGCGGGTTTTGCGAGTTCAGCTACCGCACACATGCCGGGCCTTCACCTCGTTGTATACTGACGCTATCGCTAAGCCTCAATTTTGATTTTCGTTTGTAGGCTTCAGAGCAGGTCACGCAAGCGGTCCTTAATGTGCAAGTTCGGTATGACACCTGCTGAGTGACCCAAACGATAAAGATCACGAGAACTATCGAAAGCCATCGCCCAGCATAGCACGCCTAAGAGCACGGCAATTATGATGATCTGAACCCTCATGCCCGTCACGTAAAACGGGATCGGGGTTTTGTTATGGCGCAATCGCTAGACATAACCTGATCAGGTGAGTTGCGAAGCCGCCACGGCGGGCTTATACGCGATCCGTCCTCGTTTAACGCTCGCCTAGCCTTCACCTTGGGCAAAGCGGCAGCTTCTTGAGCGCAGTCTAACTATGCTAAAGCTTATTACGCTATTGCTTCACCGGTCGTCACGGAACAGATATTATCTGTTCTATGTAGATGCAAGGAAGTGATCCGGGCGTCTCGTGCTCTAATGACAAAGCAATGTCGCACACTGAAGATCGGTAGGCGTATCCGCGCCAAGATTATTCCCGGCGTGTGACCGGTAGAATGGGCTCTCTTTAGGCTTAAAATGTTCATGGCTAACGGTCGGTGAGGAGATGCAGTCGTTATATCGAGGCGCTTCTCTGAGAAGCCCAATTGCCGGAAAAAACCTACAAATTCCTGCTCAAGCAATGAATGGCAATAATAGCTGATTTTTCGGCGGTACTGCAGGAACGGTATGGAAACGACTCTGGACGATTGGCGAATACGCCATATGTTCTACACCTTAGTCCATGGGGAACAATTATGCGGCTGCTAACAACCTGTGTTATGACTTTATGCGTGGCGCTTCCATTTCCGGCCGTCTCAGCCGACATGGTTCAAACCTATGAACCACCCAAAGAGCGGGAGCATGTTCGGCACGAACGCCCGATTCGGACCGCGTACCTAGAGCGTCGTAAGAACCTCGAATGTGGAGAACTGATCGTAGAATATCGTTATGTTCCTCGCACCGAAACCGTCACAGTCTGCCACCCGCCCGTTTTCTAACTGCGTGTTTACACTATTCAACAGGTAGGATGAGCTCCGATCTCTAGTAATGGTCCATGAAACGTCTGTGTTAACAGTCATTTCAAGTGCAAAGGCCGATCAATAATTCCCGATATCCGAGGCTTGACGAACCACCGGCACCACACGCTTGACCGCAGCTGTTGTCGTGCGACCCTTCTTGAGACCGTACGCCACAAGCTTAGCTGCTTGACCGATCTTTTGCCATTGCTTCGGGTTCTCACGCGACTGCACCATCAGGAAGCGCAAGTCGGTATTGCGCCAATCCTTGATTGCACCGGTACGATTATCGAGCACCAAGTCACCAACAGATGTTTTTGCAATGAGTACCGCATGCCCTTCGCCGCCGGAGGTGAGCGCGACTGCAATTCTCAAACTTGCTGAAGACCAGCCAAGGTCGATGAGTTGTTTGCGCTTTGTCAGCGCAAAATCTTCGCAATCACCACTTTTGACATCGACCTCCCAATCGTCCGTGCCAGAGCGGTCGTTGACGGGCCTGATGGATCTATTGACTGCTGAATTTACCTTGAACAGCTGTGCGCCGCGCTCCATGTCTAGAGCCATCGTGTCGGGACCGCCGACTTTTCGGCATTGGTCCGGCGTTTTCATGCAGAATACGACACTGGCGAAGGGGGCCAGTGTGCGCTCTTGTTCGAGCATTCGCACAATATCCGAACCCAGGTCTTTGGCAAAGCCGGATGGTCCGAATGCGTTTGCTGTTTCAGGGATTGATGACAGGCTAATCAGGCCCGCGAATAGCAAGTAGGCACCTGACCGAATTTTTTTCGACACCATTGACAGAGACATTGGAAGCACCTCGCTGTTATGTCGCGATAAGTACCGCACGCCCTCTGGATATTTGGTGGTGAGAAATACTCAAATTTTATGGAAATGTGTTTTTTTGGGAAGGTTGCTTGGGATGATGGCGTTTTGACCTGATCGGACAGATAGATCTGGCGCAGCCATGCGCTGAACCGTCCTCGAGCCACATCCACATCCAAGAGAACTAACCCCTTAAGGCAGCTATAAAATCTACGGCGCCTGTGATCAGATACAACCTTGTAGCAGTTGGTATGACCATGCGAACATAGGTGGTGACCGCGATGAGATTGTTTATCATGCTCGTCTTAATCACTGGCTTGGCAGGTGGCACCGTCGCGTTTGCGGAACAGGTGTCGGTGTCTCAAATGATGGCCGACAATCGATACTGGCCGCCTCCCTGTCGAGAAGACACATGTATATTGACCGGCCTCGGCGGAATAACGGAGGTATGGGAGAGATACATAGACAAAAACCACGGACGCTTATTCATTGTTGCCGGCGTTTGCGCCTCAGCTTGTTACAAAGCTGTACTGAGGGCAATGAAGAACGGGGAGCAGGTTCGCATGATACGCGGTTCCCGTCTTGTCGATCATGAAGCTTCGATCGCCAGATGGTAGTCGCGAATTTTATAAAGGTGGGTATTGTAGCTACAGCGCCTTCACTCTTTCCAAACCATAATGTATCGTCTTCTCAGCTAAATTGAGCGGACATCCTTAACGCTATAGATTTTGGACGTTTCATCGTGCTGCCATTTGTATTTAAAAGAATTCGGCGCGAAGATTTCCGCGATCCACTCAAATGGCGCCCCTGCCGGACTCCGTTTCTTCGAAAAAAACAGTCGAAGGTGGCTGGACGGGAGGAATGGGCCAAACATGGCGCAGACGGGTCCTCGGAGCATGGGAGTATCGTCAGGACCCGGAAACGCTCGATGATTTCGAGGCCAGACAATACTGACTTTTGAAAAGCGGACAGGATTGACTATGCAGGTCGCAAAAGTAGTTCGGGGACTAGTTCCTAAAATCTTCTGGGCAACCAGCTGCGCGTGGTTGATATCTGCAAGCGCAATGGCGCAACAGCAGCAGTACCCCAATTTTGAAGAACAGCGCAGCCCCGACGGGGGGAGCACTGGTACTTACGGCAACCAAAACTTTGATCTCCCCCCTCAGCCCGGGCAAAACGCGTCCCGACAAACTCGCCCGCTTCGTCCAGATGCAAGCGGAGGTCGCTCAAGCAGCTCCGGCTCCACGCATCGAAGCTGTGTTGTCGATTCTTACGGGAATGCCTTCTGTAAATAGAGCGCGGTTCTACGGCATACTCCCTCACCGGCGAGGTTGCAGACGATCGCCCTTCGATATCTTCGGCGTGGCCGGCGCGTCGCTCCGCGACGGCTGGAATAAAAGCTCGCTCAAGATCACATAAGCGATCGCTGCGGCCGTCGTACAAGCAGCTATGTAAATGATAAATAGCTTCACCTAATACCCTTACATGATACTCCCGGCCCACCGCAGATCTTGGCAACGAGCAATGATTGAAATTGCGGCTCGTTATGAATGTGCAGCATATTGAAACTTTGCTCGCCGAATTTCTGACCCATTTTGGGACTTTAATCGCGATGAGAGATCAGCGGAGACAACCTTTCCGATATATATGCTATTTTTACGGTAGTGACCTTGATGTTTCCCGGTCGACTGTCCGTTAAGTCGTTTAAGACCGTCATAATACAATATTTATCTTGAATTAACCATAATGGGTGTTAAGTTCATGCTGCATCGCAACAATTGCCCAAAAATGGTACCCAGGTGAATTAACCAACTGTTAATTTTAATGATGACTGAATCGCAATGTCAAAGTAAGAAGCGTCCACCTCATTTGTGATCGAAGAGTAAACGCGGATGTTGACAGCAAATGCAAAGAAGAGCGGAAACGCTATGTTTTCTAGCGAAACCATCACTGTCCGGGCCGGGAGGGCTGGCCCTATCTATTTGGGAAGCACTTCCTCCGCGACATCCGCTGGGCGATCTGATTTTGCATTGAAGCGCGCCCTCGACGTTTTGGTCTCGGGAGGCGGGCTGTTTGTATTACTTCCGTTTTTGTTGGTTATCGCTGTACTCATTCGCCTCGAAAGCAAGGGATCGCCAATTTTCTCGCAAGTGCGTTGGGGCAAGGATGGCCGTAAGATCCGGGTGCTCAAGTTTCGTTCAATGCGAGTTGACCTAGGCGATCCGTCGGGGGTCAAGCAGACAGTTAAGAATGACCCTCGAATCACTCGACTGGGCGCGGTTCTTCGGAAGACAAATCTGGACGAATTGCCTCAACTCTACAATGTCCTTCGAGGGGATATGTCTCTGGTCGGCCCCCGCTGCCATGCCGTTGGCATGTTGGCTGGCGGGATGCTTTACGAGGAGCTCGTCCCGACCTATCACCTTCGCCATTCGATGCGGCCTGGGCTAACTGGCCTTGCTCAGATGCGAGGGCTGCGTGGCCCGACCGATCGGGTAGCGAAGGCACGCGCTCGCGTTCACTCAGATCTGTATTATATCGACAACTTTTCGTTTCTATTCGACCTGAGAATCATTCTCGGAACCATCCGGTCAGAATTACGAGGCGGAAAGGGCTTCTAAAAGTTATCGCGTGCTGGCGGTAACGATTGGATCGGTCGACGCGCCGGTCCATTGATAAAAAAGATTTGCAGCGTTCAGGATTCCAGCCCACATGGCCACGGAAAGGCCGAACGCAAATATAAGCGACTTAAGACGTATACTCATGGGCAAACTCCATTCCCAGAGACAGTATCGCGGCCTTCGCTAAATTCAGGTGAAACGATATGGTTAAGAGCGGGTAATTTGAGCCCGTGCTGCGCCCTCAAGGTTTTGGCCTCGCCGCCCCGGCTGTTGCCTGGAAAACACTAGTACCTTTCAATAAATATGTAAATTAAACTTTCTTGGTATCTTGTCATTGGCAATCACTGTTGTGCCGAAGCAAATTTACCACAAACAATTTTATTTCAGCCGCGTCAAATTGTTGAATAGCTAAGCTTATCTCTTTGAGCTAAGAGCCTTTGATAGCCGTTACGCCTATAGTTGTGATGGCACACCGGTAGTTGCGTAGTTATTGTGCGGTCGCGAGGTTGGCGTGAAGACACTTAATTCTCAAAGCAATCAGGCGGAATATACCGATCCGGTCGCTGAGATTAGCAAGAAATGCCGACCCGGAGTGGTTGCAGTCGGAATTGCCAGTGCTTTGGTGAACATCCTCTACCTCACTGCCTCTTTCTTCATGCTACAAGTCTATGATCGAGTTATTCCAAGCAGGAGCGTTGCTTCGCTCGTTGCGCTTGGCATCCTTGCCTTGCTGCTCTATGCGTTCCATGCGGCTTTCGAAGTTGCACGTAATCGAATTCTCGTGCGCATCAGCGGCGTCTTCGACGAGATAATGGCCAGGGCCGTATTTAGCACAACCGTCCGAAGTGCACTCAAACTACGACAGGCTGGCGACGGCCTACAGCTTCTGCGAGACTTTGATCAGCTTAGGACGTTTTTGAGTGGCTCCGGTCCGACTATCATCTTCGACTTGCCGTGGATCCCTTTCTACGTTGGCATTTGCTTTCTATTCCATCCGCTGATTGGTGCGATGACGATTGTTGGCGGTGCCATCTTGGCTCTACTGACTTTGGCGGCAAACAGAAGCACTCAAAAATCGGCGCGCAGGATACATGAGTTGAGCAATGAGCGAACCTCGGATATTCAAGCGGCTCAAAGGAATGCGGAAATCGTAACGGCACTAGGAATGGCCGACACGTTAGCCGATCGTTGGATTTCCCGAAATGATGCGTATCGGGACGCATACCGGAAAAATTCGGACGTTGCGAACACCTACGCTACTGTGTCGAAGATCTTTCGAATGGTGCTTCAATCTGCTGTCCTTGCAGCTGGCGCCGTGCTTGTCATTGAGAACCAGGCATCGGGCGGCATAATCATCGCGTCTTCAATCCTCACTTCCCGCGCCCTTGCTCCAGTCGAGCAGGCCATCGCGAACGCTCGAGCCTATGCAGCGACGCTCCAAGCTTGGCGGCGAATGAACGAGATACTGAAGGCGTTTCCTAAAGAGCCGTTTCCAATGCTGTTGCCGGCGCCCAGGCGTTCGCTTTCAGTGGAAAATCTGGTGAGTGGCGCACCTGGTCAAACCCAGGCCCTAATCGCTGGAGTTGATTTCAGGGTAAACGCTGGGAGCGCTATCGGTATCGTGGGGCCAAGTGCCTCAGGTAAGTCGTCACTTGCGAGAACACTGACAGGTGTCTGGCCTATTTTTCGCGGCAGTATTCGGCTCGACGGCGCCGCGCTTAATCAATGGGACGATATCGAATTGGGGACACACATTGGATATCTTCCACAAGATATCGAACTTTTCTCAGGTACAGTGGCGGAGAATATATCTCGCTTCCGTCGGGATGCGAGTGCACCAGCAATCATCGCGGCCGCCACCGCCGCTGGCGTCCATGACCTAATATTGAAGCTTCCTCGTGGCTACGAGACAGAAATCGGTGCTGGTGGCAACATGCTGTCAGCGGGACAGCGCCAACGCATTGGGCTTGCACGTGCCTTGTACGGCGATCCTTTTTTGGTTGTTCTCGACGAGCCGAACTCGAACCTTGATGCCGACGGCGAGTCAGCCGTCACATCTGCAATCCTCGGGGTTAGGGCGCGCGGCGGGATAGCCCTCGTGATTGCGCACAGGCCGAGTGCTCTCGCGGGCGTCGACCACGTGATGATGGTCAAGGACGGTCAGATGCAGATTTTTGGTAGAAAAGAAGATGTGCTTAACTCTATTCTTCAGAGGCAAGGACGCCAAGTTACGCTTGAACGCAGCACGCCACTTAAAGTCGTTGACGGGTCCGAGGGTTAGCAATGAGCGACGATATGAACTCTCTGAAATCTATTCGTCGCCATGTTACCGTCGTTAGCCTTCTCGGCGCTGCTTTGGTATTCGGGATCGGCGGTTGGGCCGCCACTGCGTCGCTTTCGGGCGCCGTTGTCGGGGACGGCACGGTAGTGATCGATGAAAATGTCAAAAAAATTCAGCACCTGACAGGAGGTATCGTTTCCGAATTGTTGGTCAGGGAAGGTGATCACGTCCAGTCCGGGGATCTTCTGGTTAGACTAGACGCTACGTCGGTACAGGCGAATCTCGGCATCATTGAAAGTAGTTTGGCACAATTGTATGCCCGTCGCAGTCGGCTCGTCGCTGAACGACGTGGCTCGACCGAATTCACAGTAGACGATGTTGATCTTAACGGATTGGAGCCCAATACGGATCGAAACCTCGTTGAGGGCGAAGTCCAACTTTTTGCTACGCGCATCGCTTCGCTCATCGGCATGCGCAAGCAATTGGAAGAACGAAAAAATCAGCTTTTGGCGGAAATCGAAGGAGACACTATACAGCTCCAGTCAATTGAAGATGCAACTGATCTTGTAATGCAGGAGCTGCAGGCATCTGAAGAACTCTATAAGCAAAAGATCGTAACACTCCAGAAAGTAAATAGCCTCCGTCGGCAGAAAGTCGAGCTTGATGGAAACCGCGGGGAACGCCTTGCATCTCGCGCGCAGGCTCAAGGCAAAATCAGCGAGATCAAACTACAAATTCTGCAGCTTGACGAAGACCGACGCTCCGACATCGCGAAAGATCTAGCAGATGTTGAAGCTAAGATTGCCGAGCTTGAAGAGCGCCAAGTCGCAGCCCGAGATCAGTTGAAACGTCTCGACATAAGGGCACCCTTAAATGGCAAAATCTACCAGCTTGCCGTTCACACCGTCGGCGGTGTCATTAATCCGGGCGAGCCACTGATGCTCTTAGCGCCCGACCAGCGAGCGCTTACCGTTGAAGCTCGCATTGCAACGCGAAGCATTGATCAGATTGCCGTTGGTCAGCAGGTCGATATTCGGTTCACCGCATTCGATCAGAAAACTACACCTGAGGTGACTGGGAATGTTACATCGATTTCGCCGGACATTATAACTGATCCAAAAAGTGGTCAGTCCTACTACGCAGTTCGCGTGGTGCCGATCGTCGAAAGTCTGTCCAGACTCGGTGGTTTGAGTCTTTATCCGGGCATGCCAGCAGAGGTTTTCATAAAGACCGGTGACAGACAGGCACTCTCTTATTTTGCAAAGCCGCTAACGGATCAGATGAAGCATGCATTCCGGGAAGAGTGATGGCCATGAAATAGACAGCAGGAGCATCCGGAGCCCCATCTAGCGTTGGGTGCTATACGCTGGTCGAGGTTGATCGCGAGCGTTGCGAAATGGAAGCCTATCGCTTTGCCTGACGAACAATTTGGCGCGCGAGCTCGGGGAAGCTTCGCACTTGGTGGGAAGTTCTGGAACTGCGTCGGGGCAGATGGCATTGCAGATAGTGTCGCGTTCATGGTCAGGTTGATCATAATCGCGAGCCGACATCGATGGCAGGCGTGGCTAGAGCACGTCCATTGGACGGGTAATCGGCTTGAGGATCCCGTTAAGGTCCGACTTCTGATTCCATGATCCGACTGGTGTTTTGGTCGGAGGCACTATGACACGCGCTTTTTGCAGATGATCTTCGCAGCCGTGTTCTTTCGGCGTCTCGTGATGGCATGTCAGCACGCGCAGCTGCCGCCCGGTTCGGAATTGGAATCTCAACGGCATCGCTTGGGTAGCCAGCGCACGGTGGGGTCAGATGACGCCTGATAAACAAAGGCGACGTGTTGGTTCTCGCCTGGATGCTCATGGCGACTCTATCGTTGGCATGATCAAAGAAGAAAAGGACATCACGCTGAACGAAATGATTTGTAAGCCTCCGGTGAAGGCCACAGGTCAGGCAGCTTGAGCGTTGACGGCCGGCGGCGTCCAATTCCACGGGAGCAACTGCTCCAGCTTGGTAATCGGCG
>Ga0209025_1004404_pt1 | contig 12255 bp, 22 predicted proteins | sample AraplaMF_Col_mLB_FD_184256 | JGI IMG/M metagenome (GOLD analysis project Ga0209025, IMG submission 184256) | Arabidopsis root microbial communities from the University of North Carolina, USA - plate scrape MF_Col_mLB (SPAdes) (version 2) | ecosystem: Host-associated > Plants > Roots > Endosphere... | reverse complement strand
AGATTCCAACTATGACACACATGTGCTTTTTAGCGTTGATGATAAGGGAAATTATAATGTTATTCCAACCCCAAAAGAATTATTTTAATGTTTACTAGATACTAATCGTTATGCAACTAACTGGCGCGTTAGTTGAGTAAGTTGATCTTTTTTTGTCCTAACTGACAGTACAGTTCAATATGAAGGAATGGACAACCAAATGTATTTGTTAATGATTCAATTTATAAGAAAGAGAGATTTAAAGTATGGATATATTATTTAAAACAGATAAATCAACGTTTATATTCCGAGTAGCAGGAATTTTGATAAAAGACGGTTATATTCTCTTACATAAGGACATAAATGATGACTTTTGGTCTCTTCCTGGAGGTAAAGTAAATATTGCAGAAGAGTCCCAACTAAGTATACAAAGGGAATTTCTCGAGGAACTTGGTGTAAATGTTAAAGTAGATAGATTAATTTGGACAGTTGAGAATTTTTTTAACTACAATTCTAATGCCTATCATGAAATAGGTCTTTATTATAAAGTTTCATCCGATGATTCGTTGTTCACGACAGAATCTTTTAACGGTATTGAAGGAGAAAGATTAATTTATAAATGGACTCCTATCGAAGAACTCGATAATTTGGCTTTATATCCTGAATTTTTAAAAGCAGAATTAAAATCTATTCCGGTGCATCCAAAACACATTGTAGTAAAACAGTACATTACAAAAACTTAATCGATGTTCAACTAACTGGCGCGTTAGTTGAACATCGATTGGCTGCTTCGGCGGTCTTTTTTATTTGCTAAATTGCAAATTAGTTGAATAAGAGGGATTATCAAATAATTTTATGGTACCTTTTAATTGGAGGTGTATGAATGAAAAAGCAGGACCAAAAAAATATGCTATTCGACCAATTACATAAACAGTTATCTATATATGGATATAGAAAAAATGCTTCAAGACAACAATTTTGGAAGCCATTTGAATTTGGTAAAGTTGCTATTCACTTATCTTTTATTAACCACTTAGATGACTTTGACATTACAGTTGATGTTGGCATTCGCTTTGACGAATTGGAAGAAATGAAAAATATGAATAATGGTTTATTAAATCAAAAAGAGAAAAAACAAACCTTCAGTATCGGTACGGAGCTCGGTAATTTGACTGTAGGTAAACAAAGAAGATGGACCATAATTGAAGAGAGTAATATTGAGAATATATCAAATAGTATTTTTAGTGCCATCAAGGAAATAGCTTTCCCCTATATTGATAAATATTCAATTAAAGAGAACGTATTTAATGACTGTTTAAGTGATGGAGAAGAAAGCAAAGTATTAACAGGAATTGATTACGTTAGGGCAATGAATGCTGTTGGATTAGCTAAGATACTAAATAAAGTCGATGAAATTGATCAAATCATTGAAGATAAAACAAAATTTCTCGAGGACAAAAATGATTTTGGAGTTTCTATGTTTTGTAATTTTGTTAAAACCATTCAGTAAGGGAAAACAACTAACTGGCGCTTTAGTTAAGTAATCTTACTTTTATGGGGAGGAAATTTAAAATGTTTAAATGGTTCATTGGAGCAATTGTAAGCATAACAATTCTTTACCTAATTGGGTTACTGATTAATGCCGTAACAAATTATACTTATTGAACTAACTGGCGCTTTAGTTGTACAAGATCATGAGTCGCTGCTGCGGCTTTTTTTATTGAATTAATTATCACTTCAGTTAAACAAGGTTTTTACAAAATATACCGCTATCCAAAATTTTCTAACAATATTACACTTAAAAAGTATTAACTAAGAAAGAGGATTTACATATGAAAAATATTGTTTGTGCTATGTATATTTTATTTGGACTAATAATTGTAGTTTTAACATATTTTAATAACTTTGAAGGGCCAATTTTATTAAGAGGAGTAGGGTGGATTTTATTTCTTGTAGGGATACTTCTTCAGTTTTCCAAGTATGTAGAATCATATTTTAATCCTACTGAAAGGAAACAAAGTTAAATAAGAAAGTCATCTATAACCAATATTTCATTTTCAAATATTGTTTCGTAATCTATAGGGATATTCCAATAAGCAATTTCTAATAGATACGTATTGGGGAGAGAGAAATGAATTTTTTTGAACTACTCGGATGCTTTACTGTCTTTTACATATTAAGATATTTTTTGGACTCTAAATATAAAACTGAAAAGAATAAAGTTGTTATTGATATAGTTATTACTACATTTTTAGCATTTATTATTTCCACTGGAATACATTATTTGTTCAAATAACCGGCGCTTTACTTAAGATAGAGCATTAAAATGGAGGGGTGTTAAATTGTTTAAAGAATTGACTGAACGTTTTTACATAATCCTCATGTATGATGAATTAGAGGAATATGAAGATGCTATAGATTACTTAACCGAATACATAAAAAACAACCCTAATGACTCAATAGCACTTAATAATAGAGGGATTGCATATGCGGAAATAGGTAAAATTGATGAAGCATTTTTGGATCTGAAGGATTCTATTAAACTTAACGCAAATGAAACAACACCTTACAGGAACATTGCTGATTTATTAAAGTCAGAAGATAAAATTGATTTAGCAATTAAATACTATACTACTGCTTTAGAATTTAAAAAAGATGAAGTCGCTTTATATAAACTTAGAGCAGAATGTTTTGAGAAAATTGGTGAAATCGAATTAGCAATTCAGGATAATAAAGAAGCCGAAAAACTCCAGAAATGAAATTAACCTTATGCAACTAACTGGCGCGTTAGTTGATTAACGTGATCGACGATTCGTCGGTCATTTTTTATTCAATAAGCTGGCAGATTAGTTGAACAAGGAATTACTATAAAGCAAGAAGAATAAGTAAATAACAGATCATTTAACAGGAGGTTACTATGGCAAATCAAGTTAGGAAGAAAATGGTTAGTTGGAAAAAAGCCTTAGCTACGCTCTTGTTCGGAGTAGTAATTTATTATTTCATGTTGCAATTTCTATATCGACCATCAGAAGATTTATATAACTTCCCTGTCCCTCGGAATGCTGAATTAATTAAGGAAAATGAAATAGTGAAAAGTTATGATTGGTCATCAGCATCAGAGGAAAATGGTATACCTTTTGGATATAAATTAGTCCTTAAAGTCAATGGATGGAAAGAGGGAGAAAGATTAGGTGCTTCAGTTTCATACACAAAAGGGAATAAAAAAATAGATTTAATTTCTACAACGAAGCATTTAAACATCCTTAAAGCGAATTAATAATAAAAATAACAAATTGAACTAACGCATGCGTTAGTTGCATAAGATTCCTAAAGTTGAAACAACAAATTGAGAAACGGTAAGGATCTAACCGTTTCTTTTTTTATGCGATACTCAAAGGTAAAACTATGCTAAAGTTAAAGTATCAAAATTGAAGAGCGACAAAGCATTTAATGTAGAAAAGGTGAACAAGTATGAGTTATTTTATCTGGTTATTTTTAAATATTTTTGCGTTCATTGGTCTTATAATTTTATTTTATTTATTAATTAAATCAAGGAAAGAAAAAGGCGGAATAAATGAGGAGCCTTTTATAAAAAAAGTTGGATATATACTTGTTCTCATAGCGTTAATTATATTATTTGGTATAGGTTCAATAATGTATCTCCGTGATTTACCCTCTATTTTGTCAAATAAACCTATTGAATATGAAGGTGACTGTGAGGTAGCTGTAATTCATGGGAAATATGGTAGTATGCAAGTTGAATTTAAAAATACAATTGTTGAGTTTCCAACAAATTTTTATAGTAATGCAGAAGATGGTAACTATTTTTGTAAAGTAAGGTATTTTAAACATTCTGGAGAGGGAAAATCATTAAAATTGTTTTACAATAAAGGTGGGAATCAAATAGATATTAAATGATTGATGTCACCAGTTGGATATAGGATTCTCTTAATCATAATTTTTATGGAAGTCACAATACCTTATTAAACTAACTGGCGCTTTAGTTGAACAATTCAGGAGTCGATGATAATCGACTCCTTTTTAAATCTTTGGCAGGTTAGTGAAATAAGGATCATATGAAATTCAAAGGAAAAAGGTAAAATTAACCCAAATTAAAACTTAAGATAATATAGTATAATTTAAGAAAATAAATGGGATTTTTTAGGGGAGTATTATCTAGATGAATAACAAATTGAAATGGATCGGCATTATAATTACTATCTTCTTGGTTTATTACATCTTTATATTTTCTCCAAAACCACCAGAAGCTAGCATAAAAGTAGGGAAGCAAACTTATGTATTAAAAGCAAAGACTTATGACTTTCCTTCCTATGGGAAAAAGGGTGTTAAAACTTTGAAGTATCACAGCGTAAGAGAACTACATGATTTGCTTGATGACCAACCTGAAGTTACAGTTAAAGTGGGCCAGAATATTAGCTATAAAAATGATGCACCTCATACTTATACGATCGTTTTTTATGACAGTGTCGATCAAAACAAATCGTTGAACCGCATAGAAACTGACATAGAAACTAATAAAGTTTTTCAGACGATAACAAAACCTGGTCATTATATTTTGACGTACAGAACGGACTTTGGCGGGGAAGGGACAATAGCCGACTATTTTGTAAAGGTTCATGTAGTAAAATGATTTAAAAATCACTTAATTATTTTATTTGATTATTGTTAGGAAACCATCATTTTAATTATTAGCATAATAATATTTATCGAAGATTTACAACATAATTATCCAACTAACTGGCGCGTTAGTTGTATAACAAATAGAGGATGATCATTATTTGATCATCCTCTATTTTGATAAATGGCAGGATAGTTGAATAAGAAATGGTATAATTTATAAAGAAATTTGAGGCATAAAAATCTTTTAATTTAAATATGGGAGAACAATATATTGGATTTCGAAACTAAAACAATTGAAACTAAAATTCTCTTACTTTACGGAGAATACGTAGCACCATACTATCATAGAGAAAAAATAATAAATAAATATCATTATTATTACATGCGTGATATGAAAGAACCAAACTTTAACTTAGATGATTATTATGAAGTATATATTGAAGAACGGTATACTGGTTCGAAAAACAGGAACTATTATCCAACAGTAGGGGTAAGAGTAAAAAAAATATATTTTCAAAAATTTATTGAAATCTTTAAATCATTAAAAGGAAATTTAGAAATTTGTACTCGTAATCACGGTCATCCAATAGCACATATAAAAACCATTATGTATGAGGGTTATTGTTATGTATCTGATGAAAATCATGTATTTTTTATTGAGTCTTTCTCAATTAATGATAATGAAGAACAAAGCATTGATAATATTAAATGGTATAAGCAGACACCCGAAAATAAGCGATATATTAAAGTAAAAAAAAATCTTCCATTCGAGAAAGTATTCAAACAATGGATAATGGAACTTGAGTCATTTTATAACTAAAGCAACAACTTGGATATTAATTTTATGCAACTAACTGGCGCGTTAGTTGAATAACAAATAGAGGATGATCATTCGATCATCCTCTATTAAATTATATTGCAGGATAGTTGAACAAGAAGTTAAGGATTTATGTTATCTTAATTAAGAAAACAAACATCTGGGGGAGAACTTTTGACTAAGAAATATAGATACATAACGATTGGTGTGATAGTAGTTTCATTACCAGTTCTGATTTGGATTTCATATCATATTTATATGATCTTCTTTGCACCACCTACTTTAAGTTATCTTCCAAAAGGTGAGTTAATTTTACAAAGTAAGTCGCCAAATCAAGAATATACTTTAAAAGCGTATGTTTCGAGTGGGGGAGCAACAACAGATTTTGCTGTTAGGGGCGAATTAGTCTTTAACAAGAAAGATATTAAACCTAAAAACATTTACTGGAATTATCATGAAGAGAAAGCAAATATAAAATGGATAAATAATGAGACTGTGATAATAAACGGTCATAAATTAATTGTTCCAAATCAAACTTACGATTTTCGTGAAAATTAAATCTTAGGTAGACATTTTTTAGGGAGAGATTGGAATTGAAAGAAATATTAATTGAATTTTTTTCAGGAATACTTGCTGTTTCTATATTAGTTATAGCATCATACATTAATATTTTTTACCTTACCAAAGAAAGATACAATGATGAAGATCATGCGTTTCATACTTTAGGTGGTTTAACCCATTTATTGCCTCAACCTTTAGGTTACTGGATTACAAAAATATTTTGGGTAACTGCTTCTATAGTAACACTTTTAATAATATTATATATTTCTTTCATAAAGCTAATTAAGTTCTTATTCAACTAACTGGCGCGTTTGTTCAATAAAAAGGAAGTGTAAAACTGTATGAAAACTATAAAAGAACTTATTGAGTTTCTAAATGAATTAGAAACAAAGAGCATATATTATCGCCTAAATAAAACAAGAGATGCAAGTATTATGGTAGAAGTAACAGTACCTGGACAACGTTGGGAAATAGAATTTATGAACGATGGTACGATAGAAATTGAAAAGTTTGTAAGTGATGGGAACTTTTATGATGCAAAAGAATTAGAGGTTTTGATCAAAAAATTTTCGGATTAAACGAATTCCTTATACAACTAACTGGCGCGTTAGTTCAATAAAATGAGTTGCTTAGTGACTCATTTTTTTATTGTTGTAAAGAAGTTTATACAAATAAAGTGATAAAATATTTTAAGCAACATTTATTGAAGTATGAAAACAAAGGTAGTTAATGGAGGGAAACAAAATGGGATTTGATATCTCACTTTACAATAATAAAGAAGAATTTGTAGAAAATTATGAAATAAAAGAAGGCTTACATAATGAAATATTTAACTCCAAAAAATTATGGAGAAGTTATTTAGAATTAAGAAAATTAAGTGATTATTACGTTGATTTTGTTGAGTATAAAGGTCAATCTCTTATTGATCTAATTGATGATTTGAAGAGATACAAAATGTTCATTCCACAACATAAGCAAGAGCAGTATCAAGAATTCATAGATAAAATTGATAATCCGGCGATTAGCAAAATTGATGTTTCAGGTGATTAATTAAGTATTGATACATTAGTGTGATCAACCCTAATTCAACTAACTGGCGCGTAGTCAACATTAGAAAGGCTGTTTTACAGCCTATTTTTAATGCGAATTGGATATATTTTAAATGAAGTAATATGTTATCCTCTAAGTATCTCAAAAAAAGGTGATGAAATATGATTAGTGGTATGGAAATAGTAATAATAACGGTTTTTACGATAGTAGGATTAATATTTTGCATTATAAATTCTATTAAAAAAGGTGTATTGTGGTTGGTTTTATTTGTCATATTATTAGGAACAATATTCGGTTATTTTGGTTTGCCTACAATACTACACACTTTTAATCTTTTATAGAAGGATTATTATTGTTCTTTTTAAACTAATTGGCGCATTAGTTGAACAACGATAGGCTGCTACGGGCAGTCTATTTTTATTGCGCTAATTGCCCAAAAAAAGTTATTACAATAAATACCAGTTTCCAGTATTTTCAATTAAAGTTAAAATTATATGTAAATAACAACTGGAGCAAAAAAATGAAAAAAATATTATTACTTAGTTTGACTTTAATTTTAATACTGTTTGGATGTGAAAAACGTATGAATCAATCATTAGATACTTCTAAATTAAAAAAGTTTGAGCAACCAAACCTTACAAAAGAACAAAGAAAGATGATACCGATCACCTATGAAGCCTCTTCGCTAGATGAAGGTTTAAATGCGCTTCCTTTTGAATTAAAGATTCCAAAAAAGTTACCTTTTAAAGTTGAAGCTAGTGAATCATTACAAATTGATGATTATAAACATAATGGTAAGAAATTAGGTGTACGATATAGTCTATCTGAAATTGATAATTCAAAGCTATTTGTAATAAATGTTTCAATTTATAATTACAAGCATGAACTTGAATCTGGTTTTGAGACTGGGGAAGTTGCAGACCTTGATTCTGAAGTTGAAGTGTCAGATGGACTTGTAGTACTTGATACAGATGAACCTGAGGAAATTGTTCAATTAAAAGGTGGGGTTAGTGGTACTTATACTGGTTATACAACTTTAGGAGTATCATATGAAGTTGGTAAATCTCAAGAGGTTGGCGAACTAATAGAAAATACCCTTGTTTTTGAACAAGGTGGTATTTATTATGAACTTTCTTTTGTTGCAAATTTTGGTACTCCTGAAAAGATTAAAGGATATGTCAATAATATTGCAAATCAGATGTTGTAATATGGCAAAATGAAGTACTTTCTTGGTCAATGTGCAATTTATTTTTAAATTGCGGTTTACTAAAAATATTAATTGCTTGGAAACTACCTGGCGCGTTAGTTGAACAGCATGAGTCACAAATGTGGCTCTTTTTTTATTAGAAAAAAGTAAGAATAGTTCAACAGTAATAGTGGTTATTTATAGTAAAATATATAAATAAAGAATGGTTATTTATTTAATTGGAGGTGCTTAAATGCAAGAAAAAAGAGAGAGGTTAAGACAACAAGAATTAAAAGGTAATCCAACGGGGAATCTGAATGCTGCTTTTAACAGGGCAAACAATGGTAGCCTTGTAGATTTAGTAAATAGTTTGGGATGGAAAGGTACTGGAATACTAATTCTTGTACTAATATTAGGGATAATAATATATTCGGTCTTCTTTCACTACCTGGCGCTTTAGTTGCATAGGTAGGGTTGGAGAATAATTTCAATCCAATAAGACGTTCAAAGTTAGAATACATACTAATCGAGATTTCAAATAAAAAATTAAAGAAACATGTCTAGAAATGTTGGATGGGAGAGTGTAATGAATAAGATTATTTTGGGTACTGCGGTTTGTTTCAAGTCGCAGTTAGAGATATTGGAATTGGGAGAAATGCTATCAAAAGAGCTATTTGGAGGGCTAAATTTTGGTGGATTAGAAGAATGTATTCATGAGGAGATACCTGCAATTTATATAAAAAGTCCGATTTTGGGATTTCAAGTGATTTTGGATGGAGATCAAGATGAACACTACTGTTTAGACTTTTCACTTTATCCATCCAGTCCAAGTATGAGTGGTAAAGAAATAAATAACTATGCTTTTATAAATAACGGCTTTAGAGAACACTTGAAATTCATTTTAAAACAATTACCAGAAATAGATGTAATGGAAGAGTGAAGGAGTTTTTTTCTACTTTCTCTTCTTCAACTAACAGCCGCATTAGTTCAATGAGGTTAAAAGTCGCTAATGCGACTTTTTTTAATAGGTACGTTTAAGTTATGAAGGAATTAGAATGAAATAATAGAAGAATAAATAATATGATCGATCCAGTTTAATGAAACGGGAAAAATTTCAAAGGAGGTAATTAACATAAATAAGTTTTTGGTACTCTTTATGCTATTGTTTGTATTAAGCGGTTGTTCGGAATAGGTGACTAATACAAAGGTAAAAGAAGTTACTAAAGCAGATATAGAAAAGATTAATAATAATGAAGTTACATTTAAAATAATAGACAATTCCAAATCTAAACAACGTTACTTATTAGAACTATCACCTGGAAAAGATAATAAGGTTAAAAAGAATTCTATAATACTGCCTTGGAGTTTGAGAAAGGTGACAAATGTACAAAAAGAAATTAAAGTAGATATTTCACCAAACGTAAATTATTACCTTAAGGTTTACAAAACCAACTTAAAGTCCACTCCAAATCCAATCAAAGATATGAAAGACCCAAAACCAGATACCCCGTACGTCTCTGATATAACCCCAATAATTGAAATGGAAGTTAATATAAAAAAAGTTCCTGAGACATTTGAAATTAATGTAATAAATTAGTTTTTCTTATACAACTAACTAGCGCGTTAGGGGAAGATCAAGAGTAGCCATTGGCTGCTTTTTGTTATTAGTATTTGGCAATAGTTGAAGAAGGAAATGAAATATAATTAAGGGGAAAAAATTGAATGGAAATAAGGGAAGCTACAATTAGTGATATTCCTGAATTAGTATCATTAATGGAACAATTGGGTTATCCAACTTCAGTCGAAAAAATGAAAATTAGATTTAACAAAATCGAATCAAATGATACGTATCACACGATTGTTGCAGTTACAGATCAAAGGGTTGTTGGTTTATTAGGTATGTGCACTGGACTCTTATATGAATATGATGGCTCTTATGTTCGAATTTTAGCTCTTGTAGTGGATTCTGATTATCGCAAAAATGGAATTGGTAAAAAGCTTATTCGAGAAGCAGAAAAGTGGGCAAGAAATCAGGGGGCTTTTCGATAGGTTTAAACAGTGGAAATCGGGAAGAACGAAAAGTGGCGCATAGTTTTTACTCTAATTTAGGTTATGTTGCTAAAAGTACAGGATTTTCTAAACCCTTGAATTAACGCATGTACTAGTTGAATAACAAATAGAAGAATATCATATATGAGGGTGGTTACTTGGATAAAGTTTTTACTCGTGTACTTATAAAAGACAAATGTAATAATATTTTGGTTATTCAAGATAGAGCGAATGCTTGGAATTTTCCTGGTGGTAAACAGGAAATTGGAGAGTCACCTTCCGACTGTGCAAAAAGAGAGGTATATGAAGAAATAGGTCTATGTATACATAAACTTACAGAGATATGTAGGGGGGAATTTTTGTTCGGTAATTTTAAAATGGCGAGGATACTTCTATTTTGCTAATACTGTGAGTGGTATTCCAGAAATAAATGAATTAGAAAAAATAAAAGAAATTAAATTTATTAAAACGCCTAATTCTGTCAATTTTCCATTAGAGTTAACTAAAATAATAAAGCAAATATTTGATAGCAATCTAATTCAAGAAGAATCAACATTTTGGATTTGAAATTACAATTATCAATTGTCGCTATCCAACTAACTGGCGCGTTAGTTGGACAACAAGAAGGCTACTTTAGTAGCCTTTTTATTATGCAATTATAGTCTTGAATTAAAAAATTAATTAATTAACTCGATATATAGTTAAAAGAGTGCTTCTATTTTGAATAAAGGTGTTGTGATAATTTCAGTTTGTATGCAAAAGATTAATTGTTTAGGGAATTTGAATGAAAGGATAAAAGGATTTAATGAAGAAAATAAAATTAGTATTGATAGCCATCATTTCATTTAGTGTATTATTAATTTCTCCCTTCTTACCAGGGACTATTATGTATTACACTTCACTTTGGGAGGACAAAGTAGATGATTTTGATACTTATAAAGATGATTTCCAGACTGTAGCGAACGTGGCTTATCGTGAATTTAACAAAGGTCAAATGATGGAATCTTATTTAAAGGTAAATGAGAATCCTGATGGAACAGTCTATTTAAAGTATATAGATGTGAACACTGAAGATTACGCTGAAGTAAAGATGAGCCAAAAAGAGCAAGAATCTCTGGAGAATATTATAGCAAATGCTTTTCATCAAAGTGATGGTAGGTGGTTATCCTTAATAAGAGTTTATAAAAACCAAGTACAATTTGAAATCGAAAATGGTCGATATTCATTGGTATACAGAAAAGATAGTTATAAACCTAAATATTTAACTAAATCGTATACAAAAAGAACCTTTAAGATAAAGAAAATATCAGATCACTGGTATCATGCAAGGGTCGTAGAGGATTAAAAGTCAATTTGATTTCTCTCCTTAGCCAAAAATTAAATGATTTTCTTCTTGAACTAACTGGCGCGCTAGTTACATAAGTATCGACTGCTTCGGCAGTCTTTTTTCTGTGTAACTGTTAGGATTGTTACTAATCAAAAGAATAAATTTTTAAAATTCTACTTCATCTTTTAAACGAATATCATGATATGGATATTTGTATATTTCAAGTTGAGGTGATGTATATGATTCAAAAATTACTGCTTTCTATGGAGCAAATGATTTACATTATTCATAATGGGTTACAAAAAGCAACCTCACCAAAGGATGTGACAATTATAGGTGCAGGTATATCCGGCTTAGTTGCTGCTTCACTTTTAAAGGGGGCTGGACACCGGATTACTATAATAGAAGCAAATAACAGAATTGGAGGAAGAATTTATACAAAAAGGGAACCTTTTATTAATAATCAATATATAGATCTTGGTGCAATGCGCATTCCTTCAATTCATCACCTAGTTTTGGAATATATAAAAAAATTCAATCTACAAGTTAATGAATTTATAAATAGTACTCCTAATGATTTAATTTTCATTAATAATGTATTAACAAATGAAACAAATTATAAAGCAAATCCTGATCAATTAAACT
>Ga0209025_1004401_pt1 | contig 12261 bp, 9 predicted proteins | sample AraplaMF_Col_mLB_FD_184256 | JGI IMG/M metagenome (GOLD analysis project Ga0209025, IMG submission 184256) | Arabidopsis root microbial communities from the University of North Carolina, USA - plate scrape MF_Col_mLB (SPAdes) (version 2) | ecosystem: Host-associated > Plants > Roots > Endosphere ... | reverse complement strand
ATAACGTTGTATCTGATTCTAAACCGTATTTTTCTCCTTTTTCTTTTACGAATTTTTCATTTAACGGATAGAATGTTCCGAATGAAGTTAATTCTACAAAGTAAGGAACTGGATTTTCTAATTCTACTTCTAACGTGTAGTCATCTACAGCTTTTACACCTAACGTATCAAGTGGTGCTTTTCCATCATTAATTGCTTTTGCGTTCTTTAAATCAAACATAATGTATGCATATTCAGCTGCTGTATTTTTATCTACCGCACGTTTCCAAGCAAACACGAAATCTTTCGCTGTTACAGGGTCTCCATTTGACCATTTCGCATTTTTATTTAATGTGAATGTATATTTTTTACCATCATCACTCTTTTTATATGATTCAGCAACCCCTGGTGCTGCTTTATTATCTTTATCAAGTCGATATAAACCTTCCATTACGTTGTTTAAAGCAAGAAACGATACTTGGTCTGTTGCTTTTGAAGAATCCATAGATGGAATCTCTTGGCTCTCCGTTAAATTAAGTACTTGCTTTGCAGCTAATTTTCCGCCTTCTTTTTCGCCACTTTTCGGCGTTGTGCTTGCCTTATCTTTATCCCCTGATCCCGAGCAAGCTGTTAATGCCATACTCATTACTAGAACTGGTGCTACAACCGCTGTTAATTTTGTCATCTTTTTTCTCTTCATTTTTTTGTACCCTCCCCAATTATATGTACGATATTAACATTTAGAGATTCTCTATTAACTTTCGTTATCAGAAAATTCTTATTAATTAATATTCTACTATTTTTTTGAGTTTTGTAAAGTAGTTTTGTAAATTTTCTAAATATTTATTTTTTTATGATAGTAACTTGTTATTTTACTATTACTACTATATGAATTATCCCCCATCTACTATATGTAAACATACCTCCTCTTATTCTTCTCTATCGCTAAGTTCTATATTTTTCTTATAAAAATGATATCACTAGCTGTCTTATTGAATCCCTTCTACTATTCCTACAGTCAAACTTTAAAAGTGGCCTCAAAATTCCCATGTGCTTATTCTCCTATTCATAAAAAAAGCATTTCAAAAGCATATTAGCCACTTTTGAAATGCTTTCATATTATTTCTTGCCGCCATCCTCAGTTACATACGCCCACTTAAAGCTATATTCTGGACTAATGTTGTGTTTCACAATTCCTTTGACATTCGGTTTCATTACATATGCTCTTCCTGTTTGATATAAAGGAACTAATCCTGCATCTTCTTCAAGGAATAATTTTTCTGCTTTTCCTAACGTTTCCCAACGTTTCTTCGGATCAGACAATAATTCATTACCTGCTTTTTGTACCATTTCATCATATTTCGGATTTGAATAACTCATTTGGTTATATGGGCTCTTCGATTCAAACATATCAATAAATGTCATTGGATCCGAATAATCTGGGCTCCAACCTGCAAACGAAACTTCATAATCTTGCGCTGACTCTAATTTTAATTTTTGTTTGAATGGCTGAATTTTCGTGGTAACTGTTACACCTTTTAAATTTTTCTCAATTTGATCTTTAAAGTAATCAGCAATCTTTTTCGCAGTTCCATCATCATAGCTTAGTAATTCAATTGTAACTTGATCTTTTCCAAGTTCTTTTTTCGCTTCTTCCCAAGCTGCTGCGCCTTTTTTCGTATCATATTTTAGACCATTTTTAAATGTATCTTGATAATCTTTACCATCCGGCCCTGTCGCAAGCCCTTTTGGAACCAATTGATCCGTTGCTTTTGATCCATTATTTAATATAACGTTTGCTAAACCTTTTTTATCAATTGATAATGCGATTGCTTCACGAAGTTTTTTGCTCTTTAACGGTGTATCTTGTCCGTTACGCTTTTGATTTAAACGTAAGAAGTACGTACTTGCTTCTGAATACTCACCATATTCATCTTTGTTCGATTTATATTTATCTACAAATTCTCCTGATAATAATGTAAAGTCAATCGATCCTGTATCATATAAATTTACTTTTGTAGCCACTTCTTTTACAACGCTGTAATTAATTTCTTCTAATTTCACAGTCTTATTATCCCAATATTTATCATTTTTCTTCAGCTGCCAACCTTGTTCATGTTTCCACGATGCCATTACAAATGGCCCGTTATACAATGTTGTATCTGCTTCTAAACCAAACTTCTCTCCTTTTTCTTTTACGAACTTTTCATTTAAAGGATAATATGACGGGAATGCTAATAGATTTAAGAAGTACGGTACCGGTTTTTCTAATTCTACTTCTAGTGTATAATCATCTACCGCCTTCGCTCCTAATTCAGTTCCAGGTTTTTCTCCTTTATTAATCGCTTCTGCATTTTTAATATAGTAAGCAATAAATGCATATTCTGCAGCTGTGTTTTTATCAAGTAAGCGCTGCCATCCAAACACGAAATCTTTTGCTGTTACAGGATCTCCATTTGACCATTTCGCATCTTTACGCAGTTTAAACGTATATTTTTTGCCATCTTCGCTTTTCGTACTAGATTCCGCAGCAGCCGGAATAGGCTTATTATTTTTATCAAGACGGTATAACCCTTCCATCGTGTTCCCTAAAATTTGTGCCCCTAATGTATCAGTAGATTTAGAAGTGTCCATCGTCGGAATCTCTTGGTTTTCCGTACGATTTAATACTTGCTTCGCTGCATATTTAATATCAGATTTTTTTTCTTCCCCACTATTAGATGTAGTAGTCGTTTTCTTTTCCCCACCTGACCCAGAGCATGCTGTCAATGCAACGCTCATTGCTAAAACTGGTACTACAACCGCTGTTAACTTTTTCATCTTTTTTCTCTTCATTTTTATACCCTCCCTAATTATATGTACATTACCAACCCTTGAGAGACCCCTTGTTAATGATTTACTTTTCAGAAAATTACAACTAATGTTATTCTACTCTTTTTTTCGTGTTTGTAAATAGTTTTATTTTAAATATTCTGATTTTAATCTTCATAAATTAGTATGATTTATCCCCCATCTACTATATGTACGTACTATACGCCTTATTCTTCTCTATTTAACTGAATTAAAAAAAGCATTTCAAAGTAGCTAAGCTACTTTGAAATGCTTTTTTAACTCTATTATTTTTCAGTCACGTATGCCCACTTAAAGCTAAATTCTGGGCTGATATTATGTTTTACTACACCTTTTACATTTGGTTGTAAAACATAAGAATCTCCACGTTGATATAAAGGTACAATCGCTACATCTTCTTCAAGTAATGTTTTTTCAGCTTTTCCTAACTCTTCCCAACGTTTTTTCGCATCACCCATTAATTCAGTACCGGCTTTTTTCACCATGCCGTCATATTTAGGGTCAGAGAAGCTCATTTGGTTATGAGAATGTCCAGTCTCAAACATATCTAAGAATGTCATTGGATCTGCATAATCCGGATTCCAACCACCGTATGAAATATCATATTGTTGCTCAGATTCTAATTTTAGTTTTTGCTTAAATGGTTGAAGTTTAATGTTAACTGTTACACCTTTTAAGTTTTTCTCGATTTGATCTTTTACATATTCTCCAACTTTTTTCGCATTACCAGTATCATAGTTTAAGAATTCAATTGTAACTTGATCTTTGCCAAGCTCTTTTTTCGCTTCTTCCCAAGCTGCTGCAGCTTTTTTAGCATCTGGTTTCAAACCGTTTTTAAATGTTTCTTGGAAGTCTTTACCGTCTGGTCCAGTTGCTAATCCTTTTGGTACTAAGAAGTCAGCTTCTTTTGATCCATCATTTAAAATTACGTTTGCTAAATTCTTTTTATCAATTGATAGTGCAATTGCTTCACGCAATTTTTTGCTCTTTAATGGCGTGTCTTGTCCAGCACGTTTTTGGTTCATACGAATGAAGTACGTACTTACTTGTGAATATGTGCCAAATTCATCTTTCTTACTTCTATATTTGTCAACGAACTCTCCGTTTAATAAAGCGAAATCAACTTGTCCGCTATCATATAAATTGATAAGAGTTGCTGGCTCTTTAACAACACTGAAGTTAACTTCTTCAAGTTTTACAGTCTTTTTATCCCAATATTGATCATTTTTCTTTAATTGCCATCCTTGTTCATGCTTCCAATCTTTAAGAACGAACGGTCCATTATAAACTGTTGTATCAGACTCTAAACCGAACTTCTCCCCTTTTTCTTTTACGTATTTTTCATTTAATGGGTAGTACGATGGGAATGCTACTAAGTTTAAGAAGTACGGTACTGCTTGCTCTAACTCAACTTCAAGTGTAAGGTCATCTATCGCCTTCACTCCTAGTTCAGCTACAGGTTTTTCTCCTTTATTAACTACTTCTGCATTTTTTATTGGGAAAGCGATAAATGCATACTCAGCAGCTGTTTTTGGATCTAATAAACGTTGCCAAGCATATACGAAATCTTTCGCCGTTACTGGATCACCATTTGACCATTTTGCATCTTTACGTAATTTAAATGTATATTTTTTACCATCTTCACTTTTCGTACTAGATTCTGCCGCAGCTGGAATAGGCTTATTATCTTTATCAAGACGATATAATCCTTCCATCGTATTCCCTAGCATTTGTGAAGATACTGTATCAGTTGATTTTGAAGAATCCATCGTTGGAATCTCTTGTGTTACTGTTCGATTTAAAACTTGTTTTGCTGCTAATTTTTCCCCTGACTTGCTATCTCCACTTGAGTTTGTGCTTGTCTTTTTATCTCCGCCTGATGTAGAACATGCTGTTAGTGCCATGCTCATTGCTAAAACCGGTACTACAACTGCTGTTAGTTTTTTCATTTTTTTCTTTTTCATTTTTGTACCCTCCCTAATTCTAAACGATATCTAACCAAGAATTTTCTGATAATTCTGTTTCTCTCTATATATTTATCAGACGATTCTTACTACTTCTTATTCTACTAATTTTTTAAAATTTGTAAAGTATTATTATTAAAAATTTTTAAAAAATTATTTTCTTACAGTAATATTCATAAAAATTCCATATAATGTTCAAATTCTATTTCTCATCCATATAAATGTACCATTTTAATAGTCTTTATTATGTTTACACATTAAATCCCTGTGAATTATTGTTAATAAATAATGTATATTTTTAGAAACTCCTTTCCTACAAAAATAAAAAAGTCAGCAAAGCTGACTTTTTTATCCGGCCATTTTCTCTTTTTTCATTTCATCTAATACTCTCGTATACTTCTCATTATTGAATTCATTTTCGCTTTTTGCAACAACTACAGTCGCTACACCGTTACCAATTAAATTTACAATCGCTCTTGCTTCTGACATGAAACGATCAACACCCAGTAAAAGTGCTAACCCTTCTAACAGGATAACATTCAGTGCAGATAAAGTAGATGCTAATACGATAAATCCTCCACCTGTTACTGCTGCTGCTCCTTTCGATGTAACTAATAAAATAGCTATTATAGTTAATTGTTGACCTAGTGAAAGATCAATGTGAAAAACTTGCGCTAAAAATATAGTTGCCATTGATAAATATATTGTTGTTCCATCTAAATTAAAAGAGTAGCCCGTCGGAATAACTAAGCCTACTACTGGCTTTGAACATCCGAATTCTTCCATCTTTGTCATCATTCGTGGTAGTACAGATTCCGATGATGATGTCCCTAAAACAATGAGTAATTCCTCTTTAATATGTACTAAATATTTCCACAAACTAAATTGATACAGTTTACAAATAAAATTTAAAACGATAAAAACAAATAATGCCATTGTCGCATATACGCAAATCATTAATTTACCAAGCGGTATTAATGTACTTAAACCATATTTTCCAATTGTAAACGCCATTCCACCAAACGCCCCAATTGGTGCCAATTTCATAACAATTGATAATATGTTAAAGAACACTTTCGACAACCTATCAAAAAAGTCTATAAGAGGTTGTCCATTTTTCCCAAGCATCGTTAAACCTGCGCCAAATAAAATGAAGAAGAATAATACTTGTAATATATCACCTTTTGCAAATGCCTCAAACATATTAGAAGGTACGATATGTAAAAAGAAGTCCCTCCATTGCATTTCCTGTCCGCTTTGTACATATTGTGAAACATCTCCGCCCTTTAACTTGGAAGGATCTAATCCATCTCCAGGACGTACGACATTCGCTATGATAATACCAATGACAAGAGCAAAAGTTGTAACAACCTCAAAATATAATAGCGCTTTCCCACCAACGCGGCCTATCTTTTTCATACTTCCCATACTTGCAATACCAAGCACAATTGTTAAAAAGATAATTGGTGCAATGACCATTTTTATCATATTAATGAACATCTCACCAATTGGCTTCATTTGTTGTCCAACACTAGGCCAAATCGCTCCTACTGCAATACCACAATAACTTGGAATGTTAAATTCTTTACAATTTTCATTTTCAATACTCCCCTGTTTTCTTTCATTTCTCCCATACTATTTCTATCGATGACAATCATTTATTTTATGTGATAGCCCCCTTGTTGTTTAACTTTAACCCCTGTTATTAGGTTACACTATTATGTGAAATTTTTAAATAGTATATAACATTTCAACGTAAAAGATATACTATTAAACAAAAAAAGCAGATATAATATCCGCTTTAATTTTCCTCAATTTGTTTCTCACTTAATCCAAGATGTGTTCTAAGTGTATTACTCAAATTTTGTAAGTCTTTTTTATTAGGATTATAATAATATACCCGTTGCCCATTTGGGCCATTTGGTAAATATAAATCATCACCATTTAGCTGCATCTTCTCAACTGAGCAATCTAAACCATATTTATAAAAAGATAAAATATCATCCAGTGCTAAATTTGTTTTAAAATCACCATCGACGGCCTCAACCATTTTCTCAACTTTTGTAATAGACCCTACATTTTTTAATTTACTTAAAATCGCCTCAATAACAATTTGTTGGCGCTGTCCCCTCATTGCATCACTATCAATATGACGAGTTCTCGCCAAAGCAAGTGCTTCTTCTCCCGTTAATTTTTGAATCCCTTTTTTCAAGTGAATCGTATCAGGTTCATCTTTACTATTTTGTTCAGTAAATTCAACCGGGACATCTACCTCAACACCATCGAGCCCATCGACAATTTTAATAAATGACCCAAAATTAAATTTCACAAAATAATCTACCGGTACTTGCAGTAACTTTTCTACTGCCTCAACAGAAGCTTGTGGCCCTCCATCCTTTCCGTTTTTAACGAAACCACTTCCATATGCGTGTGTTATTTTATCTTTTTTCTTTTCGATTGGAACATATGTATAAGTATCTCTTGGTATACTGGTTAATTTCACTGTCTTATCTTCTTTATTAAACGTAGCTAACAATAATGCATCCGTATGAAATGCACCATTATAGCCCTTTTGCCGTTCTTGATTTTCATCAATTCCCATAATTAACATTGAAACGTTGTGTGTAATTGGCTTTACAGCTTTCTCACGTAAATTTGATTTTTCACCACGCGATAAGTTCAAATTAGATTTTTGTACGAGATTAGAAGTTTTCATATATACATAGGCACCATACCCAACTCCGCCAAATAGTAATACTCCTAACAATACACTTATTATCGTTGTCTTTTTATATTTTCGTTTATTTTTCTTTTCTCTTGAAGGAGAGGTATTCTCCATATAGTTCCCTCCGTTTTCTATTCATCTAATAAGTTTTTTAATTTTTCATAATTAGTGCTATCCTTTTGAAATACATTCTCTTTCAATCCTTTGTTTATTTGTATCCATTCAGTCGTAATCGAATATTGAATCATACCTTCATCGAAACTAAGGAACTTCAACATAATCCCCGTATTTTTCTCTACAACCATTTCAAATTTCCCTCTTAAATCTTCAGATGTACTTACAGGCATTTCTATGTTTATTACCCCTTCTATTTTGTAGCAATCAAGTCCAAGATACTTCGTTTCTTTATAACTCCAATCTTTATATCGAATTAATAGATCAGCAAATTCTGATTGAATACTGTACTTAGCGAATCCCACATATTCGTCATCATACCTTTTCTTCTCACCTGATTTTCTCAATAACCTTTCCGTAGGGCTTAATTTTACTATTCCATTATTTCTTTCTTTTGGACTCCATCTCGTCTCTTTATACGTATTATTCTTATCATTAAACTCTTTTTTTCCTTCCTCGCTATAAATCATCGTACTTTTTTTCGATAGCTTGTCTTCTTTAGATGAAATACCACTTTGTTTCTCCGTATCAATCGCATATTTATATGTTGTAGCAATTCTTGTAGAGCTAGAATATTCTTCGAATTGCCCTGAAACATTTTGGAAGTGATCAATTGAATCAAGCATCTTTTGATGAATCTTTTCCTTATCTGGATAATTGACGTTCGACTTTATTTCTTCTTCATTCTCATAATCAGAAAACGCATTCTTCTTTACGTAATTAAACATCCCTCCATTTTGTGCAAAGCTCTGTATAGAAAACTCAGACATAGATACAATTGATAGCGTTAGAACAGCGGCACTAATAAACATCATATGTACTCTATAACTCTTTCTTTTTACAGGAAGATTATGAAGTGTATCATTAATTTTTTCGTTTAGTGCCTGTGGCAAGACGGTATTATCCTTTTCTATTCTCTTTTTTAATTTTTCATCAAATGATTTTTCTTTATCCATTTTAACCACCTCCTACTCCATCTTTAATCGCTCTTCTAATTGTTCCCTTGCACGTGACAATCTTGATTTAACCGTGCCTTTTGGAATTTCTAAAAGCGTTGCAATACTTTCTTGATTCATATCTTCATAATAATAAAGTACAGTTACAGCTCTTAGTTCTTCCGTTAAGGACTGAATAGCATTACAAAGATCAATATCTTCATATCGATCAAACGCCACCATATTACTATCATGATCCTCAATTACAATTACTTTTTTATAAGAGCGAATTATATTGTTACACTCATTTATTAAAATTCTAATGAGCCAAGTTTGAAAAAACTCTTCCTTTTTCAGTTTTTTTATATTTTCACAAGCTTTTAAAATTGTTGCCTGCATTGCATCCTCTATATTCGTCTCATCACGTAACATCGCCTTCGCAATGCGATACATTTTTACTTTTTCTGTATGTATAAGTGTCATAAAAGCCTCATGATTACCCTTTTTTGCTAAAGAAACATCTGTTTCTTCTTTTACAATCATCTTATATAAAGGAATTACTTTCACAATTGGTCCTCCTGTTTCAGCCTCTCTATTAATTAAACTTTACACATATTAGACGGAGTATCCTAGAAAAAGGTTCAATTCTTTTTGAATATTTCTACAAGAAAAAATATAAACATTCCATTTTGACTATCCACTTAAATGTTTCTCTAAAAGATATCCCTTCGAATTTACAAACGAAAAAAGCCCACTAATTAAGTGGACTTTCTACTTTACAACGGCAAATCTCTCTTCCTAAACACTACAATTGCTAATATAAAAATGCATAGTGCCCCAACAGTTAAGCCTACACTTACCGGCCATATACTATATGTTCCTTCAGCAATTTCTTTCGGACGAAACAATGTAAACAAGGATATATTTCTCATCCATTCTAACTTATCACTTAATTTACCTACCATATCCAATACGAAAAATAAGATAGTTAAACTTGCTGAATAACTTAGTGCCTTTCTTTCGTCATTACATATACAAGAAAAGAAAAATGAATAAGCACTAACTACTAAAAATATTAGTCCTCCGACTACATTTATCTTCAGGAATAATTCTTTATTTAAGTTATTATCTTGTAGAAACCATTCTGCACCCAATATACCAGCTACATAAGTAACAATTACAATAATTAATAGTCCCAATATGAGAACGGTAGCTTGCGTAATTGCAATTTTCACCCTGGATACAGGTGTTGCTAATAAATATGCCATCGCTCCTTTATCTACATGACGAGCAATTAAATGCGTTGCAACCGTGACGCAAAAAATTGTTAAAATGATAATAAACAATAGGCTATAATATTCACCAGCTAAAAAATCCATTACATTTTGAATTGGACTCTCCATTCCAACAATTTTTTTTACACTATCAGGCATAGCGCTTATTAATTCATTTAACCCTTTCGCTGAAACCATCGATGGGAATATCCAAATTAATAACCATAAATAAAGAGCTGCACCAGTAGCATAACTCAAAATACTTTTTTGCGTTTCTTTCAAACTAGCTAAAAATAGTTGCTTATTCATGCTTTACCCCTTCTTTCTTATCGTAATAATGCATAAATAAATGTTCTAAATCCGTCGCTCTCGTTTGTAGTGCAGTTACATTATAGTTTGAAAGTATTTGTAAAACAGTTTGATAATTTCCTTGCACAATAATTGACGCCTCTCTACCTTTCACTCTTTCAAATTGCAAATCACATTGTCTAAGAGACTCAATTTCTTCTTGAGATGATACCGTTACATCTATTACTTGTCTTCGCATTCCTTGTAAATCATGAATATCTTCTACCGTTACTAAACGTCCATCTTTAATAATAGCTACTCTGTCACAAGTTCTCTCAATTTCAGTGAAAATATGCGACGACATAAGAATCGTTTTCCCTCTTTGCTTTTCCTCTAATATTAAATCTATAAACACTTGTTGCATAAGTGGATCGAGTCCTGATGTTGGTTCATCTAAAATTAGTACTTCTGGATCATGCATAAATGCAGCAACAATCCCTACTTTTTGTTTCATTCCTTTAGACATTTTTCGAATTGGTGTTTTCACATCGAATTGCAGACGCTCTATCAAGTCATCACGTCTCTTCGTTTCCTTTAACCCACGCATTCCTTGCATCAAATTTAAAAAATCTAATCCATTCATTCCTTCAATAAAAGAAATTTCTCCTGGCAAATAGCCAACTTCTCTTTGAATTTTCGCAGCATCTTCCCAACAATCTAACCCGAAAATTGTCGTTTTACCAGCCGTCGGTTTTATAAATCCCATTAAATTACGAATCGTTGTTGATTTTCCAGCTCCATTTGGTCCTAAATAGCCAAACACTTCTCCTTCTTTCACTTCAAATGTAATATCAAACAAGCCTTTCCCATTTGAAAACTGTTTTGTGACATTTTGAACTGAAATCATAAGTCCACCTCATTTTTTGAAATATTTAATGTATGATATTTCAAAATCATTGTACTCCTCACCTTTCATATTCGCAACAACTTTTTGAAATATTTATATGTCCATATTTCAAAAATATTGTTTTCAATTATTTTTTCTTGTATATTTTAAATGAGGTGATTACTTTGAACGGCTTTGAAAAAGTGAAAGAAAAGAAAAAACGTGCCATTAAAGATGCGGCCTTTAAATTATTTTCAGAACGTGGATTTAATGAAGTGAAAATAGAACATATTGCAAAAAAAGCAAACGTTTCTCAAGTTACAATTTATAATCATTTTGGAAGTAAAGATGCGTTATTTAGGGAGCTTATACAAGAATTTATAATATCTGAATTTCAATATTATAAAGATCTTGCAGAAGAAAATTTACCTTTTCATGATATGATGCAAAAAATGATTGTAAGAAAAATGAATACTGGCGGGTTATTTCAGCCTGATATGTTACTACAAATGATGCAAAGAGACGAAGCGCTCAGAGAATTTATTTATAGTTATCAAAACGAAAAAATCCTGCCTTGGTATTTAGAAATATTAGAACAAGCACAGCAAAAAAATGAAATTAATCCACACCTTTCAAAAGAAATGATGTTACTTTACATTCAAATGTTCACTAAGTTAGGCGATGATTTCGGGGCACAACTTCTTGAAGGAGATCGAGAAAAACATATACAAGATATAGTCACTATGTTTTTTTACGGTCTTTCTGTTCCACAAAAATAAAAAAGACACGAAATTCGTGTCTTTTTTACTTTACCGAAATGACTTTACCCGTTTCACTACTTTCAATAGCTAATTGAATCACTTTAATAACATCTAAACCTTCTTCTGCTGTTACAGGTAGTTTCTCACCATTTACAATACTATCTCTTACACCTTTATAATACATTTCATAACAGCCGACTTCTGTCGGCATACGTACTAATTCTTCTTCTGTTTCTATAGTAGCAAAATTCTCTTCAGAGTCTGCTCCATAACCGTTATCGCCTGGCTTCATTCCATTTTTTAATTGTTCTTCCTGTGAATCCATACCATACTTCACGATAGAACCTTTATCTCCATGCAGTGTAAAATGTGGACCTGCTTGCTTTACGTAACTGCTACTATGTAAAATGACACGCTTTACTCCG
>Ga0209025_1004400_pt1 | contig 12263 bp, 9 predicted proteins | sample AraplaMF_Col_mLB_FD_184256 | JGI IMG/M metagenome (GOLD analysis project Ga0209025, IMG submission 184256) | Arabidopsis root microbial communities from the University of North Carolina, USA - plate scrape MF_Col_mLB (SPAdes) (version 2) | ecosystem: Host-associated > Plants > Roots > Endosphere ... | reverse complement strand
CTCGGCATCGATCTCGCACTCGATACATCGGGACATATTTGGCTGCTGGAAGTCAACTCGAAGCCATCCAAGAATGACAATACACCACTTAAAGAGAATAAGATCCGGCCTTCTGTTAAGCAAATGATTGAATACTCGCGTTTCCTGTCCGGATTCTAAAGGAGTCTTGCCTGTGTCAAAAAATAGAGCCTATAAGCCCGCTCAATATCTTGGCATTATGGTATGTGAGACGAGAGGGGACCTCCCGATTCCTGAGAAATCATTCTGCCGGCGATTGTGTGAAGTCGGGCGTAAACATGGTATCACCGTCTTTGTCTTCTCCCCGACCTGGTTACGGCCCAAGCTCGGGTATATCGTTGGCTACGCCTATACCGATAAAGGTTGGGAACGTGGTGCTTTTCCTATTCCGAAAGTCGTCTACGACCGTTGCTATTATCCAACGCTTCACAAATACCTGGAAACCCAACGTGCCATCCAGCGACTGAACGAACTGGCTTCCATTACATTCCTCGGCCGTGGATTGAAAGGCAAGTGGGATGTCTATCAGATCATGTGTGGGTATGAAGCCGTGAAGCCCTATCTGCCTGAAACTGTGCTCTACGAATCGATCACTACATTGCGGGAGTGGATTGAATCCTGTGGTGGTGAAGCCTTCCTGAAGCCACACGGCGGCAGTCATGGCAAGAACACATTATATGTGCGAAGACAGGACGGCAAATTACGCATTCGCGGACGCGACGCGAGCAACGATATCATCGAACGCGTGTTTAAGCAAGAGGAAGCAGGGTATCGCTGGATTCATCAGTGGGTTGGAAGGCGTAAGTTCATTATGCAGCCCTATTTGTATTTAAATAATCGCAATGAAGAACCCTTTGATATTCGATCCCTTGTTCAGAAAAATGAGCATGGGGAATGGCAATTGACGGGGATGGCCGCAAGACGAGGAAAGCCGGGTTCACTAACCTCCAACTTGCATGGCGGCGGGCATGCAGAAGCAGCGATCCCGTTCCTTGAACGTGAGTTCGGCATCGATAAGACGGCAACCCTCATAGAGAGCATCAAGGAACTTTCACAGCAGATTCCCATTCTGCTCGAAGAATGCCACGGCAGATTAGCGGAGCTCGGTATTGATTTTGGTGTCGATCGCAACGGAAATCTCTGGGTATTGGAGGTTAACTCCAAGCCAGGACGATCCATCTTTCTGCAAATGAATGACCGCTCCACCGCCTTGAAATCTGTTGAGAATCCCATTGTATATGCCCGTTATTTATTGCTTCGACAACTTAGGAGGGTCCATTCATGAGTTTAATGGTTTGTAATGTTCATTTTACGCAGCAGCCCGAGAAGGTCGTCTATGTATCCAATGCTCTGATGAAGACATTGAAGCTATCTGGCAAAAAGTCTATTCACCTCAAGCTTGGGAGAGTATCGATTCCTGCGACAATGAAGCCCATCAAGAAGTCGGGGAAACACCTCTATCTCACGACCGGCCTTCGTAATTCCATTCGGGTCCCGAACTCCGGTAATGTCTACCTACTGAACAGCAACGCAGATGAAGTCCAGATCGGCCCGTTGATTGGTGTCCTCTCGGATGCTACAGCACGAACGACGACGAATCCTTTTGGCAGCCGCACCGAGTTTATTAAATCACTGCTGCGTGAAGGCAATAAGAAAGGGTTCTTTTTCGCGTTCGCCCCCCGGGATATTAACTGGGTTGATGATACTGTCCTCGGCTATTTCCTGAGTGATTCTGGCACGTGGACGCGCAAGACCGTCCCTCTTCCGGATGTCGTCTATAATCGGCTGCCGAGCAGACGCGCAGAGACGGGGTCGATGATTGGCACCTTACGAGACCGCTTCATCAAACGTAAGATCCCCTTCTTTAACTGGAGTTTCTTCAATAAGTCGGATGTCTACGAGCTACTCAAGGACGACGAAGAAGCGAACCAATATGTGCCCGAATCGGTCATGGGGCCGACATCGGAGGAGGTGAAGGAGATGCTCGAGAAGCATCAATTCCTCTACTACAAGCCGACGGCGGGAAGTCTTGGTAACGGCATTTATCGTCTGACCCATAATCCCAAGAAAGGGTATTTCGCCAGGTACCGTGCGAAGGGAAGCAATGTGCTGCTGCGGTTCAATACCTTCAGCAGCCTCATGCGCATGCTCCAAGCAAGGCATGGCCGCTCCCTGCATAACTATGTCATTCAGCAAGGGATTCGACTGATTGAGATTGATCAATGCCCGATTGATTTCCGATTCCATATGCATAAGAATGGCAGCAATCAATGGGTCGTCGTCGGCATCGGCGCGAAGAAAGCCGGGAAAGGCAGCGTCACGACCCATATCAAGAACGGCGGCCAGCTTCTTACGCCAGAACAAGCATTAAGCCGGACGTTCGGGGCTCGCGGCAATGAAGTGCTCCAGAAGGCCAAAGAAATCTCCATCAGCCTTGCGGAAGCCATTGAGAAGAATTACCCCCACCTGCTCGGGGAACTTGGCTTCGACATTGGTATTGATCAAGATGAACAGGTATGGATGTTCGAAGCGAACGCGAAGCCTGGAAGATCGATCTTCAAGCACCCTGCGCTGCGCAAGGAAGGGAAAGCTTCCATCGTTCACATCATCGAACATTGCATGTATCTCAGCAAATTTCGGAGAGGGGAGAGCTAGATGGATGCAAGCACCCAAGAGGCTGCAGCAAAACCTGTTATCGCCATTCTAACAGTCGATGATGACCATCTGATGTTCCGGGGGAACAGGGACAATTTCATTGATATATTACGAACAGGCAAAGAACTCGGGTATCTGGTCTACGTCGTGACGGTCAAGGATTTAAAGCTCAATATGGCGAGAGTCACTGGCTACACATATAACATCGAATCAAATCTGTGGGTGCAGCAATGGTTACCTGCGCCCCATGTCATCTATAATCGTATTCCTCTTCGGGAAGATGAGATCGAACCTGCTGTACAGAGCAAAATTGCAGAATGTTTGGCGAATCCGAAGATTAAACTGTATAATCCTTACTTTTTCAATAAGTGGCAGCTATTCGAATGGCTCAAGAAGTCCAAATCCACGAAACCGTATATCCCAAATACGCATCGGTTAACTGGCTCGACGGAGCTCGGCAAACATCTTCTACGACACTCCTATCTCTATCTGAAGCCGGAATCCGGTAAAGCCGGGGTCGGCATCATGATGGTGAAATACCAGCCGAGCAGATCTCTCCCGTTCCGTCTGAAGATACAGGATAAGAAGAACAGCATCACGTACAAATGCTCTACCCTTAACAAGCTCTGGACACGAATTAAGAAAGAAGCAGGACAGAACCAATATATTGTTCAACAAGGGATCGAACTGGCCTCGATTCAACGGAAGCCCTTCGATCTGCGGGTTCTCATCCAGAAAAATCGCCGAGGACAATGGGAAGTATCAGGTATCGGAGCTCGCATGGCAGGCTCCCTTAGCATTACAACCCATGTTCCACGCGGCGGAAGCATCGAAGATCCCGAGAAGCTGCTTATCTCGGCTTTCGGGCAAGTGCCAACCCGAAGAATCCTTTCCCGTGCCCGGAGTACCGCCTTAACGATCGCCAGACAGCTTGAACGTGGGTCTGGCTTTCAATTGGGTGAGATGTCCATGGACCTCGGCGTAGATGCTCAAGGTCATATTTGGTTCTTCGAAGCCAATTCAAAGCCAATGAAATTTGATGAACCGCATATTCGGAAGCGCTCGATTGAACGTATTTTCCAATACAGCACATTCCTCGTGCAACAAGCTTAGAGGAAGACAGGAGGAACCCCTGTGGACATTCGCGTCATTCGCTCTCCGCACGAAGAGAAATGGCCTGTGCTTCGTGCTAAATTTGTCCAATTCATTATTAACGCTGGCGATCAACGAATCACCACCGATGCGTTGAAGAAGCTGGAATCATTACCTGTACGCGGATTACAAGAAGAAGGAACACAGCTCTTGATTGCAACCGAGCGAACATCACGTGCGAAGGCACGTCTAATCGGGCTATCTTTTGTCGAAGACTTCGGCAATACGACATGCCTTGTCGTCGTTCATCCCGAATTCCGTGGGAATCACATCGGCTCGATGCTGATGCGAGAACAGATTAGTCGGCTCGGAAGTCTTACCTGCCATGTGGCCATAGATAACCTGTCCAGCTTACACATGTGTTTTCAAGCGGGCTTAATCGCACATCATCTCATGGAAGGGCCTACGGGGAAACCTACATTAGCATTTGAATACGACGCAAGAAGGTGAATTAGCCTTGTCTCAACCAGTCCTCGGTATACTCACGCTATATTTGAATGAGAAGAAACATTTGGAGGAACGTCCCATCTACCAGCGCATGATTGCAGCGAGCCACAAACTGGGGATGCAGACTTTTGTCTTTACACCGCAAGATGTCGATTCGAATAAGAAACAGATTTATGGGATGTTCTATCACCCCAAATCGCGTACTTGGACGAGGAAATGGACGCCTTTTCCACATCTTATATTTGACCGCTGCCGCATTCAGAATACGCATCGCTTCAAGGAATTACTGAAATTCCGGGCAAGATATAACTCCTTACATTTCCTGAATCGTCCGCTTCGAAACAAATGGACCATCTACCAAGTTCTGTGTAACCATCCCTTGATTAAACCTCATTTGCCTTATACTAAATTATATAACTCTGCGAACGATGTACATCTGCTGATGAAGAAGGAAAGGCTCGTCTTTCTCAAGCCGATCAACGGTACAGGCGGGCGCGGAATTCTGCGCATTGAACGCCTGATTGGAAGTCATCGATATGATATTCAAGGACGAGACCATAGACGTCATATCATCTCCCCTCAGCGTATTCTACCCTCACAATTAGCCTCAAAGCTCTCTAGCTGGAATGCGAAGAATCGCTATATCCTGCAGCAAGGGATCGCCATCAAGCTGCCAAATGGCCGCGTTCACGACTACCGTCTACTCGTCCAGAAGGGCGGCAGCGGGGAGTGGACGGTAACTGGCTGTGCCGGTCGGGTAGGTCCCTTACGGAGTGTCACCTCAAATCTGCATGGAGGCGGAGAAGCCGTCCCGATGATGAAGCTCTTGAAAGAGTGGATCGAAGACCCCGAGAAGATCAGAACGGTCAAGGAAAAAATGGAGACGCTAGGAATTGAGACGGCAAAATTCCTGGAAGAGAAATACGGCGCGCTCTGTGAGCTCGCACTCGATATAGCGATTGATCGTAGCGGGCACGCTTGGCTGCTCGAAGTCAATCCGAAACCAGCGAGGGAAGTATTCGCCAAAGCCGGTGAGAAGGATACTTACAATCTAGCGATAATAAAGCCGATTGAATACGCCTTCTTCGTCTACAATTCGATGTTCAAGGGCAAAGTCAAACCAAATGCCCGCGAAAGAATACGGAGAAAAGAGAGCCGGGTTACCTCCTTCGATACACCTGCTTAACTTAGAAGATATTACGAATCTATGAGATCAACCTTGACCCTTATTATAGAGCCCTCCATACGATTATGGAGGGCTTCTCATTATCGTTTTTATTACGAACTTCGATAACAGAAAAAAACCCTTAAATCACTGGATCTAAGGGTTATCCGTATAGTTATCTGTGCTCAGTGAACTGAGATAAATACAATATTGGATTAACGTCTTGAGAGACTTACGATGTATACGCGGTTCGTCGAATTTCATCGGCTTCGAATTGGCCTCGAAAAACCACAGCTTCCCGTTGCAATCCACGCCGATGTCCATCGACATCTCACCCAGTTCATATCCCGATGATTTCTCAATTTGTTCCGCAATGACGAGTGCTAATGTTCCCGCGTTCTCTTTGATATCTTGCGCCCTTGTCGCGCCGAATACCGCCTTAAGCACTTTGTTTGCGCTCTTAATTGATCCTCCCCTTGGGACATGGGTCGTAATGCTTCGCTTACCTGCAACACGTGCGCCAATCCCTGTCAACTGCCACGTATTCGTCTGATTCTTCTGTACGAGAATCCGAAGGTCGAACGGATCACCATTCGATTTCGTTAAATCAATCGCTTGCTGCACGATATATTCTTTGGCCCCCATTTTCTGCCTCAGATGCAGCCACATCTCGGGAATTGTCCAGAAATTATGAACGTGCCGCTTCTTCCCCTTGGTATAAATAAGCCTGTATTTCGGACCGCCTTCATTCTTCAGTCTTTGCCCCTGCATGATGCCTTTGCCGGCTTTCCCATGAACCGGCTTCAAATAGACAGCTGCATGCTGCTCCAAATAGGTCTCCAGGATGGAGGAGGACATGAGCTTCTCTGTCTTCGGCAGCGATGTCCTCGTAGATTTGGCGCGAGACAACCATTCATAGAGGGTCCATTTATTGAAGAAAAACGGGTTGAATAACCTCACTTTGCGATCTTGCAAAAAATTGTGAATGGTCTGCTGTATTTCTGGCTTCGCCTCATATTTACGGAAGGGAATCCGGTTATAGATCACATGGGGTGCAGGAAAGGACTTCGTCATCCACATGCCAGACTGCTTACTGTAATAGAGACCCACAATTTTTTTCTGCGGTGACCGGATATCCTCTGCGGTCGTGACATACACCGTTGCTCCGAGCTCTTTGCCGACCCGAATGATATCGCTGAAATTGCTGAATCTTCCGCGCATACTTCGATGTTGATCCTTGGCTGTTAAGATAGCTATGACAGGACGTCTGCGCGCCTGAGCCTGAACTGTTGTCATCACCCTACCCTCCCAGGTCAAAACTTGCTAAGGTATTTGCAATAGTCAATCAAATTGTCGAGCGAGGCACGCTCCCCGGATTTCGCGGTAGGATGTTTGAAGATGGAGCGGCCTGGCTTCGCATTCGCTTCGAACATCCAGACCTTACCGGACCGATCGATCCCTAGATCAAAGCCAATTTCCCCTAGTAAATATGGATAATTACGCTCAATAGCTCGCGCTAGATCAACCGCGGTTAACCTTACTTTTCGCAGCATCTGTGGAGCATCTCCTCCGAATGTCTGTCGAAATACTTGCTCTGTCGAAAGCAGCTTGCCGCCGCTAGCCACATGTGTCGTAATGCTGCCTTTCCCCGCTTTTTTGGCGCCAATCGCAGCGACGACCCATTGATTTCCTCCGTCCTTGGTCATATGGAATCGAAAATCAACCGGACAAGAATCTACCTGAATGAGATCAATCCCTTGCTGAGCAATATACTGATGGAATCGGCTTCGCTGATGCTTCATCAGCGTGTTCAACATGCGATCCGCACTTGTATAGTGCATGACTCTATTCTGACCACGATTCCGATAACGAACCGTATAACGATGTTCTCGATGGCGTATCAGCTTATAAATGCCGACCCCAAGACTTCCTCCCGACGGCTTCAGGTAGACCGTTCCGTGCTTGCTTAGCATCTCCTTCATCGTATTCAACGTCGGACTCAAATGCGATTCTGGAATATGTTTTGCCAGCGGCTCATCAACAAGCAGCTTATAGACATCCGACTTATCAAAAAAGCTCCAGTTAAATAACGGAATGGATCGGCGCAGGAAACGCTCTTTGAAACTGCCCATCGATGTCACCCGCTCGGCCTGTCGACTCTGCATTCGGTTATATACGACATCCGGCAGCGGAAGCTTCCTGCGAATCCACCCTCCTGTTTTTTGAGGAAAATAACCCGTAACGGTCTCCTCTTCCCAGTTCACATCCTTTGGACTAAAGGCAAAACTATATGATTTACCCTCGCCTGCGCTAATCAGCTGCCTGAAAAAACCTGACATCCCTCCGAAGGAAATCCCTCCGTGCTCCGTACGTCCTGCCAGGATCCCAATGAGTGGACCAATTTGAATCTCGTTGTCACCTCGTTTGGTGACGAGACATTTCCCCGCATGAGGAAGCTTCAGTTCATTAGACAGCGCTGAGGATAGACGCAGGGAATGACCTTGTCTGTGAGTCAGAACCAAATCAGAAGTTATTAATTTACTACCGAACTTGAGACTGATTTGGCGAGGTTTCCCAATCCCGAGCGTCTTGAGTAGTAGAGAAGAAATACGAATACCATGCCCGGGAGCGATCTGTATCGAACAATTTGCAGAACTCATCGACAGCCTCCCACACTTCTACGAATGTATCAACAGTCTATGGGATTTGACCCTGAAAGGTCACTCATCCGTTGGAAAAAAGTAATCCTACTGTTAAATCGCTGATTCCTTCGTCTAAAAATGATATTCGGCACAGTGATTTCCGTGAGTACAGCCTGTGAACAGAAAAAAGGGCTGTTCCTTAGGTCATACTTCATGACCTATGGAACAGCCCCTTATCGTAAAAGCTGCTACTTTGATATTTGATCAAACTCTAGATAATAGCGATAACGCTCCCCAATGTAGTAACATTCCGTATACTCCGAGAAATGCTTCTGTTCATTGAACGTACTGCGCACGCGTTTGAGAATTGGTTGATTCGCTTCAATATTCAGAATTTGCTGCAAGCTCTCGCTTGGGTTCACGGCTTCAAGGTACTCCTGCACCTTCTTAACCTTGATCCCAAGGCCTTGCAGCATCTGATATAACGATCCGTAATAGTCCTCTGGATTCAGCGAGAGCTCGATCGGAACGCGGATGTAACTCTTGAAAAATACGATGGCAGTATCCCCCACGCCTCTAACGCGCTGGATTTCATAGATCAGCTCGCCCTCTTGCACACCAAGCTGCTCCGCGATAAATGCACTCGCTGGAGTACGCATCACTTCTGCCTTTAAGGTCCCCGCTTCCTTGCCTAGCTCTTTCATCTGATGTGTAAAACTCCGAAAATGGGTTTCATAGACATCCGAATCCTGCCGCTGTCCTGGAACGCCAAGGACATACGTCCCTTTGGCTCTTCGCCGAATAAGATACTCTTCCCATACCAGCTCGTTCAGCGCATCCCTTACCGTTGTTCTGCTTACATCGTACAGCTCACACAAATCAAGCTCATTCGGGATCTTATCTCCCTCACTCCACGTTCCATTCAGAATCTTTGCTTTGAGGTCCTGTTTGATCTGAATATACAGAGGCAATGCCTCCTTGCTCAGGTCTAACTCAAAGGCCATAGACATTCCCCCTATTCACAAGATCGAATATCGATCTTATTAAACTCTTACAAATGCTTTTAACGTCGCAATCGTCTTCCCGATGGATGGACCATGCGGACGAATCGTATACGACTTCACCGATGCAGGAATGAAGAATGTCTCCGCATAGTGGATAATAAAAGGTTCGAATTCATTGGTAGGACTTTCGACAATTGCCTCTTCCCCTTCCACCAAGTTTAGCACATTCACGCTCTCATGGGTGTCGTGCAGTACAGCCTTGGAGAACCAATGTCTTCTCGTCTCAATAAATTGACGATCATGCAGCCCCGTTCTTTCTTCGATCCATCCATCACCTTCAGCAATCTTCTCAATCTGATTGATTAAATTCGTATCCACCCACTTGGTATCCCGCTCCCACTGCATATTCTTCTCCCCATGATCAATGTGAACCGGGCGAGGTCGTCCATCCATGCCGAGTCGGTCCCAATCCCATAGCTTAAAGGTGAAAATATAAGGCGTTGCGCTGATCTCGAGGACCATCGTATTGACCCCGGAGCAGTGAATTGTACCCGCAGGGATCAGGTAATGATCGTGTTTCTTCGCGACGTACGTATTAATGTATTTGTCATCTGGGAACGAGATCTCGCCGCGTTCGGCTCTGCGTAGGTCTTCCATCATTTCTTCGGAATTGACCCCTTCCTTAACCCCCAAATATACAAGCCCTGGTTCCTTCGCATCCAAAATATAATAACTCTCATCCTGTGTATAATGCATGCCGAAGTTCTCTTGAATATATTCTGTCAATGGATGCACCTGAAGGCTTAAATTTTGTCCGCCCATCGTATCGAGGAAATCGAACCGGATCGGGAATTCAGTACCGAACCGCGCATGCACCTTATCGCCCAAAATTTCCCTTGGATGCCTGAAAACCAAGTTAATTGACGGCACTTCAATTCGAACATCTCCATACGTAAGATACAAGCTGTTCTCCTCAGGAACCCCATCGAAGCTCCAAGCAAAATTGACCTGATCTCGGTCTAAATCACAGACCTCCTTCATCCATTGACCGCCCCAGACACCCGCATCAAAATACGGCACAACGCGGAATGGACGTCTACTGACTTCCTCAAGACCTGCTAAGAAAGCTTCGCCTGTCACCATCTTGGGTTGATCCTTCACATTCGTATCGATTAGATAATCCATCTGCTTGAACAAACGTTTTTTGTGTCGATCCGCAATTCGCCACTCTACGAAAAAACCTCGCTTATATTTGCGTAGAATATCTTCGTTATGATTATCAACTTTCCAGTTGCCCATTTCCTTCGAGCGGTAGCGTTGTTGAATTTCCCAACGTGCGAGGTCCAAATATACGAGCAGATCCGGCTGGTAGACGAGCGAAGCGCCCACACCATAGATCACGATTAATCCCTGGTTAACACCATTTATTTCGTTTTTGGCTTCATCTATTTTGGCTTGATCATAAAATTCATGCAGTTGGTGGCATGACATGACACCGAATACGCGATCATCCGTAAGATTACGCTCGATCATCGCTGTAATCTCATCACCGGAATAGGCTAAGTCATCAGAATGAATCACAAGATCCGCGTTCAGCGGCTTGATCATTTGCTCTAGAATCTCTTCATATCGAACACCGGGATAACAATCAATGACCATTATTTTACGACCGCCCAGCTGATCCAATTTCGCTTGCAGTTCATCAACAATCGAATCATAGCCTTTCCATGCGCTTGAATCTTTCCCCATAACCCGAACCTCTGGAAACTTATCATAATTAGACATCTGTTCTTCCTCCATATCCGTTTTGTTTGTATATTTGTTATAATGTTATAACATTATAACTTAATATGATCATAGCCTAACACAGGCACACCATTTAAGCAATACAACAACGAAAAAGATGATATCCGCACTCTTGCGAGCAGATATCATCCTCATTTTAATGCCGTCCTTCATATAAAGGAAACTGAGACGTCATCTCACGTACACTTCCCAATATCTGTTCTTTAATCGTTGGGCTATTGGAATTTTTAAATGCCGATACAATAAGGTGGGCAATTTCTTTCATTTCTATTGGCCCTAATCCTCTCGCCGTCATAGCGGGTGAACCGAAGCGAATGCCGCTCGTGACGAGCGGGCTTGCCGTATCATGAGGAATGGCGTTTTTATTCGTTGTAATCCCGACTTCATCCAATATCTTTTCTGCTTCTTTACCCGTAAGTCCAATATTTCGCAAATCAAGCAGTACAATATGGTTGTCTGTTCCTCCAGAAACAACGGTTAATCCTTCATTTATTAAGGTTTCCGCCAATACTTTTGCGTTTTCAAGAACTTTTTCAATATATGTTTTAAAATCCGGCTTCAACGCCTCACCTAGTGCAACTGCTTTTGCTGCAATGACATGCATAAGCGGGCCTCCTTGTGATCCGGGGAATATCGCTTTATCAATCGCTTGCGCCCAAGATTTGCGGCACATGATCGCACCTCCTCTTGGTCCTCGCAATGTTTTATGCGTTGTCGTAGTGACAAAGTGCGCGTGCGGCAACGGATTGGGATGCAATCCTGCTGCAACAATTCCCGCGATATGAGCCATATCCACAAAGAAAAGGGCTCCGACTTCAGCCGCTATTTGTGCAAACAACTCAAATTCGATGGTCCGTGGATAGGCACTGGCACCCGCAACAATCATGCGTGGACGATGCTTATGAGCAAGTTTGCGCACATTGTCGAAGTCAATGAGGCCCGTTTGTTCATCTACACCATAAGATACAAAGTGATAGAGTTTACCCGAAAAATTAACCGGACTGCCGTGCGTTAGGTGGCCTCCATGGGATAAATCCATGCCCAATATCGTATCTCCGGCCTCGAGTGAGGCAAAATAGACCGCCATATTAGCCTGTGCACCGGAGTGCGGCTGCACATTGGCATGCTCGGCACCAAATAGCACCTTCATACGTTGAATGGCAAGTTCCTCAACGACATCTACATAGGCACAGCCCCCATAGTATCTTCTTCCTGGATATCCTTCAGCGTATTTGTTTGTTAACACGGTACCCGTCGCTTCCATGACGGCCTGACTGACGAAATTCTCCGATGCAATCAGTTCTATTGTATCCCGCTGCCGTCCAAGCTCTTGTCTAATCGCGTTAGCGACTGCTTTGTCTTGCTGTTCTAAAT
>Ga0209025_1004396_pt1 | contig 12269 bp, 9 predicted proteins | sample AraplaMF_Col_mLB_FD_184256 | JGI IMG/M metagenome (GOLD analysis project Ga0209025, IMG submission 184256) | Arabidopsis root microbial communities from the University of North Carolina, USA - plate scrape MF_Col_mLB (SPAdes) (version 2) | ecosystem: Host-associated > Plants > Roots > Endosphere ... | reverse complement strand
GGCTGGTACCTGGCCGACTTCAAACTTGAGCATGGCGGCACGCGGCGCTACCCTGAATCCGCCCAGCCCACCGGAACCGCTGACATGCGCGCAGCAGCCCAGGCACTGGCGCAGCGCTTCAATGTACCCGTCGTCAATGCACAGACCGTTCGGGAATGGGCCGGCGACACGCGGCGCACGCTCTTTTTGTGCGACGTGCGCAGTCCCGAAGAATTCGCGCAAGGCAGCCTGCCGGGCGCGCAACACACGCCGGGCGGCCAGCTGATCCAGGCCACCGACCAGTATGTGGGCGTGCGCAAGGCACGCCTCGTGCTGTTCGACACCGACGGCATGCGCGCACTCACGGTGGCCAGCTGGCTGCGCCAGCTGGGCCACGATGCCAGCGTGCTGGAGCAAGGCCTGTCCAGCGGCCTGGCCTTGCCCGCGCCGGCCCCCGTCGCCCTGCCTGCACTGCCCGCCACCAGCGCACGGGCGTTGATGGACGGCCTGGCCGACGGCAGCGTTTGCGCTATCGACCTGCGCCCCAGCATGCAGTTCCGCCAGAAACACATCGCGGGCACGCGCTGGACGATTCGCCCGCGCCTGGCGCAGGCACTGGCCGGTGAGCACCGCCCGGTGGTGCTGATTGCCGACGAGCCCGCGGTGGCGGCCTGCGCGGCCGTGGACCTGCAGGCGCTGGGCCTGAAACCCAGCCTGCTCGAAGGCGGCCTGGACGGCTGGCGCGCCGCCGGCCTGCCGCTGCAAGCGTCTGAAAACATTCCGGCCGACAGCGACTGCATCGACTACCTGTTCTTCGTGCACGACCGGCACGATGGCAACAAGGAAGCAGCCCGCCAGTACCTGGCCTGGGAAGTCAACCTGATCGGGCAGCTCGACGCACAGGAACTCCAGGCCTATCAACTGCCCGCAGCCGCTACGCACGCCCACGCCTGAGGCTCGCCGGCCTCGGCGGCCTCGCCCTTCTTTTCCATTTTTTGCTTCCATCCATTCAGGAGCTCTCATGCTTGCCCAGCTGAAATTCACCGCCGCCTCTTTTTGCTGCGCCCTGCTCGCCGTGCACGGCGCCGCGTCCGCGCAACCCATGCCCCAGGTCGGCGGCTTCCCTAACCAGCCCATTAAATTCGTATCGCCCTTCCCCGCCGGCGGCGGCAATGACGCCACGACGCGTTTTGTGACCACCCGCCTGTCCGACATCACCGGCCAGACCGCCGTCGTCGACAACCGCGGAGGCGCCGGCGGCAACATCGGCGCCAAGGCCGTGGCCGACGCCAAACCCGATGGCTACACCGTGCTCACGGGCCAGGTCTCGCTGATGGCCGTGAACCCAACCCTCTACGCTTCACCGGGCTTCGATCCGCTGAAGAACTTTGTGCCCATCACCCAGATCAATGCCGCGCCGCTGGTGCTGGTGGTGCCCAGCAATTCGTCCTTGAAGAGCTTTGCCGACCTGGCTGCGCAAACCAAGGCCCCCGGCGGGCGCGTCACCTATGCCACGCCCGGCAACGGCACGCTCTCGCACCTGGTCGGCGTTGTCCTGGAAAAAGACAGCGGCATCGGCATGACCCACGTGCCCTACAAGGGCGCGGCGCCCGCCATCACCGACCTGCTGGGCGGCCAGGTGGACGTGCTCATCACCTCCACCGCCTCGGTGTCCAGCTTCATCCAGAACGGCAAGATGCGCGCACTGGCCGTCACCAGCCCGCGCCGCATCGGCGTGTTCACCAAGGTGCCCACGCTGGAAGAGCTGGGCTACAAGAACACCACCTTTGAAGACTGGTACGGCTTCTTCGCGCCTGCCGGCACGCCGCCTGAGCGCGTGGCCTACCTGCACGACAGCATCGTGCGCTCCCTGAAGACGCCCGAAGTCAGCAAGCTGATCACCGACGGCGGCAGCGAAGTGGTCGGCAACACCTCGGCGGCCTTTGCCGCCCAGCTCAAGACGGACATCGCACGCTGGTCGCGCGTCGTCAAACTCTCGGGCGCCAAGCTAGACTGATCCCTGTTTCACCACAGCGCCCTTAGCCATGAACAAAAAATCGCCACCGGCCAGCTTGCCCAGCCAGTCTCCCCTGACCCGCCTGGTCCACGCCGGCAAGCAGCCGGCCTATGAAGGCGGACGGCCGGTCAACCCACCGGTGGTGCGCGCCAGCACCGTGCTGTTCGACAACACGGCCCACCAGCGCGAGATGCGCCAGCGTCGGGGCGAGGAGCGCGTGTTCACCTACGGGGCGCGCGGCAACCCGACCAACTACGCGCTGGAAGACATGGTCAGCGAGCTTGAAGGCGCTTACCGCACGCGGCTCTTCCCCACGGGCCTGGCCGCCATCGCGATGACGCTGCTGTCCTACCTCAAGCCCGGCGACCATGTGCTGATGTCGGACAGCGTCTACGAACCGGCGCGCAAGCTGGTGGAGTCCTTCCTCACGCCCTACAACATCCGCTGCACTTTTTTTGCGGCCGATGGCAGCGACGTGGAGGAAAAAATGGAAGCCGGCACGCGCATGATTTACACCGAATGCCCGGGCTCGCTGGTGTATGAAATGTGCGACCTGCCGCGCCTGGCCGCCATCGCCCACGCGCGGGGCGCGCTGCTGGTGGCCGACAACACCTGGGGCTCCGGCCACCAGTACCGGCCGCTGGCGCTGGGCGCCGACGTGTCCGTCATGGCCGCCACCAAATACCTGTCGGGCCATTCCGACGTCATGATGGGCACCGTTGCCACCACGCAGGCCGCGTGGCAGGCGATCAACGAGCGCAGCGACGCCTTCGGCATGACGGTGAGCCCCGACGACGCCTGGCTGGTGCTGCGCGGCACGCGCAGCATGGCCGCGCGCCTGGCCGTGCATGAAAGCAGCGCCCTGAAAGTCGCGGCCTGGCTGCAGGCGCGCAGCGAAGTGGCCACCGTGTTCTGCCCGGCACTGCCTGGCGATCCTGGCCACGCCCTCTGGAAACGCGACTGCAAAGGCACCAACGGCCTGCTGTCTTTCGAATTTCAAAAGGGCCTTGACCAAGCCGCCGCTGAGCGCTTCATCGACGGCCTGCGGCTGTTCGGCCTGGGCGCATCGTGGGGCGGGTATGAAAGCCTGGTCACGCTGGCCAACCTGCGCAATGCGCGCAGCGTGACGGACTGGTCGGGCCGCGGCCAGATCATCCGGCTGCACATCGGGCTCGAAGACCCGGCCGACCTGCTTGCCGATCTGCAGCAGGGCTTTGCCGCACTGCAAGCCTGACGAACGGGGCATTGGGGCCCTTGGGGCCCTTAGCCCATATCTCTCACGCCCTCTGCGGCGTTTTCATTGCTTCTTTTTCCTCGAGGTTGCACGACCATGCTCAGTGCTGCGCGCCCCTGGCTTCTTCACACCCGCAATCTGTGGCCGGGCCTGGCTTTACCGCTGCTCATCATGCTGGGCGCGACCTTTCTTTCCGAACACTATGGCGGCCCGCAGTTGCTTTACGCCCTGCTGTTCGGCCTGGCTTTTCACTTCCTCTACCAGGATACGCGTTGCAAGCCCGGCATCGAGTTCTGCGCCAGGACGCTGCTGCGCATAGGCGTGGCCTTGCTGGGCGCGCGCATCACGCTGGCGCAAATCGGGCAACTGGGCGTTGGACCGCTGGCCACGGCGGTGATCGGGGTTGCCAGCGCCATCGCGTTGGGCGCCTGGCTGGCGCGACGCCTGGGCCTGGGCACCGACTTTGGCCTGCTTTGCGGCGCGGCGGTGTCCATCTGCGGCGCATCGGCGGCGCTGGCCGTGGCGGCTGTCATGCCCAAGACGCGCGACAACGAGCGCCACACGCTGCTGACCGTGGTCGGCGTCACCGGCCTGTCGACACTGGCGATGGTGGTCTACCCCCTGCTGGCAAAAATTTTGCGCCTGGACGACAGCGGCGCCGGCATTTTCCTCGGCGGCACCATCCATGACGTGGCGCAGGTCGTGGGCGCGGGCCTGATGATGTCGCACGAAACCGGCGACGTCGCGGTCATCGTCAAGCTGTTTCGCGTCACCTTGCTGGTGCCCGTGGTGGCCGTGCTGGCCTGGTACTGGCGGCGGCGCAGCAGGACCGGCGACAGCGGCCCGCGCACGCCCTTGCTGCCCTTCTTCCTCGTGGGCTTTATGGCGCTGGTGCTGGCCAACAGCCTGGGCGTTGTCACGCCGCGGCTGAACGAAGCGTTGGGCCAGGTCTCGCGCCTCTGCCTCGTGATTGCCATCGCGGCGCTGGGTATCAAGACCTCTTTCGAGGAACTGGTCAAACTGGGTTGGCGGCCCATGGCGCTGATGGTGATCGAGACGCTATGGCTGGTCGCCGTTTTTGCGGTCTACCTGTGCTTCCTCAGGTGAGCAAGCGCTGATCAAGCCAGCAGGCAGGCCGCCTCCGTCTGCTCGCTCAAGCGGCGCAGCGCCGGCACCTCTTCCGCACAGCGCGCAATCGCCAGCGGGCAGCGTGTGCGAAACACGCATCCGGAAGGCGGCGCCATGGGCGAAGGCAGGTCGCCCTGCAGCAACTGGATGACTTTTTTGCGCTCCAGCGCCGGATCGGGAATCGGGATGGCCGACAGCAAGGCCTGCGTGTAGGGATGGCGCGGCGATGCATACAGTGCCTTCTTGTGCGCGACTTCCATTTCATGCCCGAGGTACATCACGAGGATGCGGTCACTGATGTGTTTGACCACCGCCAGGTCGTGCGCAATGAAGATCAGCGCCAGGCCCATGGACTTTTGCAATTCCTTGAGCAGGTTGATGATCTGCGCCTGGATGGAAACGTCGAGCGCCGAAACAGGCTCGTCGCAAATGATGAGCTTGGGCTCCAGGACCAGGGCGCGCGCAATGCCTATGCGCTGGCACTGGCCGCCCGAGAACTCATGCGGGTAGCGGTTGATCTGCTGCGGCATCAGGCCGACGCGGCCCATCATGGCCTTGACGCGCTGCATCACTTCGGCCTCGGACATCGCAGGACGGTGCGTGCGCAGGGGCTCGGCGATGATTTGCGCGATGGTCATGCGCGGGTCCAGCGAAGCCAGCGGGTCCTGGAAGATCATCTGGATGTCCGCCCGGGCGGCCTGCCAGCTTTCGCTGGAGGCCGCCGTCATTTCCCGGCCCATCCAGGCAATGCTGCCGGCGGTGGCCGGGATCAGGTTCAGCACCGCGCGCGCCAGCGTTGATTTGCCGCAACCCGACTCACCCACTACACCCAAAGTTTCACCCGCATGGATGTCGAAGGAAATGCCGTCAACGGCCTTGAGGACGCGCGGGCGCGACCAGGGCCAGGCGCCCCCGGCCTTGATCCGGAAGTGCACCTTGAGGTCGCGCACCGACAGGATGGGAGAGATCGGAGAAGTCCCCTTATGCATGAACGGCTCCCTTCAGTGCCAGTTCCGAGACGGCTTCCACAGAACGGTGGCAGGCCCTGAGCACGGCCGCATCGTGCGTGGCGGGTAGCAGCGCGGGAAGCACTTCGTGGCATTGCTCGCTGGCCAGCGTGCAGCGCTCGCTGAATGGGCAACCGCTGGGGAGCTTGGCCATATTGGGCGGCGCCCCGGGAATGGCGACCAGCGCCTCGCCGTCCGCGTCGAGCCGCGGGATGGCGCCCAACAAGCCCACCGAGTAGGGATGCGAAGCGCGGTAAAAAATACTGTCCGCGCTGCCCTGCTCCATCACACGCCCGCCATAGAGCACCATCACTTGGTCGCACAGGCCCGCCACCACGCCCAGGTCATGCGTGATCATGATGATGGCGGTGCCGAAGTCGCGTTGCAGCTCGCGCAGCAGGGCGATGATTTGCGCCTGCACGGTCACGTCCAGGGCCGTGGTCGGCTCGTCAGCGATCAGCACCTCGGGCTCACACAGCAAGGCCATGGCGATCATTACGCGCTGGCGCATGCCGCCCGAAAATTCATGCGGGTACATGGTGATGCGACGTGCGGCCTCGGGAATCTTCACAGCATCGAGCAACTGCACCGAACGGGCGCGTGCCGTCTTGCGGTCCAGGCCTTTGTGGAACTGCAAGACCTCGGTCATCTGCCGCTCCACCGTGAGGTAGGGGTTGAGCGAGGTCATCGGGTCCTGGAAGATCATGGCCACGCGGTTGCCACGTATCTTGTTGAGTTCGGCCGGCTTCATGGCCAGCAGGTCGCGGCCCTGGTACAGCGCCTGGCCCGTGGCCTTGCCGTTGCTGGCCAGCAGGCCCATCATGGCCAGCACGCTCTGGCTTTTGCCCGAACCGCTTTCGCCGACGATGCCCAGGGTCTGGCCCCGGTCCAGCGAAAAGTTGATGCCGTTGACAGCATAGACTATTCCGTCCTGGGTCTGGAACTGCACGCCGAGGTTGTTGACTTCAATCAGGCTCATGGTGCGCTCAGCGTTCCTTGGGGTCCAGCGCATCGCGCAGGCCGTCCCCGATGTAGTTGAAGCAATACAGGGTCAGCGACAGCAGGCCGGCCGGAAACAGCAGCATCCAGGACGAGACCTCCATGACGGATGCACCATCGTGGATCAGCACGCCCCAGCTTGTCATCGGCTCCTGGATGCCCAGCCCCAGGAAAGACAGCACCGACTCGACCAGGATCACGGTGGGCACGGTGACCGTGGTGTAGATCACCACAATGCCCAGCAGGTTAGGAACGATATGCTGGAAGATGATGCGCCGCGTCGGCACGCCCAGGGCGCGTGCCGCTTCAATGAACTCGCGTGATCGCAACGACAAAGTCTGGCCGCGCACCACGCGCGCCATGTCCATCCAGGAGAACACCGTGATGGTGATCACCACGAGGTAAAAGGCGCGCCCCAGGATCGTGACCATGAGAATGGCGATCAGCAGATAAGGCACGGCATACATCATGTCGACGATGCGCATCATGAAGGCATCCACCTTGCCGCCCAGGAAGCCGGCCGTCGCACCCCAGACGATGCCCAGCGTGACGGCCGACAGCGTGGCCAGAAAGCCCACCAGCAGCGACACACGGCCGCCGACCAGGCTGCGCACCAGCAGGTCCCGGCCCGACTCGTCGGTGCCGAAAAAATGCGCGTTCTTGAGCGTGGGCGGCAGGCTCATGGCATCCCAGTCGGCTGCATCGAAAGCATGCGGCAGCAGCCAAGGCCCGGCGACGCAGCACAAGGTGATGAAGGCCAGCAGGCCCAGGCTGAACACCGCAGCCTTGTTGCGCAGGAAGCGCACACGCGCATCGGCCCAGGGGCTGCGGCCGGCAATTTCAGCAGCCGGCGTTTGCACGGCCTTGCCCACAGCGGCGGCCAGCCGGTCCTGTTTGTCTTTGTCCTTGAACAGCATGGCTTCGCTTCAACTTCGCTTGAACTTCAGGTCAATACCGGATCTTCGGATCCAGCAAGGCATACGCCAGGTCAACCAGCAGGTTGAGCGTCACGGCGATCACGGTCACCAGCACCACCAGGCCCAGCACCAGGGTGTAGTCCCGGTTGGCGGCGCCGTTCACGATCAGCTTGCCAATGCCCGGCAGCGAGAACACCGATTCGGTCACGATGGCCGAGGTAATTGACGTGATCGCCAACGGGCCCATGACGGACACCACAGGCAACAACGCGGGCCTGAGCGCATGGCGCAGGATGATGGTGCGCATGGGCAGGCCCTTGGCGCGCGCGGTGCGTATGAAGTTGCTGTGCATCACCTCGATCAGGCTGCCGCGCATGACGCGCCCTATGGTGGCCACATTGATGAAGATCAGCAGCAGCATGGGCAGCACCATGAAGCGCGGCGAGAAATCATCCCAGCCCCCGGCCGGCGCGACCTTGAGCCAGACCGCGAACACCAGGATCAACACCGGCCCGATCACGAATGACGGGAACACATGGCCGGCGTTGCCGAGCAGCATCACAAAGTAATCGACCGCGCTGTTCTGGCGCAGGGCGGCCATGGTTCCCAGGAAAACGCCCACGAACAGCGAGATGAGGATGGCGCTCCCGCCTATGGCCGCGGAAACGGGCAGTGCCTTGGCCACCAGTTCGTTGACCGACCAGTCTGCATAGCGGAAGGAGGCGCCCAGGTCGCCATGCAACAGGCTGTTGAGGTAATAGAGGTACTGTTGCCACAGCGGCAGGTCGAGATGGTACTTGGCCTGCAGATTGGCCAGCACCGCCGCGGACACCTTGCGCTCTTCGTCAAAAGGCCCGCCCGGCGTGCCGTGCAGCAGCAGGTAGCAGACGGTGACGACGGCCAGCAAGGTCGGGATGGTCGCCAGGATACGCCTGAAAGTGTAGGACCACATGGAATTAACTCCAGCTATGTCGGTGTGGGCGCATGCGTGCGTGTGCCGGGTACAGCTTGGCCCTGATCGGCCGGTATGGCATCAGAAATCATCAGAATAAGGATCGAGGACCAGCGGGCAGGCGCGCAGTGAACGGCCGGCCCTGCAGGGCATCAGTGCTTGATGATGTAGAGGTCCTTGCCGCGGTAGCGGTCCAGCGCATTGGTGGTCGAGTAACCGCCCACATAAGGCTTGACCAGGCGGGGCACGGTGTACTGCAGCAGCGGGATGATGGGGTAGTCCTCCATGATCATCTTCGCGGCCTCGGTCAGCATGGCTTTGCGTTTGGCGGGGTCCAGCTGCTTGTTGCCTTCGTCGATCAGCGCGGAGGCCTTGCGGTTGCAGCTGTTGTGGTAATTCTGGTCGGAGTCGCACTGCACCAGCGTGAGCCAGGTGGTGGCGTCGTTGTAGTCGGCGACCCAGCCGTTGCGGGCGATCTGGTAGTCCTTGTCGGTGCGCTTCTTGATCAGCACCTTGAATTCCATGGCCTCGAGTTCAACGTCCAGGCCGAGCTTGGTCTTCCACTCGGAGGCTGCGAAGATGGCCATCTTCTTGTGGTAGTCGCTGGTGTTGTACGAGAACTTGAGCTTGGTGCCGGCCGGGAGCGCCGCTTCTTTCAGCAGCTTTTTGGCCTCGGCCACGCGCTTGTCGGCGGGCCACTTGGCCCAGTCGTAGGAGGTGACGTCGGCTCCCGATGTGCCCTTGACGATCACGCCATAGGCCGGCGTCTGCCCATCGGCCGTGACGCGTTGCGCCAGGATATCGCGGTCCAGCGCCATCGACATCGCCTTGCGCACGCGGATGTCTTTGAGGACCGGGTCCGCGTTGTTCAATGAGTAGTAGCGCAGACCCAGCATGTCGGTATTGCGAATCTCCTTGGGGTACTGCGCCTTGTATTTGTCGTAAGTGCCGGGTGGCAGCTGGTAGACCCAGTCGTTTTCGCCGGACTCATAAAGCTTGACGTCGGCATTGCCGTCCTCCACCGAGAGGTAGGTAACCCTGGTGAGCTGGACATTCTTCGCATCCCAGTACGTGGGGTTTTTGGTCAGGATGATCTTGCTGTTGACCTGCCAGTCTTTCAGCGAGAAGGCGCCGTTGTTCACCATGTTGCCGGGCCGGGTCCAGTCCTTGCCGAATTTCTCGATGGTGGCCTTGTGCAGCGGCGCAAGCTGCGGGTTGGAGACCACTTCAGGCAGGAAGCTGACCGGGAAAGGCGTCTTGATTTCCAGCGTGTAAGGATCGACGGCTTTGACACCGAGTTCAGTCACGGGCTTCTTGCCTTCGATGATCTCTTTCGCATTGAGCAGGAAGACACCGTAGGTGGAGGCATATTTGGACGCGGTGGCCGGGTCGACGAAGCGGCGCATGCTGTAGATGAAATCGTCGGCCGTCACGTTGTCGCCGTTGGACCATTTGGCGTTCTTGCGCAGCTTGAAGACCCAGGTCTGGGGGTCGACCTGCTTCCAGCTCTCCGCCACGCCGGGCACGATCTTGCCGTTGTTGTCCGCGGCGCACAGCCCTTCGAACATGTCGCGGATCACATTGTTGGCGGGAACGCCTGTCGCCAGCGCGGCATCCAGGGTTTCGGGCTCCGATCCATTGTTGCGGACCAGTTCCTGGGTCTCATGCAGCTTCACGCCCGCGGGCACGTTGGCGGCCGCGGCCACACCGGCAAAGGCCAGCAGCAAGGCGCCGGCCAGGGTTTTCATCGTCCAGTTTGAATTCATGCTGGTGCACTCCCGAATAAAAAACCAGCGGGCTTGTGGCTCGCCGTGGTGGATGGGTCATCCTGCCTTCCGTGAGAGAGGCTGGACGCTGGTTTGGCCTGTCGGTCGGCGGGAATATACCGCCGCCCCCGATGCCGCTCCGTAGGGAGTAACCCTTCAGCAATTAGCATGCCTTGTCGCCTGAGAGACCCGTTGTCGGCAAGGCCGCGTGGATACATCCGCCACACTTGCTCACAAAAAAACCCATCGCGCATTGCAAGACCGGCTGCGAATCGGAAGCACGCGCGAAAAAAAGCCCGCCCCCTTGAACAGGGAGCGGGCCCTTACGGATTCGCCGCAGGTGACTCAGCGGTTGAGCTGCGTGTCGGCCTTCAGGCTCAGGGCCTGTTCGGGAGGCGGCTCTTTCCAGCCGCCACCCAGCGTCTTGTACAGGGTGACCTGGCTTTGCAGCTGTGCCAGGCGCGTCTGCACCACAGCCTGGCGCGCGGTGAAGAGCGCGCGCTGCGCATCGAGCTGGTCCAGGTAGCTGGCCACGCCATTCTGGTAGCGCAGGTCGGCCAGCTTGAAACGCGTGGCTTCGGCGTTGGCCTGCGCCTGCTGGGCGCGCAGCTGTTCACCCAGGGTGGCGCGTCCGGCCAGGGCGTCAGCCACTTCACGGAAAGCCGTCTGGACGGACTTCTCATATTGGGCGATGGCGATGTCGCGCCCGGCATTGGCCGAGTCCAGCCCTGCGCTGTTACGGCCGGCGTCGAACAGCGGCAGTATCAGCTGCGGCGCCATGGTCCAGCCATAGGAGCCGCTCTTGAAGAGGCCCGACAGGTGCGAACTGGCGCTCCCAGCACTTGCCGTCAGCGAAATACGCGGAAAGAAAGCCGCGCGGGCAGCGCCTATGTCGGCGTTGGCGGCCAGCAACTGCTGCTCGGCCTGGCGCACGTCAGGCCGGCGAGTCAGCAGGTCTGAAGGCAGGCCGGCGGGCACGTCGATCATCAAGGGCGCATCGGCCAGGCCTCTGCCGGCGGGCAAGGCCACGGCCAGTTCACCGGTGAGCGGCTGCCCGACCAGCAGGGTCAATGCGTTCTGGTCCAACGCACGCTGGCGCACCTGCTGGGCCAGCGAGACGCGGGCCGCTTCGGTCAAAGACTCGGCCTGGCGGAAGTCCAGCTCGGACGCGACGCCGTTGTCAAAGCGCAGCTTGCTGAGCTTGAAAGATTCCTCGCGCGTGACCAGGGTCTGCTGCGTGATGGCCAGCAGTTCCTCGTCGGCCAGCAAGCTGAGGTAGGTGTTGGCCACCGAGGCGATCAGGCTGATCTGGGTGGTCTTGCGCCCTTCCTCGGTCGCCAGGTACTGCGCCAGCGCCGACTCCTTGAGGGCAGCGACCCGGCCGAAGAAGTCCAGCTCGTAGGACGTCATGATCAGGCCGCCGGTATAGGCGCTGGTGATGCTGCCGTTGCCGTTGGCATTGGGCTGGCGCGAGCCGGTGATGCCAGCGTTGATGGTGGGGAACTGGTCGGCGCGCCGGATGCGGTACTGCGCGCGCGCCTGCTCGATGTTGAGCACGGCGATGCGCAGGTCACGGTTGTTGCGCAGCGCGGCGTCAATCAGCTTGCGCAGTTGCGGGTCGCTGAAAAAAGCCTGCCACTCAATGTCGGCCGCGGCCGGCGTGTTGGGCGCGGGCTGTGCCGGCGCGGCTATCCCTGGGGTACTGGGCCACTGGTCGGCCACCGGGGCGGCCGGCCGCTCGTACTTCGGGATCATGGAGCAACCGGCCAGCAAGGCCGCCGCACCCACCGTCAGAAGCTGTGGGAACCTGGATGGGAATTTACGCATGGGGCTTACCTTCATTTCCTTCCTCTCCCGTGATGCCTGCCGCCTTGGCATGCTCGGAGTACATCTTCATTTGACGTTCGCTGCCCTTGAAGAGGCCGCGCACCACCACGAAGAACACGGGAACAAAAATCACCGCCAGGGCCGTGCCGGTGATCATGCCGCCGATCACGCCGGTGCCGATCGCGCGCTGGCTGGCGGAGCCCGCGCCCGAAGCGATCACCAGCGGCACCACGCCCAGGCCGAAAGCCAGCGAGGTCATGATGATGGGACGGAAGCGCAGGTGGGCCGCCGCGAGGGCGGACTCGATCACGCCCCGGCCCTGCGCCTGCAGGTCCTTGGCGAATTCGATGATCAGAATCGCGTTCTTCGCCGACAGGCCGATGATGGTGATCAGGCCGACCTGGAAGTACACGTCGTTCGAATAGCTGCGCAGCAAGGTGGCC
>Ga0209025_1004391_pt1 | contig 12274 bp, 7 predicted proteins | sample AraplaMF_Col_mLB_FD_184256 | JGI IMG/M metagenome (GOLD analysis project Ga0209025, IMG submission 184256) | Arabidopsis root microbial communities from the University of North Carolina, USA - plate scrape MF_Col_mLB (SPAdes) (version 2) | ecosystem: Host-associated > Plants > Roots > Endosphere ... | reverse complement strand
CCGTCGCCGATGCGCACCGGCTGGCCCTTGTTGGCGAGCGCCGTATAAAGCTGGACCAGATCTTTCAACGTCACGCCGACGCCTCCGAGGCCGATTGCCAGACCTGGCGTCTCGTTCGGCGGCAGGCTGGGACGCACTTCGGCGCGGCGGAAGCGCACCATCAGCCGCGTCGGATTGACGGCATCGAGCAGCTTGACGGCGGGGACATTCAGCGAGAGTTGCAGCGCTTCGCGGATCGTCACGTCGCCCTGATAGCTCATGTCGAAATTGCGGGGCCGGTAGCCGAAGAAATCCGACGGGCGATCCTCGATGATGGTTTCCTGGCTGACGAGGCCCTGTTCGAAGGCGAGACCATAGATGAAGGGCTTCAGTGTCGAGCCCGGCGAGCGGCTGATGCGCGTCATGTCGATCCAGCCGGAGCGGCTGGCGTCGAAGTAATCGGCCGAGCCGACTTCGCCGACAATTTCGCCGCTGCGGGCATCGGCCATCACTATGGCGATGGAGAGTTTCGGGCCGAGCCGCATCGCGGCCTTCTTCGCGGCGAGTTCCAGCCCTTCCTGCACCTGCTTCTTCAGCGTCGTCTTGTGCTCGCGCTCCTGCGGCGTCTTGCGCAGCGCGGCCTCGGCGACATGGGCGGCAAGCGCCGGCAACTGCATGCGACGCGCCGGCACCAGCGTCGCCTCGGCGCGCTCGGCCTCGCCATCACCGACGGCGTCGATCACGGCGACGCGTTCCAGCACGCGTTTGCGCGCCGCTTCGGCCGCCGCGAGATTGCGGTCCGGCCGGCGCTTTTCGGGAAGCTGCGGCAGAGCGACGAGGAGCGCGGCCTGCGCCACCGTCAGCCGCTTCGGCTCCTTGCCGAAATAGGCAAGGCTTGCGGCCCGGACGCCTTCGAGATTGCCGCCATAGGGAGCGTGGGTCAGGTAGATGTCGAGAATTTGTTCCTTTGAGAGCCGCCGTTCGATCTGGATGGCGCGGGCCACCTGCAGCAGCTTGGCTGACAAAGATCGGCCGCTGCGCGGCTCGATCAGCCGCGCCACCTGCATCGAAAGTGTCGAGGCGCCCGAGACGATGCGGCCATTGGTGACAAGCTGCAGCGCCGCGCGCCCGATCGCCAGCGCGTCGATGCCGTGGTGATCGTAGAAGCGCCTATCCTCGTAGGCGACCAGCATGCGCAGGAATTGCGGATCGACATCGGAGACATCGGTCTTCAGCCGCCAGCGTCCCTCAGATGTCGCGAAGGCGCGCAGCAGCTGGCCGTCGGCGTCGAGCACTTCGGCGGAGACCTGCCCGGCCCTGTCGATCGGCGGCGGATAGGCCCTGTCGGCGGCATCGAGGCCAAGCAGCACTGCGCCGGCAACAAGAATGCCGGCCGCAGATGTGATCGTGAGCTTGTGCCAGAGCCGCATTATTGTGCTGCGACAACCTCCATCTTGCCCATGGCCGTGCGTGCCGAGAGCTGCGGACGGTACATGTCCTCAACAACGGCCGCCGGATGGTCGTAGGTGCCGGGTGTGACGGCGCGCACGACATAGGCGACGTTGATCTCGCGGTTGTCGCCTTCCGAACGGTTGAAGGCCGCCACGAAACGGTCGTCGCGGAATTCGGTATGAGCGGCCGTCTGCTCGCCGATCCAGTCGAAATTCGCCAGCTGGGCGCTATCGACCAAGCTCGGATTGTCGATCTGGAAACCGGCGGGCAGGAGATCGGTGATGACGATGCGCGACGGCCAGTCGTTGCTTTCGGTGACATGCAGCACGACGACATAGCGCTCGTTCTGCTTAGCCTCGCTGACATTCGCCTGCTCGCCGTCGAGCGTGTAGTAGCTGCGCTCGATGGCAAAACCGTCACCGCCGGCAGGCAGCGGCGAAACCGGCGCGGCAACCGTGGTGACGACGGCGGAGACCGCATCGCTGGTGGCGCTCTTCAGCGTCAGCGGGTTGGTCATCAGCGCATCACCGGTCATCGTCGCCATATAGGCACCGCTATGCTCGGCGCCGTTGACATCCACCTTCAGCGCGTCGTCGCCGCTCTGGATCGCGCGGGCGGCAAGCAGCATCCAGGCCTGTTCCTGGGTGCTCGTCCATTTCGAGCGGTTGAACTCCTTGGCAACGGCCTTGGCGAGCTCTGGAATGACCGGCGGCACTGGGCGGCTTTCGGCGGCGAGCGCCAGGATGGCCGCACCGTCGCGCAGGATCGAGCCATAGTCGGTGCGCGAGAGATTGACGCGCTGGACCATCGATGTCTCGGTCATCTGCAGCGCGTCGACGAAGATGTTCTTCGAGCGCGTCGCATCGCCATAAAGTGCTAGCGCGGCGGCGATATGTGCCTTGGCGAGCGGCGTCGGGAAGTCGTTGATCATCGTGTCCGCGTAGTAGCGCAGATCGCTGATCGCCGCCTTCTTGTTGCGGGCGAGAACGTAGAGCGCATAGGCGATCTCATCGCCCTGCGTCTTGACGTTGACGTCGTAGCTCAGCGCGTTCTGCAGATTTTCGAGCGCCTGCACGAGTGCACGATCCGGCACGTCATACTTCTCCTCGCGCGCCCGCGTCAGGAAGTCGGTGACGTAGGAATCGAGCCAGAGATCGCCGGAATCCGGTCCCCAGAGGCCGAAGCTACCGGCCGATGCCTGGTAGGAGAGCACGCGGTAGATCGCGTCCTGTACGCGCTTCTTGATGTCGGCATCGTCTTCCAGCCCGTTCTGCTTGGCGAGCTCGCCGAGATAGAGAAGGGGCATCGCGCGGCTCGTCGTCTGCTCGGCGCAGCCGAACGGATAGCGGTCGAGCGTCATCAGCATCGCCGGAATGTCGAATGCCGCGGAGCGGGTGACATTGACGCTGACGGAAGCGCCCGGCAGCACGCTGTCGGCCAGCAGTTCCTTGTCGATGGTCAGCGAAGCACCGGGCTTCAGCGCGATAACGCGGCGTTCGGTGACCGGCAGCGAGGCCGGGCGTACTGGCACGTCCGCCGTCTGGTCGAGCGACAGGCCGGATGCATCGGAGAGGTTGATCGAAACGGTGCCCTGGCCCGGCTGCTTGCCGACGACGGCAAGGGTCAGGTCGGATTTTCCACCGGCATCGAGATGGATGGTCTTGGAGGCCGAAGCGGCATCAACGCCGACAGCGTCATTGCCGGTGACGGCGATCTTGAAATCACCGGCCGGTGCATCGGTATTGGCGATGTCGAGGCGCAGCTCCGCCTTGTCTCCCGGTGCCAGGAATTTCGGCAGGCTGGCGGTGACGACGACGGGGTCGCGGATGATCACATCCTTGACGCCGTGCCCCACACCGTCCTTCGACCAGGCGACCGCCATGATGCGGGCCGTCCCGTTGAATTGCGGAATGCCGAAGCTGACATTCGCCTTGCCTTCGGCATCGAGCTTCACCGGGCCGGAGAAGAAGGCGACGAGCTTCTGCGTCGGCGGGCTGGCCGAGAGCGCCACCGCGCCGCCATCGCCGCCGGTGCGCAGCTTGCCGGTCGCGCCGAGCGAGCCGTCGATCAGGCGGCCATAGAGGTCGCGGATTTCGAGACCGAGCTGGCGCTGGCCGAAATACCAGTCCTCGGGGTTCGGCGCCTCGTAGCGCGTCAGGTTGAGAATGCCGACATCGACGGCGGCAACCGTCACATAGGCATCCTCGTTAGCGCCTGCACCGGCAACCGCGAGGCTGATATTCAGCGGCCCGCGCGGCAGCATCTTCTCAGGCGCATCGACCTTGACCTGCAGCGCCCGCTGCTCGGGATCGACCTTCAGCCATTTGATGCCGATGGAGCGCATCGGCATGTGATTGTCTTGGCTGTCGCCTGGGCGGAACAGCGTGGCGGTGACATAGGCGCCCGCACCCCATTCGGCGGTAACGGGAATATCGACCTCGCCGCCGGTCTCGCCCATCGTCGCGTTCTGCACGGCAACGAGATTTTCAGTACCGGCCGCAACCATCAGCTCGCCGCCATAGCGCGAGGTGACCTTCAGCTTGGCGGTTTCGCCGACCTTGTAGCTGTCCTTGTCGAGGGCGATTTCGAGGCCATCCGGCGTTTCCGTCGAGGTCGTCTCGACGAACCAGCCGGCGTCGAATTCGAAGCTCGAGGTCGGGCCGTCGGCATCCGGGCTTTCGACTTCGAGGCGATAGCGGCCCCAGCCGACAGGCACGGAAATCTTGCCGCCATCGGTTCCGGCATCGACCACGCCGTCGGCAACCTGGCGGGCATTGTAGGCCGGTTCGTATTTCCAGGCGGTGCCGTCGCGATACCACTGGTACTCGCGCTCGAGATTGTAGAATTTCCAGCGCAGGCCCTTCATGTCCTGCTTCTGGCCCTCGGCGGTGGTGCCGATGATGTTGAAGGAGGCGGTCGAGTTTTCGGCGACGTCACCGGAGAATTCCGGCTTGATGCCGATCATTGGTCCCTGGTTCTTAACCGGAATGACCAGCGAGCGCTCCAGCGCCCGGCCGCCCTGTTCCTGCATGCGGATATAGACGGTGGCGTTGAGAAGCTGCGTCGTGGCGGGCAGGTCGCCGACGGTCAGATCCGTCGAGGCCTGGCCGTTCTCGTCGAGCTCAGGCAGGCCCTCGATCGTCTGGCGGTTCTCTTCCGAGGCTTCCTCATCGGCAAGGCCGAAGAAATAGCCGGGGAAGGCGAGGCTCTCGCGGGTCGGCTTGATGACGACATCGCCTTCGAGCGTCAGGCCTGCAGCCGGCGCGCCATAGAGATACTTGCCGTTGATCTCGATCGTCGCCGGCGTATCCGGGCCGATCTCCTTGGCCTCGGTCTTCAGCTCCATGTCGGTGCGATCAGGCACGAAATCGTCGACCAGGAAGCTCTTGGTGCCGATCGCCTCGCCCTTGGGATCGGTATAGATGTTCATCGTCCAGGTGCCGCGCATGGCGTTCTGCTGCACCGGCAGATCGACGTTATAGCCGCCGAGATCGCTGGTGTCCTTGATGATGCGGCGATCCTCGACGCCATCTGGGCGCAGGAAGACGAAGGTGAGCGGCAGGTTTTCGATCGCCTTGCCATCGGTATCGCGGGCCAGCGCAGAGGCATGCACGGTTTCGCCGGCGCGATAGATGCCGCGCTCGGTGAAGGTCATGATGTCGATCGCGCCCGGCGAGGCGCGGCCGGTAACGCCGCGGTCGGAGAGGTCGAAGCCTGCGCGCGTCATGTCGAGGAAGACGTAATCGGAATCGCCGTTCTTGGCAGTGATGACGGCGGGCGTCAGCGCCGCCGTGCCGCGCATCAGGCCGGCGGTGAAGGTGGCGCGGCCGTTATCGTCGGTCTTGGCGGTGCCGAGCACCTCGTTGTTCTTGGCAAGCAGCGTCAGCTCGACGCCCGCGATCGGCTTGGCCGATGCCAGCGAGCGGGTGAAGACGTTGAGGCCGTCGGTTCCGGCATAGGTGGTGATGCCGACATCGGAGACGACGAACCACTGCGTCGCCTTGCTGTCCCATTCATTCGCAGGCGCATTGGCGGGCGAGGCGATCAGCACGTAGACGCCCGGCTTGCGCTCAGGCAGCGCTTCATCGACCGGGAAGCTTGTCACCACATCCTTGTTGAGATCGTTGGCGATATCGATCGAGCCCTGCCAGACGAGTTCGCCGCTTTCATCCTCGATGCGCTGGGCGCTGTAGCCGTCGAGCTGGGTCAGGAACTGCGAGCTCGTCAGCAGCGGCGCGATGCCGCGATCGCCGATGCGGTAAAGCTTCAGCGCCGCCGACTGGATGTTGACGGAAACCAGCGGAATGCCGCGGCGCGCCGTCGACGGCAGCACGAAGCTGTCGCCGGTGAAGCGCACGGTCTGGCTGCGGTCCTTGACGTAGATGTCGAGGCTGACGGGCGCTTCCAGCACCTCGTCGACCGAGGACGGCAGGCCGGAGCGGAAGACCAGCTTGTAGTTCTCGCCGTGGACGAGGCCTTCGACGCAGATCTGTTTGTCCTTGGCTTCGAGCGCCTTTGGCGCCTGGCCGTTCAGCGTCACGAAGGGCGTATAGTCGGTGGTCTTCACCAGCGATTCCGAGAAGGTGACGCAGGCGCGCGGCGTGGCGCTGTCGGCATCGACATTATGCTCGGTGATGCGGAAACCCTGCTCGGCCTTCAGCTTCAAATAGGCGTCGCTGACTTCCTTGGAGCTGACAAGCGCCAGGCTCGCCTTGTAGGCATTGAGGGCAGCGCGATAATTGGAATTCTTGGCGAGCGAGGTCGCGAGTACGGCCAGCGCATCGGCGCGCTTGGTGGCGGTGCGCGTCAGATTATAGGCGTTCAGAGCGTCAAGCTGCGCCTGGCCGAAGACCTGGCTGTCGGTGCCGCCGAGCGAATTTGCGGCGCGTGCCGTCTCCAGCCAGAGATCGCCGTCGTCAGGGGTGAGTGCCAGCGCGCCGTGGAAGGATTCCAGCGCGGCCGCGAGATTGTTGGCGGTCAGGTCGAGGCGGGCGGTTGCCGTCAGGTTGTCGACCGACTGGCCTTCCTGCGCCTCGGTCAGCTCGTTGTTGGTCTTGTAGTCGCGAGCCTGCTGGATGACGTCGGCGGAGAGGAAGTTGAGGCGGGGTGCGGCACCCAGATCCGGCTCCTGCGGAATGGCTGCGGCCGTCGTCTCGACGATGCGCCCGGCGATCGCGCCCGGGAAGGCGTTCATCGTCTTGAAGTCGGATTTCAGGAAGCACCACTGGACCTTCGGATTGTAGGTGAAGGCCTTGCAGCTCTTGTCGCCGATGCAGGAAGCCTTGCACTGGTCGAGCGAGACATTCTGCTCGGTCCTGAGATCGAAGCCGAAGAAATCGGCGTCCTTGATCGTCTGGATATCGCGCTTCTTGCCTGCGGCAGCGGCCGGAAGGCTGATTGCAAATGCAGACAAGGCGATGGCGGCAAAGGCGAAAAACGAGCGTACAGACATCAAGTCCCCCCCGGTCGGCTGGCGCTGATCGGCGTGCACTTTTGGCCGGGCCGCCGCCATTGTCAACACAACTTATGCGGTGTCCCGCTTTCGTACAGAAGGTGCCATCCCATTGTCACTTCCGCGTGAGATAAGTCCTTTTGAATTGCGCCTTTTTGCAGCTTTCGACACGATGGGAACAGCCCATTCGTAGAGGTGTTCTCATGAGCGTATTTTCGACAGGAAGGCTCGCCGCACTGGCGGCCATTTCGCTCTTTGCCTGTGGCTCGGCAATCGCCGCGGAAGATGCCGTCGTCATTCCAAAACCGACCGTTGACGAGACGGCCGCACCCGCCACCGAGAAGGCGGTCTTTGCCGGTGGCTGCTTCTGGGGTGTGCAGGGCGTGTTCCAGCATGTGAAGGGCGTGAAGAGCGCGGTCTCGGGCTATTCCGGTGGCGACAAGGCGACGGCCGACTATGAGACCGTCAGCACCGGCTCGACCGGCCATGCCGAATCCGTCGAGGTCACCTTCGATCCCAAGCAGGTCAGCTACGGCCAGCTGCTGCAGATCTTCTTCTCCGTGGCGCACAACCCGACGCAGCTGAATTTCCAGGGGCCGGATCGCGGTACGCAATACCGCTCGGCGCTTTTCGTCGAGAGCCCGGAACAGCGCAAGGTCGCCGAGAGCTACATCTCGCAGCTCAATCAGGCGAAGGTCTTCCCGCACCTGATCGTCACCAAGGTTTCGGAGTTCAACGGCTTCTACCCGGCCGAGCGCTATCACCAGGATTTCCTGACGCTGAACCCGACCTATCCTTATATCGTCTATAACGATCTGCCGAAGATCGAAAATCTGAAGCAGGTCTTCCCGGCAGCATACAGGGAAGATCCCGTTCTGGTGCTGAAGGCCAAGGGCTGAGCAACGCCGGCCTGTGGATAAGCATAGAGGCGGCCGCTTGAGCCGCCTTTTATTTCAAAGACTTAAGTGATGTTAGTGTTTTATCAACGTTAACAATGGGTTAAGTTCAAAAAAATACGTCCCGGCCCGGAACATATCCTTTTCCACCTCGTTATCTCGTCAAGTTTCGCGGGCCACAACCCTGCGAAACGAAGTTCTTTCGCGTGCTTGGGTTAACGGAAGAGGGCGTCATGGCCATCAATGTTGTGCGTAAATGGCTGCGGGATAACGTTATGAACCAGAGAGTATTGATTGTAGAAGACGAGTTCCTGATCGCGCTCGATCTGGAAGCGACGGTCGAAAACATGGGTATGGAAGTCGCGGGCCTCGCGACCAACAAGGAGCAGGCGTTGCAGCTTGCGCCGCTTGCCGATGTTGCCTTCGTCGATGTCAACCTGTCCGATGGCGCAACCGGCCCCGAGATCGGCCGCCGCCTTGCAGAAGAGCACGGCATCACCGTGGTCTTCATGACCGGCAACCCCGAAACCGTCGCCGACGGCGTCAAAGGCGCCCTCGGCGTCGTCAGCAAACCCGTCATGCCCGCCGTCGTCGAGCAGTCCCTCAAATACGCCGTCGCGCGCCGCGCCGGCATGCTCGCGGCCGTTCCGCCGCAGATGATGGTGTTTGCGTGAGCTGACATAGCCGCGAGCTGCGGCTTGATGCGGTTGTGAGGTGGATTGCGTGCGCCCTAGAAATGAAGCAGGCGCCCTCTAAAATGCTCTCGGCGAAGAGAATCCCTCCTAAATCCGTTTGCGATTCAAAGGTGGTGCGCGCGCTCTCCCGCGCGCTTCGACGTCGCGAGACCCTACATTCGACTCGCAGCAGATCTCCAATATCATCGACGAGATTGCGTTCCAGACCAATCTGCTGGCGCTCAATGCTGGTGTCGAAGCGGCGCGTGCCGGAGAGGCAGGTAAGGGATTTGCGGTCGTCGCCCAGGAAGTCCGCGAACTGGCGCAGCGCTCTGCCCAGGCCGCCAAGGAGATCAAGGGGCTGATCCAGAACTCCTCGAGCGAGGTCGAGAACGAGGTCAAGCTGGTGCGTGACACCGGCTCTGCCTTGAAGACGATCAGCGGCTTCATCGTCGAGATCAACACGCATATGGAATCGATTGCGACATCGGCAAAAGAACAGTCGGTCGGCCTTGCCGAGGTCAACACCGCCGTCAATGCGATGGACCAGACGACGCAGCAGAATGCTGCAATGGTCGAGCAATCGAACGCGGCATCCAACACGCTCGCGAACGAGGCCGTGCGCCTGCGCGAACTGGTCAACCGTTTCAGCCTTGCCGAGGCCTCGTCGAGAACGCTGCGTCCTGCCCAGTCCACGGATGTCGCACACGCTTCGCCGGCGCGTGCCATCGGCCGCAAGGTCGCGGCGTCCTTCGGCAATGCGGCAGTGGATACCCGAAGCGCCCAGTGGAGCGAGTTCTAGGCGCACGCCTCAAAGCCCCGTCGGCTTCGGCATCAATGCTACACGCATGCTGTCGCAGCCGGCGGGTCTTCACATGGCTCTTCAGCGAGGAAGCGGCGAAGATCAGGATGAAGCGCGCCGGAACGTTACTTGCCCGGCAGCATCGTCTGGAGCACGCCGTCGCGGCGAACGAGCCCATGAAACAGCGCCGCCGCGAGATGCATCACCACCAGCCCAAAGAACGCGAAGGCGAGATAGAAATGCGCGCTCCAGAGGAGAGCGTGCAGGCTTGGGCTCTGCGGCAGGATCGGGGGAAGGTGGATTCCGCCATAAAGCACGATCGGATAGGCGGCCGCGGACATCATCGCCCAGCCGATTAGCGGCATGCCGATCATCAGCGCGTAGAGCGCGACATGCGATAGATGCGCAGCGAGCTTCATCGGCTCCGGAAGATCCGGCGGCAGCGCCGGGGCGCCCGAGATGAAGCGAACCACGAGACGAACCAGAGCAAGTGCCAGAATGGCGATACCCAGCGTCTTGTGGGTTATCAGCAAGGGCACGTACTGCCTACCGATGGTCGAGACCATCCCGACGCCGATGAACAGCATGGCGATAATCCCGATCGCCATCAGCCAGTGCAACAGACGCTGGGCGGCGGAGAAGCGAGTTTTCATCTCTGTCATGGCTTTGCGCTCGCTGCTGTTCGAGGATAGTGGCTCGCCTCGCTGGTTCTGAGATCGTAGGACTTGGCATAGGCAGCAGTGCGGGCTGCCGGGAACGGATCGTCGGATACCGCGATGCCATCAGGCAGGATCGTCGGGTCGAAATTGATATCCCGGCAGGGACCGTCGGCCTCCGGCTCGATCTTCTCCACCACAAGCGTTCCGGCCTCGACCGTGCGGCGCTCGGCCGGCCAGGCCTTTGTCGGATCCGATGTCGGATCGGAGGGATCGGCGACTGTCAGCACCAGCGTCCAGCGCTGCGGCGTCTTGGAGACGCGTTCCGTTATGTCCTCTTCGAGATGATTGGGACCGAGTTTCGCGAAATCCTCGGCTGAGATCGCCACGGGCTGCGCTTCCGGGCGGAGCGACCATCGCACCGCATTCCTGCTGCCGGCCGCATCCGTGAAGATGAAGGCATTGAGACTGTTGAAGGTCACTTCGGCATAGCTCGCCGTCCAGGGTGCCTTGGTCGCCCATTCGCCGAATGCCGCGAATTCCGGATGTGCGCCGACGAAGCCCTTCATCGCGTCGGGATTCTTGCTCTTCGAAGCTTCGAGCAACTCGTAAAACCCTTGCGGCGTCGAGACCGCGAAGACGGGCGGGTCGATCAACGCCATCCGCCAGACGCCGCCGGGCGCTGCGATCTGCACGCCGATGCCGCGCACCCTGACCGTCGGATCGGCGGCATCAGGATCGGGCGTTGCCAGATTGAAGCGCCCGAGAACCGGATATTGCCCCGCGATGAACAACGGCGCCTTCGAAAGCGCCACAGCGTTTCCATTGGCTTCGAAGCTGCCCGTAAAGCACACGCCCTTCGCATGATTGCGCCGATGCCCAAGGGCGGCTCCGCCAGGAGGCGCGAGAGCGCTGACAAGTTCGGTGGAGGTCAGGCGGCTAGGCGTGAGCCATCCGGCCGTATAGGCGAAAGCGCCGACGCTGAAGCCGACCACGGCGGCAATCAGCACGAGGGATCCGAGGGCGGAACGCTGCGAGCCCGGCATACAAGGCACTCCGTCGTTATCAGTTTCTCTGCGATGCTAGGAAATCAATGGCAGTGCGGCGGCAAGATGCGGCGGATTGCTTTATCCGCTCTCTGGTCACGGAAGATGGCATTGTTGCCGGGCGTGGTCAAATTGGACGTCACTGGCGGAAGGCAAACTTGACGGTTGCCTCAGATCCTCGCCACCGCGCGCAATTCTTCGGCCGTCGTGGAGGGAAAGCCGAAGAATTCCAGGTAGGCCGGGATCTGCTCGAAAAGCATGTCGGTGCCGACCTGGAAGGCGCAGCCCCGGTCGCGTGCGGCGGCAAGAAAGGGCGTGATCTCGGTCTTCATGACGACTTCGCCGACAAAGGTCTTGGGCGACAGGCGGGAGATATCGACGGGCAGGGGATCTCCCTTGCGCATCCCGAGCGGCGTCGCGTTGACGACGATGCCGAAACCGTCGGGGTCGGCCGAGCCTGAGGTCACCTGCGTCTGCGGATAGTGCGTGTTCAAGCGGTTGCGCAAGCCAGCCAGCACCGTCTCATTGGCGTCGTGGAGCGCAATACGGCGAACACCTGCAGCCGCCAGCGAGGCGGCGATCGCCGAACCGACGCCGCCGGCGCCGATGATCAGCACATCGGCTCCCCTGACGGTCTGCCCCTTGCGCAACAGCCCGCGAACGAAGCCTTCGCCGTCGAACATGTCGCCGATCAGCTGCCCGTCCGCGCCGAGCTTCACCGCGTTACAGGATCCGGCGACCTTCGCATTCGTCGAGATCTCGTTAAGCAAGCCCATCGTTGTGATCTTGTGCGGCATGGTGACGAGCGCGCCGTGGATATTCGAGAGCCGGAAGACAAGCTTCAGGAAGGCCGGGTAATCCTCTGCCTTGCAGCCCATTGGCACGACGACGGCGTCGATGCCGTGCTTTTCAAAATAGGGATTGTAGATCAGCGGCGCCTTGAAGGTTTCCGTCGGATAGCCGAGATGGGCAATCAATCGGGTCGTGCCGCTGATCATGACAGTTGCTCCACTTGCTGCGCCTCGGCCCTGAGGCGAACGGTCTTGCCTGAACGGGCGGATGACTTGATCGCCTCGATGACGCGCAGCGTTTCGAGACCTTCCCGTCCACTGACGAGCGGGCTGGCAGTGCCGCAGATGACATCGCAGAAGTGATTGAGCTGCAGGGCAAGCGGCTCGGCCGTATCGAAGGGCAGGCGCTCTTTGACGAGGCGCTCCAGCCAATTGGGTGCGGACGGGCTGGTCCAGAGCGTCAGCTGCGGGATGGACAGCGAACCAGCGGTGCCGCCGATCTGGTAGCAGAGCTGGTCCTGACGGG
>Ga0209025_1004389_pt1 | contig 12277 bp, 5 predicted proteins | sample AraplaMF_Col_mLB_FD_184256 | JGI IMG/M metagenome (GOLD analysis project Ga0209025, IMG submission 184256) | Arabidopsis root microbial communities from the University of North Carolina, USA - plate scrape MF_Col_mLB (SPAdes) (version 2) | ecosystem: Host-associated > Plants > Roots > Endosphere ... | reverse complement strand
CATCTTGATATGCATCACCTTTTCTATAAACGGCGTTCTCCATTCTGTCTTGTTAATTCTTATTTTGTCTATTACATCTTCCGAGCCATTCAACACTTTATTGTTTAATTCATACTTTATTACTCTTGGGAAATTCTGATCTATTACAACTTTCATGTGATTTCCACAATTGCTAAGTTTCTAATTACCTTTGACAGTGACATATTTATCCTTCTTCGGGTTCAATCTATTCCTTACCAATTGCTCTTAATTGATCTTTTGTGCAATGGCCATCGATCAGCATCACCTCCTTTGAGTCGAACAAACTGAAACCGTTTACAAAACCACCAGTATCATTGCTTGTCATGCTGACTGTGGAAGAGATCGCTTATTTTTTTGTGAATCTGAATAATGATGAATCCATGGAAGTATTCATGGGAAGGAGCATTCTAATTACAAAATGCTGTATATTGTTTGGTGTCTTTCTTAAGTGAGGGTAGTCATTGGGTGTAGGATTTCAAATACCTTGATCGATGTTGTGAAAAGAGAAGAGTCAATCGACTTTATATGTGTTCATCTTACTCTCCGGCCACTGGGAAGTTAATGACGATAATTTGGATTTCTTGATAAATTTCACGGTAATTGCCAACTAGGATCTTATTAATGAGTTAGCCTTGAAATGTTTACGAGTAAAGAAGACCGCCTGCACGAATGCTGACGATCTTCTTCGAAGGAACTTTCTATTATTTGGCTACATTATTGAATAATCTTCTGTGCAATCGCCGCCAAGTCGCTAATATCAATGACGCCATTGTTGTCGAAGTCAGCCATGCGCAGCTTACTCCAGTTCGGGCTATTCTTCGTTGCGCCATAGTTCGCAGCAGCGACTGCAAGGTCACCGATCGTTACTTTGCCGTCACCGTTCAAGTCGCCCGTCGCAACCGGCGGCTGCTCCTTCACCACTTGTACGGTTGAGCTCGCATTTCCGATGGTCATCTCTGCTCCTTCGGCATTCGAAATCATAACCTTCGTCATCGAGATGACACTATTTACCGTCGATTCAGCTACTTCCTTCGCTTTGAATGTCAGTTCAAGAACATTCTTCGTGCCTGTTACAGCATGACTTGGACCTTCACTTGCAACAATGAACCGCAGCTTGCCATCCGGCGTTGTCTTCTTGTCGATGATGCTGACTCCTGGAATGAGGGAGTCCGCAGACAGGAACTCGAGCTTAGCCGGATCGAACTCAACTGATAGATCCTGTGCATATACACCTTGCGTTACGCTGCTAAGACCAACTTGCACGTTGAACGCTTTGCCAGCAGTTACTGTAGCTGGCGCCGTGATGGAGCCGGACGGTGCAGCCGTTTCGGCCTTATCGAAGGCTTGAACCGCGGCTTGTAGCGCTTCTATCGCGGCTGTCACTTCTGCCTGCGTTGCTGCTGTATCGACAACGCGCTCTGCTGCTGCAATCGCTGCTTTCAATGCATCTACGGCTGCTTGCGGATATTGACCAGGCTGATTACCAACGACTGCTTGATCCACCTTGACCTGAGCGGCTGCAATCACTGCTTTCAGTTCTGTTACACTTACGCCATAGATGAATTTGGCATCTGCCCAGTCAACATGCGTATTATACCTAGCTTCAGGATTTGCAGGGTTGTTATTCCATTCAGCAACAAGCTTAATCTGCTTAGCTCCTGTAATATCAAGATCAATAAATTCACAGTTGTCGTCTCGCATCTTGACAGGGCTTGTATAGATTAACTCATCATCTTTAAATACTTTAAAGATCGCTTCTCCACCCATTTTAGGCGCTTTCTTGTCAATTCCTACATAGGCTTGGAATCTTGTATATTCACGACCATCCACATTGTATACAACCTCTGAATTTGTATCTGATGATAATCCTTTCGTAAAGGTCTTAACTCCTGTTGCCGTGTTTAGGTCAAGAGATGAACCACCATGCTGTGGTTCATCCTTCAGTACAGCATTATAATCACTGTGTGCCGAAACCCATTCCAGATCGCTAGCATAGTCAAACTCTTTCTTCTCTGGTTCCACGTAATCCTGACCATATAAGATCAGCTCCGCCATCCCTATTCTGAACCCGCCGCCAGCCGTGATGTCTTTGATCGTTACGCGAACATAATTGATGTTGTCATACGGCTTAGCATATGTCTCTGGTGTGAAATGCTGTCCACCGACATAGCGATTATCGAGTGCCTTTTGCCATGTGTGACCATCCTTAGATACCTCTAAATCATACGTGTACCAGTTACTGTCCTTTTCCCAGAAAATACGGCTACCAACAACGGATTGCGGTTTGTTGAATTTTACTGTCACGGATTGCGGAAGAGTTAATTCCTTGGACAACCAGCCAGTTCCTATCGTCGTTACCCCATCTCTCAGCTTATCCGTACCTCTGTCAGCTTCACTTGATGAAGAGGATGCAATCGACTCTATTTTCGCATCTGTAATTCTGTCACCGGGTTCTTCATTTTCTAAAGGTATGATCTTAAACTCAAATAAAGATGCCCAATCTCCATTGGTTATACGATCAACAATCGTTAATCTTACATATCTCCCTTTAGTTTCTACGAGCTTTGTTTCTTCAGATCCATTAGGCATGGTATTTAACGTTTGATCAACAACTTTTTGCCAATTCATTCCGTCCTCTGATACTTCAATATTGTACTTATAAACATTTGTACTTCTCTCCCACATCACCTGGAAACCAGCTATCGCGTTACTCTTTTGTAAATCAACCTGGATCCACTGTGGTAAGGATGCTCCACTCGCACACCATCTTGTACCTTCGTCGTTATCTACTGCATTCCTTGCAAAGTTCCCTGATTGTTCGGAGGAACTTGTAACCGGTTTACCAACAGCAATATTTTTATAGGTCTGTTCTGTGGTTTCTAGTTTGTCAACTCCACCAACCCATGGTATATGCTGTCCGTCAGGGACAAACTGCCCTTCATACGGTACTGTACTTACGGTTTTTGCTCCGTCATTTAATCCTTCTGCTGTAGCATGAATGTTAATATTTCCACTGACGTCTGCCGTTCTTACAAATGCGAAACCTATACCGCCTTCAACGCTCTGTTCTTCGACACCTATTCGTTCAATATTTTTGCCGACGAGTTCCCCTTCACCTGTTACAGAAATTTTAATCTTCCCACTGTAGTTTGGAACCACAGTTCCATTTGCATCAACGACTTTGAAGTATACGGGTATTAAATCCGAACCATCGGCTACCGGCGCTATTCCTCTGTCGCGTACTTCGATTTCTATCCCAGCAGCTTGACCTGGTGTTCTAACTGTATGCGTTTTCACAACTTTCCCATCTAAAATCGCTTCTGCTCTAAGTTCTCCAGCCGCAAACTTATCTAATTTAAATGTAAATATCGGGCTGCCACCTTTTTTAGCGATGTTCGGAACAGATTTCAGAGCCTCTTCCCTTGTCATTTCTTTCACCAGTTCATAATTCTGATATAGCTTCACACTGTCGCCGTTGCTGAATACGTTAATATTTAGGCTTGATGTTGGAGAATATGTGCTTGCTATAAACACCATTGGACCATAAATAGAATTTCTAGCCGATTGCATGGACTGGAACCAGTAGTAATCATATTTTTCATATCGATCGATATCGACCGTTCCGCTTCCGAGTGTCTTCGTCGTTGATCCGCGTGCGTAGTCATTCCAGCTCCATAAGAAGTATCCGCCGATTCTATCATTCGCATCTAGGCCTCCCCAGTCCGAGTAACCATCTCCATTCAAATATCTCTGACGCGTCAAAATCTGAGCATTCATAGCGTCTTCGCCTTCTTTTCTCAGCGCCTTGCTAGATTCTTCGAAATCACCCCATTCGCGAGTAAAAAATGGCTTGTTGGGGTCAAAATCAGTCCATTGGCTTGGGTCATCTTCCCAATTCGTATCGACGACTTTGTAGTTCACATCATAGAAAGATCCCTGTAGTCCGTGGTCTGCTGCGGTATACATCTGATTGCCAGGATATTCTGCATGAGCAATCGCAGTTACCTCTTTGGCCCATGCTGCTGAATAGCCCGTCTCATTCAGTGAAGTTTCCCATAGGATGACGGACGGTCTGTTTCTGTCACGTCGGATCATTTCCCGTGCATCTCTTAAAGTCAGATCATAGAACTTTTGACTATTGGTGAAGTTCTGCCAGCCAGGCTGACATTCAATAACTAATAACCCCAATTCATCAGCTGCATCTAAAAAGGCCGGATCATTGGGATAATGCGTCGCACGGACAGCATTAAATCCATTTTCCTTGATTTGCATAGCATCACGATACTGCATCGCGTTAGGAGCTGCATCTCCGATATTCTGAAAGGCCTGATGACGGTTGGCTCCGCGCAAATATAATCTTTCCCCATTGATATAGAAGCCATCTGCCTTGTACTCTATTGTTCTAATCCCTATATTCGTCGTTACAGAATCTACTAAAGTTGACCCATTATATACTTCACTGACTAAAGAATACAGATAAGGTGTATCTGGATGCCATAATTTTGGACTGGTTATCGTTAGATTCTGATTAAACTGTTGATCTCCACCCGTTGGTATACTTACAGCATCAGCTTCACCCTGAGCAACGATATTTCCTTCCTTGTCCACAATCTTGCTTACAACCTTCGTATCTGCTGAAGTATTATTCTTGTTTACGACATGCGTTTTTACATTCACCTTGGCAGAAGTTTTGCTCACTTCAGGATAAGTCACGAAAACTCCACCACTAGCTGTTTGATCAGCCTGTAATGCATCTGAAATATGTAATTTATTTGTAATTCTCATAGTTACATCTCTGTAAATACCACCGAAGTAATGGAAATCGAGATTGGCTACTGGCTTTCCTGGCGGTGTATCTGGACTGTCATAGCTAGATACCTTTACGGCTAAAACATTGCTTTCACCAAACTTCACTTTATCTGTAATATCTACAGAAAATCCGACATAACCACCATTACGAGTATATATTTTCTCTCCATTCAAATAGATTTCACTGTCGGTCATGACACCTTCAAAGTCGATATTGATTGTATTTCCTCGGTACATCTCGTCAACCGTAAAATAACGTCTGTACCAGCCTATTCCTTGATATACTGCTCGCCCGCCATTCGCATGTTTCTTCTCCAGTCTCATGGTGTGTGGAACGGTTATATTGGCAAATGCCTGATCATCAAAGTCAATGGCCTCTGAACCAGCTAAATCACCTCTGTAGAATCCCCAGTCGCTATTCATATTTAATACGGTTCTACCATTTGCAGTTGCCTGAACAGTACGATCGCTCTCAGCATATACAGCTGTACTTGAGTATTCCATTCCTAATATAAATGAGAAAATTAGAAGCCATGTCGTTATTCTCTTCATAGTACACCTCTTTACAATATAATATTAACGACCTTCGAATTAGCGTCTTATATTACTTCACCTCCATATTAGGGTGCGAAAAAAAAGGGGAGAATAGGGGCAATTTAAGTCGGGAGATCATTTGGTGAAAGCGGATACATAAAATGATTTTATGTTCTCAGCCTATCCTCAAGCTTCAGATAAGTTAATGACAATAATTTCGATTTTCTGATCATTTTTTCGATGGGCAATTAGCCATGCATTTGCCTCTGTATTTAGTAAAAAACGGATACCATCCTTTGAGACGGTATCCGTTTTACGTTGCTGCCCAGTTCTTACCCTTTTACTGCACCTGCAACAATTCCTTTGAAGATATACTTTGAAAATAGAAGGTAAATCAAAAGTGTCGGCAGCATGACCAAGATAATCGCAGCACTTAGATAGTCCCAACTTCCAAACTTTGAACTACTGAAATACATCAAGGTCGTCGTCAACGTTCTAAGACTACTTGAAGGCATGTACAGATATGGAACATACATATCGTTCATCACATCAACCGCTTTAATAATACCGAGTGTTGCCGTTGCCGGCAGTAGAAGCGGGAAAATCATTTTATTAAAGACTGTGAAGTATGAGCATCCATCGAGCATTGCACTCTCGTCCAATTCTTTGGGAATACCATTGATGAACTGTGTATAAATGTAGAGCTGAACCAAATTCGCTGCTGCATAAATCAGAATTGGAGCCCAAATCGTATTATAAAGTCCAAGATTTTTAATAACTGTAAACCGTGAAATTTCAGTAATCATACCGGGCATGATCATACCGGCTACAAAAAGACCGAGAATGATCTTCTTCAAGCGAAAATCAAATCGATTTATCGCATAAGCTGTCATTGTTCCTATTAAAGAATTAATGACAACACTAACTGCAACCAGGAACATCGAATTACCAAACCCCTGTAGAAACTTCCCTTTATCCAATACAACGCCGTAGTTATCGAAATCAAAACTTGCTGGCGGCTTTAGCGAAAATTCAGAGCCAATCTCCATCGAAGTTTTAAATGAAGCGAATAACGTTATGAGTAAGGGGATGAAGACGATTAGACAAATCGTAATTAGAATGGAATACACGGCGAGCTTCTTCACTGCTACTCCCAATCGAGGCGTCATTCCTCATCAACTCCCTTCAGGTTGAACAGCCTCTTCTGTACACTATTCAGGACAATAATGAGAACTAACATCGTAATCCCCATCGCTGAAGCCATACCGAAGTTGTTAAATTTGAAGGCTGTCTCCAAGGTATATAATGTGAATGTACTACTCGCATGACCCGGGCCGCCCTGTGTCATAATATATGGAATATCGAACACTTGCAGTGCCCCAACGACATTTAAGAACAAAAGAACCTCTAGTACCTTTTTCACACCGGGAACGATAATATACCAGAAATTCTGTGTGCTGCTCGCGCCATCGATTTTAGCTGCCTCGAATTGATCCTGAGGAATGGCTTGCAAGCCTGCTAGGAATAAGATGACATGGAAGCCTGAGAATCGCCAGATCGATACAAACACCAAGCTAAGGTTCACGATGGATTCATTCGTGAGCCAGTTCTGTATGAGCGACTCTAACCCCAGCACTTCAAGAATGCCATTTAACCCCCCATTAATAGGACTATAAAAGAAGGCAAACATATACGAAATAGCAACCCCGTTAATAATATAAGGCATGAATACGATGGTCTTAAAAAACTTACTGGCACGAATTTTACTGTCTAATACAACCGCAATCGCTAATTCAAGCGGAATCATAAGGAAATGAAAGATGAAGTAGAATCCGTTATTGCGAAGGGACAGCCATACATCGGATGAATCGGTAAACATCTTGATGTAATTGTCGAAACCAATGTACACTTGCTTCGCATCCATTCCATTCCAATCGGTAAAACTTAATCGAATAAGTTCGAACAGCGGGTACAACACGAACATCAACAGCAGCAATACAGGTAAAAACAAAAAGCTGAATAACAGTATGTTTCTTTGCATAGAAATCGTTCTCATTTCTACCCCTCCATTTCTTTATATATATAAGGAAAGTGGCTAATCCAAACGGTAGCCACCTTCCTCATTACTCAACTTCTCGAATTGAGATTTATTTTAATTTGGAACGGGCATTTTTCCAGCTGTTATTCATTTCCTGCATCATCTTATCGAAATCTTTGCCTGCCATCATGTCTTGACCCATTTTCTTCACATCGAACTTAATCGCCGATTCAATCTTCTTATAATCCTCACTGCCGCCTTTATAGAGCACATAATTCAGATTCGACACGTCAAAAGCACCCTTGAACATTGGACCTAGATCAATCTTAACATCCTTCATCGTCGATTGAAGCTGAGCCTCAGTCAAATATTTGGAATACCATTTATCACTGAAGAACCAGTTAATGAATTCTTTCGCTTCGTCTGGATGCTTCGATGTTTTTGGAATCGTAAAGAACGTATCTACCATCGAAATCGTATTAAACGGATCACTTTCGGAATCACGAACAGGTAACAAGAAGGCACCTACATCATTGATATCCACATCCTTCATCGATTTCAAATCACTGCCGAACCATTGACCAAGCGCAATCATTGCCGCCTGCTTGGAACCAAACATCAGCTTGGATTGGTCAAAGCCAACACCGAGGGGATCAGGACCCATCAATTTACCATTATACAGTTCCTGAATTTTCGCATAAGCATCATAGAAGGCTTGGCCTTTCGTGAAAGGTTCATCCATCGTCGCCATCGTTGACCAGTAATCCCCATCTCCTGCTACAAGCGAAGGCATAAATTCGTTGAAAGGATAATTCGGCCAAGCGTCTTTACCTCCCATGGCAAACGGCATATATTTGCCGCCGTCTTTAATCTTTTTAGCAGCACTTACGAACTCTCCCCAGGTCTTAGGAATCTCAATGCCATATTCCTGGAAGACACTCTTCCGATACCAGACGAACTCATTGAATTGGCTTTCAGGTACACCATAAATATGATCACCCACCTTGAAATCAGCTGCGAACATATTGTTCTTGGCTGCATCCAAGTCATCAAGAGGTAAGATATTATCCTTGAAATTAATCAGCCAAGACGATTTCAGCGGCAGAATATCCGGCAATTCGTTCGCTGAATTTCGGATCTTCATCGTATTTTCATACTCTGTGTCCTTTAACAGCTCCAATTCAATGGTGACGTTCGGATGTTCCTTTTTGTATTCGTTTACAAGATCAAGCTTTGTAAATAAATCCTCCGTAATCGTTGACCAAATGGGGAACTTTAACGTTACAGGCTCCTTCTCTTCAACTTTCTGCTCCTGCTGCGTATCCGGCTGAGCCGTTTGCCCCTTATCGGCGTCTGAACTCCCTTTAGATCCACATGCGGAGAACAATGGTACCATTAAAGCTGTGATCATTAGTGTACATAAAATGCGTGTTATACGTGGTCGAACTTGTTGCATATAACATTCCTCCTATACTTATTGGATATAAGCTATTGCTCATTTGCTGTTTCTATCATAGCGCTTCCGATAAGCGGTCAGAATGATAAAACATTCGAAATCATGATAAAGTTTTGGGCTATTTGGCAACCGATCTTATGAACTGATTTGGACTTACGCCAGTCGCCTTCTTAAAAACCCGGCTAAAATGCTCCGTACTCGCATAACCTGTACGCTCTGCAATCTCATAGATCTTGAGATAAGGCTCCTTCTTCATACTTTCCATTGCCTTTTCCATGCGTACTTTGGTAACAAATTCCTTAAACGTCTCTCCTACTGCCTTCGAGAACAATGTGCTGAAATGACTTTCACTTAAATGTACCATTTCACTTACTTTCCCAAGCGTGATTTCTTCCCGATAGTGTTCCATGATATAATCTTGCGCAATGGCTACAACCCGATGCATCTGTCCCGCCTTCTTATTGCTTTCTTGCAGAAGCTGAAGTACCAGATTTGAAATCGAGTCTTGCAAACTATCTGAAGAGTCAACCTGCCAAGCCATTCGATACACATCTTCGATTTTGTTCATTTCCTGGCTATTTACGAAGTCGTTATCATACATGAACTTTACCAATATCATTAAAAGTTCAATATACCGGGCGCGCAGCACCTCATTTCCCATCGAAGCAGAACGCTTGATCCGTACAAACATATGGTCTAGTTCTTGCAGAACCGCTTGCTCTTCGCGCTCCTTCAATGCATACAGCAAGGCTTGCTCTTTCCCGATCAGGCTCTCTCCCGACTGCTTCAAGAAATGGTTAGCATCCTCAGGGTAAATGACTCGATGCTTATTAATCACAAAGCGCAAATCCGCATTTTTGCGAGCTTGAAGATAAAACGCCGGAATTTGCTTTAATTCTTCACACAGCTCACTTACGCCTATCGTGACTTGAATATTGATGTATTCCTTCAGTACAAATATGATTTGATTCATGATCTGCGAAATACTCTGCCTGACATACATTAAACTGTTTGTTTGAAACGATAAGAGCACCACGTATTCATACGTGTTCCAGCTAATGACTTCACCTGTTCCGGCCTCCGCGAGTACCTGATCTATAGACTTTAACACTGAACTTACAAAATCCCCAATAGCCGAACCATACCGCTCCTGCACCTCAGCAAAGCCTTCTACTCGAATCATTGAAACGGTAATTTGTGACCCTTCCAGCCTCATATTCAGATCCTCCAGAATAAAAGGATCGAACTGCGAATTCACGCCAATTTCAAGCCATTCCCGAATAGTCTGCTGTTTCAGCCGTATCCGTTCCCCATGACGGATTTCTCTTGATTGTCTTGACATCGTCTGTTCAGCTTCACAATCGTGCTTGATCCGATTCAACAGATCCAGTACAACATTCGGATCCATCTCCGATTTTAGAATGTAGTCATGAACTCCCCGCTTGAATGCCTTCCTTACAAATTCAAAATCATCATACGCACTTAAAATGACGACATGCGGAGAAGTTCGATTCAACTGATTGAGCTCATCAATGAGCTCTAAGCCATCCATCACAGGCATCTTCAAGTCCGTAATCACAATATCTATCTCGCCAATTTCCTTTATATATTCAAGTGCTTGATACCCATTACTCGCTTCATACACAATCCGAAATCCGTTCGATTCCCAGTCAATCAGCGTAGATAAGGCCAATCTCATTATCGTCTCATCTTCGACGATCATCACATTCATCATATTGCTCGTCCTCTCTATGAAGTATCATGTTTATATCAGTGGAAGCAGAATCGTAACGATGGTCCCTCTGCCTAACTGGCTATCAATTTCCAGACCAAATGGATGACCATAATTAAGCTCAATTCGTTGTAACACATTATCTACACCGATCCCACTAAAATTGCCACGCTGGTATTTCTCCCCCTGCTGCAGCAATCCCCTAATTTGTTCGTCTGTCATTCCTTTACCATAATCCGTGATCGTAAAGCTTACGCCAAGCTCATGCCGAATCGCCTTTACCTCAATAAGTTCATTCATATTTTGTTGATCAAGTCCATGAAAAATGGCATTTTCAAGAATCGGCTGAAGCAGCATTTTGGGCATACTGTAATTCAAAAGCGTATCATCAATATCAAATTGGATATTCAGCTTGCCTCCATAACGAACCTGCATAATATGCACGTAGGACTCTAGTACTTTGATCTCCTGACCAATCGGGGCTAGCGAGTTTGGTTCACGAAATACATGCGTCAGAAGGGCAGATAGGCTCTCAATAATTTTACGAATATTGTCTGTTTTTGCGATCATCGCCATAAGCCGAACGGAATTCAATGTATTCGATAAGAAGTGTGGATTAATCTGTGACTGCAAAGCTTCGATTTCAGCCTGGCTTCGCGCTCGTTCCTTCAAATCCCGTTCTTGCATAAGATCTCTGATCTGAGAAACCATGCGATTGAAGGAATAGCCTAGCCGCTTAATCTCACCTCTTCCGTCTGCCTTTACTTCCGTAAAAAAATCGCCTGTCTCCACCTTTCTCATCGCTCGAATGAGATTCTGCAATGGCCTAAGTATATCTTTAAAAAAACTTAATAAAAACAATAAAAATAAAGCAAAACTACCAAATATGAAAATGATGGAAATTTTTAGAAATTGATTCGCATCGCTCGTAACTATGTTCTCATCTAAAATATTGATGATACTCCAATCTGACTTCTCAAATGAATACAGCTTTATAAGCTTATTCGCTCCATTAATATTAATAAAGGTGTAATCCTCATCACGATCATGAGTTGGCTTCTTCAGCATCTTGGATAGTTCCATTAAGATTTCTGGATCTACCTTATCATGAAAGTTCTGATTCACAATTCGATTACCGTTCCGATCAATCATGAATTGTTCAATATCTGGATTCTTATGAATGTAGTCTGGCAGAGAGGCGTGGGTAATCAAATAAACCATCTCAACCTCTGTTTCGAGCGATTGATCCGGATGAAGCAATAAAGTAAACATGTCCTGTTTATCTGAAGTAATGCCGTTCAGGCTATCAACAATGACTGCTGTTCCATTGCTGTTCCTCAGCGTCTCTTGATACCATGGCAGATTGCGAATGGAAGAATCGGAAATCGTAGGAGAATTCTTAAAATAATAGTAACCTCCATCCTTCAACGTAAAGATAACGCTTACAATCTCATTGCTATAATTCGAGATAATATTTAAGTAGGCATCGATCTCACGCGCAAGTTGAATTTTCTCTACTGAACTTGAGCTTCTGCTCCATGCTGAGACTGCATCCAATATCGTGTGGTCATTCACGTTCGCGATGGTAGAGATGGTAAGGGAGGCTCGTTTCAGCTCGGAGTTCATATTTTTAGATGCTGCATCCAGCTGCTGATCCATTTGATCAATGGACTTGTGAATTAATGAG
>Ga0209025_1004388_pt1 | contig 12278 bp, 14 predicted proteins | sample AraplaMF_Col_mLB_FD_184256 | JGI IMG/M metagenome (GOLD analysis project Ga0209025, IMG submission 184256) | Arabidopsis root microbial communities from the University of North Carolina, USA - plate scrape MF_Col_mLB (SPAdes) (version 2) | ecosystem: Host-associated > Plants > Roots > Endosphere... | reverse complement strand
AATAAAAGTAAAATTAAAAGGATTGACCCCTGTAGAATACAGAATTCAATCCTCATTCGCTGCTTAGATAAAGGGTCTAACTTTTTGGGTTCAGTTCACCCCATGGAGAACCCTTTTCCCAAGAGGGTTCTCTTTTTTGGTGTGTTCCGGAAAGAGACACTATGTTAACTAGAAATGCATATCATATACAGTTAAAACAAAACTCTTAAGACTGTATTTTTTCGTTTAGCTCTAACTTTTCGATTAATTCTTCAGTTGTTAAAACTGTAGCAAATTCATCGTCTAAAGTTGCTAATGACACATTATGTATTTGTTCAGCTGAATAATATGTATTATCTGCTCCTTTTATTGCAAATGCAGCTGTGGCATCTGATACTAGGTACGTTTTAAATCCTAAATTACCACTCATTCGAGTAGTAGTTGATACACAATGTGGAGTTGTTAATCCTACTATTACGACTTTTTCTATTTTATGTACTTTTAAATGATTCTCAAGTCCAGTTCCTATAAAGGCACTGTTTACTTTCTTTTTAAAAATTGTTTCGTTTTTAACTGGAACTGCAATATCTTTGAAACACGAACTTTGTTTACTAGGGTGGAAAATGGATTGATCGTTATCGGACAAGTGCTGGATATGTATAATAGGGTATTCTTTTTCTCGCCATGTCTTTAAAAGATTTTGGATATTTTCCTCAGCATTAAGGTTATTTCTTGTGCCCCATTTCTCATCTTCAAAAGCTCTTTGAACGTCAATGACAATTAAAGCTGTATTGCTAAAGTCTTCTCTCATGTGTAGTTCTCCTTAAGTGTTTTCTACATATTTTAACATTTATGTTAGATTGGTGTATTAAAAATAAGAATTTGATTTAAGTTTTTTAAATTCCTAGAATTTTGATTATGTAAATTACAGCTGCATCCTTTATAGACCTGATATTCCAAATGCGATAGCAATAAATAAAAAGATTACAATTGCTATTGTAATAACGGTTAGTACGATCTTTTTCCATATATTTTTAGGACTTAAGAAAGCAAAAATTAATGTGAAAGCTACTCCAATCAATAACCACGTGTTAATGGTTGTTGATGAGTAATTATTGTTTGTAGGAACTATGAAATAAAAGGCAAAAGTTAAAATTAAAAAAGCAAATGAAATTTTACCAAAATGTTTTCTCAATGTGTGATTCCTCGCTTATATAATAGTTTATATGGATTTAAATAACTATTGTTAACGATCCTGATGTTACCAGAAAATACATATTTGAACAAGGAGTTCATCACTACTGATAAGGTACATTATGGTAACTAGAGTTGAGTGCCTTATAGGTTTAAAATACATGTATATAAGCATTTTAAAAGGAGTTATTTACTTAATGAATCTTCCTAATGGAGTAACCGGCTTTTATAGTTCACTAGATAATAAACCGAATGAAATAGATGAGAACCATTTTAAAAGTATATGCTTTGATTTAGTCAGAAGAAGTCAAGGGAAGGTATTAGAGATTGATGAGCAAAATTTAACGAGTAACTTTTTAAAGGTAAAAGTAGATATGTTTAATCGAGAGATATATGTTTTACTCAATGCATATTATCCTTTTCTAGCTTTTGCTTCTACTGTTGAATTTCAACACATTAATTTTATTAATGATCCCATGTTATCAAAGGATTTTATTCCATTCTATAAAGTTTTAAGTAAAGAAGAACTCCATGAACCTTTGGATATAAGAAACAGCAGAGGAAAAGTAAGCTTAGAAAATGAGAATGACCTAAACAGCAGTGAGTTAGAGCAAATCGATTATTGGAAACCAAATACTGTGGGAGAAGTTATGTTCAACTTTTGGGATTGACCTTATGAAATAAGCTTCTTTTATTACAAAATAATTTCCGATAATACCTGTTATGTTAACAAAGTTTAGATGTGATACGCACTTATTACAAGATAAGTCCTGAGGCAAATCCTTTTTATGATATGGATATTTTTAGTAATATTAAGAGGGATTAACGAGGAGGGAATCTTATGAAGGCCATCATACATTATCATAAAAAAGGAATAGCTGGTTTAAAGTATCAAGATACTCAAGAAGAAAAGCCAGGCTATGGTGAAGTAAAGGTAAAATTGATTACAGTAGGGTTAAATCGTAGGGATTTATTTGTTATTAACAATAGAAATGGAGATGAACCACCTTTCATCCCTGGCTCTGATGGGGCTGGAATAATAACTGAGATTGGAGAAGGTGTTTCGGACGTTAGTTTACATACTGAAGTGATTATCAATCCAAGTTTAGACTGGGACTTTATTGATTCTGTTCCTGATGTTCCTAAAATTTTAGGTGGTCCATCAAATGGGACTTTCTCTGAGTACATAATTATCTCAGCTAAGAATGTGGTTGAAAAACCTATTTACCTTTCATGGAAAGAAGCGGGAGTACTACCTTTATCAGCTTTAACTGCTTATAGAGCTCTTTTCACAAAAGGAAACTTAAAAGAAGGGCAGCACCTTTTAATTCCGGGAATAGGGAGTGGTGTAGCTACTTACGCAATGTTATTTGCAAAAGCCATAGGTGCTAAAGTGAGTGTAACCTCAAGAAGTGAAGAAAAAAGAAACCTTGCTAAGAAATATGGCGCAGATCATACATTTGATAATAACAGTGACTGGACAGAAAGTTTAGATGGTGAAAAGGTTGATGTAATATTAGATAGTATAGGTCCTGCTACTTTCCCTAACTATTTTGATGTTTTAAAGCCAAATGGTGTTATTGTGAATTTTGGGGCTAGTTCGGGGGATAAGATTGAAATTCCTCTGAGAGCTCTATTTTACCCTCAAATAAGTATCCTTGGTACATCTATGGGGAGTAAAGAAGAGTTTAATCAAATGCTTCAATTTATGACTAAATACGCTATAAAACCCATCATTGACCAAGTATATCCTTTGTCTGAAGCTGTTCAAGCTTTTAATAGAATGGAAAAAGGATCTCAAATTTGGAAATATTGCATTAGTAGTTAATGAAAAGTATTGATTTTTTGTTTAAGCTCACTTTTTAAGTGAGCTTTTTTGTTCCTAGAATATGGATTATGGTAATTGCAAATTAGATATCTCATGTATTTTTCTTTTTATTTGGTTTTAAATACTTTGTAAAATAAGCAGCGAGTAACAGTAACGGCATATTAACGATCCAAATTATGGCACTGTTATAATTTAGCCACATTGATAAAAGACAATTAATGGATATGATATAAAAACATAAGCTGGAAAGAAGCTCTTTAGGTTTAAAACCTACCTTTTTTATTCTAGCTAGTATAATAAAAAAGTAGAATACAGTTGTTAACACTAAAAGTGGTATTACTACATGTAACAAATAAAATACACTCCTATTTCTTTATTAATCCTTTAAAGGGCCATTTTACCATATAATCGAATCTATGCCGATAACGTCCATTATGTTAACTACACATGTATATTATATACAGCTTAAAAACAGAAAAAACTACCGGCTCATCAGGGACCAGTAGTTTTTTCTGTGACATAATTAGAAGTTAGTTTTGATGTTTTTGCACATCATGAGTAGTTTGTTCAAAGTTTCTACATTAAATTCTAATTAATTACATAAAAGGACTTATATTGAAGGGAATTTGAAGAATTATGTTGAATAAATAATATCAATTTCTCATGTTTTATTATTAAATGTTAGAGTCAGATTGATTCCGATTAGGAAAGTTGGAGGAATTGTGAGTGCTAAAAGAAGATAGTAAGCTTGATCAGGAATGGATAGATCTTATGAAAGAAGCTTATCAATTAGGTCTCTCAATCACAGAAGTAAAAGAATTTATATATTCAAACCAAAAAGAACCTGTCTCTAAGTGATTCAGGTCTTTTCGGCTTCTGATAATATGGATTATGGTAACTACGATTGTATGTCATATACAGCGTTTCTTTAAGAATATTTATGTTAAAATGGTATAAAAAGGTAAGTGTTTGAGAGGATGCATATGTCTTTTATTCCTAATAATTCTTTAGGTATTGCAATAGTTTTGGCTTTAATATCTTTCGTAAGTATAGCTTTTGAAAAGAGAATAACTTCCCTTTTAATTTCTTTAACTACTGTGTTGTTTGGTTCATTTTTATTTTCTTACGCCTTTTATAAAATGACTGGATTTGATGTTCTGGACGTATATATAAAGGGATTAATAATTATAGGAGAAGGTTTAATATTATTAGTTGTTATAAGTATAGTCATAGTGACAAAAGAAGCGAAGAAGAAAAATTGTAACGGGAGTAAATTATGAAAAACAAAGATTTTTTATTATCCATTGTTTTAAATACATTTTTAGCTTATCTATGGATCTTTCTTATTTATGTAATTTTCGATTTCGTTAAGCTAAAAGATAATGCTTTATTGTTTGGGGTAGTTCTGGCATCCATAGGTACTTTACTCTTTGCAGAGGTGATAAGAAGAGTTAATCCTTTTATTGAATATAAACTTACTCACCCTGTAAAAGTTGTGGGCTTTATATTTTTTGGTTTAATTGCTGTGGTCAATTTATATTGGATAAACTTTTGAAGATAATTATAAAATTAGAACAAGCAGCTTAATCTAAGCTGCTTATTCTTTTAAGTCCCGATAATACGTTTTATGTAAAGTGATTTTTAATGTCATATACAACCTAAAAACAGAAAAAAAGACTGCCCTTTTGACTAGGACGATGCAGTCTTTTTTTAGAATTTAGATAAATTGCGTTGCGGTCACTAAAAATATATTATTCCCTTCTCAAATGCTCATCTCTTGTATTAATCTCTTAAATGTATCATAAGCAGGTTTTGGCGAATAATCATCCCTCATAATTCCAAATTGATGAAAGAGATCTTCTTTAGAACTATCCGCATCCCGAAGTCCAAAAAGCTCATAATGTGAGATATTCAGTTCTAGGTGTAATTTATAAATCGTTCGAATAACCGTCTCAAGAACTTTCGCCTGATGCTCGTAAGATCTTTTTATATTGGAAACAGGATTTATTCCTGTAGGCCATCCATTTTCGGTAACCCGTATAGGGATTGAAGGAGGGATACCTACTGTTTCAAGATTTTTTCTTAAATTACGAAGCGTGTGCTCTACAGCGTCAGGTATTTCTTTTAAATCGAGTGGTTGTTCATCGAACACATCCACATAAAAATTATGCCCAACAAAATCAATAGAATCTATAAATGTATCCCCTCCAATCTTAGCGAGGTTTTTCCAAAAATGTGGAACTGCCGCCGGGCTTTCTGGCACCGAACCGAATCCAACCTTAATTGGTAGGTTGTGCTTTCGGATTTCTTTTTTTGCTGCAATTACCCCTTTTACAAGAGCATGCAGTATATATGGCTTCGAACCTTCCATAAACGACAAATTGGGTTCGTTTGTAATTTGAAGAGAAGCCAGGTTAGATCCGTACCGTTTAATTACTTTTCGAATAAAATCAAGCCAATTATTAAATTCGATGTCTGAATCCTGCTGGGACGTCCAATCTCCACATCCCACAGTCAAGTCCCCTATTAAGCCATTATCCATATATTGATCCGCAAGTGTTAACATTTTTGATTCCCATTCCTTTGTATAAATGAGATAGTTTCTCGGAAATAGCTTTTTGGAATCACCTTTAAGGTCCTGAATTGCCATTTGAATTTTTTCATAGTTATCCTTTGGACCCACAGCCAGACCAAAAGGAGTTCCTGCTACGCTTAATGGGTAAATCCCAAAGGTTAATTGAGATGGAATCATATTATTCACCTCTCCTTTTTCATACTTTTAATAAGCCGAAAAAAATTATTCAGCCAATAATATATAATTAGAATTGCACTATTTATGTGCAACTTACATACGTTTTGTCTTTTCAACTTATTAGATTAACATTACTGTTACTATTATTATTAAAGATATAATGTCACCAGTAATTAGACATTATATATCTTAAGGGTTAAGCTCTTTTTCAATCCTCCATCTTTTTTAATAATACGTTAACTTTATGAAGAGAGAAGGCTAAATCTATTTTCTCTTCATCACTTAATTTAGTTAAATTTTTGGTGAATTTTTGATAAATATCAGTCCATTTTTTATTCTCAATTTCTTTACCTTTTGGAGTTAACGAAACCAAAACTGCACGTTTATCCTTGGTATCGGGAATTTTAACTAAATAACCCGTAGTTTCTAAATCTCTAATGATATTTGTGAGTTGTTGTTTAGCTATATTTAAACCAATACTAATATCTTTGATATTTAATGGTCTTTGTTGCATGTACATAAATTCGATTACATGATTCTGTATATGTGTTAACTCCACCGAATCTTTATTTAACTCACTAAAACTACTAAATACATTTGGTATCAAAGTAATGTATTCTTTAGCGATCTTTTCGTTCATTACTATCACCACCCTAGAAATAGTAAATATTTTATTACTAAAATAAATAAAAGTCAATGTTATATTTATATTTAAGTAAAATATAATTTACTATTTTAATGTATCTCAAAGGAAATCCTTTAGTTACTTTCATTATTCTTTTTGTGACAATTTTAATTATGTAAATAAAGTACACTTATAAAAAAGAATCCTTTGCTTTAACAGCAAAGGATTTTCAAATTTATGAGAATAGGGGGGAATGCGTTATTAGTCTGGTCAAATTTGTAGATTCATATACATATACCTTTAAAAACAAATGTTGTTCTTCACTATATTTATAGAAAATAACCTTATTCCTGTTTTGTTGTTCGTTAAGTAAATACTAAATTATTTCATTTATTATTAAGGTTTTACTATTTACAGTTAGTGACGACAAATAGGCAATTTTTCTAGAAAGAATATAAAATATACAACAGGTATGCCTAGTGACAGATTAAGAATATTTTGTTTGAAAGGAATTTGTAACTTTTTAATAGAATGATTATGAAAATGAACAGATAATAAAATTTCACACATAAGGAGATAAAACTATGAAAAAAAACAACCTACTAAGAATGGACAATGTCAGCATCGTTGTAGAATCCCTTGATGACGCAATTTCTTTCTTTGAGGAGATTGGCTTGAGTCTTGAAGGACGAGCCACTATCGAAGGTCAATGGGGTGGCCGCGTGACGGGATTGGGTTCTCAACGCGTAGAGATTGCGATGATGGTTACCCCAGATGGCCACGGCCGGATTGAACTTTCACGATTTTTCACCCCACCTACTATATCAGATCACCGGACTGCTCCTGTAAACGCTCTCGGCTATCTACGCGTCATGTTCACTGTTGAAGACATTGACGAAATGGTGTCCAGACTCACTAAGTATGGTGCTCATCTCGTTGGCGAAGTGGTTCAGTATGAGGACTCGTATCGGCTCTGCTACATCCGTGGAATAGAAGGCCTTTTAATCGGTTTGGCAGAGCAACTCGGTAACAAATAAGCAAGGGACGTTTTATAAAAGTCTTTACTGAAATATACATTTAAGCTGCCTGCATTTTCGATAGCTAGGCGATGATAGTATCTGATACTAAGACATGACAGACTACTACTAAATATGTCATCCTTCCTTCATCTAGCTTCCAATCGAGATTGTTTCTAGATTTTTTTCAAATCTTTATCCTGTGCTTTCTCACCCTACCTAATTTTTCTTAATTATGGTATTTCTGTTTCAATATTCAAAAAAAGGGTAGTTGTTCTAAGAATCAACTAAAATAGGAGGAGATCAAATGAGAAAAGCGAAACAAGCTGTTGTAGCTTCTGCCGTAGGTTTAGCTGTGTTAGCGACGCCATTAGCTCTACCGAATTTAGGAGATTCTGCTGGCTCCGCAGAAGCTGCAGAAGTTGGAGGAGACGTAGCGATTGATCCAGTAGCAATTGGGCAAGCGATTGCAGATGCGGCTAAAACAGCCGATAATCGAAGTGGATTTGTCAAGGGAGCCATGGAAAAAGCATTCTTTGAATCTGGTCAACAATATAATGTAATGATTATGAATTTGAGTCAAGGTTACAATTCAGACCAATTACAAGGTGTACAATACTTTGATACTGTAGATTACGATGGCATTACGTATGGAGTCTGGGTATTTGAAGAAGGAACATTTGTTAATGAAGGTGATGGAGGCTATGATAACTGGGCCTTCAGAGGATGGTTTGAACGGACTGGAGATGACGAGAAGACGGTCAATTTTCATAGACCTTAACTCAAAATAGAGATGAAGATAGCAAAAAAGGACCTATAAGAGCAAATAATAAGAAGAGCCTTCACCTTGATGGTAAAGGCTCTTCTTGTTATATAAGTTTTTACCATGTAATATCACAAACATGATTGTTTTTGTGACGGGTGCCTGAGGCTGTAGAAGTCACTACTATACGAGTAATCATTACATAGATGGTATCTATATTATTTTTACAAATACTAAATAGATGATAGTATAAAGAATCATAAGCTAAATCTAATATAGAAAAGGTGATGAAAATCATAACAAAAGGTGTAATTCAATCTACGTTCGCAAAAGAATTCGTTGCTTTACCTACGCCGTGTAATGATGTTGTCTACTATCCTGCTAAGTTGGCTGACTTAGCAACCGAAGAGAGCTATGCAGTCTTTCAAACTCTGAGTCAAAAAAGTGGACTCGCGTATCTCGTTGCTACCCAGCCTCGTATAGCTAAGATTGTATTAGCAGGATCTAAAGATTTAATAAATGAAGTATATCAAGCCATTCCTTGGTCTCATTATAAAATAGCAGATGAAGATAACCAGTTCGCTTGCAAAGAAGCCCCTTCATTGCAAGCTTTAGAAGATTATTTTATTCATCTAAAAAAACAGTAATACATCTTATGGATACTACTATTGATTATTAAAAAGACCCTCTAATTGATATAAAAAGCAAATAACCCCTGAACAAATGTATTCAAGGGTCATCTACTAGTTCAATTTATAGGGGCGTTGTTGAGTCCTTTTTTAGATTATATGCTTGTCTTTAAAGTTCTATGACTTGTTTCTTTCAAAAAATAAACTACCCCTAAGCCCTTTAGAAAGGTGGCGGGGTAGTCTATTGGGTGTAATGGAATAGAATAGAAACTGTAGATAGGACGCTATCCATCTTGAATAGTTTGCTCAAAGGTTGCAACATCTATGCAATATCCCCTTGCATAGATATTTAATGTGTTTCGAAAAAATCACATTATGGTAACTAAAAATAGATAGAGTACACAGTTTCCAAAATTAGAAAGTTTTTTTTATAGAAGAAGTGACCTATATTTATTTTTAATTAGTGTGGCGGTTCTTATAAGAAGTAAAAGCCCTCTAATTTAAAAGGAATTGGAGAGCTTTTCAATGATTACTTAAATCTTTTATTTTCTAATACAATTACGTTTGAGTTCGTTGACTTTCCTATTTGTTTCGTGTGTTCAACCAATTGTAGAATATTATGACAACATTGTTTGGCACCAACAACTAGTAACGGGACACCGATGAAGTCCGTTTTTAGCTCTCTGGACAAGAATCCTTCCATTGTCATAGCAAATGGAACAGTTGGTGATGTATTCGAAAAAACTATTTTTTCATGAATTTGATATTTGTCTTGTAATAATAAACTTAAATTTTTTAAAGCTGGAACAACAAGTTTGGAGGACTTTCGACCAATTGTATAAACAGGATTCCCCTCTGTATCTAACCCATGAAAAATTATTTTCCCCATATCAGAATGAGTTAATTTATTGAAATAGTCAATATTTAATATTTCATCTTTAGTGAGTGTTCGACTAGTAGGTAATTTTTTTAAATGATAAGCTGCTGCCATAGAAGTGGTATGTGTTCCACCATAATCATTATAGATGAAAATCATGGTATCATCCTTTAGTTTTTGATTTATATCCATTATTACCGTTTATATAATTACTAATTCAGGGATATAGTAAAGGTGTTAAATCTCTTAATTTAACTTAATAGTATATAAATAAAAACTCTATTTTTAGGTATATATCCTAGTTACCTAATATGTTTCATATCCTCTAATCTTGATCTGTGAAAGCACCAAAATTGATAATATAACCGTTTTAGGATGCATTAATTTTATCTTATGAATAAGGAGATACATAGTAATGAAAAGCTTAATCGTTATATTTATTATGTGTTTCATGTTTGTTATTTTCTATCCATTCAAATCTTACGTTACTTAACGATTTTTTGAATCTCTAAATGAAGAAAAAGTATTATTAAATTAGTTAATAAGCCTATATTCACTAAGGGAAAGGTTTATTGCTTCCTAGAAATCACATTATGTTAACTAAGTGTGTATAGAGTATACAGTAAAAATATCATTTAAAATAAGAATTTTTTGTATAATGTATTTCTACGATCTCAATTGTAATATTTAGTTTTAAACAAAAAATGGGAGTAAGATAATACTATGAAATGGACAAAAGTAAAAGGAAATATAGAGAGTTTAATTTGCGATAAATTAAAACACAGATTAAGTATCCATTTGACGCAATATAAAGTTTCTCTTGGTGAGCAAAAGCGTATATGGATTACTCTAGATAAAAAGGAAGTCTTCAATGCGTCTTCAGCAAATTATTTAATGGAACATGATAAACTTTGGGCGGAAATAAGAAAGGAGACTGACAAACCTTTTCCCGACTGTTTATATGAATGTTTTCCAGAGTTTATTGGCAAGACGAACGATTTAGACTACACTAAAGTGATTTTAGAGGATAAAGGTATCTTTAATGTCGATCTAGTTTATGATGCATTTATTCAGTATCCTCAACTATCCATTGACAATGCTTTAAATTCTGAGAGTGTTATTATCAAAGCCTTTGCACTGTTGGATAAAAGGCTAGGTAAGAGAAAGTTAAAAAATTTGAGATACAGTTCTAATGTTCATCCATTAATCTTGGCGTTTTACAAATTGAGATGTGAAGTTGAAGGGATTATGACCTTTGAAGACATACCTAATTACTAAAAAAGGCTCTTTTCAGAGCCTTTTTTGATGGCGGTAATCTGGATTATGTTAATTATAATTGTATATGACATTCATACTATTAAACATAATATTATGGTAAAATGTTACATATATAATGAATTTTTGATCAATAAGCAGGTGTAACCTTTATGTTGAAAGTATTGTTCGTATGTATCTTAAGTTGTTTGATTATTTATGTAGGGCAGCTTGTATGGAGGAAGGGAAAAACTACTTTTATTGCTGGATATGGAAAGATGTTTACACCTAAGAATGAAAAGCAGCTTGCTAAAGGATTTGGGATTATTATTATGTTATTTGGCTTAGAATCTATTATATTTCCCATTCTCTCTTTATTTTTCGACGGATTTGGAGTTTATTATGGATTTCTAGTTGTGTTAAACTTCATTGCTTTATTTGGACTTATGATAAAGGATCAGGTCCAAAGAGAAGCTTAATGAAAATAAAGAGCATAGGAGGATAAAATCTCTTATGCTCTTTATTTGTGTCATATTTTTTATTTTCTCGGAAACTAGTTGTTGAAAAGTAAGCTTTTTTCTCAATGTAAACTAAGCGTTGTCATATGTATACCAAGGGTTTATAGCCTTACATTGATTAAGAACATACACTGAATATGAAGGAGGCAGATAAGATGAGACTTGGTGAACAAATACGAAAGATACGTAAAAACGAAAATCTTTCACAAGAGCAGTTGGGACAAAAAATGAATGTCACCAGACAAGCCATATATAAATGGGAAAGTGGAAAAGGATACCCTGACATTCAAAATCTAATTATGCTAAGTGAATTGTTTGAAATTAGTCTCGATGAGTTAATAAAGGGAGACAGTTCTTTTCAAGGCAAAATCAAAGTAAAAGGGGGTACAGGTATGTTCTCTAATCGTAGTCTTTTATCATCATTAAATTATTTTAGTTTGTTTTTCGCTCCAGTTTTTTTTCCACTCATCACACTGATATTTGGATATAAGGAAATGAAGCAACACGGAAAAAGAGCATTTATATCTCACCTAATACCAACTTTAACGCTCATTATTACGGCAATTATTTATTACATATCTGCAAAAGTAGAAGGAGCAGATACACCTAATTCTATATTAGTTAGTGGCTGTACAATTATAATCTCTTTGATCACAGTGGGTGTTATTATATGGAACATTAAGGAAGGTATAAAACAACTGAGGACATAAATATAGAACCCTTTTATTTCTACCTAGAAGAGTGTTTATGTTAACTAAAAGTTAGGAATAGCTAATAAAAAGCAGCACTGCCCATTTAAATTGGATAGTGCTGTTTTTTATTAGTTTATTATATAGATCAATG
>Ga0209025_1004382_pt1 | contig 12289 bp, 10 predicted proteins | sample AraplaMF_Col_mLB_FD_184256 | JGI IMG/M metagenome (GOLD analysis project Ga0209025, IMG submission 184256) | Arabidopsis root microbial communities from the University of North Carolina, USA - plate scrape MF_Col_mLB (SPAdes) (version 2) | ecosystem: Host-associated > Plants > Roots > Endosphere... | reverse complement strand
TCGTTGCCGGCCAGGGCGGCGTGGTGCGGCTGGACGGCAGCGCCGACCCGGTCGGGCCGCGCGACCTGTTCCTGCGCATCGGTGGCGATGCCATCGGCCTGAGCGGCAACTCGCGCGCGGCGCAGTGGATGATCCTCGACCAGCTCATCGATGAAGTGCGCGGGCGTATCCCGGCCGATGCCAACGCGGCACTGCTGACGCCGGCCGGACGGGCGACGCTGGCCCGCTACATCGGCGGCGGCGGCCGCGTCGTGGTCGCCGTCGACCGCGCCGCCGACATCCGCCAGTTGCTGCGCTGGTCGGCGCGCCACAACATCCGCATCGCCATCGCCGGCGGTGCCGAGGCCTGGCGCATGGCACCGCAGCTGGCCGCGGCCAAGGTGCCGGTGTTCGTCAATCCGCTCGGCAACCTGCCGTACGACTTCGACCAGATCGGCGCGACCATGCTCAACGCCGCGCGCCTGCGCGCCGCCGGCGTGCGGGTGGGCTTCACCCAGACCGGCGACGCTTCGCACAACGCCCGCAAGATGCGCCAGCTGGCCGGCAATGCCGTGGCCAACGGACTGCCCTGGGAGGACGGCCTGGCCGGCCTGACCCAGGTGCCGGCCGAAGCCTTTGGCGTGGCCGATCGCATGGGCAGCATCGCGCCGGGCAAGCGCGCCGACCTGGTGCTGTGGAGTGGCGACCCGCTCGAAGTCAGCGCCCTGGCCCTGCAGGTGTGGATGGACGGCCGCGCGATCGAGATGCGCAGCCGCCAGACCGAGCTGCGCGATCGCTACCTCAATCCGGCGACACCGGCAGAGAACGGCGGGATGCCGCGGGCGTATCCGCAGCCGACCGGGCGCTGAGTCGCCCTGCCCCGACCTCGCAACGGGGTCGGGGCCGGCAGCCGCTGATCGGCGCCAACTTCGGCAAAGCAGGCGGGTATGCTGCGCTGATCCCGTTCCATTACACGACGACAGACTCAATGACCTTGCCGCACATCGACTTCAACTGGCTGGCGGTGATCGCCGCCGCCGTCTCCGCGTTCGTCCTCGGCGGGATCTGGTACGGGCCGCTGTTCAAGCAGGCCTGGTGCCGCGAGGCCGGCATCGACCCCAACAGCGCCCCGGCCCATCCCAAGCTCACCTTCGCCACCGCCTTCGGCTGCAGCCTGCTGGCCTCCCTGATGTTCGCGATCTTCCTCGGCCCGGAAGGCAATGCCGCCAGCGGCTTCGGCGCCGGCTTCGTGGTCGGCCTGTTCTTCGTCGCGATGAGCTTCGGCATCAATTACGCCTTCGCCCAGCGCAGCGCGAAGATGTGGATGATCGACGCCGGCTACCACATCGCCCAGTTCAGCCTGTACGGGCTGATCATCGGCGCCTGGCACTGAACTGCTGCCACTGAACGCCTGTCACTAGAGAGAACCCTTCGCCATGGATAAGGCTCCGCTGGTCTGGTACTTCGACTTCATTTCGCCGTTCTCGTACCTGCAGTGGCAGAAGCTCAAGCCGCTGCTGCGCGAGTTCGAGATCGACGGGACGCCGGTGCAGCTGGTGCCGATCGTGTTCGCCGCGGTGCTCGACGCCTGCGGCCAGAAGGGTCCGGCCGAGATCCCGGGCAAGCGTGAATTCACCTACCGGCACGTGCTGTGGCTGGCGCGCCAGCAGGGCGTGCCGCTGCGCTTCCCGCCGACGCATCCGTTCAACCCGCTGGCGGCGTTGCGCCTGAGCATTGCCGCGGGCAACACGCCCGAGGCGGTCGATTCGATCTACGACTGGCTGTGGGCGCAGGGCCGCGCCGGCGACAGCCTCGAGGCGCTGGTGCCGCTGATGGCGGTACTGAACGTCCCCGCCGAGGCGCTCGATGCGGCGCCGACCAAGGCGGCGCTGCGCGCCAACACCGACCAGGCCATTGCCGCCGGCGTCTACGGCGTGCCGTCCCTGGCCGTGCGCGGCGAGCTGTTCTGGGGCAACGACGCCCATGATTTCGCCCTGTCGGCGCTGCGCGATCCGACGGTGCTCGACGACGCCGAGATGCAGCGGGTGTCGCAGTTGCCGGTGGGGTTGCAGCGCCGGCGGTGAGGCGGCGGCCCCGGGTGCGCTTCGCTTACCCGGGCTACGCGCGGTGTGCATGTCGGTCCCGGGTGCGCTTCGCTTACCCGGGCTACGGTGTGGGGTGTAGCCCGGGTAAGCGGAGCGCACCCGGGGCCCTCCACGCACGATCTCCGTTCAGGATTCCGCCCCGCATTGCTTTGCTGCACCCGCAGCGAGACCCGCGCCGCGAAGCAGGTATGCTGCGCGTCACAGTTTGACGCCAGCGCTGCAATTCGGAGGGGGAACATGCGCATTGGACTCGTGGTCGATTCGGCCTGCGATCTGCCTTTGGAGTACCTGGAGCAACACAACGTCGACGTGTTGCCCATCACCGTGCGCATCGGCGAGGCCGTGCTGGCCGACCGTCGCAACGAGCAGGCGACCCTGGAGTTCCTGCACGCCCACGTCGCCGAACGCGGCCACGAAGCGGAGACCACGCCCTACACCGTGCAGCAGATCCAGGACCTGTTCCTGAGCCGGCTGGTGATCGACTACGACTACGTCTTTTGCATGACGATCACCAAGACGCGCAGCCCGATCTTCGACAACGCGCAGCAGGCCAGCTTCGCGATCCTCAGCGACTACAAGGCCGCGCGCTCGGCCGCCGGCAACAACACACCGTTCGCGCTGCGCGTGGTCGACAGCCAGAACCTGTTCGCCGCCCAGGGCATCGGTGCGGTCGAGGCCGTGCGCCTGCGCGAAGCCGGCGAAGGCGCGCCGAAGATCCGCGCACGCCTGGAAAACCTGGCGCTGCACACGCAGGGCTACATGGTGCCGCCGGACCTGTACTACCTGCGCGCCCGCGCCCGCACCAAGGGCGACCGCAGCGTCAGCTTCCTCAGCGCCGCGCTCGGCAGTGCGCTCGACATCAAGCCGGTGCTGCACTGCAATCGCGGCGAGACCGCCCCGGTGGCCAAGATCAAGGGCTTCGAGCCGGCGGTGGAAAAGCTGTTCGCGCACGCCGCGCAGCGCGTCGAGGCCGGCGAACTGCTGACCCCGACGCTGTGCCTGAGCTACGGCGGCGAACTCGACGACATGCGCAAGCTGCCAGGTTACGAGCGCCTGCGCGATGCCTGCGCCAGCAACAACATCGAGCTGTTCGAGTCGGTGATGAGCCTGACCGGCATGGTCAACGTCGGCAAGGGCGCGGTGGTCGTGGCCTTCGCCGCCGAGGGGCAGAAGTTCCACGGCTAATCATGACCGTCACGGTGGCGGAGTAAGGTAGGCGGCACCCCACACCGGAATCGTGCATGGCCACTCGTTACTACATCCGCCTTCCCGATGCGACGCGTGCCCGCGGCAGCGATGCCGCGTTCTCCTTCAGCGCCGTCAGTGCCGAAGGGTTCGCCGAGCAGCTGCAGGCCGCATTGCGCGACAGCGCGTTGTTCGACCGCTGGAAGGCGCGCCAGGAAGATCCCGACGCCGTCGATCCGGCGCTCGGCGCCACCGATGCCGGGGCCACCGTGCACGGCGAGCAGGAAGACCTGCACATCGACCTTGTCGTTACCTCGTCCATCTCCGGCACGGTGCTCAAGCACCGCCTGCGCCTGCTCGCCGGCAGCGGCTGGGAACTGCGGGACGTGACCTCGGCATGAGCCAGCGGTTGTTGTCGTGGAGCGGCGGCAAGGACGCGGCCTGGACCCTGCACACCCTGCGCCAGCGCGACGATGTCGAGGTCGTGGCCCTGCTGACCACCGTCACCAGCGGCTACGACCGCATCGCCATGCACGGCATCCGCCGCGACATCCTGCATGCGCAGGCCGAGTCGGCCGGGCTGCCGTTGATCGAGGCGGTAATCCCGCCCAAGTGCGACAACGACAGCTACGAGGCCGCGTTCGCCCTGGCGCTGGCGCAGGCGCGCGAGCGCTGGCCGGCGCTGGACTGCATCGCCTTCGGCGACCTGTACCTGGCCGACGTGCGCGCCTGGCGCGAGGCCTCGTGCGCACGCCTGGGCTGGTCGATCGACACCCCGCTGTTCGGGGCCGATACGGCCGCGCTTGCACGCGAGATGATCGCCGCGGGCCTGCAGGCGCGGCTGTGCTGCGTCGATACGCAGCAGCTGGCGGCGGACTTCAGCGGGCGCGCGTTCGACGACGCCCTGCTCGCCGCACTGCCACCATCCTGCGACCCGTGCGGCGAGAACGGCGAGTTCCACACGCTGGTGCATGCCGGGCCGATGCTGCGCCGGCCCATCGTCGTGCAGGCCGGCGAAAAGGTGCTGCGCGACGAACGCTTCGCCTACGCCGACTTCCTTCTCGCCTAGTCCCTCAGCGCCTGTGCATGGTGGGCGATGTGCTCGCCGATGAAGGTGGCGATGAAGTAGTAGCTGTGGTCGTAACCCGGGCGCATGCGCACGTCGAGCGGATGGCCCGCGGCGTCGCAGGCGTCCTGCAACACCTGCGGCCGCAACTGTGTCACCAGGAACTCGTCGGCGTCGCCCTGGTCGACCAGCAGCGGCAGGCGCTCGCTGGCACTGGCCACCAGTTCGCTCGCGTCCCACGCCTTCCATGCCTCGCGGTCATCGCCCAGGTACGCGGCGAACGCCTTCTGCCCCCACGGCACCTGGCTGGGCGCGACGATCGGCGAGAACGCCGACACGCTGCGATAGCGTCCGGGATTGCGCAGCGCGGCCACCAGTGCGCCGTGTCCGCCCATCGAATGGCCGCTGATCGCACGCGCATCGTTGGCAGCGAAGTGCGCCTCGATGAGCGCCGGCAACTCGCGGGTGACGTAGTCGTGCATGCGGTAGTGCGACGCCCACGGTGCCTGGGTCGCGTCGACATAGAAGCCGGCGCCCTGGCCGAGGTCGTAGCCGTCGGCGTCGGCGATGCCGGGGCCGCGCGGGCTGGTGTCGGGCGCGACCAGGATCACCCCGTGCTCGGCCGCGTATCGCTGCGCGCCGGCCTTGGTGATGAAGTTCTGCTCGCTGCAGGTCAGGCCGCTGAGCCAGTACAGCACCGGCAAGCGACGATCTTTCGCCTGGGGTGGCAAGTACACGCCCAGGCGCATCTCGCAGCCCAGCGATGACGACGCGTGCTTCCACACTTCCTGCTGCCCGCCGAAGCAGGCATGCCCTTCGATCCGTTCCATCGTTTTCCTTTCAGGTCAGCTCTTGAGCACGCCGGACTTCTTCGCCGCGTGCGTGGAAAGTGCATCCATCAATGTTGGTGACAGGCAGTCGTACGGCTCCAGCCCGAGTTCGCGCAGGCGCCGGCGAAATCGGCCGCACCGCCCTTGCGCACGCCCTGGTCGACGGGCGGGTGGATGGCCACTGCACTGTCCATGGTTCACCTCCAAACGTGGCGTCGCAGGTTCGCTGCGACGCGAGTGCGCCCCGTGTGCGTTGCTCCGTCAGAAATGGATCACGGTGCGGATCGACTTGCCTTCGTGCATCAGGTCGAACGCTTCGTTGATCTGGTCCAGCGGCAGGTTGTGGGTGATGAAGGGATCGAGGTTGATCTCGCCCTTCATCGCCTGCTCGACCATGCCCGGCAACTGCGTGCGGCCCTTGACGCCACCAAATGCCGTGCCGCGCCAGACCCGACCGGTGACCAGCTGGAACGGACGCGTGCGGATCTCCTGGCCGGCACCGGCGACGCCGATGATGACGCTCTCGCCCCAACCCTTGTGGCAGCACTCCAGCGCCGCGCGCATGACGTCGACATTGCCGATGCACTCGAAGCTGAAATCGACGCCGCCGTCGGTGAGCTCGACGATCACGTCCTGGATCGGCTTGTCATGGTCCTTCGGATTGACGCAGTCGGTCGCGCCCATGCTGCGCGCCAGCTCGAACTTGCCGGGGTTGGTGTCCACCGCGATGATCCGGCCGGCCTTGGCCTGCACCGCGCCCTGGATCACCGCCAGGCCGATGCCGCCGAGGCCGAACACGGCGACGCTGTCGCCTTCCTTGACCTTGGCGGTGTTGTGCACGGCGCCGATGCCGGTGGTGACACCGCAACCGAGCAGGCAGACCTTTTCCAGCGGCGCCTGCGGGTTGACCACGGCGAGCGAGACTTCCGCCACCACCGTGTACTCGCTGAAGGTGCTGGTGCCCATGTAGTGGTAGATCGGCTCGCCGTTGTAGGAGAAGCGCGTGGTGCCGTCCGGCATCAGGCCCTTGCCCTGGGTGGCGCGCACGGCCTGGCACAGGTTGGTCTTGCCCGACAGGCAGAACTTGCACTTGCGGCATTCGGCCGTGTACAGCGGGATCACGTGGTCGCCGGGCTTGACGCTGGTGACGCCCTCGCCGACTTCAATGACGATGCCACCGCCTTCATGCCCGAGCACGCTCGGGAAGATGCCTTCCGGATCGTCGCCGCTGAGCGTGAACGCATCGGTGTGGCAGACGCCGGTGTGGGTGATCTTCACCAGCACTTCGCCGGCCTTGGGCGGGGCGACGTCGATTTCGACGATCTGCAGCGGCTGGCCCGGGGCGAAGGCGACGGCGGCACGGCTTTTCATGGAGGCGGATCCGGAACGGGGTTATGGAGGTGTCATCCCCGCAGGCGGGGATTCAGCCGATGATTCTAGGCCCCGTGTGTAAAGCCCGCGTTGCCCGATCAGCCCGTAGCCCGGGTAAGGCCAAAGGCCGCACCCGGGACCGCCCGACCCTCACCCCGTGTTCTGTATCCCCGCCGAGATCCCGTTGACCGTCGCCATGAGCGCCTGCAACAGCTCATCGTCCGGACGCCCGGCGGCGCGCCAGCGCGCCAGCAGGTCCACCTGCAGCAGGCTGATCGGATCGACGTACGGGTTCCGCAAGCGGATCGACTGCCGCAACCGGTAATCGCCCGCCAGCAGCTCGTCGCTGCCCTTGATGGCCAGCACCGCGGCGCGCGTGCGCTCGAATTCCGCGGCAATGCCCGGATGGAAACGCTCGTGCAGGTCGCCGGCGAGCTGCGAGTAACGCTCGAAGATTGCCGGATCGGACTTGGCGAGCATCATTTCCAGATCGTCGATGAGCGTGCCGAAGAACGGCCAATCGCGCGCCATCTCCGCCAGCGTGTCGCGGCCATGCGTCTGCAGTGCCTGCTCCAGCGCGCTGCCGACGCCGTACCAGGCGGTCAGGCCGGCGCGGTTCTGCGACCAGGCAAACACCCACGGGATCGCCCGCAACGACGACACATCGCCATCGCCGGCGCGCTTGCTCGGACGCGAGCCGATGCGCAGGCGCTCGATCACGTCGATGGGCGTGGCGGCGCGGAAATACGCCGGGAAGTCCGGATGCTCGTGGACCAGCGCGCGGTAATGGCTGCGCGCGTTGGCCGACAGTTCGTTGGTGATGGCGCGCCAGGTCGCCTCTCGCGGCTCCGGCGGCCGCGGCCGCAAGGTCGCGCGCAGCACCGCGCCGGTGGCCTGTTCGAGGTTGCGCAGCGCGATCGCGCGGATGCCGTACTTGCGGTGGATCACCTCGCCCTGTTCGGTCAGGCGCAGGTAACCGTCGACCGAACCGCGCGGCGCGGCGATCACCGCGCGCTCGGTCTTGCCGCCACCGCGGCTGATCGATCCGCCGCGGCCGTGGAAGAAGGCGATGCGCACGCCGCTTTCCTGCGCCAGCGCGGTCAGCGCGATCTGGGTGCGCTGCAGCGCCCAGCGCGAGGCGAGCATGCCGCCATCCTTCGCGCTGTCGGAGTAGCCCAGCATCACCACCTGGCGGTCGCCGCGCGCGGCGAGATGGCGGCGATAGACCGGGTCGGCGAACAGCGCGCGCAGTGTGTCGGGCGCGGCATCGAGGTCGTCGACGGTTTCGAACAGCGGCGCGACGTCGAGCGGCACGCGGCCGTCGCCGTCGATGCAGCCGGCGATGCGTGCCAGTGCCAGCACCGCCAGCGCATCTGCGGCGCTGCGGCTCATGCTGACGATGTAGGGGCCGAACGCGCGCGGGCCGTAGCGCGGGCGAAGACGCGCCACTGCGCGGAACACTTCCAGCGTCGGCCGTGCCTGGCCGTTGCCGAGCGTCGGCGCCGGCGCGCTGCCGTCGAGCAGCGCATGCAACCGCTGCGCGCGCTGTTCGCGCGTGTGCGATTCCCAGGCCGGGTCGGCGAGCAGCTCGGCCAAGGCCGCGTCGTGCGTCGCCGAATCCTGGCGCAGGTCGAGGCTGGCGAGGTGGAAGCCGAAGCATTCGACGCGACGGCGCAGGCGGCGCACGGCGAATCCACCGGCGTGCTCGCCCTGGTGCGCGGCCAGGCTGCGTTCGATCAGCAACACGTCGGCGAGGAACGTCGCCGCGTCCGGGTAACCGTGGACATGGTCCTCGGCGGTGGCGCGCAGGCGCGCGCCGATCAGCGCCAGCAGGTTGCGGTAGGGCATGTCGGCGTGGCGCGGACGCAGCGCCGCCGCAGCCTTGGGCAACAGGTAGCGGTACTCCTCGATGCGCAGCATCACATCGTCGGCGACGCTGACGCGGCCCAGCGACTGGCTCAGCAGTTCGCCCAGTGCCGACACTTCCTGGCGGTACGCGCCCAGCACCAGCTTGCGCTGCCCGGCCAGGCTGGCGGCAATGGTGTCGGCGCCGACGTTGGGGTTGCCGTCCATGTCGCCGCCGACCCAGGTGCCGAAGCCGATCACCTCCGGCGCCGGCGTCGCTTCGCCGTAGGCTTCGCGCAGGGCATCCTCGAACACTTCGTAGAACACCGGCAGCACGCGGTACAGCACTTCGGAGAGATAGAAGCCGACGTGCTCGAATTCGTCGGCCACGCTCGGCTTCACCGGCGAGGCTTCGGCGGTCTGCCAGCCGGCGGTCAGCGCCAGACGCATGCGCTCCAGGTCGGCACGGTGCTCGTACGGCGTGCGGCTGCGGTCGATGTCGTCGATCAGGCAGGTGACGATCTGCCGTTCCTTTTCCAGCAGCGCGCGCCGCACCGCTTCGGTCGGGTGCGCGGTGAACACCGGCTCGATGCGCAGCCGCGACAGCAGGCTGGTCACTTCGTCCAGGCTCACACCCTGCGCGGCCAGCGACGACAGCACCTCGCGCAGGCTGCCCGGCTGCGCGCTGGCGCCACGGCGCTCGTAGTCGCGGCGGCGACGGATGCGGTGCACGCGCTCGGCGACGTTGACCGCCTGGAAGTAGGTGGCGAAGGCGCGGACCAGGTCGCCGGCGTGTTCGAGCTCGGTGCCGGCCAGTGCTTGCGCCAGTTCGGCGACCGGCGCCTGGCTTTCGCGGCGACGGATCGCGGCGCGGCGCAGGCGCTCGACTTCGGCCAGGAACTGCGGACCGCGCTGCTCGGCGAGGATCTCGCCGACGAGGGCGCCGACGGTTTTGACGTCTTCGCGAAGCAGGGCATCGTTCGGTGCGAACTCGACGGTGCGCAGTGGCTCTTCGGCGGGCTCCGCACTCGACTGGGCGGCGGACACGGTGGCGCGGCTCATGGTCATCCGCCGAGCCTACCGCACTGCAACATTTAACGGCGACCGTTTCAGTCGCAACGGATGGGCGGGGTGGTCGAGGTCTGCCCGGGGGCCTGTTCATGGCCCCCGGCGACCTCCCGGGGCCGTGGCTGACGTTCAATACCCTTGGCCCCTACCCGCGCGACTGCCATGACTCGAACGCTTGTTCTGTTGCTGAGCTGTTTCGCCCTGCTTTCCTGCGAAGCCCCGACCACCCGCGACGAGAAGGCCGCGGCCGCTCCGCCGCTGTTCGACACCTTCGGCCAACTGCACCGCGACATCGGCACGCGCGTGCCCGAAGCGCAGCGCTACTTCGACCAGGGCCTGCGCATGGCCTACGGCTTCAACCACGAAGCCGCCGGCCGCGCCTTCGCCCAGGCCGAGCGCCTCGACCCGAAATGCGCCATGTGCGTGTGGGGCCAGGCGCTGGTGCTGGGCCCCAACATCAACCTGCCGATGCCGCCGGAACTGTCCGCCGACGCCACCCTGCTGGCGTCGCGCGCGCAGGAGCTGGCCACGAACGCCAAGCCCGCGGACCGCGCCCTGATCGCCGCGCTGTCCAAGCGCTACACCGCGCCCGCGCCCGACGACCGCAAACCGCTGGACGAGGCCTACGCCAAAGCGATGGGCGAAGCCGCGGCGCAGTTCCCCGATGACGACGACATCGCCACGCTCTACGCCGAATCGCTGATGGACCTGTCGCCGTGGGCGTACTGGACCGCCAACGGCCAGGCGGGCGAGCACACCGGCACGATGGTGGCGATGCTGGAGAAGGTGCTTCAGCGCAATCCGAATCACATTGGCGCGGCCCACTACTACATCCACGCCGTCGAAGCGTCGAACGATCCCAAGCGCGCCGAAGGCTATGCCGACAAGCTCGCGTCGCTGGCGCCGGGCTCCGGCCACCTGGTGCACATGCCGGCGCACGTCTACATCCGCATCGGCCGCTACCACGACGCCACCCTGAGCAACTTGGCCGCCAGCACCGCCGACAAGGATTTCCTGGCCGTGTGCCGCGGCAGCAATGGCGCCTACCCGCTCGGTTACGTCCCGCACAACTGGCACTTCGCGGCGATGTCGGCGGCGCTGCACGGCTCGCGCACGTTGACGATGCAGGCCGCCGAGCAGACCGCCAAGCGGGTCGACCCGCCGCAGATGGAGGCGATGAGCTTCATGCAGCAGTTCCTGGTCACGCCGTTGTTCGCGCAGGTCCGCTTTGGTGAGTGGGATGCGATCCTGGCGACGGAAGCGGCACCGGCGGCATTGCCGTTCCCGCGCGGCGTCTGGCATTTCGCGCGCGGCATGGCGCTGGTGCGCACGGACAAGCCGGCTGCCGCGCTCAAGGAGCTGAAAGCGTTGAAGGCCATCGCGGCGGACCCGGAACTGGCGAAGGTCGGGCTGTTCGGCATGAACAGTGCCGACCGCGTGCTGGCCGTCGCCGAGCCGATGCTGCGCGGCGAGATCGCGCTGGCGCAGAAGCAGCGCAAGTCGGGACTGGCGGCGCTGCGCGAAGCCGTCGCCGCCGAGGACAAGCTCAACTACAACGAACCGCCGGACTGGCCGCTGCCGGTGCGCCCGTACCTGGGCGCGGCACTGCTGGATGCCGGTCGCGCCAAGGACGCGGTGGTCGTCTATGAGGAAGACCTCAAGACCTACCCGGAGAACGGCTGGTCGCTGTACGGCCTGGCGCAGGCGCAGAAGAAGCTCAAGCAGGACGCGAGCGAGACCGAGCGGCGCTATGCAGCGGCGTGGGAATGGGCGGACGTGAAGCTGGTGGCTTCGCGGTTCTAGGAAACAGGGGTCAGAGTACGTTTTCCACTCGTGCCGAGCGGAAATAGCACTCTGACCCCGTTTTATACCGTTTTATAGAAATGGCACTCTGACCCCGGTTTAGCGGGTCAGTACGCGAACTCGGTGAACACCGGATCGACGTTGCCGCCCCACGGGCCATGGAACAGCTCGAGCTTGCGCTCGGCCGGGGTGATGCCGGCTTCGGCGAACTCCATCATCGGGTCCAGGTAGATCGATTCGTCGGCGCCGTTGCGGTTGAGGCGCGCGCGCCGGGCCAGGCCGTGCGCGGAAATCTCCAGCGACTTGCGCGCCAGGTCGAGCACCGTGCCGTTACGGAACGGAAGCTTCAGTGCCTGGCGCGGCACGCCGTCGCGCAGGGCATGGCGCTCTTCGAGGGTGAAGTCCTTGACCAGGTCCCACGCGGCATCGAGCGCGGCATCGTCGTAGAGCAGGCCGATCCAGAACGCAGGCAATGAACAGATGCGGTTCCACGGGCCCGAATCGGCGCCGCGCATCTCCAGGTATTTCTTCAGCCGCACTTCCGGGAAGGCGGTGGTGCTGTGGTCGGCCCAGTCGCGCAGCAGCGGGCGCTGGCCCGGGTAGGCCGGCAGCTTGCCGTCAAGGTAATCGCGGAACGACTGGCCTGACGCATCGATGTATTCGCCGTCGCGGTAGACGAAATACATCGGCACATCGAGCAGGTAGTCCACATAACGCTCGTAACCGAAGCCGTCCTCGAAGACGAAATCGAGCAGGCCGGTGCGGCCGGCATCGGTGTCGGTCCAGATGTGCGAGCGGTAGCTGAGGTAGCCGTTGGGCTTGCCCTCGGTGAACGGCGAATCGGCGAACAGCGCCGTGGCGATCGGCTGCAGCGCCAGCGAGACGCGGAATTTCTTGACCATGTCGGCCTCGGAGCCGACGTCGAGGTTGACCTGCACCGTGGAGGTGCGCGTCATCATGTCCAGGCCGAGCGAACCGACCTTGGGCATGTACTCGCGCATGATCTTGTAGCGGCCCTTGGGCATCCACGGCATCTC
>Ga0209025_1004379_pt1 | contig 12295 bp, 11 predicted proteins | sample AraplaMF_Col_mLB_FD_184256 | JGI IMG/M metagenome (GOLD analysis project Ga0209025, IMG submission 184256) | Arabidopsis root microbial communities from the University of North Carolina, USA - plate scrape MF_Col_mLB (SPAdes) (version 2) | ecosystem: Host-associated > Plants > Roots > Endosphere... | reverse complement strand
AAGAAACCGGTGCAATCCGGCCTGCATGACGAAACCGATAGGGAAGTGGTCGCCAGACTGGGTGGATTGCCTGGTGAACAGATCCTGTCCGAAACCTATCGCTTGGTCACCCCGGCCTCACCCCATCTGGCGGCCCGGCTGGACGGTGTCGAGATCGGCCCGTTCCTACTTTCGCCGCCCGCAGTCCCCGATCCGCTGACCATCGAGGCGGCCGGCGGCCTGCTTGTTTAAGGAGCCTGCATCGTGACGCCGCTTTCATCCCGCCTCGCCGGTTTCGGTCATGCCGTTCCATCCCGCGTCGTAATGAACGGTGAGATTGAAGACCGCCTTGGGCTGGAGGAAGGCTGGATCGAAAGACGTACCGGCATCCGATCCCGTTATTGGGCACGAGAGGGAGACACATTGAGCGGTCTTGCGACCGAAGCCGGGAAAATGGCCCTGGAGGACGCATGCATCGCGCCGGGTGACATTGGGTTGACGCTTCTTGCTACCTCGACACCGGATCATCTGCTGCCACCGTCTGCCCCACTCCTCGCCTACAAGCTTGGACTTCCAAATTCGGGCGCCATTGACCTCGCAGGAGCTTGCTCGGGTTTCCTTTATGCATTGACGCTAGCCGACGGCTTCGTGCGCGCACATGGCAGGGCCGTGCTCGTCGTAGCAGCCAATATTTTAAGCCGCCGCATTAATCCAGCAGAGCGTGCCAGCGCCGTTCTGTTTGCGGACGGAGCCGGCGCGGTCGTACTAGCCCCCTGCCAAGGCGGACGAAGCGGCCTTAAAGCAGCTGTTCTGGCTGCGGATGGAAGCGGCTACGATCTGATCGCAATCCCCTCAGGTGGCAGCAACAAGCCGTTCACACCGGCGACCCCGGCCGACCAGGTCCTCATGTCGATGCGCGATGGACGCGAGGTATTTTCGCGAGCCGTGGAACTCATGACGCAGACCTCACGACAAGCGATGCGCGAGGCGTCTGTGGCAGTTTCTGCCGTTGACCGCTTCATTCCGCACCAAGCCAATCAGCGCCTTTGCGATGCGATTGGTCACAATCTGGGCGTGGCAGAGACCAAGATCGTCAGCACAATCGCCGAGTATGGCAACTCTTCCGCTGCGACCATCCCTCTGTCTTTATCCATACAACATAGGAAAGAGCGCCTGGTGTCTGAAGAGCTCCTCTTGATGACGGCCGCCGGTGCAGGACTGAGCGGCGGAGCCGCGCTGTTTGCGGTTTGAGTTATACAACGCACCCGCGAACGGTGTAGCTGTCATGATCGTCAAACCGACAAACAGACGTACTTAAGCTCCAGAAACTCTTCAATGCCATATCGTGTACTCTCGCGACCAAGGCACGCTTTGGATCGTGCTCGTTTGGGGGCGTGTACTCGCGCCGCTGGCCTCAAATTCCTCTGAGGCCTGCCGAAAGTTGTGCTGATTTGTGTAGTCTCCCTTCGCCCTCCTTCAGAAGTTTGGGTAATTCTGGCGGACCGGTCTCAGACGGGACTGTATTCAATCTTTGGACGGGGGGTGGTTGTGGAAGTTCTGCATTAAGGCTTTGTTAACTCTAAAATTCTGGACGCTAATTGAGAATCATGTTCTACCTTTTGGCGGGCAATGGCCGGTAAACCGGACGCAGGCCGCCAAGAGGGAAAGATGGCGATAGCACAAAGGGTAGAAACGGCAGCTTCTTCCAAGGAAGACGCGGGCAGCAAGATCACGCGGCATGCAAATTTGCTTTCTGGCCAATTGCAGCAGCTTCGCACCCGCATGTATCCGCCCAGGTCTGAAAAGACGTTGCGACAGTTCCTGACCAACGAAGTGTCGAAGCTGACATCAATCCCGGACTCGACCTTGAAGCTGATGTCCAGCGAAGGTCGCGGTCCAAGTCCGAGCAGGCTTGAAAACAATCATCGCGTCTACACGCTTGCTCAGATCAATGAGCTTCGCGCGCTATTTGCCACGCAAAAGCCGTCCGATGCACTGCGCTTCCTTCCTCGACGCCGCGAAGGTGAGCATCTGCAGGTCTTGGCCATTGCGAATTTCAAGGGAGGCAGTGCCAAGACGACGACCTGCGTTCATCTGGCGCATTACCTAGCGCTGCACGGGTACCGGGTTCTTGCACTCGACCTGGATCCGCAGGCGTCCCTGTCGGCGCTTTTCGGCGCCCAGCCCGAAGTCGATGTCGGGGCCAACGAGACGATTTATGCTGCCCTGCGCTACGATGAAGCCGAACGCCGACCGCTACGCGACATCATCCGGAAAACCTATTTCGATGGTGTCGATCTCATCCCAGGCAATCTCGAGGTCATGGAGTATGAGCACGAGACCCCTCGTGTGCTGGCCAATAAATCGAGCTCGGGGGCAATCTTTTTCGAGCGGTTGAAACTTGCATTGACCGAGGTAGAGGCAGATTACGATGTGGTAATCCTCGACACACCTCCCTCGCTTGGGTTTTTAACCCTGAGCGCCATTTATGCCGCCACAAGCATGATCATCACGGTCCATCCGGCCATGCTGGATGTCGCTTCGATGAGCCAGTTTCTTCTGATGATGGGAGATCTGATCAGCGTCCTCAACGAAAGCGGAGCTCAGCTCGATCAGGATTTCATCCGTTATCTGGTCACCCGGCACAATCCGAACGATGCTCCCCAGTCCCAGGTGGTCGCTATGATGCGCCATCTCTTCGGTACGGATGTGTTGCTTCCAACAGCCATCGAGAGCACAGCAGTCGAAGCAGCCGGTCTTGCCAAGCGCTCGATCTATGAGCTGGAGATGGGACAGCTTGGACGCGATACCCATAAACGGGCCCGCGAAGCGGTCGATGCCGTTAACGAGGCGATCGTGGATCTGATCAATACGAGCTGGGGGCGTAAATGAGCAAGTCCTCGCGCAAGTCTATCGTCGCAAGCTTTGGGCTCCTTTCCGCAGAGCTGGAAAGCGATCAGGCCGATCAAATTCCGTCCACCCCCCCTCCCCTGGCGACGAGCAACCGGGTGGGCGCAGGCGTGGTTGGTGCTGCTCATCGTGCGATCGATGATATCAGGACAGAACGCGACAGGTTGAAGGCTCTCGTTGAATCGGGTGGCGGCGCTGTCCGCGAGATGGACCCGGCCCTCATCGACCCCTCCCCTTACCCGGACCGGCTTCCGGATGACGACACCACTGATTTTGAGATATTCAAGCGTTCGATCGAAGTAGATGGACAGAAAGTGCCTGTCCAGATTCGAAAGCATCCCACGGCTGCCGGGCGCTACCAGATCGTTTACGGACATAGGCGATGGCTTGCTGCAAAAGAGCTTGGCAAGCCGGTCCGCGCCATCGAAGTCGAGATCGACGACCTTGACCTCGTTGTCGCGCAGGGCATCGAAAATGCGAGCCGCCAGGATCTTACCTGGATCGAGCGCGCGTTGTTCGCCTCTCGAATGGATAAGGCGGGGATCAAGGCCCGCGACATCTACGCGGCGCTGTCGATCGAAGATGCAGAATTGGCGCGCATGCGTAGTGTCTATCGATCCGTGCCGACCGATGTGATCGAGGCGATTGGACGTGCGCCGAAGATTGGTCGACCACGGTGGATGGACCTGGCCAAGGCTGTGACGGACAATCCTGTCGCATTGGGCAGCCTGCGATCGATGCTAGCGACCAGGCAGGACGTGGAGTCCTCTGATCGGCGCTTTCAGCGCGCCTTGCAGGCACTCGTGCCGAATGTGGAATCGAAGCGCCTGCCCACACCGATTTCGAGTGCCAGCGGCACCAAGTTTGGAACGTTTACTGTATCGTCGAAAGAGGTCCGGATTTCGGCCGACGGCGATCTGGGGCGTGAGTTCATCAAATTCATCGAGGGAGAATTGCCAGATCTCGCTGAGCGATTTGCCCTCCGACGAGACGCCATAAAACCCTGACAGCTGTCAGGGTTTTCGTTCATCAGGAAAGGAAGAGCCGCAAAAGAAAAAGGCCCCCAAACGTTGCCGTCGTGGAAGCCTCTCTCAATGTGTGACAACTAGAGAATCGCATTTCCCCGAATCCCAGTCAAGAGTCTTTGGCACCGTAATTTGGTGAGCAGCTTTCTTTTGCCTTTTGAAGGTGAAGAAAATGCGGACAGGAAATGTGACGACGCCCTTCGGGCGGCGGCCGATGACGCTTGCCTTGGTGAAAAGGCAACTCGCCACAGCCGAAATAAAGCCAGGTAAGTCGGTAGATAAGTGGAAAGTGTTCCGTGACGCTTGCGAGGCTAGAGCACTGCTCGATATTCAAGATCGAGCCTTGGCCGTGCTTGACGCCTTACTGTCGTTTTATCCTGAAAGCGCATTGTCGCAAGACCACGGGATGATCGTGTTTCCCTCAAACGCGCAGCTTACGGTTCGAGCTCATGGGATTACTGGCACGACTCTACGACGACATTTGGCAGCTCTTGTCGACGCAGGACTGATTGTCCGAAAGGACAGCGCCAATGGCAAACGCTATGCGCGCAAGGACAAAACAGGTGAGATCGAAGATGCCTACGGTTTCGATCTGTCGCCCTTACTGGCTCGGGCCGAAGAGCTTGCTTTGCTCGCGCAGCAGATCGCCGCTGACCGCGCGCGGTTTCGCCGCGCGAAGGAACGGCTGACCATCTGCCGGCGCGATGTGCGCAAGCTCATCTCAGCAGCCATCGAAGAACATGCTCCAGGCGATTGGATATCCATCGAGGCGACATATGTCGCCCTCGTTCGCAACATCCCTCGCTCACCCACCGTCAAGGACATCGAGACGGTCCTTAAGGAGATGGAGGCGTTCCACGCGCAGATCGTCAATCTTCTGGAAACACAGATAGATTCCGAAAAAACAGACACCAATGACGTCGGAATTGACCGCCACATACAGAATTCAAATACCGAATCCACCCATGAACTTGAACCTCGCTCTAGAAACGAGCAGGGGGCAAAACCTGAGGGTAATCGGCGACCAGGCAGAGAGCCGATAAAAGCGTTTCCGTTGGCGATGGTGCTGAAGGCCTGCCCAGAAATCGTGATGTACGGCCCAGACGGAAAGATTTCGAATTGGCGAGAGCTAATGGCAGCGGCCATCGTTGTCCGATCGATGCTGGGCGTCAGTCCAAGCGCTTACCAGGACGCTTGCGATGTCATGGGACCGGAGAATGCGGCGGCGACGTTGGCCTGCATTCTCGAACGCTCAGGGCATATCAATTCGGCTGGTGGATATCTTCGCGATTTGACGGCAAAAGCGCGGCGAGATGAATTCTCGCTCGGCCCCGTCCTGATGGCACTCTTGAGGGCGAATGGGGATAGTGAGCGTAAAGCGGGATGAAGGCGAGCGCCTGCAACAGCCGGGACTGGAGCAAAACCCTGACAGCTGTCAGGGTTTTTGCAGCGGCCCCCTGCCCCTTATACCTCGATCTCCGGAACGCAATGGCAATTCCGCTTAGTTTAGAATTCGTCCTTTACTTCCCATCGGAACTCGCAGTCGGCCTTTTAAGCGGAGCCCGGTTCCCCAAGAGGATCGGGACGAGAATCTGGCGAGCGAAGCTTGCAACGGCTTCGCCGGCACAAAGGGGCGCTGGCGTCCTTGGTTAGGACGGACTGATATCCCGCACGATGGTAAAATTGGCGCAGCTCGCGCCGACACTGCCAATGCGAATCACATGCTCGGTTCGGGCTGTCAGAAGCGACAGGCGGACTTCTTTGGCGCCTTTTGCCCGGATCAGGAATTCTTGGCGTGCGAATAGCTCACCGGAGCGTTCTGACAGCTCGTAGGCGACATGTTCGCTGTAGCCATCATCATCGGCAATGGTCACTGTTGCCAAACCCGACTGCATGCGGTGTTCCTCGGTCTTTTTATGGTTCATAAGCGCGTAGGATTGCGTTTCCCGTATTCGGTGAACCGCAAGGCGGCCTGACACAGTTTAGGTCGTCTATTCGCCGCTTTCGGGGAGGAGGCCGTCAAAGACCTCGAGGAGGGCCCCGGTAATTGCTGTGCCGAGCGCATTTCCGCACTCGGCAATCGCCCTTTCATCCATGTCGCGTGCCGCGATCGCCAGGTTCCCGCCTTGCTCGGCAACGATTGCCCGCGCCCGCTCGATCGCCCATTGGGCGAAATCATTGCGGCCCTCAATAGTGACGGTCTCAGTTTCCATGGCAGTTTCCTTCCAGAAGTTTGTCAGAGTTGACTGGCAGAGCGCGCCAGCACACTGGGTTTTGCGTAGGCGCTACCTGATCCGACCGAAAGGATCAACTCAATAGGCATTGACCACGGCGGTGTTTTTGCGGATGGCGTTACGTTCGATGAATAGGCGGTTGAGTTGGTGGCACTACAAGCGCAGCCCGCACAACTTCTTTTCTGACGTGCTTACCTTAATCCGGCTTTTCGCCAGGGAACCCGGTCAACGACTAAAGTTGATGTCACAAGGGCGCATGTCGGCTATTTCGAGTAAGTAGGCGCGCGGCGCGACCGCGCTTTCGCTCCCGATAGTTGTCGTGGGACGCGGCCTGATTGACCGGCTTGTGTTGGGACTTGTCATCGGCCTCGGTTGTGTTGGTGCGGTCGAGGCGGACGGTCAGGAGGGGAGGGGAGGCCGGCTCCGATGCCGGGCGGCGGCTCTGCTATCCGCAGTCAAATTGGGGCGGTCCCTGCGATCTGGAGATGAACAAGTTGAACGATGGTCGAAGAGCCCGGAAACCTAGCGGCTAGCCGATCAGTCGTCCGGGCGATCGCCGATTCATTGCGGTTTCGTCCCTGTCAGCAGCTCAAGCAGAGCGGGATTGATATAGAGGTTTTCGCGGCCCGATTTCACCTCGGTGAGAATTCCATCGGCAGCGAGTGCCTTCAGATACACCGCCGCGGCCTGACGTTTTGCGATCCCTGCAGCAACGACGTCGCCAATCCTGCAGTAGGGATTCACAAAGATGACCTCAGCCAGTTCCCGCGTGTAGATCTTGGGGAGATCGCGCCGGATCCGAGCACCAGTTTCATCAAGAAGTTCGCGAATGGATCTGATCTTCGCACCGGACCATACAGCGGTCTCGCGAATTCCCTCCAGCATATAGAGGATCCAATCTTCCCAGGCTGCTTCTGTCGTGACGCGGCGTAGATGTTCGTAGTAGGCCTGCTTGTTTCCGATAATGTATCGGCTGAGATATAGCACTGGAATATCCAGCAGGCCCTTGTTGACCAGATAGAGGAGGTTAAGCACCCGACCTGTACGCCCGTTGCCGTCGGTGAACGGATGGATGGCTTCGAACTGGTAGTGCATGACGGCGAGGCGGACCAACGGGTCGATGTCCTCCGCTTCGTGGATATATCGCTCCCAATTGGAAAGCTTGTCGCGAAGGAGGCCCTGCCCCTCTGGCGGTGTATAGATCACCTCGCCTGTCGCTTCGTTGAACAGCGCAGTTCCCGGCGTTGCTCGGATGTCGAGTTCTACCCCTTTGATCGTTCGGCAGACGGCGATCGCCATCGAGGTGGAGACCGGTCGCTCGCTCAGCATCTGAAAACCCTCGTAGAGAGCTGTGCGATAGCGGAGCGCTTCCTTCGTCGCAGAATCTGGTGAGTTGCCTGCTTCGTTAGCGAACCGAAACAGCCGGTCCGTCGTGGTCACGATGTTCTCGATCTCCGAGCTTGCTTTGCGCTTCCAGGAGCGGAATAGAGTTGATCAGCACGGATTGGTTTGGGATGAGTTGGCCGGAAATCTTCAGTTCGGCCAAAGCTGCACGAGCGCCGATGCAGGCCTTCAGAACAGCCTTAGTCTCGATGTCCCCCCCCGGCGGCAAAGAAGGCAGGTCATTATAGGGGCTATTCGGCCGAAAGGGCATCTAGGGGTCCTCTCCCGGCGAGCGTCGACCGCCGAATATGTCGATGGCGACGACATGTCGCCCAGAATATGTCGATAGAATCGGAATTTATCGACACGTCTTGTTGCCGGCAAGTTCAAAACCCTTCCAATGACGATAACGGATCCCTTGTAAGCGCACTTTATGTTGTGACTACAGCGATGGCATTCCGCATGTCACTCAGGAGATTGTGTAACGAGCCCTTCACGTGATCCTCAAAATTGTTCTTAACAATGCTCTTCCGCAGGCCGGCGACCGCCCGACGCAAAGGCGACCATCAGGATGGCGCGATCGCGCAGATCGCGCAGGCTGTCGCCGCCACAGGTTGCCAGCAGCTTCGACAGGATGTCACCGGTCACCGCCTTGGCGCTCTTGCGGCGGCGTTGCCGCGGCACGGCTCGGACGGCAAGACGAAGTGCCGTCTTCAAGGCAAAGTGGGAGAAGGTGCCGTGTAGGCCACGCCATTTGGTCAGCGTCGACCAGCTGGCCATCCGGCGCCGCACCGTGTCTGGGGCATGCGGCCCGCTCGATTTCAAGAATCCCTGGTCGCGCAGACTGTGTTGGCCATTATCAGGCATGCCGTGGTCAGCATCGGTTTGCTTGCGTTCCGGATCCCAAAGATGGTGCGTGACGAATTTCAACAACAGCGCTTCCGGCGCCGGCCATGGCAGGCGGCTGCCGGTCGCCGCTAGCGACAAGGCCTCGAGATAGGCGTGATCGGAGGCGAGCGCCCGCAGCGTGTTGTCGCCCATTCCCGTTGACCATATGGCGCAACGTCTCGACATCGGCGTCGGTCAGGAGCTCAGCGAGCTTGTCGCGGCGGTCGATCGGGGTAGCACCGCGGCGATCAATGGCAATATTCATTTCTGGAGACCTTTCTCGTCGTAAAAATCGTCACAGGACGAAGTGGCGTCGCCATGGACGGCTGTACGACATTCGGCTGCCAGCTTCCAGAAATCGTCCATCGTGGTTGGTCCGTGCAACGCCACTCGACGTGTCGCGATGCCGGTCAACTGAATGGCGCCCGCCACACTGGCGCGCCGTGAAAACCGTTCGATTGCCGAAGTGGTCGAACGGGCGCGTGTCGCGTCGTTATAGCCTAATGCATCACGCGTGAAGATGCGTGAGTTCCTCGCCAAGCTGTTGCAATGGCAGCACCTCGATTTCGTTGTTGAGAGGATAAGCTTCCGTCCCTGGGTAAACGACGATGCGGCGATCGGGCTTCAGTTCCAGACAGGCGTTATGAAAGCCGCGTTCCACTTTCGGAGTGAGACTTCGCTTGATCTCAATTGCCCAACGGCGCCCGGCGGGCAGAGTGACGATGAGGTCGACCTCGGCGCCGGCAGCGGTGCGATAGAAGTTCGCATGAGCACCCTGTGGCATTGCGGCATGAAGCGTTTCGATCACGAAACCTTCCCAACTGGCGCCGGCGATCGGGTGACCGAGAATATCCTCGAGTGTTGTCAAACCAAGTAGACTGTGGAGCAGTCCGGAGTCGCGAACGTACACACGCGGCGACTTTATCAGGCGTTTGCCCGCATTGTTGTGCCAGGGTTCGAGCCGACGCACCAGAAGCAGATCCACCATGAGATCGAGATAGGAAGCAACGGTCTTTCCGTCGACGCCGAGTGAGCGGGCGAAGTCCGCCGCATTGAGAAGGCCGGATTGATGGTGTGCGAGCATTGTCCAGAAGCGGCGTAGCGTTTCGGCAGGGATCCTTGGTCCAAGGAGCGGAATGTCTCGTTCTAGGTACGTTCGAATGAAATCAAGGCGCCACCGCTGGCTAATGGCATCTGTCCTGGCGAGAAGACTGTCAGGGAACCCACCCCGGTTCCACAGCGTGTTAAGCTCGGTCGATTGGACCTCGAGGCCGTCAATTGGGGTGAGCTCCAAATATGCTATCCGTCCAGCCAGGCTCTCGCCGGACTGCTTCAGGAGATCGATTGAGGCCGAGCCGAGCAAAAGGAAACGGCCGCTGCGCAATCCCTTTCGTCGCCCCTTATCGATTAGTCCGCGAAGAATCTGGAAGAGGTCCGGAAGTCGGTGGACCTCGTCGAGAATAACCAGTTTATCCTCGTGACCGGAAAGATAGAGTTCCGGCTCGGAGAGCTTGGCGCGATCGGCGTCCGACTCCAGATCAAGATAGATCGACGGCCGCTGTTCGCCGATTTCCAATGCAAGCGTTGTTTTTCCGACCTGTCGAGGTCCCAACAAAGCGACGGCCGGATTGGAATCGATGAGCTCTATAAGCTCTGATGTTTTTCGCCTGCTGATCATCCTTGCAATTATGGAGTTCTGTTCCAGAAATGCAAGGTTAAATGTGGAAACAGGAAGGAGACATCCGCTTCATTGCCCACACAAGCGACACCAAGTTAACGACCTCAAGTCGTGAAGCGGCGGCAGAAGCGTGTCATAACATCCGCGCGGCGCGTCCGCTTCGCCGCGTTGCGTTGTTGTAGTAGCTCGACGCCTGCTGCACCGACCGATGTCGCGATTGCTCCATCGCTTCGGGGAGCGGGATGCCGCGGTTGGCGGCCTCCGTGAGATACCCGGACCGAAGGCCATGGGCAGAAAACTCTCCAGGTTCGAGCCCGGCCATTGCTGCGCGCTGCTTGATGATGGCGTTGATCGATTGCGGGTCGAGTGGACGTCGCGACACCGTGCCCCAACGGCCGATCCCCCGGAAAACGCTGCCCTTGTCGATCCTGGCGGATGTCATCCAGGCGTTCAGCGCCTCGACCGGCCGCCCGGTCAGATAAACGACCTCGTCCTGCTCACCCGATGTGGTTTTCGTGCGGCCGAGATGAATGGCCAGCGAGGGGAGGGGAGGGCCGTCGCTGCGCTCGATTGGTGGCTCGGCACTCAGCTGTTCGACGCCTAGCGCGGCGATCTCGCTGCGCCGGCGGCCGCCGGAGGCAAAGGCCACCATCAGGATCGCCCGATCGCGAAGGTCGCGCAGGCGGTCGCTTTCACAGGTCGCCAGCAGTTTGGCGAGCACATCACCGGTGACCGCCTTGGCGCTTTTCCGACGCCGTTGGCGCGGTGCGGCGCGCACCGCCAGGCGAATGGCCGCCTTCAGGGGAGGGGAGGTGAAGGCGCCGTCGAGCCCACGCCAATGCGTCAACGTCGACCAGCTCGCCAACCGCCGGCGGACGGTTGCCGGCGCGTGTGGGCCCGGCGCTTTAAGAAACCCCTGGCTCCGCAAATTGTCCGCGACCGTGCCTAGCATGCCGTGATCGGGATCGTCTTCTCGACGCTGCGGATCCCAAAGATGGTGGGCAACGAACTTCAGCAACAGTGCTTCCGGCGCCGGCCAGGGCAGCGGGCTGCCGGTGGCCGCCAGGCCCCAGGCTTCGAGATAGGCGAGGTCCGAGGTGATGGCGCGCAACGTGTTGTCGCCCATGCCCTCGTTGACGAGATGGCGCAGCGTTTCGACGTCGTGGTCGGTCAACAGCTCGGCGAGTTCGTCCCGCCGCTCGATCGGCAGGACCGCGGCAATGATGTCGAGTTCCTCGGCACGGGCTTCGATCCCGGTCAGTTTCTTAGCCATCGCCACCCTCCCCCGCGGCCGTCGAGACCGTGATTTGCCCCGACTTTCGCTGATTTGCGACTCCAGATCAACTACCCTCGATAACCGGTCATTATCGATGGTTATAGGTCCATCCGAATATCGTCGGGAGCAGCGGAAGTAGATAGCGATATCGCTTCTGGTTAATGGCGTGTTTACCATGATTTCAATGCGTTACGATCTCGCTCATCTGCCTATCCAGAGCCTGCTGCGGCTCGCCGCCGACGCTACCGCGGCGCTCACCCGGCTCGACGAGCGCATTGCCCGCTCGGCCGTTGGCGCCGGCGTGCTCGAACGGTCGCACTTTGCCGATGCCTGCGCCTCGCTGTGGCTCGACGGTGAACTCGTGCATCTCGAGGACCTCGTGCTGCACGACGCCGGCGCCGACGTCCGCGCCCCGACCCATGAACTGACCATCGCCCGCGACGTTTTGCGCAGCCGCCGCCGTATCGCCGCGCAGCCGCCGGCCTGGGCGCTCAGCCCGGACAGCCTGCGCGCCCTGCGGTATGCACAGGCGGAGCCTGGGCCTGGGCCCGCAGCCTCAGTTGGTGATGATGGTGGAGCTGGCAACAGTGAGAGCGAGGCGGTCGATCCAGACAGACTTGGGGGAGGGGAGGGGGACGACCGCGAGGCGGGCGCGACCGCACTCGACGCCGAGTTTGCTGCAATTGATGCCGTCCTCGCCCGCTCCAATGCCGCGATTGAACAAGCGAAACGCCCCGGCCGTGCCGGCGCCGCCGACACCAAGGCGCTGGTCTATGATCTCGACTGGGACGAGGATGCGCGGCTGGAGGAATGGCGCGACGTCGTGCGGCAGGCGCAGGAGCTGCCGCCGGCGTTGGCGGCGATCGTCGGCCTCGATGCCTGGAACGAGTTGGCGGTGTCGCAGCACGCCCGTGGCTCGGCC
>Ga0209025_1004373_pt1 | contig 12309 bp, 15 predicted proteins | sample AraplaMF_Col_mLB_FD_184256 | JGI IMG/M metagenome (GOLD analysis project Ga0209025, IMG submission 184256) | Arabidopsis root microbial communities from the University of North Carolina, USA - plate scrape MF_Col_mLB (SPAdes) (version 2) | ecosystem: Host-associated > Plants > Roots > Endosphere... | reverse complement strand
TTTGTGTTTCAAAGAGAGAATGCCACAATAGTATTAAAGCCACAAGCGGTATTAAACCAAAAATCATATATAATACAACATTCATGCGATACTGAAAAACCGCTTGAAATGAAAGCATCATTGGTTTTAAATACTTCTTCATACTGTTATTTTCACTCCAGTCGATTCCATTGAATAAATATCTTCAATGAGGTCTTGTGATGACATTTCAGTCAAATTGTAGTCAATAACATTGAATTCTTTTAATATGCTAGATATGGTCTCGTTCACTAACTTATCTTGAACTTTTATTGTTACACTAAATTTATCCGACTCTTTAACTTCTCCATATTTCTTAAGATCTTGAGAATTTATTTCATTTTCAAAGCTAAGATATATATATTTATAACTCTTAATTTCTTCTTTTATTTTTTTGAAATTGTTATTAAAAACAACTTCTCCATTCTTCAATATTATTAATTCTTCACATAGCTCATATATATCCGGGAAATAATGGCTAGTTATTACAACTGTTGTATTTCTTTCTTTGCAATAATTTTTGAGGAAATTCCTGATATTCTTTTGAGCAAGAAAATCCAATCCAATAGTCGGTTCATCTAAAAATAATATTTTAGGTGAGTGTAATATTGAAGCAATCAACTCACATTTCATTCTCTCTCCTAACGATAGATTCCTTACTGGCGATTTAAGAATTTCTGATACCCCGAGATTTTTAGCTAATTCATCTACATTCTTTCTGAACTCTGTATCAGACAGCTCATATATTTCTTTATGTAATAAAAATGTTTCGTAAGGGGAAAGATCCCACCATAGCTGATTTTTTTGTCCTAAAACAACGCCAATAGACTTTAAAAAATCTTTCTTCTTATCATGAGGGTTAAATCCATTTATCAAGATTCTCCCGGAAGTTGGTTTAATTAACCCAACCATGGCTTTCATTAGGGTAGACTTACCAGCACCATTCGCGCCAATAAGCCCTATTATTTTACCTTCTTTTATTTTGAATGACACATCACTTAAAGCAGTAACCGTGACCTTTTCTCTTTTAAATAAACTCTTGAAAGAGTTTATTAATCCTTCTTCAATTTTTACTCTTTCAAAAGTTTTTGATACATTTTCAATTTCAATGATATCCATCTTCTCTCTCCTTTTTACTACTTACTTACCACCCTAAAAACTTCTGCAAATTGCACTCCTGCCTGCATACCCCTATAAGCATTCAGCCCCAAAACTCCATCAACCAAATTTAATGTTTTAAGTTGGGATTCATATTTTTTAATTGATGCTTTTTTCAGTTCAATAAACCTGGTAATATCTTTTACAACCTGATAGTTTTTCATGGGAGTCCATACTTCATACTGTAAACACATCGGAGCAAAATTCTCTTTTAAGAACCCCGATTGACACAGGAATATTGCTTCTGATACAACTTCATTTACTATTCGATGATCCCTATCACTTTCCATATCATGGGGGAAATAAACAAAATTAGGCTTATATTTTGAGATTTCATGAATAATTTCTTCCACAAAATCTAAAGAATACACAAGTGATCTGTCTGGTTTCTTTAAAAATTTAATATCTCCTTTTTCTATCCCTAATGTATTACAAGCATTTATACACTCGTTCTCTCTATTTGAAATAATTTCATTTAAATCTCCTACTCCTCCAGATAAATCTCCTTTTGTAATTATTATTACTTTTATATGTTCACCCTTACTAATAGCTTGAGCAATTGTTCCACCACAGCCAATGACTTCATCGTCATGGTGTGGCGCTATAACTAAATGTTTTTTTACAATATCCTTCATTCAGCATCACCTTTATTGAACAGGTAAATCATTTACCTATTATTTTAATTAAAAATTATTTACTCTGGAGTATACTAACTGGATACATTTTATTTTCACTAGAAAAATATACTTTTTAAGAGCGTCTATTCACACTGTATATCATTAAAATTTCCCCCTTGCTTCCTACATTCGTACACCATAAATTCACTATTCCTCCCAAAAGGATTTTTATTGTAATCACCATAAAAATTTTTTATACTGAATCCTTCTATTTCTAAGAGATACTGCATTTCGGATGGTAAAGTATATTTTGCAAGAAATCTAAAATTTTTTTCACTTAAAAAATTATCTGTTATGTCATAAACCTCAAAATAACAAGTGGTTTCAACTATTTGCTTATAATGATCTGCTTTTACGACATCCCATGATTTAATTTTATATTTTTTAAAATTCTCCCCTTTAATAGGACTATTTCCTCCATCACTCACTCTCTTAGAATAAGGAAGAATAGTTGGAGGTGTAATAATATCGAAAACAAAAATCCCGTCTTCTTTTAATAGTAATTTAATGTTCCTAAGAGCTAATTTTTGTTGTGACGATGTAAGTAAATATTCAAATACACCACCAGACATAAATATAAAATCAAATTTTCTTTCAGACTTAAAATCTGTAGCGGAAGAAACCTTAAATTCTATTTTATCCTTAATATTTGGCATCTCATCTAACTTCTTACTGGCTTTTTCAATCATTCCTGCTGATATATCAACACTAGTTACATTCGCGCCTTTTTCAGCAAGAATAAAAGATAATCTACCAGTACCGCACCCCAAATCTAAAACTTCATCATTTGCTTTTACCAAACCACTGTAAAAATCAAAAATACCATCAGGTTCTGGGATAATAATGTCGTATAATTCAGAAATTTCATCGTATTGTTGCTGCATTGTTTTCCTCCTTAATGCATTTCTTTTTTATATCCCCTATAAAAGGCAAGCTGCCAAAATATGAGATAGAAAGCAGTTAAATAACCGTATTTTTTTTTAATATACTTATATGAGTTAATAATGGACTTCGTTTTATTTTTAGGTTCATAATAACCATCTTTTTTGTGTAAAACCCCACGTGCATGACCTACACCATAATTAAATGAACTTTTCAAATCTTGCTTAATGCTTAACTCTGGATGAATAATTCTTGCTTTATCATCATATAAAATCTTAAGATTTGCAGATTTAACTCTAATATCAAAATCATAATCCTCTGTCCAAGATAAATTCTCATCAAAATAATATCCATTTACCTTCGCTAAGATTGCTTTATTAAATGCCAATGGAGGTGAATATGCATTTTTTTTGCAAGTATGTATATGTCTTGCGCGTGCAATGATTTTTCCAATTTTACTGTTAAAGGAAAACATCACCCTTCCTTTAGCCAAAGGTCCTGCATCTAATAATTTGAATAACTTATTGATGGTACCTGGCATAAAAACACAATCTGAATCCATAATTAACACATTATCTTTACTAGAAATTTCAATTCCATAATTATAAGCTTTTGCTAAATTAGGTGTAGGTAATTCCCCAATTACTGCATTGCTAGAATAAGCGATTTTTTTTACTTCTTCTGTTGCACCATTTAAGACAACGACAACCTCTACATTTTCATCAATACTTTTTAAACACTTTTCCAATCTAACATCATTATAAGCCGGTATTACAATTGATAGATTCAACATATCTACTCACCTTATTTAAACAATTATCCATACTACTCAAAACTTCATCTAAACAATAAAATTCTCCTGAATCCTTTAACTCGACTAATTTATCTTTATTATTTCTATATGTTTCTATATCTGGGGTTAAAAGAAAAGTAATTCCTAGATCCTTACAAATATCTTTAATTACAGGAGCCATTGAATATTTTTTTACCGGTATACCATATTGTACTACTACATCGTATGAATTTGATTCTAGGTAGCTCCTAATTCTTTGTATCAATTTATCCCTATATTCTTTCATTAATTCTTCATAAATTACTGGATCCTCAATGTCATCCATCCAATCGTACGCACAAAAAGTAGGATTCATTTGGTATTCATATGGTATAATTCCCGCATTTGATAGAATAATTGGATGAACCATTGGGTATTTATTTGTAACTTCTCTAATTTTTTTACCAATATATGAAAAATCATATGGTTTAGCCCAAGAACATACTTGTAAAAAAGCAATTCTTTTCCCTTGAGGCTTTTCGTAATAATCCCCACAAAAATATTCCTGCCATGTATTAAACTCTTCGTGATGAATATACTTTGAGCAAGCTCCTCGTTTAAAAACTGTTTCCTCTTTTATTAAATCTAATAGTATATATTCTGGGTAGTAAGGATAACTTTTTTTATTAAGTACCAAATCCTTTACCTTTTCATCCTGTAGATTAGAATAATTTCTATTTCTCAAAATCTCTCCTCCTTTATTTAAGAATTAAAAATGAACCTAATAAAAGGGCATCCATCTCTGATCCATAAAATGACCTGATAGCATCACTTGGGTTACATATAATTGGTTCTTTTCCTACATTAAACGATGTATTCATTACTGCAGGAATTCCTGTTTTCTGGTAAAAGTTATAGATTGTTTCATAATAATCAGAATTCATATCCCTCGTAACTACCTGGGCCCTTGTTGATCCATCAACATGAACTATTGCTGGAACTAAATGATGTACCTCTTTTTTAACAGTAGAATTTAACAGCATATAAGGGTTATTTATTCTTTCTTCTAATACTACAGAAGCGTTTTCATCTATGATACTAGGAGCCAATGGTCTCCATTGCTCTCTTTTCTTAATGGTATTTACTTTATTTAACATATCCTTATTCTGAGGGTTAGCTATTATGCTTCTATTTCCTAGAGCTCTAGGACCGAATTCCATCTTTCCAGAAAATCTTCCTATTATCTTATTTTGCATTAATAACTCGGAGCATCTATCATATTTATTAGAACCTAATTCTATATATGACAAATTATATTTTTTTAATATATTTAAGATACTAGAATCAGTAAATTCCGGACCAGAATATACATGATCTACAGTGAATATAGGCGCTATACCATTTTCTGCAAGAAACCATGTAGCTGCTCCAATACTTACCCCACTATCTGAAGCACCTGGTTGAATGTACAGACTATTCACTTCTGGTAAATCAGCTATAATTCTATTTGCTATACAATTTAATGCTACTCCTCCCGAAAGACACAAATTATTAATTCCAGTTAGATTAACAGCTTTTTTTACAAGCTTAACAATTGCCCTTTCCAAGGCTGCCTGACCTGAGGCTGCAATATTTTTATATTCCATTACTGATGAATTCATTAATAGTATTGAATCTATTGGATTATATTCATATTTAATATAATTAGGAGCTATCTTTGTTATACCATTAATGACTTTTATCCAATCTTTTAATACCGAAAAATATTTACCATTCATACTAACTGTATTTTTATTTGGTTTCAAAGGATTTTCCAGTATATCAGGAAATTCAAATATTTCTTCCCCATATGAAGATAGGCCCATTAACTTCCCTTCATTATGCCTCCCTAAACCTGAAAATACAGTTAATGCTTCATAAAAAATACCTAAAGAATGTTCCAACGGGTATTTTTCTAGTACTTCTATTGTATTACCTTTTCCTTTTGCTATCGTTATTGACTCTTCTTCTCCACTTCCATCAATAACTATTATGGTAGCTTCAATGAATCCCGAACTAAAGAACGCACCAGAAGCATGTGCCAAATGATGAGAACACATATGGATTTGAGGATCTTTATCTCTCTTAAAAATTCTCTTCGGAAAAATCTTTTCAAGACATTCATCTTTGTTAAGCTTCTTTGAATACTTCTCAAAATATAATTGTTCTACATCCCAGCCCATAACAATATGATCTACTTCATTTGGAGTAATTTCAGCTTCCTTTAAGCAATAAGCTATTGAATTATATGGAATTTTATCTAATGCTTTTTTTTGACGAATAAATCTTTCTTCTTCAGCTGCAGCTATTAATTTACCATTATAAAATAAACACGCACTTGCATCATGAACATCAAAGTCCCACCCATTGACTCCTAAAACATACATTATATTACCTCGCAGTTATTTTATATTTTTCTTCTAATCTCATAATATTCTTGCGGAAAAAGGGTTGGTTTATCTATTAATCTTACAAAAACTAACATATCCGTTTGAATATATAAATTTTGGAATGTATCTTTAGAAAAGCCTATGCCATCTAAGTCTTTTTTTATTAATTCTTCATCAATGTAAGGCTCTTCAGCCACTTTATAAGAACTTAAATCGTGAATAATTTCTTTTAAATAAAAGCCTAAAGATGTCAAGAAATTCTGCAAATAAACCGCCCTATTACCTAATCTTTTAACACTTATATTTAAAAAAATTAAATCACCCTTTTGACCTTTTAATAATTCATTAGCTCTATTTAACCACAAATCTAACCCTCTACCATCATCTATAGGGTCACAATGTATTGCATCATACTTATTCCTTAAATCTTCTATAACTTCATTTCTAACATCAAAATTATAAAACTTAATATCATTGTCTGTACGTTTAAAATATTCAATCAATTCTTCGTCGATATCTCCTACACTTATTTCTCTGTTTTTATATTGTTTAAGGGCCAAGCTTGTATAATCATCATCTCCGCAAAAAAAGATATTTTTATTAGATGATAACTCTTGATTTATTATTTCAGCTCTTCTCAACGAACTATCCCAAGTAGCTTTAAATTGAGCATATTTTTTTTTGTTTATTTTATTCTCATATCCTGTATTAGGAAGAGAGGCTGGTTCATATAAAATACTACTTGTTAAATCTTGTGAAAACCTTATTTTATTTTCTATAATTTCAACTAAATTTCTTTCTTTTAATACTTTTAATAATCTTAAAGCCAAACTTAAAGTCCCAGTTATTTTGACCAGATCATCTAAAGTATCTACAGTATTAATGGACTTCCAAATTATAAATTCGAATTGTTTTTCACTAATTTCATACCATTTTTTCCAAAAATGCAAAAGTACCCCTCTGTTTTTTAATTTTGGTACTTTATCTAACTCTTCTTCATAGTCTAATTCAATAAATCTTTCATATAATAAAATAATCTTATTTTCTTTCATACTGTATACCCTACCTTAAAAAAGTTACATATACAGTTAAACTGCATATGTAACCTCCTTATTTTAAAAACTTAACCTAATGTCTTGCCTGCACGAATTAATAAATCCTCTTCATCTAATTCAAGATCTTCAAGTTCTAGCATTTCTTCATGAATATATTCCTTTTCCATTTCACATTCCCCCTTTTAAAGATAATTGTGTAGTTCAAATATTTGCAACAGATCTGCACCACCAATATTAGCATAAAAATAGAATTTTCTGATTAATAAATAAATTGTATTTGTAGATAAAAAATGTTCAGAAAATTAAGTATAATTTTTCCTGATAAAACAATAATAGGAATAATTATGGGTATTTATATTATTTTAGTTTTTATATTAGGATTTTTTAAAAACCTAGTATAGAGCCTTTTCTTAGAGATTTTTGTCGATTTTCTTTTTTATAAATTTTTCAAAAAATGTTTATTTTCGAGGGCTATTGGGGGGATGTCTATTTTTTGGGGGCACGATAATTTGAAGTGCCCGCATAAATTAGACAGGTTATTTCATTAGGTAACTTTTTGGGTTCTGGTGCAAAAATATTATTTAGAGACATAATGAAGGATGTGCATTTGACGTAAATATGGAGTTTGTGGAACGGGTGAAAGATTTACCGCCTACTTCAGATAAGAAAAAGTATTTATTTAGAGAAATCATTACTTATGATGTACAAGGTAATCCTATAACAGAAGTGTTTAAATATACTGTTGTTAATACAGGGATCCTGAATAAAGTTTGTAATAAAACCCCATTATCTAACATCGGCGCAGAGTCTGGTGATATTTATAAAATTTCACCACACCAGTTCAGGCACACGGTGGCTACCGAAATGATTGATGCTGGGGTGGATATTTACGCTGTTAAAAACTTCTTAGGACATTCATCTGTTACGATGACGGAGAATTATATTAAAGTGTACCAACAACGATTAAAGAAAGAGTTCAAAGAAAAACTACTTAAATCTGATGCCACTGCAATTAAAGAGAATCTACCTGGACAAGAAGAAATCTTTGGCGATAACAAGTGGGTCAAAAATAAGATTATCGCTATTTTCGACCAAGGTGATGGGTGTTGTGAGCATCCATATAAAATGCCTTCCTGTCCCCATCAAGTTGCTTGTAAAACGTGTATCAAGAAAAAGATACTCCCAAGACATAAGAACGCTGTTGTAGATACCATAGACGCGTTCACAACCCATTTAAACCAAGCTAAACAGATTGGGCTTGAAGAAAAGATTGAGGAATTTGATAAAGTTGTGCAGTTCTACCAAAATGCATTGGAAGTCATCAAAAAGGGTGAAACGTTCGACGCAGCGAAACACTTTTACACTGGAGGGGTTCATTGATGGCTAATATGAACCCGAATACCTCAAAAATGGTTGAAACAAAGAAAATGGAAAGCGACTTGAAGAAACAGGCTGTTTTAGGTATTTTAAAGGAGGTAACGCTCCTTGATGACCCTATAAATAATCCAATCTCAAAAGCTGAAATATGCCGTAAGGCAGGTGTGAGTAAAACATTCTTATATTCTTATCGGGAAGAGCTTATAAAGCCAATCGATGAAGCAATAAAGAAACAAAATTAGAAGATAAAGATTATCAAAAAAAACAGATGTTCAGCGAAAGCTCAAAAGACAAGTTGATTGAGTCCCTAAAAAGAAGAATATCCGAGTTGGATGTAGAAAACAAAAAACTAAAAAAAGACAATGCCATTTTACTTGGTAAATTGTCAAAATTGTAGGAATGGTAAAACCAAAATGCTTGTTAACTTAACATGAGTATGATACGCAAAAGACCTTTCATGTTTTGAAAGGTCTTTTGTATTTGATTATTCACCTGTTTCAGTAAATTGTTTAATACGTGCACCGATTTCATCGCGAACACGTTGAAATTCAGACCACTCTTTTCCTGCTGGGTCATCAAATCCCCAATGAACACGATTCACATGTGGAGGTGTAGACGGACACACTGAATCCGCATGACTACAAAGAGTAACCACTAAATCCGCACTATTTAAAATGTTTGTATCAATAATATCTGATGTTTGATTTGTTATATCGATATCCACTTCTTTCATGGCTTTAATTGCATTTGGATTCACGCCATGCGCTTCAATTCCTGCGGAATATACATTCCACTTATCACCTAGGTATTGTTTCCCTAAAGCTTCTGCCATTTGGCTGCGGCATGAGTTTCCCGTGCATAAAAAGTAGATCGTCTTTTTGTTTTCCATGTTGTTTTCCACCTTTGTTTTTCAATTTATACTGGTTGGTCATTGAAGTATTTACGCTTAAACCAAAAAGCAACATTTACAAGTGCAATCATTACAGGTACTTCGACTAATGGTCCAATGACAGCTGCAAATGCTGCACCTGAATGAATACCAAAGACCCCAACAGCCACAGCAATCGCTAACTCAAAGTTATTACTACCTGCTGTAAATGCTAATGTTGTTGTCACAGGATAGTTTGCACCGATTTTTCTTCCCATAAAGAAAGAAACAAAAAACATCACAATAAAATAAATCAATAACGGAATCGCTATGCGTACTACATCTAATGGTACGCTAATAATCATTTCTCCTTTTAAAGAGAACATAATGATAATCGTAAATAGCAATGCAATTAATGTAAGGGGACTAATCTTAGGTATAAACACCTTTTCATACCACATTCTCCCCTTTAACTTCACTAATACAAAGCGTGTCAACATACCCGCTAGGAAAGGAATACCCAAATAGATAAATACTGATTTAGCTACTTCTGCCATTGTAATATCAACAATAGCCCCTTCAATTCCTAACCATTCGGGGATTACTGTTACAAACACATATGCATAAACCGAGAAAAATAACATTTGGAAGACCGAGTTAAAAGCCACCAAACCCGCTGCATATTCTTTATCACCATCAGCAAGATCATTCCAAACAATAACCATCGCAATACAACGTGCTAGACCAATCATAATAAGTCCTACCATATACTCTGGTTTATCAGGGAGAAAAATAATTGCTAGAACAAACATAAGTACAGGTCCAATAATCCAGTTTTGAACCAAAGATAGAACCAGAACTTTTACATCTTTAAATACACGACCCATTTCCTCATAGCGGACCTTCGCCAACGGCGGATACATCATTAAAATTAAACCAACAGCAAGTGGTACAGAAGTTGTTCCAACTTGCAATTCATTCAGACCATCTACTACACTAGGAAACACAAATCCTAAACCAATTCCAACAGCCATCGCTAGAAAAATCCACAGTGTTAAATATCGATCTAGAAAAGATAAACGTTTCATTTTATCCTCCTTCTCCTATTAACAACAAGAATTTTTTTCTACTTCGTTAGAAGTGGTACAACAAGATGGATCTTCTATTTTGTGAACAGCACTATCTGCTTTTGTATAAAAGAACTCCCACTCGTTACCATCCGGATCAGTTACCCAAAACTTATCTTGCACAGCATAGCAACAAGTAGTATCCATCTCATCACGTGCAAAGAATCCTTCTTTTTCTAATCTTTCTTTATGAAATGTAATTTCTTCGGCTGTATCCACTTGGAAGCCAAAGTGATTCACCTGATTCCCATTTACCTCATCTCGTACATTAAGTGTGAAATTCAGACCTGGATTATCTAATAAGAATTTTGCATAATCAACTTTTGTTTTAACTGGCGATACACCAAATACCTTTTCATAAAACTCAATAGACTTTTCTAAATTAGTAACATTGATACCAACATGAACATATTTCATAGATAATTCCTCCTTTTTATATGCTATTAATCAATTTTTTTTGATTAATAGCATAAAAATTTAACAACAGCTGCCTTTTCCTGTTTTTCTAAAGATACAGCATAGTTCTTCTGATAATAAATTGTTTACTTCAGCATCATTTAAATCATAATAACTCCACGTACCTTTTGTTTCTTTTACAATTAAACCCGCATCCAATAGGATTTTCAAATGATAAGACAACTTAGATTGAGTCATTTCAAAAGCCTCTGTTAGATCACATACACAAGTCTGTCCTCGTTGACAAAGTTCATACATAATCTCTAACCGCTTTTGATCAGCCAGTGCTTTAAACTTCTTCTCATACAACTGAAAATCTTTTACCATCATTATTCACTCCCTTCGTCAACTTTTTTCGATGTATAAAGTATATACCTTTCTTATTTCATTATGCAACTAATTAATCAATTTTTTTTGATTAATATAGACCAATCTAAATAAAAGGAGCCTATATCGAAAGTTACTTAGTAATTTTCGATATAGGCTTTTAATTATAATACTTACTTGTAGTTATATATCTTTAAATTTCATAGGTTCTTTTTTTATTACTGATTATTTTTGTTCTAAAATACGTTCAATTTCATCTATGCCTAATTTACTGGCTTTAGCAATCGTTTCAAGTGGTACACCAAGCTCATGCATACCTTTAATCATCTGTATTTTTCCTTGCTGAACCCCTTCTTGAATTCCTTCTTTTTTTCCCTCGTTACGAGCATGAGCAAACTTTGCTGCCTCATCCATTAAGGCCTTTTCTCTTGCTTCATATGCTTGACGGAAAGAAGAATCTTGACTCATATGTTCCCACTTATTTATTGCTTTTTGTAAAATCGGATCTTCGTTCATGGCAATGTCCTCCAATGTTTGTGTGAGATACTCATCTTCATTCGCTGGTAATAATAATAACCAACGAACAAAAGAATCTTCCCACGGATTAACTTTCTCTTCGCGCCATTGCTGTAGTAACTTTGGAATCTCTACAATATGAACTTCTATATCGTCACTTAATAGCTTTTGTTGTTGCTGATTCCAAAGGATTCCTGTTGTATGAAATGCTTCATATTCTGGAAACATCACAAAGTTTAACAAGTTAATGGTAATCGTTTTATGAAGTGAGCTATAAGGCATTCCTTTTTGCAATTGAGAGGTGTATAGCCTTCCCCAATAATACAAGCTTCGTTTGATCATATCGTGATTGTTATTCAATTGTATTTCTACATTTACCTTTGTTCCTGTATTTAATGTAGTCGAAATATCTAAAATGGATAATTTATCTTCTTCATATTCTCGATGCAAATGTGGATCTTCTAATTGCAGGGAAACAATAGGTGATTCTAAAGAATCTTTTAATATGGCATTTAAAAAAGCAACTAAAATATCTTCATTCCCATTTGTGCCAAATAACTGCTTAAATGCAAAATCGATACGTAAATTTACTAATGAATTGGACATGATTCTCCTCTTCCTGTTTCAGACTATATCTTTCCCTTTAT
>Ga0209025_1004372_pt1 | contig 12311 bp, 7 predicted proteins | sample AraplaMF_Col_mLB_FD_184256 | JGI IMG/M metagenome (GOLD analysis project Ga0209025, IMG submission 184256) | Arabidopsis root microbial communities from the University of North Carolina, USA - plate scrape MF_Col_mLB (SPAdes) (version 2) | ecosystem: Host-associated > Plants > Roots > Endosphere ... | reverse complement strand
GGGTGCGGGCGGCAGCCTTGCCGCGACCGGCTCTGTCGACCTTGCCTCGGGCACAACGTTCAGCATCAGCGCAGCGGGCAGCCAGACGATCGGGGGATTGGCGGGCGGTCCCGGCAGTGTCGTGCTCGGCAGCAACACGCTGACCATCGACAGCGCTGCGCACACGACCTTCCTCGGTGCCATCGTCGGCTCGGGCGGCCTCGTCAAGCAAGGCGCCGGCACGCAGACGCTCGCCGGCGTCAATGCCTTCACCGGCAACGTCACGATCAATGCCGGAACGCTTGCGCTAAGCGGCGGCGGCCGCCTTGTTTCTGGGGCCGCGCTTTCGCTCGCCGGTGCCGGGTCGGGGTTCGACATCAGCACTGCGGCTTCCAGCCCGGTACTAGGCTCCTTCTCGGGCGTCACCGGCAGCACCGTTACGCTCGGAGCCAACACGCTGACCTTCGGCGATGCGACGAACCAGGTCTTCGCCGGCTCGATCGGCGGCACGGGCGGCATCGTCAAGCAGGGCACCGGTAGGCAGACGCTGAGCGGGCCCAGCTCCTACAGCGGCACGACGACGGTCTCTGCCGGCGAGCTGCGCGTCGACGGCGCGCTGACCGGGCTCGGGGCGGTGACGGTCGCAGCCGGCGCGACCCTGTCCGGGACCGGCAGCATCGCTGGAGCCGTGACCGTGAACGGCACCTTGTCGGCGGGCCACAGCCCCGGCACGCTGACGGTCGGGTCGCTCACGCTCAACAGTGGCTCGACCTCGATCTTCGAGCTGAACACGCCGGGGGTGGTCGGCGGCAGCAATCCCATCACCGGCAACGACCTTGTCGAGGTCACCGGCAACCTCAGGCTCGGCGGCGCACTCGACGCGCGTGCGGCCGCCGCCGGCTACTATCGTCTGTTCGACTATGGCGGCACGCTCACCGGCAGCTTCGACAGCCAGAGCGTGACCTCGACCCGAGGCGGCTTCACCGTCGCCAGCGCGCAGCTCGACACGACCGTGACAGGCCAGGTCAACCTCGTCGTGCTCGGAACCGGCCAGACCATGCAGTTCTGGGACGGAGCCAATACCTCCGGCAACGGCACCGTCGACGGCGGCGGCGGCACCTGGTCCAACTTCGGCAGCAATTGGACCAACAGTGCCGGCAGCGCCAATGCCGGCTGGGGCGGTTCAGTCGGCATTTTCGCCGGCGCGGCCGGTGGTGCGGTGAGTGTTTCAGGCACTGTGAGCTTCGACACGCTGCAATTCTCGACCAATGGCTACGTGCTGAGCGGCGGAACGCTCTCGATCGCGCCCGCGAGCGGAGCGGCTGGCACCTTCAATGTCGACAACGGTGTCGTCGCCAGCATCGCTTCGACCATCGCCGATGGCAGCGGCACGGCCGTCGTCAAGGTGGGCGGCGGCACGCTCATTCTCTCGGGCAACAACAGCTACACCGGTGGGACGGCGATCGATGGCGGCGTGCTGCAGATTTCGGCCGATGCCAATCTCGGCGCGGCCTCTGGCAGCCTGAGTCTCGACGGCGGCACGCTGAGGACGACAGCGAGCTTCTCCTCGGCCCGCAATGTCGTGATCAATGCGGCCGGCGGCATTTTCCGGACCGATGCCGACTTGGCCTGGTCGGGGGTCCTCAGCGGCAGCGGTGCGCTGACGAAGACTGGCAACGGCATGTTGACGCTGACCGGAACGAATACTTATGCGGGTGGAACCTCGGTTACGGCCGGCGTCCTGCAGATCGGCGATGGCGGCACCTCGGGCTCGATCACCGGCGCTGTCGTCAACAATAGCACGCTCGCCTTCAATCGCTCGGACGACATCGCCTTCGCCGGCGCGATCTCGGGCACGGGCGACGTGCAGAAGCGCGGTGCCGGATCGCTCACCCTGACCGGCACCAACACCTATTCCGGCGGCACATTGATCGCGCAGGGTACGCTGATCGGCTCGGCCAGCAGCTTCGGCGTCAGCCAGATCATGAACAATGGCACACTCGTCGTCGTCCAGCCGACGGATGCCAGCTTCGCCAATATGATCAACGGCACCGGCTCCTTCACCAAGCGCGGCGCCGGCAATCTCAGCCTGACCGGCACGAGCGCGCTGGTCGGCTCGACCACGGTCGAAGCCGGCAAGCTCTCGGTCAATGGATCGCTCGCCTCCTCGGCGGTCACGGTGCTGAGCGGCGCGACGCTCGGCGGCTCCGGCACCGTCGGCGGCATCGTCGCCAATGCCGGCGCGACGGTCGCGCCGGGCAACTCGATCGGGACGCTGACGGTCTCCGGCAATGTCTCGTTCGCAAGTAGTTCGGTCTATCGGGTTGAGGTCGACGCGGCCGGCCAGGGCGACCGGATCGCCGCCTCGGGCTCGGCCGCGATCTGGGGCGGCGTGGTCGATGTCCTCGCCGCGACTGGCAATTACGCGGCGAGCACGAGTTACACGATCCTGACCGCCTCGGGCGGAATCAGCGGCCGTTTTGCCGACGTCACTTCGAACCTGGCCTTCCTGACGCCGTCGCTGAGCTATGGCGGCACCAGCGTGACGCTGACCATGACCCGCAACGATACCGGCTTCGGCCCGGGCGGCGGCGATACCGACGGCGGCAATTCCGGTGGTACTGGCGCTGGTGGCAACTACATCGCCCAGACCCGCAACCAGGGCTTCATCGCCAGTGCCGCCGAGGCGCTGGGCGCTGGCAACCCGGTCTACGACACGCTCCTTTCGGGCACGGCGCAGCAGGCCCGTGCTGGCTTCGACCTGCTCTCCGGCGAGGCGCACGCCCAGGCCGTCAGCGTCATGATTGACGAGAGCCGACTCGTGCGCGAGGCGATCCTCAATCGTCTGCGCGGGCCGCTGCTGACGCCGGCCCCGGGACAGGTCGCGACCGCGTTCTCCGCCGATCTGCCGGGCCGCAAGGGCGCGGTCGTCATGGCTGCTCCGGTGCCGCAGCCGCGCTACGTCGTCTGGGGCGAGGCCTTCGGCAGCACGGGCAACAGCAACGCGGACGGCAATGCCGCAGGCATGAGCCGCCGCAGCGGTGGTGCCCTGCTCGGCGCCGACGTCATGCTCTACGATGCGCCGGGCTCGTCGCTGAAGGTCGGCGTCGCCGGCGGCTACAGCCAGTCGCGCTTCGATCTGGATGCGCGGCTCTCGACCGGCAAGCTCGAAAGCGGCCATGCCGCGCTCTATGCCGGTGCCCGCTTCGGCCAGCTCAGGTTCGATGCCGGCGCCGCTTACTCCTGGTCGGAAAGCGACATCCGCCGCCAGGTTCAGATCCGCGGCTTTGGCGATGCACTGCGCCTGCAGCGGCCGGGATCGGTCGCCCAAGCCTTTGCCGAGCTCGGCTATGGCTTCGCCTTCAGCGGCTTTGCGCTTGAACCCTTCGCCCAGCTCGCCTTGATCCGGGTCAGCACCGAGGCCGGCATCGAACGTGGCGGGGCTGCAGCGTTGCGGGTGCTCTCCTCCGAGCAGACGCTCGGTTTCAGCACGCTCGGCCTGCGCGTCGAGGCTCAGATTGGGACCGCTCCGCTCTTCGCCCGCGCCATGCTCGGCTGGCGCCACGGCTTTGGTGAACTCACGCCGCAGGCGAAGACAGCCTTCGCCACTGGCACCACCGCAGCTCGCGTCTTCGCCGCCCCGATCGATCGCGAGGCCCTCGTCGCCGAGGCTGGGCTCGACTGGCGCATCTCTTCCGCCACCGCACTCGGCCTGACCTACTCGGCCGCCATCGGCGAGCGCTCCCGCGACCACGCTCTCAAAGGCAGGGTCGAGATGAGGTTTTGAGGAGCGCGCGACTGCGAGGTCGTTTGAAGCAGGCATAGCTTCGCGACCGCCCCGCGCCAGAACCAGACATTGGCCCATTACCCGAAACGAGACATTCATGGCGGGCTAAAGCGTTCTTGCACATTGGGATCCGGAATCCGAACGGGACACTGTGCTCTTGGTATTTATGCAGATTACGCGTTGGCCATCCGCAGCAATCCCCTGCGATCAGATTGAGAGGAGTCACGGGTATTAACCGCATCAATCGCGGTTGTTAACGGATCGCTAGCCAATCAATGCTTGGCTTCCGCAAAAGCATGAACCTTGAACTCAGGGGCAGTTGATGCGGTTTTTCTCAGAGGCCGGCTCGCAAGCGACCGCGGAAGCTGCATCCATCCGACGCTGGCAGGCGGTCATCGAATTCGACCTCGAGGGGCGGATCCTGGACGCGAATGAGATTTTCCTGAAAGCAGTCGGCTACGCGCGCAGCGAGGTTGTAGGCAAACATCACTCAATGTTCGTTCCAGCGCAGGAGCGCGATAGCGAGGCCTATCGAAGCTTCTGGCGGGACCTGAAACAGGGGCAGGCGTTGCAGGCGCAGTTCGCCCGGGTCGGCAAGGATGGCACCCGCATTTGGCTGCAGGCGACCTATACGCCGATCTGCCGACGCGGAGGTGGTCAGCCCTTCAAGGTCATCAAATATGCGACCGACATAACCGACATCAAGGAAACGATGTCGAATGCACAGGGCCAGATCGCGGCAATCGGCAAGTCGCAGGCCGTGATCGAGTTCGATCTTTCGGGCAACATCCTGGGCGCAAACGACCATTTCTTGCGGACGCTGGGTTATAGCCTCGACGAGATCAAGGGCAAGCACCATTCGATGTTCGTCGAGCCCAGCGAGCGCAACAGTGACGCCTATGCCCGCTTCTGGCAGAAGCTCGGCCGTGGCGAATATGACGACGGCCAATATCTGCGGATCGGGAAGGGCGGACGCAAGGTCTGGATTCAGGCATCCTACAATCCGATCGTCGATGGCCTCGGCCAAGTCTGCAAGGTGGTGAAGTTCGCGACCGACATCACAGCCAACAAGCAGGCGGAGATCGCCCTTCGCCAGGCTGTGGAGGAAACGCGCACCGTCATTGCCGCGACGCAGGCCAAGAATCTGACGCAGCGTGTTCCGCTCGACGACAAGACCGGTGAGATCGGAGAGCTCTGCCAAGGCGTCAACGAATTAGTCGACTCCTTCGGCGCGATCATCCGCGCCGTCAGCGAGATTTCGGCGCGGGTGGCCGTCGGGTCGCAGCGCATCGGCTCCGACAGCAAGGACCTCGCTCAGCGCACCGAGGAGCAGGCCTCCTCGCTCGAGGAGACGGCAGCGACCACGGAAGAGCTCGCCGCTTCGGTCAAGCAGAGTTATGAGCGAGCTCGCGAGGCTGCGGGCCTGGGGGCTCTTGCCGACACAGCGGCCAATCGCGGCGGCAAGATTGTCACCGATGCCGTGACCGCGATGGAGCGGATCGAGAAGGCCTCGAACGATATCGGCGAGATCATCCGCGTGATCGACGACATCGCCTTCCAGACTAACCTTCTCGCGCTTAATGCCGCGGTTGAGGCGGCTCGCGCCGGAGATGCCGGCAAGGGCTTCGCCGTGGTGGCCAGCGAAGTCCGGACGCTGGCGCAACGATCGGCCGAAGCCGCCAACGACATCAAAAAGCTGATCTCGAACTCGACGCAGGAGGTTGGAGAGGGGGTCAGGCTGGTGAACGAGGCTGGGTCATCGCTCGCTGAGATCGTGCGCTCCTCGACCAGTGTCGCCTCTGCCTTGACCGACATCACCAGCGCTTCGCGCGAACAGGCCAACGGCATTGAAGAGGTCGCGAAGGTCGTCGCGCATATGGACGAGATGACCCAGCGCAATTCGTCGATGGCAGAGCAAAGCGCCGGCGTCGCAGCCGAACTCCAGCGGGCGACCGAAGCGTTACAGAAGATGGTCCAGGATTTTCGTGTCGCGCCTTCGAGAGACGGCAAGGGCGAAAGCGATCTCGCCGGCAGTTTCGCCGCACAGCTGCGCCCATCGGCTTCACATATGGCGTCCGTCTTGCCGAGAACGGCAAGGCCTACGCATAGCCCGAAGCGGGCGGCCTGCAGCGCTGCTGGCGGGTGGAACGAATTCTGAGATGAGTTCTGGAGCTTGAGGGTGCCACAACGGTGTCCTCAAGGCTCGGGGGGCTCCCGCAAGACAAATGTAGGGAGCACACAAGTGTGCCGTAGGGACCGCTCTTCTGGTCCGTCCTCTAGCAGACAGAAAGCGGCCATCTGCATCGGTGCAGCAAGGCGCCAATTGCGGACTCTGGCAGATCGCCAGGAAGCGGACATTCGCGGCTCTGACATTGACGGTAGCCGTCAGCATATTGCAGTCGTCATAGATGGGCGACGGCAGATATTATTTCACCAAGGAGCGCCTGTTGTCGATGTCGTCTTGCTGGCGGATGCTTAAGCCCGCGCCCTACACCACGTTGCAGCTTAAGTATCTCCTTCTGTGCAGAATCAGCCGTATTAAGAGGCATGCCAGCGGCTTCCTCAGCAAGCGAGGTAGCCTTACGCCTCCGTCCAGTTGGCGGCTTCTTCGGCAGACAGCCACTCCCCGAAATCACTGGCGCCGGCAAACGGGGAGTCCATGCCGGAACTGTCGATCACGCGGAACGTCCGCCCATCCATATTCTCGAACAATCTCATCGAAATGTAGGAGTCCGGCGCCTCCTCGTCGATGTGATCGAATTCGCCGACTTGTTGAGCGACCTTGAGCTGCGCTTTCAGCTCCTCATGCGTCATGTCGACCGGCATTGTATCCTGTCCTCTGCCCAAGAACCGTCGATGAAATCCCTCTTTCGGCGCTCAGCTACCACCTGCAGCCCGCAAGCTCACCGCGAGATTGGCACTGGCACAATAGCAGATATTGGCCGGATTCTGAGCCAAAGCCTATGGAGCAGCACTGCCCTTGGCCTCCCACACGCAGCCCGATTCTTCGATCTGAGCATCAAGCCTGAAGGTCTCATCAGCATGGAGAAGCCCAGCATAGCGGCGAGCTTCGTTTGCACTGGTTGGGAGCATGAGAGCCTTGCGGATGCAGGCAATACGCCCGCCGATTTTGTCAAGACTGATCAATCCGCTAGCCCCTGCCTTGTCCTTTGCCTCGATGCCCAGGAGCGGCATCCACGCCAGAACGTTGGACATGTGCCGTTTGCCCTCCTCGGAGAGCGCAGAATCTTGGCCATAGGCCACGAGCACGAGGCCGGCCCAGCGAGCGAGCGCCCGATACGCGATCTCCCACAGATGCTCCGGATAGAGGGCACGCTCGAATCGGCGAACGGCATCTTGCAACAGGCTCAGCGCCAGGAGCTCCTCCTGCCCGAGCCGGCCTTCGACCCGTGGCGCGAGGGCAAGCTGCACACTCGCAAGCTTCACGAGCAGCTCCATGTCGCCTTCGTCGGGTGTCGCATGGATCGCCTGGCGGTAGCGCAGGGCGGCCTCCTCCAGTAACTTACGAGGATTGCCCGGTCTCCTACCCGACGCCGTATCGATCGCCTCGAAGGTCAGATTATCGCCCAACAGCTCGAAGGCGCTCCCGGTCCGAGGCCGAGCCTGCACGAGCTGTTCGGCGAGCATCAAAGCCCGCTTTTCGCAGCCAGCGATGCGCCCCAGCACGCGAACATAGCGAGTTGCTGCCCGCTCGGCCAAGTCTTCGCCTTCCGCCGCCCCGGATGCCCAATCAGCGATGCTCTTCTCGACATAGGCTGCTGCCGTCGGCCCTATGCCGTGAATATCTTGTTTTGCTACCGGCCCGGTTGGCAGTTCGACTGGGCATCTCGCAGCAACTGTCGCAGCCTCCTCCCTGGCCATCGTTCGCGACCGCCGCGGTTGGCTCCGGACGTAGATCTCTCCAAGAATGATCGCCGCCGCCTCACGCTGATCAGTCGAGCCAAACACGACCTCCCGCCATTCCGCCGGAATGTCCACGAAACCAAAGCCACGGGCCTGCGCCACGAGGCCTTTCTCAGCGTCTTCCTTCTCCTTGTTCGTTGCTGGCAGGACCGGCAAGCCGTCGTCCTTTTCGTCCGAGCGCAATACTCGCCGAAAATAGGCCGACCGGACGAATTGCGTGTGCTGGTAACAGCGGCCCGGCCATCTCCGCTCCAACAACTGCGAGCCAACCGATATGGCATCCGCCGCCTTCAGATGCCGATCCGCCGTGCGAACATCTCCTTCGTCAAGCGCGATGCGGGCCAGCAGGTTCTTGCTCCAACATTCCGACTCGGCATTTCGGTGCAACGCAGCGCGCGTCGCGTCTGTCGCAGCCCCGCGAGAGTTCATCACTGGGCCAGCACGCACAACTTCCTGGCCGCTCTTGCGGAAATGGTGAAGCGAAGCGGCGGCGGGATCGGCGATGGCAATGACGGCTTCCGCGATCCGCCTGGATTCATTCTCGATTTCCCGGCGGTAGCTCGCGTTGTTGAGATTGAGGCGCGTTGTCACCCGCTGCCGCTCACCGGCTCCTTCGATATCGGCGACAACTCTCAGGCAGAGACGCCCTTCCGTGACCTCCTTTTCATTTAAGAAGCGATCCTTGGTCCTCTCGGTAGGAATGATCGGCTTGCCGCATGAATCGTCCGAAACGCGCAGGCATTGGGGGTGAAAGCAGGTCAGCGTTGTCCTGACCGTGATCGGGGTGCGGCTGAATGCCAGCCGCAGTGGGTAGAGCAGGTGCTTGTCGAGATCGAAAACAACGTCCTCGGCCTTGAGCGTGACGCTCACCGGTTCCGTACTGGTGTCGAAAGTCAGGTCCCATTCGACCTTAACGTTGTCGCGGATGCGCGCGATCTGATCGACGATCGTTTGGTTCAAATTTTCGGCAAGCCAACCCTCTCCTTTGATCGGATCGGGCAGAACGACACGTTCGACGATAACCGGCGGGTGGCTGATTTGCCGGCAAACCCAAAAAATCATCGGCACCAGGACGACAAGACCGGCGATGCCGGCGGACCATTTGAGCGCCTTGACCGGATCCGAGAGCAGAATCCACAGGCGGCCGAGGCTCCAGCACAGGATTCTGGTCGCGATTTGCGCCGCAGCCAGCAATGACCGCCTTCCACGAAACCACGCCGCCATAGCGAGGACGTGCTTGGCTCGTGCTGGGCCATGCCGGTCTGCCGCCGGCGTTTGGGTCAGTTCAGGGTCGGTCACGGCGCCCTCCGGCACAACCAGACATTCAAGGACAACATCATGATTGTCGTCACGACAATCATGACTCTCTTATGTAATTTAAAGAAAACCTGTCCCGATACTCAGCCCGCTACGGAAGGAAGAATCTGGCGGATTCGTTTCAGGGAAAGTCCAAGGGCGACAGAAATGCTTTAGGTGTCATGGTCGAGCACTGGCGGTCCTTTTGGAACCTCGACCCAGTTGCACTGCTGATTTTCGTTTTTGTAGCAGACAAGCCAGTGTCCTGGATTCGGGCTTGCGACGATACCACAGAGAGAGCCAGGCCGAGCCCCCGCCTCTGACATCTGCATGAAGTTCGCCTTGTAGTCATCGCTCAAGTCGCGATAGGCAACTGTGGCCGGCTTTAGCCCGCGCTCCATGGCTTGCTTGTACGTCCTTGGAATACCTCCGCTGGCGGATTTCTGTCTCGGACTACGCTTCGCCATAACCATCTCCTTTCGCTGAAATTACGGGTTGGCCTTGATCGCGTTTGACACGGCGGTTCCGATCTGCGACGCGAGAGCAGTGTCGCGAGCGGTCGGTGCGAGCTGGCCACCAACGACGGGGCCCAGCGTTATGTTGAGATCTTGGGTATTGGTGCGCTGCGCGCCCAAGAAGGGTGTAGTTCCGGGATTGACGCCCACGCTGACCAGCTTCCAAGTCGGCGTGATGCTCCCTCCTTGAACAACCACGAACGTAACCTGGTGGCTGATTACATCCTTCTTCGCTTTATCAACCTGCGCAGCGAGGGCTCCACTGTAGTCGCCGGCAATGCCGCCCTCGACTGCAGCCGGCAGGGTGGCGCTTTCAAGGGTATCCTTGAACTTCAGATCCGAGAGCAGCTCTCCACCGCGGGCTTTCGAGCAGCCCGAAGATCCATCGGCCTTCCGCAGCTCCCTCGCCTTCCTCAGCGAGACCGCATCGGTGAAGTGACGAAAATCGAGATAGTAAGAAATTGTCTGTTTACGCGTCGCTTGGGTCGAGAAGGCGCCGGCCAAACCAAGAGAGAAGCTCTGCGCGGTCGTTACAGATGCCCGCCCGACAAACGAGGTCGTGGCGTTCGGTAACACTGTATTGAGCGCGACGGCAGGATTGAGTGACGATTTCTCGTCCACCGTCAAGGTCAATGTCACCTGGGCTGCCCAGCTATCGAGCCATTCCAGGACCCGCTTGCGTTTTAGCCCATTCTCAGCCCGAACGGCGGCGGCATCGATATCGTCCAGGATGACATGCTGCACGGCAGTTCTGACGTGGCAATGAACATGCTCGACGAGAGTCTGTACCTTGAGGCGCGCCTCGACCTTGCCCTCGTAGAAGGGCTCCATGTCTGGCACGTAACTGCCACAGCCCTGCAGACCGCTGGCGATCAGGACTAGGCCGGTCAGATATCGACGTTGCATGTCAAAGCCCCCCACAGGCCTGGTTGATGTTGACGAACGAGAGAAGCCGCGCGGTTTATCTGATGCGGCGCTCTTCGGAGGTGTCGGCCTGGAGCCGAATCTCGATCCGATCGAGGATCAGGCCTGGCCTTGCTTGACCGGCCCTGCGGCACGAATATTGACGAAGCGCTTGAGGGTATCAAACCAGAAGGCGGCGCCGAGGGTCGTGGCGAGCGCGGTCAGCAGCCAGCCCACCACGGAGAGGAAGACCGCCGGCCCGTCCGAGGGATATCCCGTCCCATTCCATCCCATAGGCACGCCCGATTTATCGAGCAGCGCCTTCATACCGGACTCAAATTTTACGCGGCTGGCATCGTCCGCGATGCCCTTCTTCAATTCGTCTGCGCGGCTCTGAATTTCTGTCGCAATGCTTGACCGAGCTGCCGGTGCGTTTGCCAGGAATTCGGCCACCTTCAGCGTATCGAGGTTGCCAAACACGGCAACGCCGAGTCCGAGAACGAAGAGTATCCACTGGACACGACGCTTGTAGAAGCCCGACAGCCTGTCCATGACGCCGTCGAACCAGTCGCCGACAGCTCTGTCGAAGGCTTCGAGATCACCCTGGGCCTGTATGGCCATCGTTCGGAGCGCGCGCGTGATCGGCTGCCCGTCATTCAGTCCACGGGCTGCGTCGGCAATCACCGCGCTGGCTTGTCCCGCGAGATAGAGCTCCTTGACGACCTTCGTGAAGACATCGCGCGGGATATAGGAGGGTCCACCCTCTTTGCCGCGAGTGTTCAGCGCCGCGACCAGCGGATGATCGAAAAACTTCGCCGTCTCGGGCCCGTCACCGCTCTCCAATATAGCGCCGATCTGCTTGCGCAGATCCTTGGCGCGCAGATCAAGCCACTGCGCGATCACCTCCTGCAGCGCGGTCACGATCAGCGATGCCGTGAGGAAGAAGGCGATCATGCCGATCGCGAAATCGAGAAGCGGGTTAGAGATGGTCATGACGGTACATCCCCAGTCGAGATGATATCGAAATCGAGCAAAGCGCTCGCGACGCAGGTCGCGGCCCGAAGTGGAGTGGAATTGATCTGATCAGCCAACCGGCCTTGCCCGGCCGAAGCCGAGGAGGTTGTTGATCTTGCCGAAGGTGTAACTGAAGGCTTCGACGCGCGGCGTCCGATTACCTTCGATAGTATGGACAATGCCGTGTTCGTAACCGGCTACGATACCGATATGTCCCAGCGTCCCATTCATCGCGCCGCGCCACCAGATGATGATGTCGCCCGCGATCGGTGGATTCTCAAAGGTGGCGTCATAAGCCCAGCCCTTGGCCTTGAACGCATTCCGTGTCGCGCGGGCACCTGCTGTCGGCGTGTAGGGCATTGCACCGGGGTTGCCGGCATCGAAGCAGAAGGAAACGAAGGCCGCACACCAGGGATTGCCTTCACCTAAACCCGTCAACGCTAGATACTTGGCGCAGAACGGACCGCGATTGTCCCCGCCGATTTCCTTCGCGCCGGCCGCCATTTCCGCCTTTGCGACCTGCAGCGCGTTCCAACCTGCTATCGAGGCGCCAGCGGGAGCGGTATTGATCTGAGGCAGCGGCATGCTGTTGTTGGGCGGCTCAGGCAATTCCCCGAGCGCAACCGACAGCGCAAATTGGGTGAGAGGGCCGACCTCGCCATCGATAACGAGAGGCAGCCCGTTGGGGCCCATATGCTTGGCCTGAAAGCGTTTGACTACTGCCAGAACCACGCTGTCAAATAGGTCTCCGCTTGTGCCGGCCGGCAGTTCGCCAATAGCGACGAGGCGCTGGATCAGGTTCGCAACAGCAGGGCCTTTCATATTCTTCTTGAGCAGAGCCATGGTGATCCTCCTATTTTCGGGTTGAAGGAAGCGGGCCGTCACAAGGGAAG
>Ga0209025_1004370_pt1 | contig 12318 bp, 16 predicted proteins | sample AraplaMF_Col_mLB_FD_184256 | JGI IMG/M metagenome (GOLD analysis project Ga0209025, IMG submission 184256) | Arabidopsis root microbial communities from the University of North Carolina, USA - plate scrape MF_Col_mLB (SPAdes) (version 2) | ecosystem: Host-associated > Plants > Roots > Endosphere... | reverse complement strand
TAGGGCGGCAGCTCTGATCGCACGGCTGTTGGCCTTTTCTCGCCGCCAGACGCTGGACTCCAAACCAGTCGAGATCGCGCCGCAGTTGGAAGCAACCAGGGAACTCCTGGAAAGGACATTGCCGGAGAACATACGCGTAGAGATCGACGTCGAGGCCGGGACCGGGGCAGCCTTGGCCGATGTTAACCAGTTGGAAAGCGCATTGCTCAATCTCGCAGTCAACGCGCGCGACGCTATGCCAGACGGCGGTCGATTGAGAGTTGCCGCCAGGCGCTGTGTTGTCGAGGCCTGCGAGCGGAGTTTAGACTTGAAGCCGGGCACCTATGTATTGCTAGCCGTTAGCGATACCGGTATCGGCATGCCGGCCGATGTTGTGAACAAGGTGTTCGAACCGTTCTTCACGACAAAGCCGATCGGCCAGGGCACCGGCCTCGGCCTGTCGATGATTTACGGTTTTGTCCGTCAATCCGGTGGCCAGGTCCGCATTGATAGCAGGCCGGGACAAGGGACAACGATCGAACTCTATCTCCCGGCGGCTGACGGGCCAAGCGATGATAAAGGACCGATGGTTCCAGAAGCGGCGCCGGAGGGACGGGGGCAGAGCGTCCTTGTGGTCGAAGATGACGACGCAGTGCGCCTCCTGATCTGCGACGTGCTCGGTGAACTGTCCTATCTCGCCTTCGAGGCGGCCAACGCGGAAGCCGCCATCGGTATTCTGGCCTCTGAAAAAACGGTCGACCTCATGGTTTCGGATGTCGGCCTTCCTGGGATGAACGGCCGACAGTTGGCGGAAATTGCCCGGCAATATCGGCCGGATCTTCCGATCTTGTTCGTGACAGGCTATGCGGAAAACGCTGCCACAAAGGCAAGTTTTCTTGGGCCCAACATGGCGATGATCGGCAAGCCTTTCGCCGTCGATGATCTTGCCGCAAAGATCAATGAGATGATGCTGGCCAACAATCCCGGCCGATAGTTTGATCGGCAGAACAGACTAAAGCTCCAAGGACCGCCGCTGTGCGTGCTGCAGCTCCTGCGTGAGCGCGAGTGGACCGCACCTTCGACGGCAGTTCGAGCATGGGGTCGGACCACGCCTCACGGAAATCCCTGCAAGCGGATGGAACCGCGAGCGCTTCCCTCTGTTCTAATCAGAAAGGAGCCTATCATGATCTACGTCGCCTCCCCGCGTTTCAGTCAGGACCCGGCTGCCCGTGCGGCAAACCTCAAGGAATGTCTTGAGACGGCAAGCAAACATCTTGATGAGACATCTCGATCGTCATCTGCGGAGAAAATGGTCGAACTGATCGAATCGGCAGTGCGGGCGGGATGGGAGGAAAATGAGGTCCGTGCCGCGCTATCGGCATCGCCTCAGCCCGGCGACGAAGCTGCGGACACGCCCTCACCGAACGTGGTGATGTCGTCGTCGATGTAAGTCTGCCCCTATCGGCGGCAATTCAAATGCCTGTGCGGCCGTTCGCGCGCAGCAGGGCGAACACCAACCCACTCGGCCTGAGCCGGAATCCGATCGATGAAGGGTCGGCCGCCCGAGACAACTGCCCTTGCCATCCTTGCTCAGCGGATCGATCATATTTAAGGGCATTGCAAGCGACCGCTGATCGACCGCAAATGTCTTTCCCCTGCCCTCGCCTCGACGGAGATACGAGGTATCGTGCGGCAAATTCGGCGATCGCGGCCTTTATAGGAAGCGTCGCCCGGTGTCCTTCTCATTTTTCATTAATCCAGAGAAAGCTTCGGCCTGCAGCAGAGGCCTAGGGATCGTCGAGCGAACCGGCCGCTTCGCCAACGGCCTCATCATAGGGTGTTCCCAAATGGCGCCAAGCCTTCTAGGGTGCGGCAGGGGTAGTTGACGGAACCAGAATTGTGACACAGGCACTAGCAAGACTTCAAACGGGCGTTCCCGGCCTAGACGCCGTCCTTGGCGGAGGGCTCGTCGTCGGCGCATCATACATCCTGCAAGGCCACCCTGGCGCAGGAAAGACGATCTTCGCCAATCAGATCGCCTTCAAGACAGCCGAGAAGGGCAGCAAGGCGCTCTACGTCACGCTCCTTGCAGAGACGCACGAGCGGCTCTTTCAGGCACTTGGCACTCTTGAGTTTTTCGACAGTTCACGTCTCGGTATCGACGTCACCTATGTCAGCGTGTTCCAGACCCTGCGTGATGAGGGTCTGTCGGCAGTCGTAAAGCTGATCCGGCAGGAGATCGCCCGTCAGGGCGCCACCCTGCTGGTGTTCGACGGGCTCCTGAATGCGCGTGATCGGGCCGATACGCAGCTTGACGTCAAAACCTTTGTCGCCGAGGTTCAGAGCCAGGCCGCCTTCGTCGGTTGCACTGTTTTATTCCTGACCAGCAGCCGGATCGCCGAAGAAAGCCCGGAGCATACAATGGTCGATGGGGTGATCGATCTTCATAACGAGTTGAGCGGTGTGCGCGCTGTTCGCCGCCTCCAGGTCAAGAAGTCCAGAGGAACCGCAGCACTTGGCGGGCACCATCAGTTCGAGATCACGTCTGATGGCGTGGCGGTATTCCCCCGAGTTGAGGCGCTTCTCGCTCATACGAGCGTGCCTGATCATGCGCCGACTGGATCAGTTTCGTCCGGGACGGGCGGTTTCGACGCATTGGTCGGCGGCGGCTTGCCCGAAGGTTCGGTATCACTCGTCTTCGGACCGTCAGGAAGCGGAAAAACCTCGCTCGGGATCAATTTCCTGTCGCTTGCGACGCAAGAGCAGCCGGCGCTTCATTTCGGCTTCTATGAGACGCCTGCCCGCCTGCGCGGCAAGGCAGCCGCGCTGGGTGTCGATTTCGAAGGGCTGATCAAAAATGGCGCTCTCGAAATGATCTGGAATCCGATGACCGAAAATCTCTTGGACAAGCTCGGACATCGTCTTCTCGACGCGGTGCGTGAGCGCGGCGTGAAAAGGCTGCTGATCGACGGCCTTGGCGGTTTCGAGCGTGGGGCGGTTTACCAACCGCGTATGGTCGAATTTTTCGCAGCTCTGACGAACGAACTGCGTGCGCTCAACGTTACTACAATCGCGACCTGGGAACTGCGAGATCTCTTCGGACCCACGGTGACGGCGCCAGGATCGGAGATCTCCAGTCTCCTGGATAATCTGGTAATGCTGCGCCATGTAGAGATCGGATCGCGTTACAAGCGCACTGTTTCGGTCCTGAAGGTCCGTGACCGGGCGTTTGAACCGATCATCCATGAGATCGGATTCGGGCCGGGTGGGATGGAGGTTCGAGCGGCACTTGAACCGGTCGCGGGGGCCGCTACCGGATTGGCGCAGGGGCCGGCTTGACAACAGGGAACTGCCAGGGATGCCGCTGATCGTCATAGCCGAGGATGAATTCCTGCTCGCAGATGTCCTTACAATGATGCTGGAGGACGCGGGCTATGAGGTGGCCTCCGCATCACATGGAAAGGCCGCGCTGACGCTGGTCAAGCAAAAGCTGCCGGCGCTCGTCATAACGGATTTCATGATGCCGCTCATGACCGGTTTGGAGCTCGCTCAAGCTATGCGAGCTGATGCCACTCTTTCGTCCATTCCAATCGTGCTGGTAAGCGGCGCACAGGGAAGCATTGGGCGAGCGCACCCTGAGGTCTTCGATGCCGTCCTTGACAAGCCTTATCGGGAAAAAACGCTGATCGCGACCGTTGCCGGTCTGATCGGCAACAGGTGATAGCCGATCCACCAAACGTTTTCGGAAGAGGCAGAGAGCTCTGCTCGTCGTCTAGCCTAGTTATTATGAGCGTCCCGAAGTTTTGAAATGCCGTCATTGGGCTTTTGATGAGTTCGGCTCGGTATGCTCTGGACTAGCCTGAATGGCTGCGGCCAGTCGTATGGCGTGTCGCACAGCCTCGCGCGTCACCGGCTTTGCCGCGCCGCCCATCGCGTCGCTGGAACCCTTCGGCGCGTCCTGACCGTTCGTCAAATAAACAACCCCAATCCCAAAACCATTGACCAGGCTTTTGGCAATCTCCGGGCCGGTCATTCCGTTGCCAAGACGGATGTCGATGAGGGCGACGTCTGCGAGAGGCGCAAGTTCGAGCGCTTCGGCCAGCGTCGTGGCAATCCCGATCACTTCCCCGCCCTCCTGCAGGATGACCTCCTCGATTTCAAGAAACATCTGAGGCTCGTCTTCAATAACCAGGACGCGCATACCCACTCTCCCTCATGAAAGACGCCTCTAAACCAGAATAGCACGGGAGCGCCGGAGCGCAGACGATAAGTCAATGCCGGACTGCCATTGTCCGAAACCGGACATTTTTGAAAGGAGGCCGCGGCCGTGGGGTATCGAGGGAACATGACGGTCATCCACGGGTTAGACTTTTAGACCGTTTCGAACAACGACCAAGGAGAAGCAAAATGGGAATGAATTCTCCCAAAGACGGGATGCCCGGCACGACGGACCAGTCGCCGCGCTGGGAAGGACCGAAATCGAACACGCCGCGCGGCTACATGCCAGCCAAGGACGATCCGGATCTCGACCGTGACGCCATGGGCGATAACAATCGCGACCCAGAGACTAGAAAGGTCTCCGACGCACTGAAGACAAAGGAGAACAGTGATGAGTAACGTCGAAAAGGATGCACGCGGACAGTTTGCGAAATCACAAGGTGACCGCAAGGCGTCCGGCGTCCACAGCGCCAAGCCCACTGTCGTGACCGGCTCAGAGGATGCGACAGCTCACAAGCGTCCTCCAGGTTCCAAAAAGCCGGAAAAGGACTGGGACATCAACTATGACCCGTCAGAAATGAACGAGGGACGCTCTCACTGACCCAATCCGGGGCTCCGCTGTATCAGGAAGCTTGAAGACGGTGATCAAGGTCAGGAAATCAGCGTTCGTTGGACAAGCCGCGTCGCCTTCGAAGATCCACGCGGCGAAAAACGTATGCGAACGTCTATGACGCGATGTGCCAGTGTTCGCCGGAGCATGGCTGATGCACTCTCCTCCGAGCGACTTCAAGTTCTCGATCTCGTAGCAGTTAGTGCCGTCATCGTGATGATGCCGCTGGTTGTGGTTCACGCGAGTTCGTCACCGCTTCTAGCGGGAACACCACTTTTGGAACAAAGGACGCCGCTGTTTGTTGGACGCGTGCAAACCTAAAAAGGAGAACGACATGGCCACAGCAAAGACCCTCGACGACCTGTTTCTCGACACTCTCAAGGACATCTATTATGCCGAAAAGCAGATTTTGCGTGCACTACCGAAAATGGCCCGGGCTGCACAGTCTGAAGATGGCAAGGAAGGTTTTCTGAAGCATCGCGACGAAACTCAAGGCCAGATCGAGCGCCTGGAACAGGTATTCGAGATCATTGGGAAGCCGGCCCGAGGCAAGACCTGCGAGGCGATCCAGGGGATCATTGCAGAAGCAAACGAAATCATCGAGGAATTCGACGGAAGCATTGCTCTCGATGCTGGCCTGATCTCGTCAGCGCAGGCTGTAGAGCATTATGAAATTGCGCGCTACGGCACGCTGATTGCGTGGGCCAAGCAGCTCGGGCACAAGCAGGCAGTCACCCTTCTCCAGCAGAACCTTGCGGAGGAGGAGGCAACCGACAAGAAACTGACAGAACTTGCACTGTCAGCGGCGAACGCCAAGGGCACCAAGGCAGCTTGACATCTTGAAGCGCTGCGGCACGGTCGCAGCGCTTCACACCTCAGGAATTGTCAAGTATCGGCCAGTAGCAGTCGTTCCGGAAATCCGCTGGAATTGGGTCGAGGCGTGATAAGGCGCCTACCACAAATTCAATTTGCATTCGAAAGTGATCAACAGAACGCGGCACCGCAATACCGGTAATGCGCCGCCGTGCCTCCAGCCGATCATAGCCCGAATCTCGCAGCCGACGCGCGCCCTCTCTTCTGACCTGCGCTACATCAACCTGAGCGGCATTGTCTCCATTCACCCACCCATTGGCCGCGAGGCCACCCTCGATCACCCTGAATGCCATCTTCGTTCCACCGTCACCCCGACCCTAACTGGGATCAGAATCCGATTCGACGCAACGGCATCGATAGCGGGGCGGACGATGGTCGATTGACTCTAGCGGCGGTCATTGCTGATTTGCAACAGCTGGCCACAGGTGGGCAGGAACAACTCTCCGGTTCCCTGGTTCGATTGAGCAACTATTCAAGGGTCTGCTAAATGACGAACTACCGAACTTGATCGTCAAACGTACCGTCACCAAATCCGCGGATTCATTCGAAACACAAGGTTCGGAAGACGAGGACATGGTCTTTCCTGGCAAGGAGACGGAACCGCCCGTTGTCCTAAGATCGCCGGTAATCATCTCGGCGATGCCAATATTGATCGAGCTTACGGAAGGTGTCGAGTGGGACGAAAGATGGGATCAACGCGAATCAAGCTTGTAAACCGGTTTGCACGGCAACGATCAAAGCTTGCACACTGAGCCAAAAGATCCCGGATGCCAAAAGATAACAATCCGCTCGAGCGGATCCCTTGTCGGGCAGGCAAGCTCTCGTCACTGGGTTCCACCGCATCTTCGCGCAGCGGCTCGCAGACTAAGCAGGGGCGGCAGGCCTGGCAGCTGCCAGCGCGACACTCAGCTGTGCCTGCGTGAATGGTTTCGAGAGCTTCACGACGCGTGGCGCCGTGCCGTCGGGCAGCTCCGCATAGCCTGTGGCAAGAACCAGCGCCACGGACGGGTGCGAAAGGCTGACTGTTCGGATCAGCTCCGCCCCTGTCATATTTGGCATGGCGTGATCGGTCAGGATGACGTCCGGAATGAACCCTTCCTTGAGCAACTCGAGCACCTGCCCCGCTGATTCAGCCTGTATGGCCTCGTGGCCCAGATCTTCCAGCATCAGAATAGTGTTCATCAAGACGAGAGCATCGTCATCGACGGCAAGAACAGTCAATTGCGACGGTGATTGGACAAGCGGTTCGCTTGGCAGATGGGACGCCGGCTCGGTCTGATCAGCCGCGACTGGCAACCACAGTTGCGCCGTGCAACCCAGGCCCGGCGCCGACTTCAGATGAAGGGCCCCGCCTGCCTGGGCCATCAGGCCCTGGACCATGGGCAAACCCAGTCCAGTACCTTTGCCAATTCCCTTTGTTGTGAAAAAGGGCGTCGTGGCAAGCTCCAGGGTCTCGTCATCCATGCCGCCTCCTTCATCGGCGACCGAAAGACAGACATAGTGTCCCGATGGCAGTCCCTGGCTGTTGGTACCTGTGAGGCGATGGCGCCCGGCGCTAATCGTGATCGTGCCACCATCGGGCATGGCATCACGCGCATTGACGACCAGATTCAGGAGAGCGTTTTCAAGCTGATTTGCATCCGACAGAACTGCCGGCAGGTCAGGCTCAAATCGGCTCACGATCTCGATCGCCGGACCGATCGAGCGTTCCATCAGTTCCGTCATTCCGCTTACAAGATCAGCGACCTTGACCGGTTCAAGTTTGAGGTCCTGCTTGCGGGAGAATGCCAGCAGCCGCTGCGTGAGAGACGCGCCCCTTCGCGCGCCGACGATGGCGTTGTCAATCAAATCGAGGACGCCTTCCCCAGCCAGGGTTCGTTTGCGGGCGATCTCAAGGCTGCCAAGGATTGCCATCAGCAGATTGTTGAAGTCGTGCGCGACCCCGCCGGTCAGCTGACCGACCGCCTCCATCTTCTGCGCCTGAAAGAGCTCCTGCTGTGCACGGGCCAACGCTTCTTCGGCCTGCCGCTTCTCGGTAATATCGCGGGTGATCTTCGCAAAGCCGACAAGGCTGCCGTCATCGGCATGTATGGCATCTATTATGACGTTTGCCCAGAAGCGGCTGCCGTCCTTTCTGATCCTCCAGCCTTCCTTTTCAAAACGGCCTTCGCGCGCGGCTGTTTCAAGGGCTATAGAAGGCAGACCCGCTGCCTTGTCCTCGTCGGTGTAAAAGCGTGAGAAATGCTGCCCGATGATTTCGTCGGGCAGAAAGCCCTTGATGCGCTGAGCGCCAGCGTTCCAGCTGGAAACCAGGCCATCGGGATCGAGCAGATATATCGCATAATCCGTGACACCCTGAACGAGCATGCGGAACAGCTCTTCCTGACGCCTGAGAATCTGTTCGGCCTTCTTGCGCTCAGAAAGATCCCTGGTGATTTTGGCAAAGCCGAGGAGCAATCCGCGACTATCGCGGATCGCATCGATCACGACGTGGGCTGGGAAACGCTCCCCGTTCTTTCTGAGCCTGAAGCCCTCGGCCTCGAAGCGGCCGGTTGTGGCTGCCGTCTCCAGTGCGGTTGCGGGAACACCGGATGCCCGGTCTTCCGGCGTATAGAAGCGCGAAAAGTGTTCACCGAGGATTTCGTCTTCCTCGTATCCCTTAAGGCGCTTGGCGCCCATGCTCCAACTGTTTACCCGCCCTTGCGGGTCAAGCATATAGATGGCGTAGTCGGTGATAGCATCGACGAGCAGCCTATATCGGCCGTCCAGGTCGCTCCCCTCAAGATCTGTCATGCTGGCAGTCCCAAAATCACTTTGCGCTATGGAGGTTCGGATAACAGCTATGATCTAGTCCAACCAGTTCATCCTGCAAGGCTGTGTACGATTCCGGTCATAAGGACCATATCTACTAGTCGATGCTGAAGTTGTCTGGAAGCGGCGTAGCAATGCTGCAACAGTTTTCGACATCGGTACTTCGAGATTTGGGAATGTCCGGTCTGTGGGACGGTGCGTCGGCACCGACAGCGCCACGGCGCGCACTCTCGGAACTGAAGATCCATCAGCATGGGACTGGACAGGCTCGCCCGCTATCCGCACTTTGTAGACCACCCGGACTTGTCTCATCGTCGAGAGCTTAAAAGCCATCGAACTTTGCGAGAGAGAGGGCGTTCGATCTTATGCGAAGCGAAATCGGACCGATCTCCGCTTGAACAAAATCGGGAAATTATCGTTTGCTTTCTATCGCGCGGGAGCCAGCATGATTTTCCAAAAGGGAAGCTTCGCTGCAGACTATCTGACTGGCACGCCCATACGGAAAAGCCAGCGAAGTGAAAGATAAGGCGATTTGTCGATGAACCAGCCTCGAACGGTAAGATTGACCCGCGCCGATGCCGAGAGCATTGGACAATTGATCCGGTTCTGCCGGGAGCTCGCCAGCATTGTCCGAGATGCAGATCTTGCCGAACTGGATCAAATTACGGCCGCCATTAATCAGGCGCAGGCGTTTCTTGAGCGCAATGAAGACATGATCGAGCCGGACAACGGCACGGTTTAAGACTGCTGTTCAATTTCGGCCATCCCGTCGCCGCATGGCGCGCCGGATAAGACCCTTCTGCCGTCTTTGCTCGATAAGGTAGTCAGCATACCCAAGGGCAACGTACAATAATGTTCGTCCGGCAACAGCGGCAATCAGCAGCAGTGCTATCAAAATGATCCATGTCATTGGAACGCCTCGGTATCGGGATGATGCTTCAAACGTGGAAATACCAGCCTGGTTCCCAACATCCGGGCTGTCGTCCATGGAACTGCTGGCGGCCTCGGTAGTTCGACGAAGCGATATGGGATACAGCCACGCGATGGAACCCTTTCGATCGAAATATCAATGGCGCAGGACAGGCACCGGATCCCTGGATGGCTTCGACGGCAACGTCCGTTTTGGGCGGGTTATCTTTGAGGTGGGTGGCGGCCCGCGGCAATGGCGATGGGAAGGCGGGCTTGACCCACGGATCAAGATGATCATTAAACCGCACGTCGGGGCAGCTTAACGAGAATCGGATGCTGTTGCACTGGTCGAAGCCCATTACGCTGCCTCAGATTGAATGGGCTGACAAAAGGCCGGGCGATCTAGTTCTCGTCGAGCGACGTACAGGAAGGACAGTGACGCTGACGCGCGGAGGCGGTGCCTCGCTCGGCATGGAGGGTAATGTGGATCAGAAGCTTAGCCTGCTCACTGGGAAGAATATCCTGATCGTTGAAGACGAATATTTCGTCGCCGACGATGTGCGGCAGGCACTTGAGCGGGCGGGAGCGTGCGTGGTCGGCCCGGCGCCTTCTGTCGAGGCCGGCATGGTATTAATCGACACGCGTGCCATCGACGGCGCGATCCTGGACATCCGGCTTGACGGTGAGACGGTTTTTCCGATTGCCGAACGGCTTCAGACAATGGGAATACCGTTTGTGTTCGCGACCGCTTATATCCGCAGCCAGATTCCCGACCGCTACGCGGGATATCATCTTTGCGAAAAGCCGACGGAACTCGGCGCCATTGCTGTCGCGCTTTTCGGCACCGCGAGAGGTGACCATTAGGCACCGATCCCTAGGTACGGTTGCGTACCTTGCCCTTTTCACCCGGAACAAAGGTACCTTCTGAGCTTTGATGAGGCAGGGAGGTGCACAATGGCCCTTAAAATCAATCGACAGTCGAACATAGAGCACGAGCTGGTCCTTCTGTTGCCGGCTCTGCGCGCTTTTGCGAGGACTTTTCATCGCAATCCGACCGAAGCGGACGACCTCGTCCAGGAAACGGTGGTCAAGGCGCTATCACACATTGACCGCTTTCAAGAGGGCACAAGGCTGAAGTCGTGGCTCTTTACCATCATGCGAAACACTTTCTGCTCGAAGTTTCGTGTCGGGAAGCGGGAGATTCTTGGCGCCGAAGATTGCGCCTCCTCACGTGGCAGCGTCCCACCCGAGCAGGAGTGGCGCGTGCGAGGCCATGAACTCGAGCGTGCCTGCGGCCAACTGCCCGAACCCTATCGATCGGCATTCGAGTTCGTGTTCATCGAAGGCCACTCCTATGAAGCGGCCAGTGAGCACTTCGATTGTCCAGCCGGAACGATCAAAAGCCGCGTCAACCGAGCAAGAGAGCGGATTGCGCAGGACCTTGGCGAGTTGAAGAGTGGGACGCCCTAGCTGGGAGCATTGGGGCGCAGCGTTGCGACAAGATCGCGATAGGCGCTTTCTGCCTGCCCGTAGCAGCCCTGGCAGAATTGTTCCAGTCCGCGGCGATCCCTCACCACGACGAGACTGCGTTCCGAATGGATCAATCGCCGGCCCTCAAGCACATGAAGCGCCGTCGTCACGCTTGGACGGCGAACAGCCAGCATGAGTGAGAGGAATTCGTGTGTGAGGGATACACGGTCGCCGTCGATGCGGTCGTGGCACATCAATATCCAGCGCGCCAGGCGCTCTTCGACGGAGTAGTTGGCGTTTGCCAAGGCCGTCGAAGCTGTCTGCACCAGAAAGCTCTGGGCATACCGGTACATGATCTCGCTTAATGCCGGGTGGGCTAGCAGGACGGGCCGGAAATTCTTTGTGCGGGCCCGCAGGGCATATCCCTCGACTTGCATAACGGCATCGAACGGCGCGCTTTGCCCCGTGAGCAATCCAGCAATTGGCGCTGCCCCCTCCCGTCCGACAATGCCCACCTCGCAAGACCGGCCCTCCGACGTCGTCATGATGATCGAGGCTATGCCACCCTCCAGAAAGTAACAGAATTCCGGAACCTTCCCACTGGTCGAGAGCATCGAATTCTTTGCAAGGACGACAGGTTCAAGAAGAGGCCGTAGCGCAGACATCGCGTCTTTTGCGATAGCAGAAAGCAGGCCGTTGCGTTCGACTGCCTCGGTGGATGTGTCCATTGGCCGATCTCCCTTTGCCTCCCGAACGTCGGCGCAAAGCGCGAGTTCCAGCGCGGCGAACTCACCAAGGCCGGAACTTTCTACCTTGGAAACTGTTCGGCAGATTTTCTTGAAGGGAGTTCGGAAAATGAGCGAGACCGCGCTGACACCGGGTCTGGAAGTTGTGCCCTCGGATGATCCAAATGTCTTCAACCTCGCGCACGAGGGTACGTATATCGGGGTTCTTGCCTGCGACGGCAGCAACCTGACCAGCAAGGCTCCGTGGGGTTGGCGTCTGAGCGTTGGTCACGGCGTTGGCACCTTGCCGCCGACTGGGACCTCGGCCAGTATAGAGGAGGCGATCGCTCAGGCTGAACGCGCCCTTCGCCGGATTACGACACGGCGCTGACCCGACTGTCAGGAGGGCAATCGACCAGGACCGTTCGCCTTCCAGTGCCCGTCCGGCCGATCAATCGCAGCCTTTCGCGTGTTTGTCTTCTGGCAGACATTGACTCCTATAGCCTGCTATCAGAGAAATGAAATCTACCGTTCGGCGGGGATTGAATGCGAACCCAACGCGATTCCACGATAGTTGGAAAGGCAGCGGTCGGCGCGATTGCGGCGATGTTCTGCGGATTGGCGGTCGTCCTTTCCTTGTGGCTCCATTCGAGCTACTGGTCGGCCGTCACACGCGGTGAAGAACAGGTCACGGCGACAACCAAGATCGTCGCTGCAAACGCG
>Ga0209025_1004364_pt1 | contig 12332 bp, 12 predicted proteins | sample AraplaMF_Col_mLB_FD_184256 | JGI IMG/M metagenome (GOLD analysis project Ga0209025, IMG submission 184256) | Arabidopsis root microbial communities from the University of North Carolina, USA - plate scrape MF_Col_mLB (SPAdes) (version 2) | ecosystem: Host-associated > Plants > Roots > Endosphere... | reverse complement strand
TCCTTGTGCCATGACAGGATATGTATTTTCATTGACATCCTTTAATGTTTTTGCAGTGTTGGCAAGAGCAGATTTCAATTGTTCTGTCGTCCAATCAGGATGCATTTGACGTAGTAAGGCAACGGCTCCTGCTACTTGTGGCGCAGCCATACTTGTTCCGTTGTGAGATTCATAGCCACCTCTTGGTACCGTACTAGTAATTTTTACGCCAGGTGCAACAACATCAGGTTTTATGAGCCAACTCCCTTGTGATGGTCCTCTTGAACTGAAGTTACCAATCAGTTCGGTTTTATTTGGTTGTCCAATCTTTATATTTTTCTTTCGTTTTGTAATTAAATTTTTTAACTCTTCGCCATTTGTATGTGATAGTTGCATAACTGGAAGAGTTATATCTTCACGTCCAAAATATTCGGGCATAATATTAATTTCTTTTTCGTTAGAAATTAATAGCACGCCGAGAGCACCAGCTTGTTTTGCTTGTTCTGCCTTTACTAACGTGCTCGAAGTTCCTTGTAAAACAAGGGCGAACTTACCTTTCACATCTTGTTTAGCGTAATCGCTTGAATTACCGTAGCCAACATAGACAAGCTGAGCATCGTTTCCTACTCGGAAGTCCGCTTTTGATAACGGTAATCCTTGATAAGATTTATTAGAACCAGCTACTTGGAATGTTGGGAATGGAATAGAAACAGTAGATGCACCAACAGAGATGACGCTACTCGCGTTACCAGGAGCATCAACAGACCAAGGCTTTGGTCCATCATTTCCATTTGAAACGACTGCAGTAACACCAAGTTTTGCTGCACGTTCTAACGTCATTGTTACAGGCTGATCAGGGACATTCAAATCTTGACCGAGAGATAAATTTAAAACGTCAGCGCCATCTTGAATAGCGCGCTCAATACCTTGAATAATATCATCCGTCGTACCAGTGCCACCATCATTCATTACACGATAAGCTAGAATAGATGCATTTGGAGCAACGCCTTTAATTTTTCCGTTACCAGCAATAATGCCAGCTACATGAGTACCGTGTACATTGCCATCCATCGGATCATTATCCTCATCGACTGTATCATATCCACCGATATAGTTTGCTTGTAAATCAGGATGTGTATAGTCTACACCAGAATCAATAATAGCGACTTTCATACCTTTTCCATCAAGCGGTTTGCCAGATGGATCTTTTAAATTCCATGCTTCAGGTGCACCGATTGTCGGTCCACCGACATTTGGCGCTTCTTCATTAGTAGTGCTTTTTGCTGTTTCATGCAATTTATATGTTAAGTTCGGATAAACAGCTTTTACTTCAGGCAAAGAAGCTAAAGCAGCAACTTGATCTCCTGGAATAGAAATAGAAAATCCAGAAAATAACGTACTATACGTTTCTTTTATCTTTGCTTTGGGTGCTTTTTCTTTAATTTTCTTTGTTGTATCCTCTTGTGCCTTTTTTAATTGTGCATGGTATGATTGCACATTTCCATTTTTTAAATCTGGAGCATGCTGAATGTTACTTTGTGAAGCGAGCGGAGCATGTTGCAATTCTACAATGACTGAAATTTCTTTTGCTGTTTTTGTTTCAACATTTTGCGCGATTTTGTTTTCTCCCCATTGCTCAATATTGGCTTTTAACTGTGGACTAAATTGCTTCTCCTTTTGCAGCGATTCAGCATGCGCGCTTAAAGCTCCAAAACTAGAAAAGACAAGCGCCATACTTAATAGTGCAGATGTAGTTTTTTTCATTGAAACTCCCCCTGATAAAAGTGCCAATATTCAGAAAAAATATCTTACATTTTTGTTATGAAATTTAAAATTGAATGTTGGCTAAACTATACTTTCGACATAATTCATACCAATCCTCTTTGAATTAAAAAATTCTTGGGGAATTTTTTGGGATTATGTCGAATGGATAATATTCAGTGTGGGGAGGCCCATCCTTACTAGGCATAAATCCACAACAATTGTGCAATTAATCTGGAGCGGGATTCGCATATAGTAAGCGGAATATGAGGAATGCTATAAGAAAAATGGAGGGACGTATGAAAAAAATTATCGTGAGTAGTGGTGTGGGTTTGTTCATTTTTTTATCTTCAATTTTTAGTATTAGTGCGGAACATAATGGGGTGAAAGTTGCTTTCATTCGTCATCATGACCTTTGGGTTAAAATTGATGGAAAAGAAAAACAAATAACAAAGGGTGAGTACATAACAGGGCCAAAATGGTCTCATGATGGAGAATGGATATCTTATGCTAAAGGAAAGAAGCAAAACACCTTGGAATTGTACCGACTGGAAGATGGAAAGAAAGTTAGGCCATCGCAATCTGAAGTATCGAATTATCAATGGTCACCGAAAGAGAATATAATTGCATTTGTATTTATGAATACATTAAATACGTTTGATGTCAAAAAAAAGAATACAGATTTTGAAAATGTATCAGCGGGTGTAGGTGATTATGCATGGTACCCTGATGGAAAGAAGTTTCTTGTATCTTCTGAAGCACACATACTTCCAACAGGATGGACAGGAGCTCAGCTATATGAAGTGCAAAAAGATGCACATATGAATCCTCACAAAATGAAGCATTTGTATGCATTACCAAATGAACATGATGATTTTCTAGCGCTAGTTGCAAGTGGGTTTGAGTGGTCACCAGATCAAAGGTGGATTTCATTTTTAGCGGTACCGACAGCTTCATGGTCAGCTGATAGTAATACGCTTTGCTTAGTTCGAGCAGATGGCAGTCGGTTTGAAAAAGTAGATCAAATGTTATTAAACCCACAATGGTTCAAATGGGCGCCATCCAACAATATATTAGCTTATATTGAAGGGAGCGGGAGAGTTGCGTTAGAGAATAAACATTTAAAAGTAAAAGAACTGCCGGCACTTCAGCAGAACACATTTACGCCGAAAGGATATGTCGATTGGGATTTTGCATGGAAGAATGATAAAGTAATTATCGTTTCACGGGCAAAAGAGGCAGGGATAGAAACTCCGCCAGAAAAAAGGCCACTGCCATCTTTATATGAGATCAATCGTACAAGCGATATACAACAGCGAATCACAAAGCCATCTCATAAGTTAGGTGATTATCATCCGATTTTTATGAAGAAGAGCAATCAATTAATATGGATACGTTCAGACCGTAAGAAAGCCAATGTATGGCTTGCCAATAGTGATGGGAAACAGGAAAAGAAGTGGATTGAAAATATAGATGTACCAGAGTGGTATTATGAGAAATGGAATTGGGAAAATGTTATCTCGGTGAAAGAGGAATAAAAAACGTGCCTAAAAGACAATTTTAGGCACGTTTTTTTATTGTTATTTATGTGTTTTATTTGGCTTTTTTTTCGCTGGGTTTCCGTTTCCTTGACGCTTTCTGTTTTGTTCATCTTTTGCTTGTTTTTCATGCAGTGTATCTAAAAAATCATTCGAGTTACTCATTTTTATATCGCTCCTTTCATTTCGTCCTAATTACTATAACCATTTAGGAGGATAATAATGAGATAAAAGTTAAGCACTTAGTTTTCTTCGATAATATATATAAAATATTCCATATGTAATAAATAGCATAAATAAGATTTGTAACTCTACATGTTCTTTTAAAATAGTTGAGACAGAAGATGGTAAGTAAGGGGATGTATCGCTCGTTCCTATACCTAACCATTTGTTTAAGAGGTTAATGGTACAAAACATAAAAACACCAGACCAGCTTGCAATAATTGCCTTCTGCTTAATTTTTGTTTCGCGTTCATCATCTGTAATCCAAGGATTAGCAGTTTTATCACTACTGAAAAATCCGTTTATATATCCCCATATAATCGTTCCAATTAAGATGGTTAGCCATTTCATATTTGTGATCCCCTCTCTCTTGTAAAAAGTATTTTACACATAAATTTGTAATGTTTTCTAATATGTTATGTCAAATATTTTTTACATATTAGTTTTTTATATAGCAGGAATAATGGATGAAATAGGGAAGGAATTATGTTGAAGGATTTCATAGAGAGAGGAGGATCGATATGAAACTCGTTTTTGTTCGGCATGGAGAAGGTGAACATACAAAAGATTTGCCGTCAACTTTAAAAGTATTGCATCCATCATTAACGGATGAAGGAAGGAATCAGGCTGAATTACTTCAATGCAATGTGCCATTGCAAGAAACGGATATATTAGTTGCTAGCCCTACAATTAGAACTTTACAAACGGCGACAATATGGAGTGAGAAAGTAGCTTGCCAAAAAATCGTCCATCCATATGTATCCCCGCGTATTTTTCCTTATCGAGAAGGAGCGAAAACATTACCATGTGATCACATAGTAGATCAGGGGATAATAACAAATTTATTTCCACATTTTTCGATAGAGAAAAGTACAAATAAGCGGTTATGGACGGAAGGTATAAATACTATTTCAGAGAATAGCTTTCAGCAAATAGTAGATGAATTTCTTCTTTGGTGTTATGAGCTAGGTGCGGAAAGAATTTGTATTGTATCTCACGACGGGACAATTACTGCCTATAGGCAATATTTGCAGAAAGTCGTGTTAACTAGATCTGATTTTTTGAAAGAAACGGGTATATATGAAATGGAGGTATCCCATAAAAGTCTGATTGATGAAATCTAATGATAGGGTTGAGAGTATATGTTGAATGTTGCACTAGTAGTTGGCTTTAATTCCGATTTAGAGGCGCAATCAATTCGAGCATCGCTTGAATATTTTGGGGCAAAAGTTATAACATACTGGATTGGTAGACCGAAAGAGTTCATCGATATTCTTTCTGGAAAGAGTTTGTATAATGATATTAATTATGTTGTCTTTTGCTTTCATGGTGAGGAAGGAAAGTTTGTCATGGAAGAGTTAGGTGAAGATATATATGAACAAGATGAACCGAGGGGATACTTTGGTGCAGCAGAAATTTATAAATATGCAAAATTGCATAATACACATATTGTAAATAGTGGGTGTACGTTAGGGGATCGAAAACTAGCAGAATCTTTCTTACGTAGTGGGGCGAAATCGTATATTGGATCGATAGATTATGTAGATGGGAATGCAGCACTTATGTTTACAATACGCTTATTTTACGGGCTTATTAACCATGAAAAAAAGATGGGAGAGGCTTTTGAAGAAGCACGGTTAATTGATAAAGAGACACATACATTTCAATTGTATAAGTAGTGCGAAACACATTTGTTCTATATTCGAATAAATGTGTTTCACATTTAACTCACATTTTTTTTACATTTTCTTCAATGAAAACCATTATCACTTATGGTATGATATGTTCAAGTTTTTACAGGTAATAGAAGTTACTATATAAACGTTAGTTTTTAATGTTTCATACACATGTCACAAATTATTCGTAATTAACATTTGAAAAATAAGTAACTAATGTTATTATATTATCTGTAACTAACTTAATTACAACTTTAGGAGGAAGATATGGTTATTCAATTTTTAAGAGAAAATAAAGCAGTTTCTTTTGTGTTAGCATTAATTCGAGTATATCTTGGTTACACATGGTTAATGGCTGGAATCGGTAAATTACAAGGAAAAGGATTCGATGCAACTGGCTATTTACAAGGTGCAATTGAAAAATCTAAAGGAGCACAACCGGCTGTTCAATCTTGGTGGGCATCATTTTTACAAGATTTCGCAATTCCAAACGTTGATCTATTTAATTCACTTGTAATGTGGGGAGAGATTTTAGTCGGAATTGGTTTAATTGTAGGCTGTTTAACAAAAACAGCGGTCTTTTTCGGCCTTGTAATGAACTTTTCCTATATGCTTAGTGGGTCAATTGGTGTAAACCCTGAAATGGTTATCCTATCAATGTTCGTTCTAGTCTCTAGTATGAATGCTGGTAAATTTGGAATAGATGGTTTCGTTATTCCGAAAGTACTAGGATCAAAAACTCAAAAACGCCAAAAGCAAGCTGCTTAATATATGAAAACGGGTATCTCAAAATGAGATACCCGCTTATGTTATTTTTCAACTTTTATTGGATTGTTCTTAAAGAATTCTTTTACATAACCTACAAATTCTTTTGGCTCTTGACGAAATGGTGCATGATAACCTTTTTCGATAATATGGAAGGTACTATTTTTTAAGAATTGATGATACGTTTCTCCTTCTTTCCAAGAAACGCTACTATCATTTCTTCCCCATATAATTAAGGTTGGTTGTTTCAGTTCATTTGCATTGATTTGAAGACGTCTAGGCCATAATTTCATTTTATTGTAATGCTCTTCATCATTACGTTTAAATTTCACTTTACTTTCATCATAATCTGCAACAGCAGAAACGGTATTTAAATCAGTCGACAACTGTGGTTTTGGTGAGCCTTGTTTATTAACGAATGTATGAGGACCACCTGTAGCATCAGTTAAAATAAGGTGGGTAACGGCTTCAGGATATAAATATGTTAAATTAAGAGAAATTTCTCCGCCCATTGAGTGTCCCAGTATCGCGAACGAATCATAACCTAGTTTTTTCATTAATTTATAATATAAATTTGCATGAGTTGAGAAAGAATAATAAAAATCCATCGGCTTAGATGAGCGCCCGAAGCCTAAAGCATCTACAGAAATAATTGTATGATCTCTTGCTAGGTCTGAGTAAATCTTTTGAAAACCATCTGACGATCCTCCAAATCCATGGATCATAAGTAAAGGTGGCTTTTCATTACCAATCTTTTTAAAGTAAATGGTTTGCCCATCTATTTCTACCATTTTTTCCTCGGTAGCTAGTTTCGCTGTAAGTGTATTTTTAACTTGTTTTACTTGTTCTACTGGCTTTTCTGCTGCACTACATCCTACTAATAGTGTAAGAGTAAGACAACCTACCATAAAATAGCTAAATCGCTTCAATGAGGTGTCCCCTTTCTAACATAACGCTGTATCTATCATAGCAAATAGCATATTACGATTTCCAGGAAGTTGGCTACCATTTTTTATCATAAGAGGTGAAAGGAGCGTTTCTTGGAAATTTTCTGTTTGAAGAAATTGACGAAATGAAAATTGTGAATGTGGGACATCAATCCTTACTGTGCCATTCCAACATTCACAGATTCTCTTGAATAATTGAATAGCATCCTTCTCTTGCTTTGCGATAAGTGGATTGACGCATAATATATTACCTTTTTGTACACATAAGGAAAAAGCTTCTATACAGTTATTTCTCTCAATTTTAAAAGAGTGGCTCGTTCTCGGTAAGAGTAACGAATAAAGTAAAGAACGATTAGAACCAGTTGTAATTTGATCGAGAGAAATAAGTGATACAAGATCCAGTTCTTTCACTTGTTGTGTATGAGTAATATGTGTCTTAGTCGTTTGTTTTTCAAAACGATGAATCGTCGTTACTGTTTTAAATCCGCAAGATGTATAAAGAGGCTCGCCAGCTTCTGTTGCAATAAGTGCAATTGGTTGTTTTGGGGAGGTGTGTTCTAAGCAGCGATTAAGCAACATACGTCCGATGCCCCGGCCTTGAAAATTAGGATGGACGATTAACATGCCAATAGTAGAAAAACTATCTTTAAAAGGAAAGACTCCTCCAGCTGCAATCAATTTATTTTCATGCATATAACCGATCAGTGTGCCGAGAGAAAGATACAATTCAAATTGTTTTTTCATAAATGCTTTATCTTGTAACCATCCAATAGCTTTGCAAAGGTCGAGTAAATCAAAAATAAAAGTTTCATCTAGCTTTATTGTTTTCATAAATGTTCACCACATTTCTATTAATTTTCATAAAAGTAGATTGAAAGTGTTAAATAAGAGATGTACGTTAAATGAAATCCAACTTATTTATATTTTGATTGTAAAGGTGAAGAAGGTTGGTATGAAAAGACAAGGTTATACAAATTATAACTGATATTTACATAAGTTAACAAAAAATTTACATATAACTAATTTTCTCTTAATAGTCTTCTATTAAATTTGATAGTGGGAAATGAATAACCTAATTAGGGGGACAATATAGTGAAAAAGTTTGTAAAAAAAGCATGGCCATTTGCAGTTGTGGCATCGTTAGCTGTTACTTCGGTAGCAACATGGAATTTTACTCGTTCTAGTGAGGTTAATGCAGATGAGAGCGGAAGCAATGCAAAGATTAAAAATGTCATCGTATTAATTGGGGATGGTATGGGACCTTCATATATGACGGCTCACCGTTATATGAAAGATAATCCAAAAACTTTTGAGATGGAATCTACAGAATTTGATAAGCATCTTGTAGGAACGCAAAAAACATATCCGGAAGATGAACATGAAAATATTACAGACTCTGCATCTGCAGCAACTGCTATGTCAGCAGGAATTAAAACATATAATGCAGCAATTGCAGTTGATAATGATAAAGCAGAAGTGAAAACTGTTCTTGAACAAGCGAAAGAAAAAGGGAAATCAACGGGACTCGTTGCTACTTCTGAAATTACACATGCAACACCAGCTGCTTTCGGTGCGCATGACATTAGTCGTAAAAATATGGACGCAATTGCAAATGATTATTTTGATGAAAAAATTAAAGGGAAGCATAAAGTAGACGTTATGCTTGGCGGCGGAGTAAATAACTTTGTTAGAAAAGATCGCAATCTTACAGAAGAATTTAAGAAATCTGGTTATAGCTATGTAACGGATCGCAATCAATTGTTAAATGATAAAAACGATCAAATTCTAGGTTTATTTGCGCCAGGCGGTTTAGATAAAATGATTGACCGCACTGATAAAACACCTTCATTAGAAGAAATGACAAATGCAGCAATTGAGCGTTTGAACAAAAATAAAAATGGTTTCTTCTTAATGGTTGAAGGAAGTCAAATCGACTGGGCTGGACACGATAATGATATCGTTGGTGCAATGAGTGAAATGGAAGACTTTGAAAAAGCATTTAAAGCAGCAATTGAGTTTGCGAAAAAAGATAAAAATACGTTAGTCGTTGCAACGGCAGACCACGCTACTGGTGGATTATCTTTAGGTGCGAATGGTGAGTATAACTTTAAAGTAGATCCAATTAAAGCTGCAAAACGCACACCGGACTTCATGGCAAACGAGATTGCAAAAGGTGCAAATGTAGAAGAAACATTGAAAAAATATATTGATTTACAATTAACACCAGAAGAAATTAAAGCGGTAAATGATATTGCTCCTTCAAAAGATGTAACAAAGATTGATAACGCGATTGAGGATATTTTCAATAAGCGTTCAGTTACAGGATGGACAACAGGTGGACATACAGGGGAAGATGTAAACGTATATGCATTTGGACCTGGTAAATACTTGTTCTCTGGCGTTCAAGAGAATACAAATATCGCTAAACGTGTCTTTGATATCGTTGGCGGTGGCGATCCGAATAAAGGAAGACGCTAATTATAAATGAAAGTGAGGCGAAATGCCTCACTTTTCTTTTTAGGAGATGGGAAGATGAGGGCTTTTTTCATGGGAATAGGATCCCTTCTAATAGGTGTATTATGGCTAGTTGGATGTCAATCCAAGGAGGATCATATAGAACAAAAATCTACTACTACAAAAACTGAGGAAAAGGTACAAATAACGAAAGAAGAAGAAAAATTGATTCAAGATGTGATGGAGAAATTTGTACGGACGACAAACGAAAAAAATCTTGCTGAACATATGGACTTATTTTCCAAAAAAATGCCTAGTGCTGAAGATTTAAAAACACAAAAAGAAGCAGCTTTTCAAAAAGGAAATAAGAAAATTGAATTGGAACATATAGATATGAAAGCTAGTAAAGCAGGGTATGTTGTTGTTGAAACAAAGGAAAAGGAAATAGATGGAGAGGTCACTCTTCAGAAGAAAGTACAGTATGCGCTTGGAAAAGAAGAGGATGGATGGAAAATTGAAGAGGTTCGCACGATAGGGAAGAAATAAAGTGAAACTTTAATCTGGGAGTCTTTCGGCCTGTAAATAGTGAAATAAAAAAGGTTCTCATTGGCGAGAACCTTTTTTATCCCGCGTTAACGGACAGTAAAACTCCCACCTCAAAATTCAGTTGGATCAAAGAAGTTAGGTGGGAGTCTGGCTGTCCGTTAACGCCCGATTGGTGAGGGCTGATTAAAGTTTCACTTTATAGTGGTAACATAATTTGATTTGAGCATGCTTCGATATCATCAATATCTTGGCGAATGGTTGCCATTTTATTATCAAGATCTTCAGCTTTCATTGCTGCATCATGTAATTCATCTTTTAAATACTCAGGTATTTTTCCTTCATATTTATAATAAAGTTTATGTTCTAAACTCGCCCAGAAGTCCATTGCTAGCGTACGTAATTGAATCTCTGCAAAGACTTCTTTTGTACCTGAATTTAGTGATAAAGGATATTTAATAATCATGTGTAAACTTTTATAGCCATTTTGTTTTGGGTTAGCAATATAATCTTTTACTTCTATGATTTCCATATCTTCACGTTTTTGAATGACATTTTTTAAATGATAGATATCTTCTACGAAGCAACATGTAATACGAATGCCGATGATGTCTTGTAAATGCATTTGTGCATTTTCAACTGTCGGTAATAAATTTTTACGCTCAAGCTTTTTAATAATACTTTCAGGTTGTTTTAATCTTGTTTTTATATGTTCAAACGGGTTGTAATCCTCTAAAAATTGGGCTTCCCGGTTCATAATTTCAAATTTAGTTTTTAACTCTTCTAAAGCAAATGTATATGGTAGTACAAAAGCTTTCCAGTAGTTAACTGTTGATTGATTATATTCCATTTATATACACACCTTTTCCTATTTACAAGTGAGGTTGTTATTATACTAAACACCAAATCATGTAGGCGCAAGCAGCAAATGATGAGATCATAAAACGATATTTAGTTTTCATAATTTCAGCTCCTTTCGATTAAAATTCTATATAAATAAACGTGATTGTTAATAAGTTCACTATGTACAATTCCTATAGTAATAGATTCGTGTGAATTTCGTATGAACTAATTGTTTCAGCTTTTTGTCTTTTTTTGCAATTGACAAATAGAATGAAGTTATATAATGTATAAACCGTAATCATTACGATTTAGTTTGCGATCTTTAAAAGAAAGGAGAATTACGTATGCGTGTAAATATTACATTAGCTTGTACAGAGTGCGGTGATCGTAATTATATTTCTAAAAAGAATAAACGAAACAATCCAGAGCGCATCGAACTAAAAAAATATTGTCCACGATTAAAGCGAGTAACGTTACATCGTGAAACGAAGTAGAAGACTAGACATATCTCTAGTCTTTTTTGTTTATATATTTTTTGGTTGTGTTTGTTATAATTACCTTAAATTGTAATAAGGGGAGCGGTATGATGAATCCAAAAGATAAAGGAAGAAAAGAACAAGTGTCTCATATAATTAACATTCCAGATGATTATAGACTTGTAGTAGACGATCAAGAAGGCGTAGATGACCCGTATCATCTATTATGGTGGGAGCATAAAGAGGATGAGGAGAGAACGATACAAATTACGCTGAATAGACATACTGGTAATTTAATAGAGTTTAGGATAGGTGATGAAAATTATTTTTCAAGTGGTAAGGCAGCGATAGAGGAAAATAAATCCAGAGAGATTGCAAATGTATTTTTAAAAAAATATACAAAAGAAGGATATGAATTTTATACATATGTAACGGTTAAGGACGACAGGCGTGGTTGGAAAGAAGTAAATTATATGCAAGAAGTGAATGGCTATCCATTGCCGAACACAGGGTGTGTCGTGCAAGTTCATCCTTCAGGGAATGTTATGCATTTTCATTATAATGGACAAAAAGCTATTGATGAAAAAACGGTATGGCCAAGTGGAATTGTTGCGGAGAACGTCGTCTTAGAAAATTTGAAAGCTAGACAAGATATGAGACTTATATTTGTGGATTTAACACACTCTTCATGTGAGTATGAAAATGGAGAGGCAGTAAAAGGGTACCATCTTGTATATGAACCAGAACCTAGCCATGCGTTTATTAAAGCAAGTACAGGTAAAGATTTATATGGGCCTGATCATTATAAATTACCTTCTACAGTACTTATTGATAAACCGCTAAAGAGTAGTCCGAAAAAAGACGTGCTTGATCTATTTGATTGGGACAAGGAGAAATTTGTAAAATTAGATAAAAAAGTAGATGAGGATGAAGTCTGGATAAAATTTGTATTAAAAGAAGAATTACAAAAAGAAATAAAAGAGAAGGATCCATGTTCAATGGATGAGTTCTATAAAAAGCATGTTCCAATGCTGAAGCATGATGAATTTGTTGTAATTACTCTAGATAAAGAAACAAGTCAATTGCTTTCTTTTTTTATGTGGAAGGATGAGAAAAAAAGAAGAACAA
>Ga0209025_1004361_pt1 | contig 12337 bp, 11 predicted proteins | sample AraplaMF_Col_mLB_FD_184256 | JGI IMG/M metagenome (GOLD analysis project Ga0209025, IMG submission 184256) | Arabidopsis root microbial communities from the University of North Carolina, USA - plate scrape MF_Col_mLB (SPAdes) (version 2) | ecosystem: Host-associated > Plants > Roots > Endosphere... | reverse complement strand
ATCGCAATATCTTTAATTCCACAGTGGAATACGTCAATGCTTAGTTTTTCAGCTATTTCTACTGCTTCAACAGGAACAGGATATTTTGGAACGATATTAATGATTCTACCAATCATCGTATTCTCATTTAATCATTCACCTATGATTTCATCATTTGTTGTGAAACAGAGAGCTACGTATGGGATAGAAGCTACTGATGCGAAATGTGCGCAAATACAAAAGGTTTGTTATATCATGACATTTGCGGTTGTTATGTTCTTCGTCTGGAGCAGTACATTGAGTTTGACTCCAGATGATATTAAAATGGCAAAAGAGCAGAACTTATCAATCCTTTCATATCTTGCTAATGAGCTTAATTCGCCTGTAATCACGATTGCAGCTCCTATCATTGCTTTTGTGGCTATTACAAAGTCTTTCCTTGGCCACTATATCGGAGCATATGAGGTAATGCGTGACGTGATTATGAAGTTCGGTAAAACACGTGGAAAAGATATAGAAGAAAAAACAATTAAGACAATAATCCTTACTTTTGTCGTATTAACATGCTGGTATGTTGCTTATGCAAATCCAAGTATTCTTGGAATTATTGATTCACTTAGCGGTCCATTAGTTGCTGCTATCTTATGTCTATTACCGATGTATGCGATTCAAAAAGTACCAGTACTAGCTAAATACAAAGGGAAAATGAGTAACGTATTTGTTATTATTGTAGGTGTACTTACTGTGTTAGCAAGTATTAAATCATTATTCTAATTCACGATTGTTAGTTTTAATGCAAAATAAAATAGAACGATTTTGGGACAGGCTTCTCCGTTTGGAGAGTTTGTCCCTTTTTAAATTAGCGACAAAAGGTCATCTTTCACATAAGTTCTTTTCGCACATAAGGTTGCTTTATTGCGTAACACTTTTATCTTATTGATTTTATGAGGGTTTTACGCATAATTGTAACTAAGGGAGATGATTCCAAGTTGAGTAAGCCGAATGTAAGCACAACAGTTTTAGGAGATATAATTGTTACCCGTCTTATCGGCAAGATTAAAACGGATGATGTTTATGAATGGTTTAATGGTTTCGAGCTGGTTTGTCAGCAATTCATTTCTGAGGGGCGGAAATACAAATTGTTGATAGATAGAAAAGGATACACGCCAGATCATTTTTCTGTTCAAAAAGCATGGAAAGATAAGTTTTTCAATGAAACGATTTTGAGTCACAGTAAGGCAATTGCTTTTCTCCTTGAAGAAGGGGAGATACTGAATTATTTACAACAAGCCAATACAAAAGAATCCGTAAAGTTTTTTGATGATTATGAACAAGCATTCTTTTGGTTGAATGAATATCTCATATGAAATTGTTAGCGAACCAGTTGCTTAATCAACTGGTTTTTTTATGCTTGTAAGCAGTATCCGGAAGAAAACTTCTATACAAAATGTTTAATAAGAAAGGACATACATTTTTAATGCGCTAAATATAATTCATATTAGCACCAGGAAGAAGAGAATACGTTTTATGGTATTAGATATATTGATTTCAAAAATATCAATGTGGCATAAGGTGATTAAGGGGGATAAAGATATGAGTACTTCGAATCTAAATGAAATAGGTAAGCAAATTTTAATAGAAGAGGAAACACTTCAATTTTCCTCTTTTACAAATGAAGATGCCTTGCAATTAGGTTTATTTATCGTTGAAACAGCAAAGCGAGAGGGGAAATTGATTGCTGTTGATATAACGAAAAATGGTGTGCAATTATTTCATTTCAAGATGACAGGGACAAATGAGGAAAATACGAAATGGATTGAGCGTAAAAAACGAGTCGTTTCCCTGCATGATCGTAGCTCGTATTATATGCAGATACAAAGTGAAATAACTGGAATCTCATATAATGAAAAATATCTTTTAGATACTTCGGAATATGCTGCATTTGGTGGATGCTTTCCTATCAGAATAAAAAACGTAGGGGTTATTGGAATGATAACAGTTTCAGGATTACCACCAGAAGAAGATCACGAATTGGTTATAAGAGCGGTGAAAAATCATTTGAAGCAATAATAAAAAGGCAAAACCGAACAAAAAGATGTTCGGTTTTGCCTTTTTATTATTCTTTTCATGTAATGGACATATTTCTAATCTTTTCTTACTAAATAGACAAGTACGAAAAGATATTATGGAATGAAAAATCTTTAATTCGAGACATTTTCCTTGACGATGATAATCTATGTAGTTAATATGATAGACATAAAATAACTTAATTACTTTTAATAATTAAGTTATTTTATATAAGTGAATGTGGGTAAGTAGCATGTGGTAAAAATGCTTTGAATTGCCACTATTAATATTGGGGACAATTAGAAAGCGACAACTATAAAAAATTAGAAGTTAAGAAGTAAGAGTGGATCAACAATCATAGTAGCTTCTGTACAATGCATTATTACTATAGTGACAATGACTATACATCACGAGGGGGACTAAAATTGGAATCAATGACCTTTGTTTTATTTGGAGCAACAGGGGATTTAGCTAAAAGAAAAATTTACCCCGCGCTATATAACTTATATAGAGATCAAAAGCTTCCAAAGCCAATATCCGTTATTGGGCTTGGAAGACGTGAAGTATCTCATTTAGATTTTCAAAAAAGAATAAAAGAGTCCATAGAAACTTTTTCTCGTCGCAGAGAAGAAGGTACTCCGAAAATAGAAGATTTTTTAGAGTATTTTCGTTATTGTTCGTTAGATGTGAATAAGTCAGAAGATTATAAAAGATTATTACAAGTAGTTCGTGAAAGGGAAGAAGAACAAAATATACAAGGGAATAGAATGTTCTACCTTTCAGTTACTCCTGACTTCTTTGAGACAATTGCTTTAAATATTAAAGAAAGTGGACTTGATAAAACGGATGGATGGAAGCGCCTGATGATTGAAAAACCATTTGGTCATGATCTTACATCTGCTCGAGAGCTGAATGACAAGCTGAGCCGAACGTTTGAAGAAGACGAAATATACCGTATTGATCATTATTTAGGTAAACCGATGGTTCAAAATATTGAAGCACTTGAATTTGCAAATCCTGTTCTTCAATCGATTTGGAATAAAGAACATATTGCGAATGTACAAATAACAGCTAGTGAAACGGTTGGGGTAGAAGAAAGGGCAGGATATTATGATCATGCAGGAGCCATTCGCGATATGGTTCAAAATCATATGTTGCAAATATTAATGATGACTGCTATGAATCTGCCGGAAAAGATTAATGCATGTGAAATTCGTGAGGAAAAGCGAAAAGTGATGGAGACTCTTCGTAAAGTGAAAAAAGAAGACGTTCAGAACCATATCGTTCGCGGGCAATACGCTTCAGGAGAGATAAAAGGACAACAAGTTGTAGCGTATAGAGAGGAGCCAGGAGTAAACCCTTCTTCTCAAACAGACACATTTGTCGCGGCCCGCCTATGGATCGATAACCCGTTTTGGACTGGCGTTCCCTTTTATATACGAACAGGAAAAAGAATGAAAGAGAAGTCTACTCGTATTGTAATTGAATTTAAAAATACATTAAAGCAGCAATATCAAGATAGTAATCCAAATGCAGAGCCTAATTTGTTAATCATTGAAATTAGCCCAAATGAAAATGTTTCACTCCAATTAAATAGTAAAAATCCATTGAACAATGGAGAGCTTGAACCGATCCGTATTCATTTTACTTGTGAGCAAACAGGAGTGGGAATACCTGAAGCTTATGAAAGACTCATATATGATGCTGTATGTGGAGATGCTACATTCTTTGCACACTGGAGAGAAGTTGAATTGTCATGGGAATGGGTGCAGCCACTCCTTGAAGCATTCGAGGAAAACTTGTTGCCTCTTCACGAATATGAGTCGGGTTCGTATGGTCCAGGTGCTGCTCATGCTCTATTACAAGAAAGTGAATTTAAATGGTGGTTAGATGAGGACTGGAAAAAATAAGTGCATTTTTAAATGAAGGTTTTTAAGAATGTACATATATGACAAAAGGAATTCATGATTTTAATCATATGTATTTTTAATAAAGGGTAATTTAAGGAGGAATTATATTATGCAAGTTGGATTAATTGGTTTAGGTAAAATGGGATTGAATTTAGGGAAAAATTTAATTGATCATAAACATGAAGTAGCCGCATTCGATTTAAATACGAGTGCGGTGGAAGAAATGAAAGAATACGGGGCTACAGGTGTATCTAGTTTAAGCGAACTTGTTCAATCGTTACAATCACCAAGAATTCTTTGGGTTATGGTTCCGCACGCTGTTGTTGATTCTGTTATTAGTGAGGTTACACCGCTGTTATCAAAAGGAGATATTTTGATTGAAGCTGGTAATTCACATTATAAAGAGTCTATTCGCCGATATGAGCAACTAAAGGAAGATGGTATTCACTTTATGGATGCAGGAACTTCTGGCGGAATGGAAGGGGCTCGTAATGGTGCTTGTTACATGATCGGAGGAGATCAAGAAGCTTGGGACATCGTTGAACCTATCTTCCGAGATACAGCTGTAGAAAATGGATACTTATATGCTGGAAAAGCTGGTAGTGGTCACTTTTTAAAAATGATTCACAACGGAATTGAATATGGAATGATGGCTGCTATTGGTGAAGGATTTGAGGTTTTAGAGAAGAGTGAATTTGACTACGATTATGAAAAAGTATCAAGAGTATGGAACAACGGTTCAGTTATTCGCTCGTGGTTAATGGAATTGACTGAAAATGCATTTTCTAAAGATGCAAAACTGGATGAAATTAAGGGCGTTATGCATTCTTCTGGTGAAGGGAAATGGACAGTAGAAACAGCATTAGATCTTCAAACAGCAACTCCTGTTATCGCGATGTCTTTATTAATGCGCTACCGCTCATTAGACAATGATACGTTTACAGGAAAAGTTGTAGCAGCACTGCGCAATGAATTTGGCGGACATGCAGTAGAAAAGAAATAAACATCTTAAAATTATAATTCGTTAACATTTAAAAACTGGAGGGAATGGATCATGAAATTTTTTATTGATACTGCAAATCTTGAGGACATAAAAAAAGCATATAAACTTGGAGTTTTAGCTGGTGTTACAACGAATCCTTCATTAGTGGCAAAAGAGGGCATTAAGTTTGAAGACCGTATTGGAGAAATCTGTAAGGAAGTACCTAAAGTTGAATCTGTTTCAGCAGAAGTAACTCCAGATGCCGTTACAGCTGAAGAAATGATTGCTCAAGCAGAGGAACTGATTAAGATTAACGGCGGCGATGAAAAAGTTACAATAAAACTTCCGATGACACTAGCAGGATTAGAAGCTTGTCGCTATCTAACTGAAAAAGGTGTGAAAACGAACGTTACACTTATTTTCACTGTGAACCAAGCTCTTTTAGCTGCTCGGGCAGGTGCAACGTACGTTTCTCCATTTTTAGGTCGCTTAGATGATATTTCTGAAGATGGCGTATTATTAGTTGCTAAAATTGCTGAATTATTCGATGTTCATCAATTAGATACACAAATTATTGCGGCTTCTGTTAGACATCCAGATCATGTAACTCGTGTAGCGATGGCAGGTGCTCACATTGCAACAATTCCTTATAAAGTAATTGAACAACTTGCTATGCACCCATTAACAGACCAAGGTATTGAGAAGTTTGCTGCGGATTGGGCGAAGGCGCCTAAGTTATAATGAAGTGAGGCTTTCACTTTTTAAAATAGTATTATAGTTATGAAAAGGACCTCCTTATAAGAGTGAAGTTTGTTAAAACGTAGCTCTCATAAGGGAGCGTCTTTTTTGTATACATCAAGGTGCTCTTTTGTTATAGGAATAATTTGAAAGGGGTTACATAGTGAACTCGAAATATATGATTGGTGTAGATATTGGGACAACTAGTACAAAATCAGTTTTGTTTTCGATTGATGGATCGGTGATTGCAAGCCATGGGATTGAATATCCTTTATATTCTCCCACGCCAGAAATAGCGGAACAAGATCCAGAAGAGATTTTCCAAGCGGTGATACATACGATTAAAGAAGTTGTGCAATCAAGTAAAATAAAGCCGATTGATATTTTTTGTGTCTCTTTTAGTTCGGCAATGCATAGTGTCATTGCTGTAGACGAAGTAGGCAAGCCGTTAACGAGATGTATTACTTGGGCAGATAATAGAAGTGCAAGCTGGGCAGAGAAAATAAAGAATGATATGAATGGTCATGAAATTTATCTTCGTACTGGTACACCAATCCATCCTATGTCACCACTTTCGAAATTAGTTTGGCTTAAAAATGAGCATGCTGAATTGTTTGCAAAAAGCTATAAATTCATTTCTATTAAAGAGTATGTTTTTTATAAGTTATTTAAGGGATATGTAATTGATTATTCTATAGCATCAGCGACAGGAATGTTCAATTTGAAATCTTTGAAATGGGATGAAGAAGCCTTGCGTGTTGCAGGAATTAAAGATGAAAAGCTTTCTACACTTGTTCCAACGACGCACAGTTTAAAAGGGATAAATGAAGAATTTGCAAGAGAGATGAATGTACTTGTTACGACTCCTTTTGTAGTAGGAGCAAGTGACGGGGTACTATCCAATTTAGGTGTAAATGCAATAGAACCTGGAGTAGTTGCTATTACAATTGGTACGAGCGGTGCAGTGCGAGCTGTAACGAATTATCCAGTAACGGATCCGAAGGGTAGGACTTTTTGTTATGCGTTAACTGAGGATCTTTGGGTAATTGGTGGACCGGTTAATAACGGTGGAATGATTTTCAGGTGGGTTCGCGACCAATTATGTACGTTAGAAGTTGAGTATGGGAAGCACTTAGGAAAAGATCCTTATGAATTGCTTACTGAAATAGCAGCAAAAGTGAATCCGGGATCTGACGGTTTATTATTTCATCCGTATTTAGCAGGGGAAAGAGCTCCTTTATGGAATGCAAATGCACGAGGATCTTTCTTCGGACTTGGGTTGCATCATAAAAAAGAACATCTTATCCGTGCTGTTTTAGAAGGGGTAATTTATAATTTATATACCGTTCTTCTCGCTCTAAAAGAATTAATTGGCGAACCGAAAAAAATTCAAGCGACAGGTGGTTTTGCAAGGTCAGAACTTTGGAGACAGATGATGGCAGATATTTTTCATCAAGACGTATACGTTCCGGAAAGTTTCGAAAGTTCTTGCTTAGGAGCGGCAATCCTCGGTTTATATAGTCTAGGTGAAATAGATACATTATGCGTAGTATCTGAAATGGTAGGTGCGAATTTCCACCATGAACCAAACATGGAAAGTGTGGAAAAATATAAAGATTTAACACCTATCTATATTCGTCTGTCCCGTCAATTGGAAGAAGAATATGAAAGTATAGCTGCGTACCAAAAAAAGTGGGTTTAAAGGCTATTTAACAAGAAAATATGGTAACGTATAAAGAGGTACTCAAATTTTTTAGGATACTCTTTCAACATAAAATATTTTAAGAAGTAAGATGAACGAAAAATATAGGGAGAGAGGGTTATGAAAATGAATGATAACAAAGAGTTTATTGGATATGTTGGAACTTACACGAAAGAAAACAGTGAAGGAATATATAAGTTTACTTTAGATACGGAAGCAAAAAAAATTAGTAATGTAGCACTTGCGGCCAAGCTGGATAACCCTACATATGTAACGATTAGCCGAAATAATCAAAATCTCTATTCTGTTGTAAAAGAAGGCGAATCTGGTGGTGTAGCTGCTTATTCGATTGACAGTTATACTGGAGAGCTAAAGGAACAAAACAGACAAGTAATAGAAGGGGCTTCTCCTTGTCATATTAGTGTGGATAGTGGAAATCATACGGTAGTTACAGCGAATTACCATAAAGGAACGATTGAGTCTTTTGTAGTAAATGAGGAAAATGGAACTGTAAATGCTGCCACATCTATTATGGGACATGAAGGTTCAGGTCCAAATAAAGAAAGACAGGAAAAACCACATGCACATTACGCGGGATATACTCCTGATGAAAAATATGTGGTGGGTGTTGATTTAGGGATAGATAAATTAATAACGTATGAAATAAAAGATAGTACATTAACAGAAGTGAATAGTTTATCTGTAAATCCAGGAAGTGGTCCGAGGCATATTGCTTTTCACCCGAACGGAAAGTACGCTTATGTGATGACTGAACTTAGTTCGGAAGTTATTGTGTTAACGTATCATCCGGAAGAAGGGTCCTTTACAGAGTTGCAGTATATTTCTACTGTTCCGCAAGAATTTGATGGAAATAGTCAAGGAAGTGCTATTCACATTTCTTCTGATGGCCGCTTTGTGTATGTAGGTAATCGTGGTCATAATACTATTGCTGTTTTCAGTGTGGAACAAAATTCAGGCCAGCTTACATTTGTTGAACATACATCTACAGAAGGAAATTGGCCAAGAGACTTTGTATTAGATCCTACTGAAAAGTTCCTTGTTGCTACAAATGAAAAGTCACATAATCTTGTACTATTTTCAAGAAGTGAATCTACAGGTAAGTTAACACTTTTACAATCTGATGTCGTTGTACCAGAGCCTGTTTGTGTTAAATTTTTAAATATTTAAGTTGTGTTCGATGTATTTGAAAAATCGTTGATATAATTTCATAAGTCTAAAAAAAGCAAAGCGATATCGCTTTGCTTTTTATTGTTTCTTTTTCGGTCTACGTACTAACTCGCCGCCGCAGTTTGGGCAAACGTTTTGTCTTTCTTCTGTACACGGTGCGCAAAATGTACATTCATACACGCAAATGTAAGCTTCAGAATCTTGCCCCAGTGATTGATCGCAAATTTGACAGTTTGTTTTCATTTCCAGTGCCATAGTAAGTCTCCTTTTAGTTTGAAAATTTATAATTTAATTATAATTTATTAAATAGAAATAGTCCTTTTCAATTGAAAGGAAATCGAATGATAAAGTTATGAATTGAAATGAAAGATACTCGTTTATTTTTAAATTGATTATTTCATGCAGTTAGAATATTATGAAATAGTCAAAAGACAACAGGGGGTATACATTTTGACTAATTATAACGATCATTTAAAAGCAAACTGTGAAAAATGCTTCGGTCTATGTTGCGTGGCGTTACCGTTCGCAGCATCAGTAGATTTTGCAGTGAATAAAGATGGTGGTAAACCATGTTCTAATTTACAGTCAGATTATAAATGTAGCATACATAAAGATCTTAGAGGAAAAGGTTATAAAGGTTGTACAGTATTTGAGTGTTTCGGCGCTGGACAGAAGATTTCTCAAGTTACATTTAACGGGATTGATTGGCGGAAAGATGCTAAGCATGCAAGAGAAATGTATGATGCTTTTCCAGTTATGCATCAGCTTCATGAAATGCTTTGGTATTTGAATGAGGCTATTCTATTAAAGGCAACGCAGCCAATTCATAAAGAACTAAATAAAGCAATTGAAGAGACTGAGCGCCTTTCGAATTTAACTGCGGATGAGTTAATGAAAGTAAATATCCCGTTACACCGTGCAGAAGTAAATGTTTTACTTTTAGAAACGAGTGAGCTAGTTTGGAAGGAAATGAATGCTGCGCGTAAGAAGCGAATCATTCACCGCGGAGCAGACCTTATGGGAGCAAATCTGAAAAAGAAAAATTTACAAGGGGCGAATTTAAGAGGAGCGTATTTAATTGCGGCTAATTTAAATGGCGCAGACTTACGTGGAGCAGATCTCATCGGAGCAGATTTGCGGGATGCAGATATTCGTGGGGCCGATTTTACAAATAGTATTTTTCTGACGCAAGTTCAAGTTAATGCGGCGAGAGGGGACAAAAATACGAAATTACCGAAATTATTGTCCCGTCCATCGCATTGGAGTGCGTAAAGAGTGGATAAAAACAGGCAGAGATTCTTAATCTCTGCCTGTTTTTCATTCCTTTTCAAAAGTAGTAATGAAAACACTACATATAATAAGAATACCACCAATAAAAAAGTTACTATTCAATGTCTCATTTAATAAGAGCCAACCAAGCAATGACCCAACGATAGGTTGGAAGAAGAAAAATAAGGAACCGATGCTAGCGTCCATTAATTCTAATCCTTTATTCCAAAGGAAAAAGGCACCTGCCGTTGAGACGATTCCTAAATAAAGTACGCCTAATACTACATACATGTTCATATGTTCAATAGGGCTGGATTGGAATTCCCATATCATAAAAGGTGTAATAAAAAAGAGTGAAAAGAATATGGCGTACGTTGTAATAACTAAAGATGAAAATCGAGCTGAAGCAATTTTTACATAAATAGATAGTAAAGCCCACGTAATAGCGGCCCCAACTAATATGATTGTACCGATAAAATAGGAGCCAATTTCAATATCCCATCCGATTACGATAATGACACCGATTGTCGCTATGATAGTAGATAACAGTCTACGAGCGGTTAGTTTTTCTTTTAAAATGATCGCTGCAAATATAACCATAAATGCAGGTGTAGCTGATGTTACTAAAGAGCCAGTATGAGCGTCGGATAATTTTGTTCCGATAAATTGACAAGTGATCGAAATGAAATATCCTATAAATCCAATCCAAGCGAATAATAGCCAATCTTTTTTACGAATGGTTACTTTTTTCTTTTGCTTTTTCTCAGCTATTTTTAAAATCACATACAAAACAACAAAAGCAATGATAAAGCGTAGCCAAACGAGTGTAAGTGGTGGGATAAAGTCGAGTACATATTTGCTAACAACGTACATACCGCCCCATATACTAGCTGCGAGTGATAAGCATATAGCTCCTAAAATGGTTTGTTTCATTTGAAGTACCTCCGTCTATTTTTAGGGTATTATGAGTTCCCTAAGACGAGGCAAAGTGTATGTGCTATATGAATGCCCGTCTTAGGTTATAGACGGCCTACAGGTTGATCGTTTTCGAATGAAGTGTTGTAGTACATGCGTGCATTCCTCCTTCGTAATTTTATAATGATATTATAACTTAATTTTCAGTTTATTGGGATGTTTCTTTAGAAAATGGAAATGGTGGTTGTCTAAGAAAGCATAGTATATGGTAGAAAAACATATTTTTAAAATAAAAGAAACCAATTACATACTTGATAAGTATAGTAAGAGTAGGATGAAAAAGTAGATTAATAGAGAAAGTGGAGGAGATTGTTATAACTACAACTGTTATTTCTCATTTTTACAATGAAGAGTATTTATTACCGTGGTGGCTTATGCATCATACGAAACTGTTTGATCATGGCATTTTAATTAATAAAGGTTCAACAGATCGTTCGGTTGAAATTTGTAAAAAATTCGCACCACACTGGGAAGTACGAGACTCTGCAAATCCAGAGTTTGATGCGTTAGCGACAGATCATGAAGTGATGAGGGTAGAACAAGAAGTACAAGGATGGAAAATGATTTTAAATACGACCGAGTTTCTTTGTGTGCAAGATAAAAACCAGTTTTGGAAATCACTGAATGAATTGGGAGGAAGGATGTATTGGTTGGAAGGGCTAATTATGGTTGATGATCCTAACTACAATTATCCGGATCTTAACTTTGGACTCCCTTTAATGAAACAACGATTTCATGGTTATTTACCAGAAGATTGGCCGTTGTGGAGAAGAGGTAGATTTATTCATAATCATGAACACGGTAGTTATACGGTTGGAAGACATTTATCCGCGCATGAATCTATGATTTATCCGCCTCTTGCTTGTATATTATGGTTTGGATTTAGTCCGTGGAACGATGCGATGAGAAAGAGAAAGTTACAAATTGGTCCGACTCTTTCTGAAGCTAGTAAGCATGGGGGAATGGGGACGCATCATATTATTACACCGGAAAAACTAGAAGAATGGTATAAGGATTTAGCGAGAGGAACGAAGGATTTACGTTTTAGTAATGCATATCGTTATGTTTTTGTATAAATGATTCCCACCATAAAATTGTTTCTTCGATTCCAGTATTTAGATCGTATGTTGGTTTCCAGTTTACTTCAGTTTTTAAACGTTCTACATTAACGCCGACGAATAAAGGTTCATCTTTAGAGAAAGGGATTGCACTTAGTTTAATTAAATGTTCTTTTCCTATCTTTTTAGCAATGATAGAAGCTAATTCTTTAATTTGTACAGATTGACCAGAAGCGATATTGACTGTGCCTGTAACGCCATGTTCTAATACTGTTACGAGAGCATTAGCGACGTCGCCCACATGGAGGAAATCTCTTGATTGTTTTCCATGTGTACATAGTGCTTCCTCATTTTTTAATAAGGAAGTGATAATGTTAGAAACGAGCCGATTCCCTTGTTCGTGAGGGCCATACATATGAAAAATGCGGCCCCAACACATGCTGAGGCCTGTTTGCTCAGCGTATGATTG
>Ga0209025_1004359_pt1 | contig 12340 bp, 7 predicted proteins | sample AraplaMF_Col_mLB_FD_184256 | JGI IMG/M metagenome (GOLD analysis project Ga0209025, IMG submission 184256) | Arabidopsis root microbial communities from the University of North Carolina, USA - plate scrape MF_Col_mLB (SPAdes) (version 2) | ecosystem: Host-associated > Plants > Roots > Endosphere ... | reverse complement strand
GCTGCAGCACGTGCTGAATCACTTCTGAATATGAAGTGGACTTGATGTTGCGATCATCGCTGTAAGATGTGTCTTATTGTACCGACGCTCTCCCATCCTGTGAAGAGTGCACTTTTTTGTGCGGAGGTTACCTATAGGTTACTTATTGAAGAATTAAGGAGTTATGGAATCGATGTCTGATAATTTGCGAGAAGAAATAAAGAAAAAAATCGTGAACGGTGATTTTAACTGTGAGAAGGAACTGACGCTATCCATTATTAGTGGAAAGTGGAAGGTCGTCATTCTCTGGCACTTGGGTGTCGAAGGCCCTCATCGCTTCAGTGATCTCCAGCGCTTATTCCCGAAAGTATCTCATAAAATATTGACCAACCAGCTGCGCGAGCTGATGGAGGATGGAATCGTGCATCGGGAGGTGTATCCCGAGGTGCCGCCCAAGGTTGAGTATTCCATGACGGAGCTTGGCATGACGCTTCTCCCCCTTGTTGAGATGATGTATGAGTGGGGAAAAATGCGAATGGATCAAATCAAGCAGGGACTGGGGATCGAGGGCGAAGACTGACATCTTAGCTGTGTAAGGAACGGCGTAGCTGAGCAGGATAGCGGTCTTGTCGCCGTGAGGCAGTGAGTGTGATCTAGATCATGTTGATTTTTCTACATGGTTTCTTTACAATAGGTGGAAATCAAGATGAGAAGGAGTGGGAGTATGAATTGGAAGCCGAAGGCGAACCGTCCGTTCGATATTTCATTATCATATGTCCATTCCATAAGAACACTAAGGCATTCGCTGCTTTAGTGTTTTTTTATTTTGCCAATTTCTACGGAGGTGTGGGGATGACGAGATACAAACGAGTCATGATTAAACTTAGCGGCGGTGCTGTTGCAGGAAGCAGTGAATTCGGCTTTGCTCCTGACAGACTAGAGCATATTGCTAGTGAAGTGATGTCCGTCGTGGAGCTGGGTGTCGAGGTGTCGATCGTCATTGGGGGAGGAAATATATTTCGTGGAAATATGGCGGAGAGTTGGGGGATTGAGCGGGCAGAGGCCGATAACATCGGGACGCTGGCAACCGTCATCAACAGTCTCATGCTGCGAGGCGTTCTAAAGGCGAAGTCCGATAAGGAGGTTCGCGTCATGACTGCCGTGCCGGTTACTTCTGTTGCAGAGCCGTATATTCGCTTGCGAGCGATTCACCATTTGGAGAAGGGGTATATCGTCATATTTGCCGGGGGCAACGGCCAGCCGTACGTCACTACCGATTATCCCTCCGTACAGCGGGCAATCGAGGTGAATTGCGACGCTCTGCTCGTGGCGAAGCAAGGCGTTGACGGTGTGCTTGAGGCAGATCCGAGAACGAACAAGGATGCGAGAAAGTTCGCTTCTCTTCATTACAACGATGTGATCCAGCATAATTTGAGGGTGATGGATCAATCCGCATTTATTTTGGCGAGGGACTTCCGCCTGCCCATCCATGTGTTCAACTTCGATCGTCCGGGGACGATGCGCGACATATGTGTTGGGCAAGATAATGGCACATTAATTAGCGAAGAATCTATTCTACAGTTTGATTAATACAGAAGAGGATCCACAAGTGTGGAGTAAAAGAGATCTGCGTTTTGGTTTATCATGACTACACTATATTTTAAAAAGCTAGATGATACCACAGTTGATAAGGTGAATGATGCCTACATAGTGGTTTTGTAAGGATAAGATTGGCCTATGAAAGTAGAAAAGGTATAGCCAGGGATCGGCTATGCCTCTTTTTGTTGGCTTATTACTTCCGCGATTTCCTCGCAACATTTCTGAATATTTCGAAAGGAAAGACGTTACCAGCACTACTTAATTTTTAGAGCAGCACCTACTGCGCAACAAAACCATCCATTAGCTTGTCCATGAGCCGACGAAATGAATGTTGGGCATTCCAAGCAGGACTTGTGAACTTCAGTGGGAAAATATAGACTTTATTTGATCGAAGTGGAGTTTAAAGCAGAAAAACTATGTGTGAATAAACAATACTCATTTGGGTCAGAAGAAACTGCAACGAACTTATCGATACGCTGGGCTGCAAACAACAAGAAGAAGGAGAGTATCATGGAACACATCATTAGAGATGGCTACAAATTAGCGATTATAGAGCAAGGAGCGAAAGAAAACGCACCTATATTTGTAATCGGCAGCGCAATTTATTATCCAAGATTGTTCGAGCATGACGTTTTTTCCAATCTGCATCTCGTTTTTATCGATCATCGAGGTTTTGCGAAGTCTGCAAATGATAATGCGCCGTATTCACTTGATAATATTGTAGAAGATATTGAAGCGATGCGTGTGAAATTGAACCTCCCCAAAATCATCCTGTTAGGGCATTCCGGACACGGATTTATGGCGATGGCTTACACAAATAAATATCCCGAGCGGGTATCGGCAGTGATACTGGCTAATCTTGCGCCAACGAATTCGAAGGAGCGGCAGGAGGGGAGCATTTCCTATTTTGAACAAACAGCTGATGAGGCGAGAAAGCAGTATTTCTACACGGAAATCGCCAAGCTGGAAAATGATCTTAAACAGGATCCGAAGCACCGATTCAGCCAAATGAATATTCGTATGCAAGCGCACAGCTTTTATCATTACGAATTTAATGACGCGTATTTGTGGGATGGGGTGGTAAACAATATGCCTGCTCTGGATCATCTGTGGGGAGTAGAGTTTGCTGTATTCGACACACAATCCGCCCTGCACCATCTTAAAGTCCCCTGTCTGCTCATGTTAGGCGCGTATGATTATTTAGTTTCTCCAATCTCGCTCTGGGATGCCTATCTAGAAAAAATGCCGTCGATCAAAAGGGTCGTTTTCGAAAAGAGCGGGCACAATCCGATGCTGGAGGAACCGGAGAAATTTGCGGAGTCGCTTCGGTCTTTCATTGCCGGTCTGTAGACCACTGCGGCTGTGGAACGCAAGATGTCTTCTTACACACTAAGGATTGATGAAGCTTGGAGAGACTACATTTTTAGCAGTAATGGAAAGCCCTCAATCGTTGCTAGAATCAATGAGTTTGGGAATCTTGTGAATATCAGCCTGGATCCATTGAGAAAATAAAGATTCAGTAGTTGTTACGAATGGGACAGAGTTATGCCATCATCATCATTTCATGACCATAGCAAGGGCGCCGTTCTGGCGTCCTTTTCTCATTTCAATGCCAATTGGACTTTATGCATCTGCCATGCTCTATGAAAACAATTGCTTATTGCCTATAACGGGAAAGACTCTTGTTATATTTCAGAAGTTCTGGGACAATAATAATCAGATTATAGAGGAAGTTCAAAAAGTCCGCTGCGACCTTTTTAAACTATTTGAACTATTTTTAAAAGCACTTATAAGCAAGTAAGACAGAATTTTGACGTGTTGAAAAGAGGGCACTAGATGAATAAGCAATCCATCTATGGATTAACATGGGATCAGTTGGCCGCTTGGTTAGAGGAGCGGGGACATAAGAAGTCACGGGCATCCCAAGTGTGGGATTATCTATATCGTAAGCGGGTCAAGGATTTCGCTGATATGACAGAAGTAAATGAAGCCAGCGTAGCACTGCTGTCTGAACACTTCGTTATTCATACGCTTAACGAGCATGTGAAGCAGCAATCGGCTGACGGTACAATCAAGTTCTTGTTCAAGCTGCAGGATGGCAACTTGATTGAGACGGTGTTGATGAGACACAAATTCGGGCTGTCGGTATGTGTGACGACTCAGGTTGGCTGCAACATCGGCTGCAGCTTCTGTGCGAGCGGACTGCTGGCGAAGAGCCGCGACTTGTCGAGCGGCGAGATTGTGGAGCAGATCATGAAGGTTCAGCACCATTTGGATGCAGTGGGTGAGGGTGATCTGGTCAGCCATATCGTCGTGATGGGTATCGGAGAGCCATTCGATAACTTTGAGAATATCGTTGATTTCTTGCGGGTTGTTACTGACCACAAAGGTCTGGCAATTGGAGCGAGACGAATTACGGTATCAACAAGCGGCTTGGCGAATAAGATCAAAGACTTTGCAGATATTAATCTGCGGGTGAACTTGGCACTTTCCTTGCATGCGCCGAATGATGAGCTGCGCACGCGCATTATGAAAATTAACCGCGCGATTCCGATTGCGAAGGTGATGGAGGCGATTCGGTACTTCATCAACACGACAAACCAACGGGTGACGCTGGAATATATTTTGCTGAAGGACGTGAACGATCAGCAGGAGCGCGCACTTGAGTTGGTGCAGCTGATTCAAGAATGGAAGATGCAGGACGAGGTCAATGTGAACTTGATTCCGTACAATCCAGTTGATGAGCACAGCCAGTATCAGCGCAGCGAGCAGGAGTCGATTCGTGGCTTCTATGATGTCATGAAGAAACATAACATTAGCTGCAGCGTGCGGTTGGAGCATGGCACAGACATTGATGCTGCTTGTGGACAGCTTCGCAGCAAGCAGATTAAGAAAGAAAGCAGTGCTGATGCCGATCAGGCAGCTATGAGCTAAAAAACATTTTGTAGTCTACAGAAGGCGCACCTACCAATGGGTAGGGCGCTTTTTTTTCGTGCTGTCTATGAGAAAGTTCTTTGTCCACCCTGCTAAATTTTGCTACAATAAAACCATGTATTCTTATCGCAATTACATAGAAATAGTTTATATGGTGCTGTGCATGCGCAGCTTAATAGGGAAGTCGATGCAAGTTCGACGCGGTCCCGCCACTGTAACGCAGAGCTGACAATCAAGGCTTTTATCCACTGTTAACTTAGTTAACGGGAAGGGAGATTGTCGAGTGATGACGCGAAGCCAGGAAACCTGCCATATAAGTGCTCTATATTTCTCACGAGGATGGGAGGGGGATGTTTATTCGTGCTGCTAGTAGGAGATTACTAGTGTATTTGGCTGCACCGAAGTGGTTACCTAACATCTTTCTAACAAGGAAAGATGTTTTTTTATTGCCTTCATATTGATTTATAAGGAGAACGGACATTGAAGATTACGAACAGAATGTTGAAGAAGAGCTTGTCTGCATTACTAAGTATCGTATTGTTGTTATCTCTTGTACAGCCACAAGTCATAAGAGCGGCTAGTGGGCAGGGCAATACACAGTTAAATAACATGATTGAACAAACGGTTCAATATTATAAGGACTATTATAAGGATGCTTCTAATCAAGATGCTGTGAGTGATTCATGGTGGGAGCTTGTTGCTCTGTGGAGCGCGGGTCAAGATTTGCATGATGGAACTTGGAAGTTGCCTGCGTGGGAAAAGAAGGAGCCGAGACGATATCGTCCCCAATCCAATGGAACGGAACAGATCCAATACATATTCGGTTTGCTTTCAATGGGGAGAGATCCAGAACATGCTTGGGAAACGAACCGGAACCTATGGGCAGATTTAGCGTCTCAGCAAAATCAAACAACAGGAGATTTCGGTGCAACTAATAAACATGTTTGGTCAATGCTTGCCCTTAATGCCGGATTGAAGCGGGGGCAGGATGTTGGGTTATGGAAGGATACAACGGCCCAGCAGAAGGCATTGAAGCATCTGCTTAGTATTCAGTATCCTGACGGAGGATTTGCTAACTCAGGCAGTACTGGCGACACCGATATAACAGGAATGGCCCTGCTTGCATTAGGCCAATATCAAGGAGATAGCGCTGTAGATCAAGCGATTGAACGAGCAAGAAAATTGCTGTTGAAGCGCCAGCTAGACAGTGCGGGATTCGCATCTGAAAGCGATGGCATAGTCGGGGATGAGAACTCGAATAGTTTATCTACCTCAGTATCTGGCTTAATCGCTTCAGGTGAAGATGTGTTCGGCTCCAGATGGACGAAGAACGGGAAAACGTTTTTAGATGCCTATTCTCAATTTCTGAAGGCTGATGGTTCATTTGCATGGATAGTTGCGGACGCTGAAGGTAATCGTATGGCGACCGAGCAGGCGCTTATTGCCTTGCTTGATATTCAAAGTGGCGAATCTGTGTGGTCGCGTATTGCCGATGCGAAGCCACAACAAAACTATCGTTCAAGTATCTCGACCACCTCTCAAATTGATAATGGTGCGGTAGATCCGGAAATTGAGATTGCACTGTCTGGAGATCTGTTTAGAGCAGAGTCTACTCAAGCTACCAGCTGGTCTATCGATGTAGGAACGACTGGACTAAAGCTGAGTAAAATTACTCAACTAAGCAATGAGAAAATTAAAATCTCATTTAGTGGTCGTGCCAAAGCAGGCTCTGTTACGATACAGTCCCTGGCAGGAACGACAGCAGGCATTATAAGCAGTAACGTAGTGAGTATTAAAATAGAAGAACCTAAGCCGGTAGGTCTAATTACACTGTCGGTGGAGAGACGTACGCTAAACGAGCCCGATATTGTTGTGCCAACAACAGTACCTATCTATGAGGGAGAGACTGCCTTTTCCATCCTCAAGAAAGTGTTGGAGGAACGGGGGATCGATTTAGAATACCAAGGGAAAGGGACTTCTGTATATGTAAAAGGTATCGATGACCTTTGGGAAAAGGATCATGGAGATGGAAGCGGATGGGTATATACCGTAAACGGAGTCGCACCGAAATCGAGCGCGGGAGCATATCAGTTAGAGGACGGAGACATTCTTCGTTGGCAGTATACGTTGGATCTAGGTAAGGATATTGAGGACAAAGATAATCCTAATCAACCAAACGACAAGGTGATACAAGTCGATGAGAAGGAACAGAGAGTCGAACTAGGATCCCCACAAGAAGAACTGACATCCAACAAGACAATACTTGTGTTCCCTAAGCAGGAATTGCCACATGTTATTTCGGTAACGAGCAGTACATATCTCGAGATTGAATCCAATACCGTTGTCATTTCTCCGTCTTGGGACAAGAAGCTAGAGCTTCCGCATAGTGGTAAAGCAAATAATGAGGCTCTGCTTGCAAAAGTGAACGAGGTTCTGTCTCAAGTGAACAAGGAGATAAAAAATATTGATCTTCGTGTCAAACTAGGCGGAGATCAAGATATTCAATTCAATCAGCATGTCGTACTAGTGTTGAAGGGACAGGGAGATAAGGAAGCTGGTTATTTGGATGCCAGCGGGGTCTTTACTCCTATTCCAAAATACGATGATGCATCTGTGCGCAATGATGATGTTTACTCCTATGGAGAACAAGGCGATCTCGTAATTAAGACGAAGCATTTTTCTGAATTTGTCACTTATATAACGAAGGCCAAGGAAGGTTCTGGAGGAACCGAAGTACCTGGCGGAGATAATGGAACGGGTAACGGCGGTACTGAAGTGCCCGGAGGAGATAATGGGGCAGGAAATGGCGGCGGCGTTGTCGTTCCACCTGTTGCCAATAAGATAACCTTATCAGTAGAAAAGCGTTCGATCGGTGAGGGAGACATTATAGCTCCGACTATTGTACCTCTTCAGGAGGGTGATACCGCTTTTACGGTACTAAAGCGAGTAGCTGAACAATCTGGAATATCAATAGAATCTGACAGAAGTGGAAGCTCACTTTATGTTAAAGGAATTGATGGCCTATTTGAGCAGGATGATAATCACGGAGCTTTAAGCGGCTGGATGTATTCCGTTAATGGAGTTTTTCCAAAATACAGCGCGGGGATTTATCGTCTGAATAAGGGCGATGTACTCCGTTGGCAATATACGACTAACTTAGGTAAAGACATCGGTGATAACTCCAACGGAGGCACAGAGGTACCAGTGAAGCCTACCTTGCCTGGTGGCGGCGGTGTACCGGGCGTCACTGAGAAAGGTGGGAAAGAGCTTACTCCGAAGCAAGTAGAAGCATCGGCTAAGCTGCAAACGCTCATTAACAGTACTGCTGCATGGATACAGAGCAATCGGCAATTCACCGCTCAAGATAGCTTTGTTGATTGGGATGTCATCGCTCTCGCTCGATCAGGCAAGCAAGTACCATCTATGTATTACACAGCACTAGAGAGCTTTGTGAAAGAGAAGCAAGGTGAGTTCCGCCTGGTGACCGACCACGAACGTATAGCTCTCGTAGTTACATCGATCGGCAAGGATCCAAGCCAAGTAGCCGGCTATAATCTGCTAGAGAAAATCTATAATAACAGTCGTATGGCAAATCAAGGCACGAACGGTCTCGTATTTGGCTTGTTAGCCTTGGATGCGAATAAATCTACCATACCAAACGATGCGTTATGGACTAGAGACAAGCTGATACAGCAATTGCTGGCTCAACAGAATACAGATGGCGGATTCCCACTTAGCAAAGAATCCAGCGCAGAGAGCGATATTGATATGACTGCTATGTCGCTGCAAGCATTAGCGAAGTATCAAGATCGCAAAGAAGTCAAAACAGCTACAGAGAAGGCATTAGTATGGTTGTCCTCGAAGCAGCTTCCTAACGGTGGATTCAAGGCGTGGGGCGTGGAGACTAGCGAGAGCATCTCGCAGGTTATCGTTGCGTTGTCTAGTCTTGGTATTGATTTGGAAGATAAGAGATTCGTACAAAATGGTGGAGATCTACTACAAGCATTGCGCACGTATCTTAATAAAGACGGCGGCTTTGCACACGGACGTGGCGAAGCAAGCAATTATATGTCGACGCAGCAAGCGCTGCTTGCGCTGGCAGCATATGATCGGTTGGTGACGAATCGGACAAGTCTGTATGATATGACGGACGCTGCATCAACTGGCACGCAGAAGCCAACAGATGAAAAAATAAAGTATGCAGATGAGGCGACTATTTCTGCCTGGGCGAAGGAAGCGGTCAACAAGGCAACCGAGCTCGGGTTTATGCAAGGGACGGGTACGAATAAGAATGCGTCCCGATTTGAACCGAAGCGGGAATTGAGCCGTGCCGAGTTCGCAGCATTAATCGTGAAGTATGCGGGTATACAGCCACTAGGCACAGACTCAGGGTTCACTGATGTAAGTGCTAAGTCGTGGTATGCAGGCTATGTAGCTGCTGCGAAAGAAAAAGGATTTATTTCGGGCACTTCCGCAACGAAGTTCGCACCGAATCAGGCAATCTTGAGAGAAGAGATGGCAGCTGTGCTTGTACGAATGAAGGGACTGCCGAAGAGCACAGAAACCTTAACAGAACTGAAAGATCAGAAGCAGGTATCTGCCTGGGCGTTGCCTTATGTTAAATATGCATATGAAGCAGGCCTGATGTCAGGCGATGATGGATACTTTAAGCCACAGCAGCATGTGACAAGAGAAATGGCTGCTGTCGTCATGGTGAGATTGCACAGCGTTAAATAATGAGCAACTGTGAGAAAGAAGGAGAGCAATCTCCTTCTTTCCTTATTCGAACTTATTCATAGGGTTATAACATGGCATCACGATGATGTCAGGCATGAGGTGAGGGAATGCGTGATTGGTTGGGAGCGCTTTGGCGTAAGAAAGGGCGGCTGCTTGGAGGATTGGCCGTACTAGTGATCGTATTCTCAACGATATGGATTTACAGTGGTAGTTCTGTGCAGACGCCAGATGAGAAGTACACTGCTTCAACCACATCACAGAATCGAGAGGCCGCAGGCCAATCTATCGAGGATAGGGCGAGTGAAAACTCCAGTCATCAGGAGACGAATCAAGAGCCGGTTAAGCCGCAATCACAGTTACAACAGGATCCGCACTCTGAATCCGTGCGAACGGAGTTGGAGAAGGAGGAGAACGAAGCTTCTAGTACGGCTAAATCGTCAGACAAGACGGAGGCAGAGGATTCTGCGGTTAACGAGAAAGAACAAGTGTCTTCGGGCGTAGAGAAGAATAATGCTGCGGAGAAATCGAAGACGAATTCGTCTTCCCATTTATCAACAGATCAATCCAAGAAACCAAAGGACATACAGCAGGATGGAAAAGGATCAGGTACCTCTTCGCCAAAACCGGAGAACAAGGATTCTATACGGAAAGGGAAGCTGGACAACGAAAAGCAAGGGGCAGGGACTTCAAAGACGACGAAAGGAAAGAAAACGACCACGCAAACAGATGCTACCCCGCCTCCTTCTAAAACTGTGCAGCTCACAATCGTAGGTTCCTCTGATATAGGTACGATCCTGAGCACAGAGGAAATTGAAATCGGAGAATCGGAAACCGTGATGGATATATTGAAAAAAGCGACGCGCGCCAAGAGGATTCAAATGGACTTCAGCGGTGCTGGCGCGGCTGCTTATGTAAAGGGCATTGATAATTTGTATGAGTTCGACAAGGGTCCAGGAAGTGGGTGGATGTACAGCATAAATCAAAAATTCCCGAACCGCAGTGCAGGCGCATGGGAAGTTAAGCCCGGAGACCATATTCAATGGCTGTATACGGAGGACTTAGGCAAGGATTTAGGAGCGGGTGCTGACGACGGACTATGGGATGGGAAAAGTTAAATGATACATGGCTTCTCCACATTACATCCGCGTTTATGTTTCGCCTATTTTGCCGTACTGCTGCTCTCATGCATGATGTTCACGCATCCTGTATATTCAGTTCTTACTTTACTTAGTATCGTTCTATTGAATCTATCCTTGGATGGAGGGAGATCGCTCAAGAAGGGAATTAGGGGATACTTGATTATGGCTATTATTATTTTCTTGCTCAATCCCTTCTTCTCTAGTCGTGGAGCTACGATTCTATGGTATGTGTTCGACCGCCCGATTACATTGGAATCGATTATATATGGTGCTCTATTCGCATTATCACTGCTGAATATACTGCTGGCATTTGTTGCTTATAATCTCGTCATCACGCCTGAGAAATTATTGTATCTGTTAACGCCAATCGCCCCGCAAACGGCTTTTATTATTACGGTAACCCTCCGTTTTGTGCCGCTGCTGATGAGACGGCTGAAGCAGATTATGACGGTTCAACGTGTTCTTGGTTACCTTCATCCGAAAGCCAGCAAGAAGCACCTTATGCGCGAAGGCATGGAAACCCTGCATACGTTAATTAGCTGGTCACTGGAAGAGGCGCTTCAGACAGCTAGCTCTATGCGTGCAAGAGGATATGGCGTTGGGAAGCGAACGAGTGCAATATCCTACAAGATGGATAATAGGGATGTCCTTGTATCATGGATCATGGTCGTGACGGGAGCCAATATTGTGATTGGCGGTTTGTTCGGCGTTAATCGGTTCCAAGTGTATCCACGGCTGCAGTCGTTGGAGTGGTCGCCACAGCTATGGCTGCATGCAGCGTGTTACTTGGTATTTATCTTCATCCCGATCGTAATGAACGGAAAGGAAGAGCTGTTATGGCGCACTATCAGATCGAAGATGTAATTTTTCAGTATCCCAATTGTTCAGAGAAGACGATTGATCATATCACCATCACCATTGAAGAGGGAGAATTCGTGCTGCTGTGCGGCTCATCAGGATCAGGCAAAACTACACTGCTTCGCCAGCTTAAGCGGGAAGTACGGCCGGAAGGCAATCGGAGTGGCAGTATTTATTATAGAGGAACTGCTCTCGAACAACTTGATGAGCGACAATCCATTGAAGAAATCGGCATGGTATTTCAAGATCCAGACAATCAGATTGTCATGAATACGGTGTGGCAGGAATTGACCTTTGGTATGGAGAATCTCGGCTATTCTACCATGCAAATGCAGCGAAGAGTGGGGGAACTCGTACAGTTCTTTGGCATGGAGGAATGGCTCCATCTCCCGATACATGAGTTATCCGGCGGGCAAAAGCAGCTCGTCAATCTAGCATCCGTAATGACATTAAGACCGAGGGTACTGCTGCTGGATGAGCCTACTGCTCAACTTGATCCGATCGCAGCCAAAGAGTTCATCCAATTGCTCTCTCGAATTAATGAAGAATTCTCCCTTACGATTATAATCAGCGAGCACCGAATTGAAGAAGTTGTTCCCCATGCGACGCAGCTTGTCATGCTGAATCAGGGGGAAATCGCTTATCTAGGCACTCCTGATCAGGTAATGAAGCAAATATGGAAGAATGAAGATGCATTATTTTTGCCGTATCTTCCATCTATCAGTCAGCTTTATTTGGGAATAGAGAAAATAAGCGATGCCCGAGCTGTGCCTATGAGTGTGAAAGAGGGAAGGAGATGGCTTGCTGGAAAGCAAGAACACAGGCCAGCTGCTGGGAGGAGCCTGTCTGAATCAGTGAAGGTTGATGGGGAGCAAGTAGAGCCGTTGTTAACATGCAAAGAGCTGTATTTTACCTATGACAAAAATGCTCCCCTCGTCCTGAAACGATTGTCCCTATCGGTTCATGGGGGTGAATTCTTCGCCCTGCTTGGCGCCAACGGATCTGGGAAGTCCACCTTGCTGCAGCAAATTGCGGGCGCACATAAGCCTCAACGAGGAGACATCTTGTATGCGGGCAAGTCCTTGCTGCGGAAA
>Ga0209025_1004356_pt1 | contig 12347 bp, 8 predicted proteins | sample AraplaMF_Col_mLB_FD_184256 | JGI IMG/M metagenome (GOLD analysis project Ga0209025, IMG submission 184256) | Arabidopsis root microbial communities from the University of North Carolina, USA - plate scrape MF_Col_mLB (SPAdes) (version 2) | ecosystem: Host-associated > Plants > Roots > Endosphere ... | reverse complement strand
ACGGGATCAGCAAAAGAGGTGATACGTATCTGCGTACCCTCTTGATCCACGGTGCGCGCAGCGTCGTGACGCGTGCTAAGGATCCCGGTCCCTGGGTTGAGCAAATGACAAAGCGGCGGCCTCTGAATGTCGTAGTCGTTGCGCTGGCCAACAAGATGGCGCGCATGATATGGGCGGTTCTGGCCCATGACCGGCCGTATCAGAAGGATTACATCAGCGTGAAGCCGGCTTGAGCCGTAAGCACCACGTTGGAGATTAGCGTTCTTACAGGGTGAAACGTCGAAGGTTGCGTTGGTAATCGAGTGTGATGACAAGTCAGGTAGGACCGGGACCTGCTAAGCCTGTGGGGTAATACGAGCCTTGAGCTCGCAGTACGAATGAGGCGCGGGTCAGCGTATTTCATAGGGGCCAGCAGCGGCGATACCGGCTGCAAGAGGGCCGAATATAGAGCTGCAGCCCATCCTGTCAGTGTCTGAACAAGCGAAAACCTAGCGCAAACGGGACGCGTTCATATAGATTACCCCACAACTGGCGTCCCGCACGCTGAGCGCGTCCGCGCTCTCATAGCGGCTCTCGATCGGCAAGGTGGGTCGGCTGGCTGCTTACCAACGGCCTTCCGGCCTGCCGCTGAAGGTGCGCCACCCCTACCCGCCCGTTGCCAGCTTCTTCCCATGCGCCGCAATCTCTCTACGGAAGAGTTCCGCCATGGTCTCCGCCGCCAGCGACAGCGGCGTATCACGCAGACTCAGTATGCCTAGCGTGATCGACGGCAGGGGCATGCGCAGCGGCACGCGGATGACCTGCTGGGCGTAGGGTTGCACGTTGAGCCAGGCGGCGGGGCAGGAGAGCAGCGCATCGCTGCGCGTCATCAGGTTCCAGGTCACGCCGAAGCTGTTTGTCGTAATGATGCGCTGGGGCACGGGAATTCCGTCGCGCTGCAACTGGCCGACCATATCGGTGTGGTGGCTGCCGGGCGCAAGGTGCATCAGCCATTCGCAGTCGAGAAGCTGCTCCCATTCTGTGGCTTTCGCCAGCGGATGGCCGGGGCGGCAGCCGACAATCATTTCCAGCGTCTGCAGCGGCTCAAAGCTGAACTCAGGGGCGAGGGCTTGGTGCGCCGGGGCGGCAACGGCAAAGTCAATGGAACCGTCGCGCAGCGCGGGCAGTACCAGCGGCATCATGCCCTCTTCCAGATTGAGTTCGGCCAGCGGCATACGCTTGCGGAATGCATCGATTACGTCGGGCAGCAGACTGACATAGATCGTTGGCGTGACCGCCACCGACACGTGAGCCTCCTTGCCGCCCTGCAACTGCCGAATGTCCTGCCGCGCCAACTCGAACTGTGCCTGCGCTAGCCGTACGCGCATTGTCAGCTGATCGCCACACTCGGTCAATATCACGCCGCGGGAGCTGCGCACGATCAACGGCGCGTCGAGGTCCTGCTCCAGTTCGCGGATTGCCTTGGTGATGGCGGCCTGGCTGAGATGCAGGCTGCGCGCCGCGCCGCGGATGCTGCCGGTCTCGACCAGGCTCAGCCAGGCCTTCAGGTGATGGTCCTTCACATCTCGTCTCCCTGCTCACTTTCCAAATGCTGCTTGCTATTCGAGCGTGTTCGCATGGCGTATTGCGCACATTTTGCAAAAAATCGCCTGACAACTATGGGTTGTCTCGCTGAAGAAAATGGTGTCTTTCAACTTTCATTCTAACTGCGTAGGCTTCTTGGAAACCCCTTGCCAACGCAGAATGGACAGTTAGGAGACCTATGAAGAACAGACGTGCCCCAACAAACAGATCCAACGATTCAGTGGGACTGGAAGGATCGGTCAGCGGCCGCTTGGCCGTACGGGTGATGGGCGCGCTGGCAACTGCGGCGATATGCGCTGCACCAGTGCTGGCGCACGCCGAGTGGCCGGAGCGGCCGATCAAGTTGGTCGTGCCGTATGCGGCAGGGGCTGGAGTCGACGTTGCGGCGCGTCCGATTGCCGAGGCGATGGGCCGCGAACTGGGCAAGCCCGTGGTAATTGACAACCGGCCCAGTGCGGGCGGCATCGTCGGCACGCAGATGGTGGCCACCTCGCCGCCGGACGGCTACACCATCGGATATGGCAATATTGTCACGCTGGCCATCAACCGGTCTTTCTACACCAAGCTGCCTTACGACCCGGAAAGGGACCTGGAACCCATTGGAATGGCGCTGGGCAACGCCTATGTGCTGGCGGCGCGTAAGGACCTGCCAGTCAACAGCTTTGCTGATCTCATCGCGTACGCGCGCCAGCGCCCCGGCAAGGTGGTGATGGGCTCGCTGGCATTGGGCTCGGGTGGCCATCTGGCCAGTGAGCTGATCCAGGTTAGCACCGGAATCAAGATGCTGTACGTGCCCTACAAGAGCGGCGCGCAGGTGCTAAGCGACATGGTCAATGGCCAAGTCGATGTGATGCTCGACAACATCGTCGGCGTGCAGCAGTTCATCGCCGCCAAGCAGATCAAGCCACTGGCGGTGACCAGCCTGCAACGTGTGCCGGTGCTGCAGGGTGTGCCGACTATCGACGAAAGCGGCGTCAAAGGCTTCGAGGTGGTGGCCTGGGGCGGACTGGTGGCGCCGGCCGGTACGCCCAAGCCCGTTATCCGGAAGCTTAATGCCGCGCTCAACAAGGCGCTGGCGGATCCCGCAGTGATCAAGGCCAATGCCGCGCTGTCGCTCGAGACCATGCCTTCCACGCCCGAGGCGTTCGCCAAGCTGATCCGCAGCGAAGTGCCCAAGTGGGCGGCCATGGTGAAGCAGGCGGGGATCAAGGCGGATTGAGTGTGGCTTGCCGTCCGGGGATCCGCTCGCCGTTCCACAGCTTGGCGTTCCCGCGGGGGAACCAAGTGAATTCTGAATGCGCCGGCGTTACGCATTTGCGGCAATGACGGTGATCCTGAGCGCGCCATTCTTTCCCTTCAGTTTTTAACATCCTTCCTTCATCGCATCCACAACAATGGAGTTTACCCATGAGCAATGAACTGTGGCGCTTGAGCGCCGTCGAGCTCGCGCGGCATATCGCCTCGCGGGAGATCTCGTGCCGGGATGCTGTAGCAAGTTGCCTGGCCCGGCTGGAAGACGTCAACCCGCGCATCAACGCCGTGACGGAGGTGCTGGCTGACGAGGCCATGCGCGCCGCGGCCGAGGCCGATGCGGCGCTGGCGTGCGGCCAGCCGGTGGGCCCGCTGCACGGCGTGCCGGTGACGATCAAGGTGAACGTTGACCAGGCGGGCTGCGCCACCACCAATGGCGTGGGGGCCTACCGCGAGACCCTGGCTACCGAGGACAGTCCGGTGGTGGCCAATCTACGTAAGGCCGGCGCCATCGCCATCGGCCGAAACAATGCCCCGGCGTTCTCGATGCGCTGGTTCACCGACAACGCGCTGCACGGTCGTACCATCAACCCGTACGATGCGACGCGCACGCCCGGCGGCTCAAGCGGAGGCGCGGCGGCTGCAGTGGCAGCCGGGATGGGCCCTCTGGCACACGGCAACGACCTGGGCGGCTCGATTCGGTATCCGGCCTATGCCTGCGGCGTGGTCGGCCTGCGGCCGAGCCAGGGTCGGGTGCCGGCATTCAACCCCTCGCAGGCGCGGGAACGCACCTTCGGCACGAGCCTGACTTCGATGCAGGGGCCGATTGCCCGTACCGTGGCGGACCTGCGGCTGGCGCTCGCGGCCATGTCCGCAGCGGATGCCAGGGATCCGTGGTGGACGCCTGCGCCGCTGGATGCACCGCCGGAGAATGCTTCGAAGGCAGGCGTCAAGGTGGCCGTATGCACCACGCTGCCAGGGTACCGCGCCGATCCCGCGGTGGCAGCCGCGGTGGCGCAGGCCGCGCAATGGCTGCAGCAGGCCGGATATGTGGTAGAGGAAGCGGCGCCGCCGCGCTTCAGTGAGGCAGCAGACTTGTGGCTGGCGCTGATCATGAACGAGACGAGGGTCAGCATGCGGCAAGCCGTGGAGACCGACGGCGACGACGCTGTTCAGCGCGCCTTTGGCAGCATGTATCGGCTGGCCCCGGAGCTGGATCTGGTGGGCTACATGGACGCGCTGTCGCAACGCTCTAACCTGCTGCGCGACTGGCTGGCCTTCTTCGCGCAATACCCGCTGCTGCTGATGCCGGTTTCCTGGCAGCCCCCGTTCCCGGTTGATACGGACCAGCAGGGCGATGCAGCCATGCGGGACATTCTTGACGCGCAAAGCCCACTGCTGGCACCCGCCATACTCGGCCTGCCAGGGCTGTCCGTGCCCACCGGCATGGCCGGCAGCACGCCGATGGGCGTGCAGCTGGTTGCGGGCCGGTTCCAGGAGGCATTGTGCCTGGGGGCCGGCGAGGCCATCGAGCGGCGCGCTGGCTGGTCGGGACTTGCCGAACTGAAGGCGTAGCCGGCAGGCGGACATCACCGCTGCGTCACTGGCAGGCGCTGGTGCGCTACACCGAGAGCGGCATCCTTGAGCCCGATAACATCGCCTCGAGCGCGCGATCGGCCCGATTGCCCTCGGCAGGGCGAGTTGGATGTTCCCGGGCTCCCAGCGCGGCGGGCGCGCCGCGGCCACGATGTATTCGTTGCTGGGCACCTGCCGCCTGAACGGCATCGAGCCCTATGGCTGGTCAAGGACACGCTGGAGCGCCTGCCGGCCGACCCAATCAGCCAGGTCCACGAACTGCTGCCGCTGGCCCGCTAACCCCGGGTCGGCGACACCGTCAGCTTCAACGACGAGCACCTGCGCGAGCGCATCGGCATCATCGTGCGCGTCAACCAGAAGACCGCCCGTAAATCATGACATCACCACAACGTTGCCTGAACCCAGCACGCGGCGATGGTCGAAGGCCGGTGCTGAGCGCTCATGAGTTTGTTGCGAGCGGTCGTTTGCAATTCATTGAGGTTGTCGGGGCAGAAGTTCGCAATTGCATGACGCTTGAGCCACGCCCTCAGGTATTCAACGGGGTTTAGCTAGGGACAGTACGGCGGCAGGAAGGTCATGTGAATATGTCCCTTGAGGGAATCCAGATATTCGCGGACCATCGCGGCGCGATGGGGCCTGGCACCATCCCAGATGATCAGCAGCGGCTGCTTCAGAGCAGTTCGGGCAGGATTCCCTTCGCTTTCGCGAGAATAATCTCCGCACGCTTGAAGTTCGGCTTCGCGTCGCGTCAATCGTCCGCCAATTTGCAGCCCGCGTGTCATGGGCGCAAAGCAGAAGCCTCCGTCTTCGTAGATGACAGATTGCCGGATTTCCACGCCCGGATGCGTCAACAGGGCCTCACGCAGAATCGCAGAATCGCCTCTACGAAGCCAAGAAACCACGGCAAGATGCCTGGAAGGGCGCTCGGGCGCAAAGCCAACGGGGCCTCTTGGTCCATCAACCAGCCCGGTACTTTTGCAAGGATGCCGGGCTTGGAAAGTGGAATTACTTCACTCACGCCATCTGCCCGCAACTCCACTTCGCGGTGCTGTCTCCCGGAGCCGCTGCGTCAATGAGGCCGACGGAGTATCCCTCGCGCTGAAGAGCGCACAGAAAACACCGGCTCCGATTACTACAGCGGTTTCGTTTGGGACGACTTCGGGCGTGCCCACGAATTGCCCAATATGAGTGTGCACTTGAGCCGAAGTCCGGCTACCTCGGCAGGAGTACACGTCCCGGTCAATGTCGCCTCTACACCGGCCAGGCCGTTTGCGGTGTCGACATTGAGCAGAGATGACGCGATGAAGCTATTGGTCAGGTCTCTATGAGCGCCTCAAGGAAGCGGTCCACAATCAAGTTTCTTCGGCGTCCCTTGCGGCTTGCCGCAGCCAACGTCACGGTGTACTGCATCTCGTTGGAGGCCAACGGAGACATCAAGCCCTTGTCGACCCACGCCGCTGCAAAGTGGTCTGGCAAAAAGCCAATGTACTCGCCGGTGAGGATGAGGAAGGCTATCCCCTCGCGGTCCGTCGCGGTAGCGGCACAGTCCAGATGTTGATGTAAGCCGATTGCTTCTGCGCTCATGCGATAGCTTGGCGCGATAGCAGCGAAGCGCCGTAGCTCGCTGAGTTCGACATTCCCTGCTTCGGCATACAGCGGGTGACCGCTGCTGCAATACAACAGCGAGCGCTCCTCGTACAGAGAGCTGTAGTCAAGTCCAGACAACGGGGTGATGACCGGCATTGCCCCGACATGCAAGCGCCCATCCAGCAAGCCCCGCTCAATTTCTCCAGGTGTGCTCATGCTGATGTTGACCCGAACGCCTGGACTTTGCTGCCGGATTGCCTTGAGAGCGTGGGTGATGCGCATCTTGGGCTGCGTCACCAAGTTGTTCATGAGCCCGAGGTTCAAGTCACCCCGCAGGGACTGATGAAGTTGGTTGACTTCGGTGCGGAACCCTTCAATCGCCGCCAGCACCGCCTCCCCCGCACGCAGCACCTCTCGACCCTGGTCTGTGAGAGCAAATCCCGCTCTACCACGCTGGCAAAGGCGCATTCCTAAGCGCTTTTCCAAGTCGCTCATGTGCAGACTAATCGCGGATCGCGTAATCCCCAGCGCACTTTCTGCGGCCGTGAAGCTTCCTACTTCGGCCACGGTCTTGAAGACGCGAAGCAGCCGGAGGTCAAAGTCCGAGACCTGTGCGAGAGCATCCTTCCTCATAGGTGAGCGAATTGAAATCTATGCGTGAGAAAAAACCAATTTTACTCACACAAAGACTTCACCACAATCTGCTCACCGAACCACGTACAAGGATGCATTGCCATGACCCCCGCATCGCCTCTTCCGCAAGCCGCAGAACTGGACCTTAAAGCGCATTGGATGCCCTTCAGTGCCAACCGGAACTTCCACACCGACCCCAGGATGGTTGTTGCTGCGAAAGGGCGCTGGCTCATCGACGACCAGGGCCGCAAGGTCTTCGACGGGCTGTCTGGCCTGTGGACCTGCGGTGCCGGACATGCCCGACAGGAAATTCAAGCTGCCGTTGCATCGCAACTGGGCACGCTGGATTACTCGCCTGCCTTCCAGTTTGGACACCCGCTGTCCTTCATGCTCGCAGAACGAATCGCCGAGCTTTTCCCCGGCGACTTGAACCATGTTTTCTACACGGGTTCCGGCTCCGAGTGTGCGGATACTGCTGTCAAGATGGCTCGCGCTTACTGGCGCCTCAAGGGCCAGCCTGCCAAGACGAAGCTCATTGGTCGTGCACGCGGGTACCACGGTGTGAACATTGCCGGCACAAGCCTAGGCGGCATCGGAGGCAACCGAAAGATGTTCGGACAACTGATGGATGCCGACCATCTGCCGCACACCCTCCAGGCTGATTGCGCCTTTACCAAGGGCCAGGCAGAGACGGGCGGCGTGGAACTCGCCAATGAGCTGCTGGGGCTCATCGAACTGCATGATGCCTCCAACATTGCGGCAGTGATTGTCGAACCGATGTCCGGGTCCGCAGGCGTCATCGTGCCTCCGAAGGGTTATCTGCAGCGTCTACGCGAAATCTGCACCCAACACGGCATTCTGCTCATTTTCGACGAGGTCATCACCGGCTTCGGCCGCCTGGGCAAAGCTAGCGGTGCCGAGTATTTCGGCGTGACGCCTGACATCGCGAATGTCGCCAAGCAGTTAACCAATGGCGCCATTCCCATGGGAGCAGTCATCGCATCGAGCGAAATCTACAAAACCTTCATGGCCCAGCCCGCGCCCAATCACGCTGTCGAGTTCGGCCACGGATACACCTATTCCGGGCATCCCGTCGCGTGTGCAGCTGGCCTGGCAACGCTGGACTTGCTCGCCCGGGAAAACCTGATTCAGCAGGCCGCTGAACTCGCGCCCCATTTCGAGCAGGCCATTCACGGCATCCGCGGTGCAAAGCACGTCGTGGACATTCGCAACTGCGGTCTGGCCGGAGCCATCCAGTTGGCCCCGCGTGACGGGGACGCGATCATTCGCCCATTTGAGGCCGGTCTGGCACTGTGGAAGAAAGGGTTCTACGTCCGATTCGGTGGCGACACGCTCCAGTTCGGTCCGGCGTTCAACACCACGACCAGCGAGCTCGACACCATGTTTGATGCGGTCGGCGCTGTTATTGAAACCCTCGCCTGAGGCAATACGCGCACCTGCCCCTTCTGCAACCAACACCGTTTCGGATTAAGTATGAACACCATCCCGCATTTCATTAATGGCGAACGCGTCGTAGGCGAAGGCCGCCCCTCGTCGGTCTACAACCCCTCCACCGGAGAAGTCAGCGGCCAGATTCTGCTGGCTGACTCCGCCACCCTGAAGCACGCCATCCTGACTGCCAAGGCTGCGTTCCCAGCATGGCGCAATACGCCCCCGGCAAAGCGGGCGCAGGTGCTGTTCCGCTTCAAGCAGTTGCTGGAGGAGAACGAGAAGGACATCGTCGAGCTCATCAGTCAGGAACACGGCAAGACCATCGAAGATGCTGCCGGCGAACTGAAGCGCGGCATCGAAAACGTGGAATACGCGTGCGGTGCGCCCGAACTACTGAAGGGCGAATACAACCGCAATGTGGGCCCGAACATTGATGCCTGGAGCGACTTCCAGCCGTTGGGCGTGGTTGCCGGCATCACGCCGTTCAACTTCCCGGCGATGGTGCCGCTGTGGATGTACCCGCTCGCCATCGCTTGCGGAAACACCTTCGTCCTGAAGCCGTCCGAGCGTGACCCCAGCTCGACGCTCATGATTGCCGAGCTATTCTATAAGGCAGGCCTGCCCAAGGGTGTCCTCAATGTGGTCAACGGCGACAAGGAAGCAGTGGATGCGCTGATTGAGCATCCCGACGTCAAAGCTCTGAGCTTTGTGGGGTCCACGCCGATTGCTGAGTACATCTACGCCGAAGGTACGAAGCGCGGCAAGCGTGTACAGGCCCTGGGTGGCGCCAAGAACCATGCCGTCTTCATGCCAGACGCAGACCTGAATAGCGCCGTCAACGCGCTGATGGGCGCGGCATATGGCTCCTGCGGCGAGCGCTGCATGGCCATCTCGGTTGCCGTGTGTGTTGGCGACGAGATTGCCGACGCTCTCATCAAGAAGGTTGTTCCTGCAATCCAGGCCCTGAAGATTGGGCCGGGTACCTCATGTGGGCTGGACATGGGGCCGCTGGTCACGTCCGCCGCGCTCGAACGGGTGACTGGATACATTGCAGCGGGTGAAGCCGCCGGCGCCAAGTTGCTGGTCGATGGTCGCGGCTTCAAGGTGGCCGGCCACGAGAACGGCTACTTCCTGGGTGGCACGCTGTTCGACAACGTCAGCACGGACATGACCATCTATAAGGATGAGATTTTCGGGCCGGTACTGTGCATCGTGCGCGTCAAGAGCTTGGAGGAAGCGGTGCAGCTCATCAACGCTCACGAGTATGGCAATGGCACGTGCATCTTCACGCGCGATGGCGAATCAGCCCGCATCTTCTGCGACGAAATCGAAGTAGGCATGGTCGGTGTCAATGTACCGCTGCCGGTGCCCGTGGCGTATCACAGCTTCGGTGGCTGGAAGCGCTCCCTGTTCGGTGACCTGCATGCCTACGGACCGGACGGCGTGCGCTTCTACACCCGTCGCAAGGCCATCACTCAGCGCTGGCCCAAGCGCGAAGTCACCGAGCAGGCGCAGTTCGCGTTCCCGAGCAACGGCTAGCGCGAAGGAGGCGAAGCCGGGGCCGCAAGGCCCTGGTTTCGACTTCCCCTGGTTGCCTGCAGCAAGCGCTACACGGTAGTCGTCGGCAATTGCGCCCCTCGACCTCGCTATCCAGCGGCGCCGCTCCGGCCGTAGAACAATCCTCTTCAGCAGCAAGCCATGAAAGTCATAGTTCTGGGCGGTGGTGTTATTGGAACTTCAAGCGCTTACTACCTGGCCAAGGCCGGTATGGAAGTCACCCTGCTCGACCGTCAGAGCGCTCCGGCACAAGAAACGAGCTTCGCAAACGCTGGACAAGTCTCGCCCGGCTACTCGACTCCCTGGGCCGCGCCGGGCATTCCGTTGAAAGCTATGAAGTGGATGTTCGAGAAACACGCGCCTCTGGCAATCCGGCCGGACGGAAGCCTGTTTCAACTGCGCTGGATAGCGCAGATGCTAAAGAACTGCTCCGCCGAGCGCTATGCCATCAACAAAGAGCGCATGATGCGCATTGCCGAGTACAGCCGCAGCTGCTTACAGCAACTCCGCGCTGACACCGGCATTTCGTACGAACATCGGACTGGCGGAACTCTGCAGCTGTTCCGCACGCAAGCTCAGCTTGATGCGGTAGCGCGAGACGTTGCCGTACTGACAGAGTGCGGTGTTCCCCATGAGGTACTCGGCCGTGACGACCTGGCACGCGTTGAGCCAGGTCTTGCGCACGCCAGCGAACGGCTCACTGGTGGTTTGCGCCTCCCTAACGACGAAACGGGCGACTGTCACCTCTTCACGCAAGCGCTCGCACGGCTGGCCAGGGCAGAAGGTGTCAACTTTCGCCTCGGTCGCTCCGTAGACGGACTACTGACAGACGGGACAAAGATTGTCGGCGTACGGGCAGGTCACGAGACGCTGACTGCGGACCGTTATGTTCTGGCCTTCGGAAGCTACACGACGACCTTCCTGAGGCCACTGGGCCTGGACCTTCCGGTGTACCCGGTGAAAGGCTATTCCCTCACCATCCCTCTCGTGATTCCGTCACTGGCGCCGCAGTCGACGGTCCTGGATGAAACCTACAAGATTGCCATCACCCGATTTGACGACCGAATCCGCGTAGGCGGTATGGCGGAGCTCGGCGGCTATGACCTTCGACTCAATCCTCGTCGGCGGGCAACGTTGGAGATGGTGGTAGGAGACCTATTCCCAGGTGGCGATATCAAGCGGGCGGATTTCTGGACGGGCCTGCGACCCATGACGCCGGACGGTACGCCCATTGTCGGTGGCACGCGCTTCTCAAACCTTTTCCTCAATACAGGCCACGGTACGCTCGGATGGACAATGGCCTGTGGTTCAGGGAAGCTGATTGCGGACATTGTCAGCGGCCGACAGCCCGAAATCAGCACCGAAGGTTTGTCGCTGGACCGGTACAGCCGTCAATCCGGTCGGTCCAACCCGAAGTCACTCGTTCCCGATTTGATCTAAACTATGGCACGCCCCGCTCTCGCCAAAATCGACCTCGCCGCCCTTCGCCACAACTATAGGCGATTGAGAGCCCTTCACGGCGGTCGCGCACTTGCTGTGCTCAAGGCCAATGCCTACGGGCATGGGGCGGTTCGATGCGCTCTCGCCTTGAGCGACATCGCCGACGGATTCGCCGTAGCCTTTCTCGAGGAGGCATGTGGACCAGACTGAGCACTGCACTCGATGAGGTCGATGCAAATTTCGCTGAGAACGACAGCATCGAGTTCGGGGAACAGGGATTAATCATCCACCGCCCCGGCAAGGCGCCCGACCCACCCAACGTGATGCTGATTGACCAAGCCATCACGGCATCGATGCCGCAGATCAGCATCCTCGACGTGCTGACCGAGACGGAGCAATGGCTGAATCTGCATAAGCTGTTCGGGCCACTGTCCGGCTTCGATGCCAAGCTTGACGATCCTCGCAAGCGCGTCATCTGCACGCTGTTCTGCTACGGTTGCAACTTGGGACCGAGCCAGACGGCGCGGTCCGTCAAGGGGCTGAGCCGCAAGCAAATAGCGTGGCTGAACCTGCGTCACGTCACGGAAGAACGGCTCGACAAGGCCATCGTTAAGGTTATCAACGCGTACAATCAGTTCGCGCTACCGAAGTACTGGGGCAGTGGCAAACGTGCGTCCGCGGATGGCACAAAGTGGAACCTGTATGAGCAGAACCTGCTGTCGGAGTATCACATCCGATATGGCGGGTACGGTGGGATTGGCTACTACCATGTCTCCGACATGTACATCGCGCTCTTCAGCAACTTCATTCCGTGCGGCGTACATGAGGCCGTGTACATCCTGGACGGGCTGATTCGCAATGGTTCGGAGATCCAGCCCGATACCATTCACGGCGATACTCAAGCGCAGAGCGGGCCGGTGTTTGGCCTCTCCCACCTGCTAGGCATCAACCTGATGCCACGCATGCGCAATATCAAGGACCTGGTGCTCTACAAGGCGGACCGGCGACGTAGATACGACCATATCGAGCGCCTGTGCCGCCGGTCCATCGACTGGGACCTGATCCAACGGCACTACCCCGACATGATGCGGGTTGCCGTATCGATCAAGGCCGGCAAGATGACGCCGTCGACCATCCTGCGCCGGCTGGGTTCGGAGAGCACGAAGAATAAGCTGTACTTTGCGTTCCGGGAGCTGGGCCGCGTCATCCGCACGGTGTTCTTGCTGAAGTACCTGGACGACCCGGAA
>Ga0209025_1004352_pt1 | contig 12355 bp, 9 predicted proteins | sample AraplaMF_Col_mLB_FD_184256 | JGI IMG/M metagenome (GOLD analysis project Ga0209025, IMG submission 184256) | Arabidopsis root microbial communities from the University of North Carolina, USA - plate scrape MF_Col_mLB (SPAdes) (version 2) | ecosystem: Host-associated > Plants > Roots > Endosphere ... | reverse complement strand
TTTTCAGCATTTTCCATATTATTTTCTAACATGCGTAAAATTACTTCTTGGCGCCACCCTTTGCATCGCAATGTGTCTCCTCGTTGAGCTTTTACTGAGTATAAGATTTCTGGTTTTGTCATTTACAATTCCCCCTTTTTATATCTACACTTTTATAAAGCAAATAGCGTGCCAACTTTTAAAAAGCCTATAAATATTGTTATAAAAAGTGATAAGGATAGTGTTTATGAAATGAATACTCAAAATAGAGAGAGAACCGAAAATCTAAAAATGCGCAGATAAATTTTGCACTCGCTATATTTTCTATATATTTCTACTATTCAGTAAACAACTATGATACGATTTATGACAAAAGCAGAAATTTTTTGCATGCAAAATAATGTGAAAGAGGGTTTTTGTGTGAACGAGGAAATAAGACGCTTTGCAACAATATTGGGAACTAATATCATTACATTAGATAGTTCGTTTCAAGTGATTTGGTGGCATCTGGACGATAGTATTTCGTTAGATTTAAAAAATAATATGCCTCTAGAGACCATTGCTGATATAGACGTCATGTTATTTCATCAACCACAACAGCTATTAACTCAGGAGCAGCATTTATCTTTTACTATTGAACCCTTCTATTTTACGGAACAATATTATTTTGTTTTAGTAGAAAATTTAGTTGATTTTCAACACTCATTACAAAATAAAATTTTTGTATTAGAGGAAATTATAGAACACTTAGATGAAGGGATTATTGTCAGTAATGAAGATGGGGATATTGTTTATTACAATGAGGCACTTGCTAAGATGGAGGAACATAACAAGGAAGACATGATTGGAAAAAAACTTTGGGATGCTTACAATTATCAAGATCGTCGCTTATCGGAGCATAATCATATTTTAAAAACAGCTAAGCCAATCTATACGAAATATCGAGCCCATGCCTATTCAGAAAATGAGCCGAAATTTGTTGGCTATAGCTCTTTCCCTATTCAAAAGGATAATAAAACAATAGGCGTATTTTCTATTACACTTACTGAAACAAGCCTACGTAATCAATTGCGTCAAACGATGGATTCAAAACTTGAGTCTATGGAAGTACCTGAAGTTGTAAAAAGAAATAATGGCACGATTTATACATTTCAAGATTTAAAAGGGAACAGTCCAGAGCTCCTACAAACTATTGCTGAGGCTAAAAATATTGCGAGCTATAACACTGATACACTTATTATTGGTGAAACAGGTACAGGAAAAGAATTAATTGCGCAGAGTATGCATAATTTAAGCCCCCGAGTGGCAAAGCCTTTTGTAGCTATAAACTGCGCCGCTATCCCATCCACACTGCTAGAAAGTACACTATTTGGCTCTGTAAAAGGGGCATTCACTGGGGCTACAAATCAAGAAGGGCTTTTTGAATATGCGAAAGATGGCACACTTTTTCTTGATGAAATCAACTCTTTACCAATGGAACTTCAACCTAAATTAATGCGGGTTCTACAAGAGCGAGCTGTTAGACGTGTAGGTAGTAATACACTCATTCCTATAGAGTGTACAGTTATTAGTGCTTCCAACGAAGATCCTGAGCTGCTAACAGCGGGTGGCCGAATGCGACTTGATTTATTTTACCGTATCGCACATTCGAGTATATACATCCCTCCTTTACGCGAAAGACCGAATGATATACTTTTTTTTATCCAACATTTTTTACATAAAAATGTTCTTAAGTACACGAAAGTAGATATTACAATAAAACCTGAGCTCTACCAGCTACTTTTAGATTATGAATGGCCTGGTAATGTACGAGAACTTGAACATTTGATTGAAAATCTTGTCATACAAGCGAGCTCAGAAAGTTTGATTACAGAAGATATGCTGCCACGTTATTTAAAAAATAAATTATCAATAGCCATTCCATCAAAAAAGCGGCCACTAAAAGCGCTTATGCATACAAATGAGGAGCAATACATCCGCAAAGTTTTAAAGCATTGTGGCGGAAATATTTCAGCCGCTGCTAAACAATTAAATATTTCTCGTCAATCTCTGCAATATCATATGAAGAAACTAGCCATTACGAAAGAAGAGTATATATAATTCATTTCACAAAAAAATCAAAACCACACTACGCGGTTTTGATTTTTTTGTACTTAATAACATACAATTCCTACACAAACACCCACTAGCACAAGCAAATAAGGTTGAACTTTCCAACGTATCAAGCACCATAAAAAAGCGGCTGCGATTACGATGTCGAGTCCATTTTGAATTGTCTGTGTAACAATCGGATGAATAAAAGCTGCAGCTAATATCCCAACGACGGCAGCATTTGCACCAGTAATCGCCCCTCTTAATCCTGCAAAACGATTAAGCGTTAGCCAAAAAGGCATTGCCCCTACAATTAGCAAAAATGCCGGTAAAAAAATCGCTATCGTCGCTATAATAGCCCCAGGTATCCCAGCAATGACCATACCTATATAAGAAGCAAACGTAAATAATGGACCAGGGACTGCCTGAGTCATTCCGTAGCCTGCTAAAAAATCAGAAGAACTCATTAATCCACTTTGAACAAACTGTGCCTCAAGTAAAGGCAACACAACATGACCTCCACCAAATACTAATGCACCTGATAGATAAAACTTTTCAAACATCGTAAACCATTCATATTGAATAAATGGGCTAGCGATTGGCAAACCAATAAGCAATAGAACAAACAGCACTAAAAAACATACACCGGTCACTTTGGAAATCGGCACAGCCGTTTCATTTGGGTCTTCTCTTTGATTAGAAATCTTAAATAAGAGATAGCCTATAAAAGAAGCAACAATAATAGTAGTTACTTGAGCAAGTGGATGGACCCATAAAAGCACTATCAATAGTGCTAATAAAGCGATTATAAAATGGCGAAAACTAGGGATTAATTTTTTTGACATTTCAAAAATAGCTTGCGCAACAATCGCAACAGCCACTAATTTTAAGCCATGAATCCAACCCATATCCATCCCTGTATGTGCTGAAAAATACGCAAATGCCATAAGTAGCAAAACAGATGGTAATGTAAAACCAAGAAATGACACAATACTCCCCAATAAACCGCCTCTTAATAAGCCTATCCCCATCCCTACCTGGCTCGATGCTGGCCCAGGTAAAAATTGACTGAGTCCAACTAGTTGACTGTATTCTTTATCAGTTAACCATTTACGCTTCTGAACATATTCATTTTGAAAATATCCTAAATGTGCCGTGGGCCCCCCAAAGGATGTACAACCTAATTTAAGCGAAACTAAAAAAATTCCCCATAACCTTCGCATTATCTTCAACTACTTTCAATGTCATATATATTCATATTACATTGAGTAATCATCCTTTTAGTTTAAGATATTGTAAAATTTTAAAAAGTTACGGATTTAGGTTTCGTTATTTACCTTCAATTTTAATAGTAGCGTCCAGTTCATTTCCATTTTCAGCAACCGGAATTAGCTCATAGCTCTTACCGGTCAAATATAATGCATCGAGGCGGACCCCCCATTTCGTATAATCTTCATTTATAGGATAAGCAGAGTTAAAGTGCCAAGTTTCGCCTGATGCTGATTGAATTTTAAAATGTAGCGCTTCATTCAATAAGCTTTTCTCGGAATGAAAGTAGATCGTTGTTGATATTGGTGTAGAAATTACCTTTTCTATCGATATTTCCTGACCATCTAACAGCTTTACTTTTTTCTCAACGGGGAAGACCTTTCTATCTTCTTGTAATTGCTCTTGTGAAGCTTTCACTTGAAATTCCCACGGATCATCAATCTTTTTTTCTCCGTTCCAGTCATTATAACGAATGTCTAAGTTTAATATTTCATCCTCTGGTAGTGCACTTAATTTCACACTACTATAGATAGTATAGCTTTTATCGGATTGTTGGATGGTCTGTCCTCCATTTCTAACCGTGAACTCTTTTCCATTCACAAAAACTTGTGGAAAGAAAAAAACTTGATAGTCGAAATTTATGTCCTTTACTGGCTTAAATGTTGCATTCAATAATATTTGGTTATCGTCAATGATTATTTCATTTAACGTTAAACGTCCAAGATTATTTTCAGTAGTTTTTCCGACCGCTGTTTTGTAAGCTTCAAAATTCAAATCCTTCTTAAACAAAAAATAAAAAACAATGACACAAGTAGCTATCAATAAAAGCAATACTACAATAAACCATATTTTGCGTCTTCGATTTCCCTTTGGCTGATTCTCAACTAGAAGCATATCGGACATCATGTACACCTCGTTTTAAGAAAGTATGTCTGCACAAAAGCTTTTTATTTATTGTAGTTTTCAGTTGAACATTATATAACCTCTAACGTTGTCTTGATTTGGCTGATTTCGCTATGTATCTAAAGGAATAATGTATATGCCTTTAATTTTATCTGAATGAACATAAAGTATTGCTCTACGGCAAAACGAGGGGTTGATTTCCATTCCGACTGGACGCTTTCCTAGGGGCGTCTGAGGAGTCGCCCAGTCTTCACTCCAATCAACCACTTCGCATAACATATATCTTCGGCATGTAATAAGTAATAAAAAGAAACTTCAATAAAATATGTTTTTGTGCGGAAGGGAAGCAGTTCGACGCTTGCCCACTAGAAAGCAAGTCCTGAAAAGGAAATCCCCTCGTTTTGCAGAAGAGCCATATCCCTTACACTTGATGACGAACCTTTTTGGCTTCTTCCATTAAATAATCTACAAACAACTCATCTTTCACTAACCATGCTTGATAATTTCTTTTCAAAAACCATTCCGCTTCATAAAAACTTGTAAAGATCTGATCTAATGGAAGTTTATTTTTTTCAATTACCCAATCAAAATCACTTATTGAATACAGGAGGAAGTTTTCATCCTCAAGGTTTTTATACATTGTCCCAAACGAAGAAAACCTTAAATTATAGCGATTTCGTTTTGCGTCTTCTGGTATTGGTGCTATATGAAATGTTTGGGTCACATACTGCTCATAAGCATCATCTGTTAAAGAGCAACCAGCTGCTTTTTGATGCCCTCCCCCTCCGAATTGTGCTGCAATAGCCGAAACATCTACGTGATCATGAATCGTGCGAAAGGAAATTCTTTTGCCACCCATATTTAATATAGCTATAAAATCAAGGTGTACATTTTCTTTCCCCAATTCATTCCCAAGCTCTGAATGATAAGATTCTGCATACACTACACCTGTAAAGTATTCTCCTATCGATGTTTGTACTAGCTCACGTTTTTTTCGGCGGATGTATCGTTCTATTTTTTCTTCTTCCATGCGCAAAATTTTCTTTTCAAACTCATCAAAGTCAAAGTGTTCGTTTGTCTTTAAACGTTCAAGCATTTTTTCTTCAAATTCCTCGATCGATACTAAAAAAAAGAGCGTGTTTAGCCGACGTGCTTGTTGATTATCATTCTTTTCCCATTCCCATGTATCATACTGTCTCACTAACTCTACAAATTCTGTGATGGCATTTGTTTGTTCTAAAAGTCCATGTGAAACAAGGTACGGATAAAATAAGGACGTAGCCGATGTTAAATGTCCATTTTCATCTTCTACTAATACTTTACCCCATTCATAATCGTTCAAATGATGAGCTGTTTTATGATGATCGAGCAATTGAACATTGCCAGTTGCTGTATAATAATCATTTAATCTCCTTTCATTTTCCTCATTTGGAGATAAGTCTGTAATAAATAAAAATGTACCTTGGTCAGTAGTGTCTAAAAAATACTCAATCTCGCGATCCAGCGATGAAATCGAATTGTACCTTACCTTCACTTGATCTTGAAAAGCAAGTTTAGCTAAGATTCCACAACCTATTCCATCTAAATCATTATGCGATAATAATTTATACATTTTTTCACCTCCCAATTAGTATGGTTTATCATTGAAAAATTATCGGTATTGTTAGAAGTGTTTATGCAGAAAAAGAGAATTACTTAATTTAGGACTTGGTCTATTATTCATTGTAGCTTTACGGTTTGGTATATATAAATTCATGAACGCTCCATCACACAAACTATTTGGTACGATTACTTCACATGTCGAAACATATCAGAAGGTCGTAGCATTAACTTTTGATGATGGCCCGACTAAAAATGTCAGCGCCATTTTATCCTTATTAGACGACTACAACACTAAAGCAACTTTTTTTAAATTGGGGAGGAAATTGAGGAAAATCTAGAGGAAGCTAAAAAAATTGTCCAGGCAGGTCACCAAATTGGAAATCGTATGTATTCACATAGGCGAACGGGGTTTAAAAGTCCTACTTTTCACAAGAATGAATTCGAGAAAACCGATGTGCTAATTTGAAGTATTGGTTATACAGAAACTCCCACTGTTCGACCGCCATATGTTAAAAAGCTAATTGGTTTACCTGATTTATTTAGTCTCGCATTATTTATTTTCCAATCGTGCAAATTAAGAACCATGACCACAACAATGGTATACATCAGTAATCAAAAAATTCATTTAAGCCGATTCTTTTTTAACAAAAAATAGATTAATATTTATATATTCCCCATCAATAGTCATAAAGTATTAAAGTACTCACGCTTTTTAAAATTATTCAATGCATAGTATTGACAATAAAAATTCCCACCTCCTCATAGGATTTCCCAGCTACTAACTTTGCAAGAATTCATAAAAAAACCACGTGAACTCCTTTTAAAATCAACACTTATGAAAATAATCCATTACAATATTTCTTCTACATATTTTACCTCCATATAAGTTAGACTATTTAGAAATGTCAAAATTAATTTTCTGGTAAAATATAAATTCATTTTTTGTTATAATATGTTATCATTATTTTAGTAAAACGACCTATTTTTATGAAATTAAAAATAGAGGAAAAATGAACTAAAAAGGACGATGAATATGAAAAAAATCCAGCAATTATTCCAAAGCGAAGATGGAAATATTGAACAAAGGGAGAATTTTTTATCCCTATTAGAGAAAATTGTTACATCATTGGATGAATTAAAAAACCCAAACACTACAACTCTTGGACCAATGGAAGAACGTTCTGACAATTTCTATAAAGAGTTAATGCAAGAAAATCAAGTTCCAACTTCAGGTGTCGGACTTGATCAAGTTGTGAATGAATTAACAAAATTGATGCAAGGGCATCCTTACCATACACGCAACTTCGTAACAAATGTTTTGCCAATGGCTAGCATTCCTGGCATATTAGGACAATTCACAAACGCTCTTCTTAACGGTAACAATCTATGGGATGTATACGGACCTGCTGCCGCAGAATGTGAGGTAAAGGTAGTAGCAATGATGTCGAAGTTAGTTGGCTACGACTATACACAAAGCTTTGGTTACACAACTTGGGGTGGACAAGGGGCTGTTTTCAGTGGGCTTCGTCTTGCAATCGCTAAACAATTCCCTAACGCAAAGGAAGATGGCGTACCTAATAATTTATATTGTTTCGCTTCAGAAAATGCTCATTACAGCTTATTAAAATCAATTGAAGCAGTTGGCATCGGTAGTAAGCATCTAATTCGTATTAAAGCTGGAAAAGACCATTCAATGGATATCGAAGACTTACGTATGCGTATGACTGAGGTTATCGAAAATGGTGGTATTCCAGTGTATGTAGTTGCTACAACAGGTGCTACAGATCAATTTGCCATTGATGATGTACAAGCAATCAAAAAAGTTACAACTGACCTTGAACAAAAATATTCCTTAAAACCTGTACATATTCATGCTGATTCAGCTTTAGGTGGTTTTTACGCATTTTTCAACGATTATGATTTTAAGGCAAATCCACTTCAATTAGAATCTGATGTTTTACAAGCACTAGAACAAATTAGAGAACGTATGCAATATCTCCCTATTGCAGATAGCCTTTGCTTCGACTTCCAAAAGCTTGGTCAAACACCGTATTTAACAAGCTTATTCTTAATAAAAGAAGGAAAGCATTTACAGCTATTAGATATCGAGGACTTCGACACACCTTATGTAGGTAATCGAGGCTATGGTTCTTATCATACAGGCTATACATTAGAGTGCTCTCGTATGGGTAGTTCAATTGCTATTTATGCTGCATTACAGGCGTTTGGTAAAGAAGGTTACCAACAAATATTAGCTAATTATGTGCGTGTAAATTTAGTGTTCCGTGCACAGTTAGCTGAGAAAATGCCAATGTTACAAGTAGTCAATGATTCTAATATTGGACCAGTTACAGCCTTTCGTTTGTATCCTGAAGGATTTAATTGGAAATCTGAACAATCAGGTAGCTATACACAAGATCAGATTGAATATATTAATGGTCTTAACGCATCTTTATTTGAAATTATTGGAGAAGGTCGAGACGAAGTATTTTTCGGTGATACGACACGTGTTTGCACTGTCAACACTAGCGATACAAAACAACAACTTCCAGTCGCTGCTGCAAAATTCTTCTCAATTTCACCTTATACTGAGACAGAACATATTGATGATATGGTTCAGTTCTTACAACAAAAGGTGAAAGTATTGGAGGGTGCTAAAGTTGAGTATAGTCAAAAAATTTAAAAGCTCTTTACTCTATAAATATATTGCAAGTTTTACTATTCCAATTGCTATTATTTCGATAATTTTTAGTATCGTCTTATTTTTTACATCGTATCGGATTATCGATAATTTTGTTATTACACAATTTGAGTCATCGTTAGAAGTAATATCTAATACAATTTTTGATGATTTAGACAAAAATGACGTTAAAGCTGCAGATGACGGCGATAAGGATAAATATGATGACCTATTAAAAGAACTAAATGACGCTCTTAAAGAGTATGATATTCAAAATGCCTACGTTCTTTCCCGTGCAAATGGGAAAGAACATATCGTGGCATTAAGCGATAAAGATGATTATCAAGAGGACTATGTTTTTAGTCAAGAAATGAAAGATGCACTAGATACTGGAACCGTTCAATCGAGTGATATTTATGAAGATGAATATGGAATTCATAAATCGATTTTTTTACCATTTAAAGATACTGATATTCTTTTTGGTTTAGATATGGACGCTGCCTTTATTTCTAAACTTCAAACTGAAACTCTTTGGATTTGTATCATCATGACCGTGATGTTTTTGATATTCGGTATTATTGTGGCTTATGTCATTAGTAAAGGCATTATTAAACCAATTAAAAATATGACTAATTATGTTGGCAAAGTTGCACAAGGAGACTTAGCTGTTGAATCACTTAACATAAAGGGTTCTAATGAAATTGCACAGCTTTCTGAAGGCATTGAAAACATGACAGCAGACTTACGCTCTCTCATTCAGCAAATTGCTGAAAATGCTGAGCAAGTAGCTGCTATGTCCGAAGAGTTATCGGCGGGCTCTGAGCAAACAAGTGCATCGATTCAACAAATTACATCTTCAATGCAAGAAGTAGCTGCAGGGTCAGAAAAACAAACTTCCTCTATTGAAGACGTAGAAACTCATATTACGACAATCTCCACAAAGATGTCAGAAGTTGTATCGAGCGTAAATGATGTCACTACTAAAGCATCTAATGCATCTTCTATTTCAGAAAAAGGCAATACGACGATTCAAAGTGCTACAGATAAAATGGCCTTAACATCCAATGCTATTCAAGAGACTTCAGAGGTTGTGAAACGTTTAAGCACTTATTCAAATGAGATCGGCGATATTGTAACTTTAATTAACGAGATTACTGATCAAACTAATTTACTTGCTTTAAATGCATCTATTGAAGCAGCACGTGCTGGTGAGCACGGTAAAGGCTTTGCAGTTGTAGCTGAAGAAGTGCGTAAATTAGCTGACCAATCTTTAGCTGCGACGAATAGTATTCGAACACGTATTGAGACGATTAAAGAAGAGTCTACTCAAGCTGTGAAATCTATGGAGATAAGCAGTAACAATCTTGTAGAAAGCTCTACTAGCTTTAATGAATCAGGTGAAGCCTTTAAAGAAATATATTCAAATATTACTTCATTAACTAAAGAAATGGATTATGTCAATAATATCATTTCAAACATTAATGACGGGGTTAACAACATTGCATTTTCTGTAGAGGAAGTTGGTGTAATAGCCGTTCAAGCGTCTGGAAACATTCAAAATGTGGCTGCTGCTTCCGAGGAACAATCAGCTAGTATTGAGGAGATTACGGCGTCTTCAAATAATTTAGCTGAGATGGCACAACAACTTCGTAATATCATACAAAAATTTCAGCTGTAAGAAATACTAATAAAAAATCCGCTATACTTTCTGTAGGTGAGTTTCTATCAACAGAAGTTTATGCGGATTTTTTTATTGACTCTTAAAGGTCTTTTTTTGCTCTCTTGCTCATCCATGCCAGCGTTTCTTCTAGTCCTACTCTGTATGAAGTACTTGGTAAAGCGCTATAATTGCTGAAAATCCTTCGTGATAAATTGCTTATGAGCCTCATTTATAATCATTTCTTTCGTCAAATCCTTTGTTGACGGCTTACGTGGTGACATAGCCCTCCTTATTGACCGGTGGTTAACAAAGCTACACAAAAATATAGTAGGCCAAAAAAACAACCCCCTACTCTCAAGTAGTAGGGGGTTGTTTCAAACGATATTAAATAAGGCCCTTCACAACTTTTGAAATAACAGAACCTTCAGCTTGACCAGTTAATAAAGGTTTTGCAATTTTCATCGCTTCCCCCATATTCATCCCTTTTACAACGCCAGCTGCCACAAGCTTTTCTGCAATTTCTTCTTCAGTTAATTGCTCTGGTAAAAATGATTTTAGAAGTACTAATTTCGCTTCCTCTTTTTCAATTAAGTCAGCTCGGCCTGCATTTTGAGCACCCTCAAGAGCCTGGTGTGTTTGCTTTACTTCACGATTTATAATAGCCATTTCCTCTTCAGGCGATAATGCTTCTCCCTTTTCTTTTTCAGCTAAATCTAGAGCAGATTTCAAAAGCGTCAATACGCCTTTTGCTAATACATCTTTTTCTTTCATCGCCTTTTTTAATTGTTCAAATACCTCTGTTTTTAACATTGCTTTCACTCCTTCGTGCCCTTTATTATACCATAAAAAAATACCGTAACCTTAAGGGATACGGTAGCATGTGTCACGCAATTATGCCGAGGCATAATTGATACTATTTTACTTGTTTAAGCATAGATACTTCAGCTTTTGTCGTTATTAAATCCGATGATAAAATATCAAATTTTGCATCTACAAGATCAATTTTTCGACTTAAATTTTGTTCAACTTTGTCTAATCTTTTTTCAACTGCATCGAGTTTTCCTTCTAATCTCTTCTCAACTACTTCGATTTGTTGTTGAAGATCCGATTTCATGTCTTGCATTTGCTTTGAAAGCTCTAAAATTGCTTGAAGAATCGTATGTTGGTTGACTTCTTGTTCCATTTTTGAGTTCCTCCGCTCTTTTATATTTATTACATTATCTATTAATTTCACGCATTAATCACAATAAAAATAGGTAGAGTTACATAAGCAACTCTACCTGTCATTCTATCTACGATTTATCTAAAAGTCAAAGTATTAAGAGATGGAATTTGTCAACTATTCATCCGTTAATGTCACTTGATATAATCGCATCGCTTTATATTCCTGTATAAGTCAACAGGTACTTACAATCACTTCTCATTTGCCATTGCACTAAGTATTTTACTTTACTTAAACTGACTACTACATTAGCAATATTTAGTGATTTATTAATCTCTGCCATTTACCCAATAAACAAAACCAATAACAGCTCCACCAATAATATTACCAATTGTTACAGGTAATAAATTTGAAACGGCTCCACCAAACGATACTAGTTCACCATGAGGTATGAGAAGAGCAAGTGAAAACAATGTCATATTTGCTATACAGTGCTCAAATCCAATTGTGACAAAAGGGAAAATACAGCAGAAAATCATTACTAATTTTCCTGCCTCTGTTTTCAATTTATACGTACACCATACGGCCAAGCATACAAGTAAATTACATAAAATACCTCGCAATAAAAGTTCAACGAAACTAGCATTCATCTTAGCTGTAGCAAGTTTTTCAATGTAAGCTGCTGTGTCTCCAACTGCTAGCCCCGAGTAAAAAAATAACGCTGCTGCTAAAAGAGAACCAAAGAAATTTCCTATGTAACTAAACGACCAAATGCCCAACATCTCTAAAGGCGATGATTTTTTTGATAGTGTACTAACCGTTAAAACTAGATTATCACCAGTAAATAAATTTGCCCCAGCCATCATGACCATACTAAGTGCCACACCAAATGCTAATCCTTGTAAGATTTTCATACTTGGTACTTCAGTTGGGCTTAATAAGCCGCCAATAGTAGTGATGAGCAAAATTCCAAATCCGATAAAAAGTCCGCCAAAAATAGCTAACAATA
>Ga0209025_1004348_pt1 | contig 12371 bp, 16 predicted proteins | sample AraplaMF_Col_mLB_FD_184256 | JGI IMG/M metagenome (GOLD analysis project Ga0209025, IMG submission 184256) | Arabidopsis root microbial communities from the University of North Carolina, USA - plate scrape MF_Col_mLB (SPAdes) (version 2) | ecosystem: Host-associated > Plants > Roots > Endosphere... | reverse complement strand
GAAATCTATTTGTTAAGGATAATTCGGTATTCAATTTGTACTTCCTGCAACCTTATCCAACTTATCTTTAAACCAATATAGGAAATAGGTATCGATAGTATTCAGAATAATATAAAATATAAAGTGCAAGTAACTTATGGAAAAGGAGGTGGAAGCTATGGCTAAAATCACAGGAAAAGAAAAAGTAGAGTTTTACTTAGATGGAAATTTATTAATGGAAGGTCCAGCCTCTGAATTTTTTAAAGAAGGAAGCATGCATGGGGAAAATATTCCATTAGGTTTAGGAGATAGGTTTGATATGATGAATTTCCCGGCAATGGGTGACACAATAAAACTTCGAGTTATGAAAATGAAAGAGGATCTTCTAGATTTAGGAGAAATTCACACGCTTAAATACTTTCTTTCAAATTATGATGATCAGAAATAATGGCATATCAAAAGCACCCACTAAAACAGAAACGTGTAATTGAAGTAAATAGATAAATAAATCTATAAAAATTATAGTTATACTTTTCATCTAAGTATACTTATGCAGAATTTATCATACCAAACAATATATGAATTTCCGTATGTGAATCCTGGAAGGATAAAAAATGAAAATGAAAATAATGTAGGCGACCTTATGATTCTAATCGAATGAATAGGTCGTTTATTGCTGTTATAAATCTTTTTATCGGGAGCTAATTTGATGTCAAAAGAAAGCGTAATGTTAAATTTGAGGATTAATTTATGTAAACAGATTAAAGATTTACTAGAAGAAATAGAGCAGGGGAATTTAGTTTAAAAAAGAATATATATAAAATAAAACCTCCTAATTTTCTTTAAAGCTGGTAAGGAGAAAGTGTAATTATTAGTTTATCAATGATTTCTTTTTAGTCATCTTAATATGGTATTAGTGCAAAAATCATCAAATCAAGCTAATTAAATTGCCCATGGGATTAACAATCCTTTGCTACAGGGATAATTTTTCTCTTCCCCACTATCTTCTACGCGTATCCATACAAGTTCCCCTTTTCTAATATAATACACTTATTTAACAGCTTCCACCTGCAATATTACGTAGTATTTTCATTATAGATAGTAGAGTGTTTTTTCTACACGCAGTTAAAAAGTTTTTTCGTTCAGTTTATAGTAACTATGTGGTATCCGGTTTTTAACCGTCTGAACTTTAGAAGGAGGAATACCTTGTGAATACAACTGTTAATGAATTGTATGATTTTGGAACAGTCGTAAAGAGGAAGCTATTAAATAATAATCTTTATGCTCAATATTTGAGTGATGCCATGAGAAGAGGAAATCATTTTGATTTTTTATATTATTTTTTGACAGCAACTGTAGATAGTCGAACACCTATACCTGAACATGTCTCAACTGTTTTTTTGAAGGTTCTTAGCGATAAAACAAAGTTGAGTGATCTTACTCCATTTATCATGGGAATGGTCGGAAAATAAACAAAAGTTAAGAGATGTATGTCTTAGATCCTTTAATTGAGGCACCCATCTAGGAATCGGTTTAATAGTTCAGTTTAATCGAGATATGAATATGATTTAAAGATACGTCAATTGCATTCGTTCCAATGATCAAATAAATCGATTAAATAACAGGAGGAGCACTTTATATGGATACTATATTAAGAGTATCATCAATATCAAATCCAAATTCAGTTGCAGGTGCAATTACAGCTATATTTAGAGAAAGAGGCAATGTAGAAATTCAAGTAATGGGAGCCGGTGCTTTAAATCAAGCGATTAAAGCAGTTGCCATTGCAAGGGGATTCGTAGCTCCTAGTGGTGTTGATTTGGTTGTTGTTCCTGGGTTTACAAATATTTTAATCGATAATGAAGAACGAACAGGAATCAAATTAATTTTAGGCCCTAGAAAAAAACGATAGATTTGCGTTAAATAAAAAGGGCTTTTTCGCTTGTTATTGTCGATAATTGCTGTTATGTAAACTAAAAAAGCATAAAGTATACATTTTCAAATGCAAAAAAACTACCTCAGGAGGTAGTTTTTTTGAGAACATACACCATAATAAAATTGGAGTCGATATTTCCATCTCTATAATTAATTTCCGATTTTTAGTGGTTTTATTTATCAAAAACTATAGCTATTTAACAGCTTGTTTTAACTCCTTTCCTGCTTTAAAAGCAGCCACTTTCGAAGCAGGAATATTTACTTCTTCACCTGTTCGAAGATTACGACCTGTTCGTGCCGCACGGTCCCTCACTTCAAATGTCCCAAATCCAATCAGTTGGATTTTTTCTTTCTTGGCAAGTGTGTCATAAATTGTTTCCAGTAGCGCATTTACAGCCTTTTCAGCATCTTTCTGTGTTAGTTCTGCTTTTGTTGCAACAGCACTAACTAGGTCCATTTTATTCATATTCAAACACCTCATCCTATTATTTTAACTTAGTATGTAGAGGTGTTAACCTAGCTTCTACACACTTGTTACCTTATAAAATTAGATAGAAAGTCAAAAAAACCTTTTTTTGTATGATTTACATACGAAAATTCATATATTGTTTGGTATGACATATCCCGCATAAGTGTAGTTAGATGAAACATATATTTACTAATGAATAGAAAGTGATTACAATTATGTAAAATATTAAATGACTTAAATATTCACTTAGTTTACTATGCAAATAGAAAATCTTATACTTGGAGGGATAATTAGTGAAGATTGGTTGTAACGTCATATTTGACGAAAAAAATTATACTGTTTTGTGGTTATACAACAATGGTACTTGTGAAATTAAGGAACAAGGTTCATTAGGAAAAGTTAAATTAGTATCACTTTCTGAGCTTAAAGTGATTTAAAAAAACATCAGTTTTTTCTAATCTGATGTTTTTTAAGTACTTATAAATTTAGTTTAAAATGTTAGAAAAGATAGATTTTACGAATGAGTTGTTAACTGTCGTAAATTTTGAAGGGCAACAAAACATGTTTTAGTTCCGTTACCAACTAGAACTAAAACAGTACATACTCCAAATGTTGCTAGGTTTGAATTAGCAATCAATCGGGCAGCACAAAAACGAATATTACTTCTTGCAAGCTCAACGGTTTTTACCTCATATTTGAAATCACTAACTTTATAAGTATCATACGAGGGTCTCATTCTAGGTAGATCCCCTCCGTTATCTAAAAACATGTTAGTTGAACCAGAATAAGATTTCATATGCAAATTTATAAGCTTGTCCAAATCTTGACTACACTTAATTGTTTTTTCGTCTAAAAGTCCATAATTACTACCTAGATCAATTAACTCTTTCCTTTTTTTTGAAATACACTTTCGTAAGTCTTCTACTTGACCTACTGGATTAACTACCATTGACATAGCTTCTTCTCACCTCATCGAATTTTTTCAGTCTCTAGTAAATTTAGCAGGTCCATAATAAAGAAATAGAGCCAACAAAAAATATTATGAGCAATATAAGATAGAATGAAAATGGTTTCTACAAAACATATCAAAAAATTACAAAAAATACAGACATGAATGAGCTAATCCGTTCGAAAAAGTATGTAATGCATGCTTTTATATTTAGGTAATTGGCTTTCATAAAAAATCAAACGAATAATATTCTTTATAAAATGAATGATCTCCAATATTTTGAGCAAACTACTCAAGATGACGTGAGGCATGAGTCCTTAAATAAGATATGTGTAACAGAAAAACTCCTTTAACGCATTCAGGGAGTTTTTCTGTTTTTTTAGTGGAATAATTGTAGTAATTTGGATAACACATAGTAGTTGGTTATTTTTTCTTAGGGGTATATAGAAAATATATTGTATGGTTATAAATTCCTTATGAGAAAAGAGAAGGGTTTATGCTAGATGAATATGAAGTGCTCTTATTTACGAGGGAACTTTCAAATTTAACTAAAGACTATCCTACTTGTACAGATCCGTTAACGAAAGAAAGCGTGTATCAACAAATCGAACTGTTACGCGAGGTTCTTCAATTATATGATCATAGTGAATTTAAATCACCTTTACAGTGATTTTTCATTTTATAATAGGCATTGTACCTAATAGTAAACAAGTTGGATTTTAACATGATGTAAATCTCCATTACTCTGTACTAGTTTAGTGTAAAAGACCCTCTATTTTTGAGTTTAAACCAGTGACGTAAGCCATACTATATAAAAGCGACTACTTGTCACACCATAAAACATGTTATTAACAGTAAAAAAGCAAAACAACCAGTGGATAGATAATAGATTTACTCGTTTTGTGTAGAAACACTTTTATAATTTCATTATGTAATAACAAGGCTGTATAAGACTCTTTTTTCCTTATATCCTATTAGTGTGATTTAGAATAAAGTTGTACTGTTTTGAAATAAAGATTGATAAAATAGTTTGCTCATCATTAGAATAGTGTAAGCTGTTTTTACTTAATAGTTAGTGTAAAATTGAGATAAGAAATATAGAACGATGCATAGAGGTGAAATTAGATGTTTGAACAAATAAACAGGAAAAAGGTGAATCTAGATACCTTACGTCCATTGCCGAAGTATACATTAAAGAGCTTGCGTGAAAAGCTATTGCTTGAATGGACATATAATACTAACGCTATTGAAGGTAACACATTAACAATGAATGAAACAAAGGTTGTGTTAGAAGGAATTACTGTTGGCGGTAAAACGATGCGAGAGCATTTAGAAGTCATTAATCATCGGGATGCAATTGCATACGTTGAAGAAATTGTGCAAAAAGGAGAGCCATTAACAGAATGGCAAATAAAAAATCTCCATCGATTAGTTTTAAAAGGAATTGATGATGAGTACGCAGGTGTGTATCGTGACCAACAAGTGTTTATTGCTGGTGCAAAACATACACCACCAGCGCCTTATTTAATCAAGGAACAAATGGAACAGTTAATCAAGTGGTATGAAAATGAAGCACAAAAGTTACATCCAGTGGAGCGAGGAGCTATGCTACATGCAATATTCGTTGGAATCCATCCGTTCATTGATGGCAATGGGCGTACATCTCGCCTTCTTTTAAATTTAGAATTGATGAAAGCTGGTTTTCCTGCAGTCGTTATTAAAGTAGAAAACCGATTAGCTTATTATGAAGCATTAGATAAATCTCATACAACCAAAAATTATCAAGATTTCATTCAGTTAATTGTAAAAGAAGTAGAAGATTCATTAAATCTTTATTTAAGTGCTCTTTCCTAAGATCATTAAAGGCGGTTCTGGTGCAAAGATTAAGTCCCTGTGAAGGAAGCATATAGATTCCTAACCTAATCTGTTCTTTGGCAGCCCTTCTAAATAGTTGATATATAAACTTCATTTGATTTCGGACAGGCTTGTCCTATAAAACAAATTGCCCCTTTTTTATCATATGTATTGCTTCTATTCCAGAAATAATGGATATAGCTGTGCGAAAGTAATGTAATCCTAACATTGAACGAACTCGCTTTTTAATAAACCGATGATGTTGTTCCACGATTTTTTTTATATATTTTTAAGAATAAAATTGTAAGTGATTTCTTCATTAAATTGTTGTAGAATAAAAAAGCATATTGGAGATTGTTTTTAACATTTCATGTCATCTAGCCTATTCCCAAAGCACAGGGAGTAGGTTTTTTATGTTTATAGGAAAGCTATGATGTAATTAATAAAGTAGTAATTCGTGAACATAAGTTTAATTCGTTTGTATTTCTTGATAGAAACAGAACTATATATATATAACAAAAAGAAAAATGTATGACAAACTTTGAATTTATAGTAAATAGTAAAATATTTTTGTTATGATTCCTTTATCATTTACTACTAATGTAGAAAAAGCCCATATTTGTCGTCATTTTAAGTAAATGTATAAACTTTATTTTTTATAACAAAGTTTATACATTTACCTCTTTATATGAAATGCGTTTATTTTTCATCTTTAATAAATATTACATTATTAAGGATATATAAAATTTAAACACTTATAAATTTTACATTCGATTATTATAAAAACAAAAATTTCTTAAAAGATGAATAGAAGATATAGTGGTATATAATAAGAGGTGAAAATCTCTATTTGTAGTCAATAAGTGTAATTAATAAAACATTGATTTTCAAAAGCTAATTTTTATCTTTTCTCTAATAAATAAAATTAATTGTTAATCACCATTATTTCTCATTAATCAATTAGTTATTAATTATGTGGTCATATCTTTTTTTTCTAATTGAAGAAATATGAAAAATATCTAAAAGGAATATAGGAAAGTAATCATGCATATTACTCTATATCTCACTTCATCTATCAACCTTGCATAAAAAAAGGGCAAAAGGGAATACTGTTTGCAAAAGAGAAAAGATAAAGGGGTTGACGTTTTATGGAAAATAATGTGCTTAATGAAATGAATCAAGTTGATCCAAATTTACGCGATGAAATGGTGGCTGAACTGTTTTTAGATCAAATGATGAATGACTTCAAAAGAAGTAAGATTCTTAAAAAAATTGATCAGTCCTTAAAGAATAAAGATAAAGAAGCTTTTTTATATTTAACAGAGAAACTTAAATCCATAACTTGATCAAGGAGATATTATTATAATAGAAGAAACTTATAAAAAAACCTTTACGTGTTGTGTTTAGTAAAGGTTTTTTCTTATAAAGAATTTAAAATTACACGGCGTAGGTATAGCAACTAATTCTTTGACGAACGTAGATTGAGTTATAATTTTTGCTATTACTTTCATCACCTCTTTTATATTAGATTTAGCTTATAGTTCTTTATACTATCATCTATTTAGTATTTATAAAAAGACATACGTTTGCCTTCTTACTGTTATAAAGATATGCTGAGATACGTTTTGTTGGCATGGCATACTTCATTATACATTTCAGCTTGTAGAAATCTTTTTACATACAACTTAAAAGTGAATATTTAAGAATGTTGGTTTGATTTAGGTAGATTAAGCTGACATATTTCATTTATGAAGATTGACACCAGATTGCTTAAGCTTGGCTCTATTTTTAAAGAAAGCCACAGTAAGAAGCACAAGAGGAATTATAACTTGAAGTGGAATGTCTAAGTAATAGGGGAGTGCTTTAATCCCTTCTTGTATAAGTTCCTCATAATTATTGGCTAGTGACAGAGAATAAAATAAAATAACAAGCCCTAAGGGATAGCATAGTTTAGATGGAGATTTAATTTTAAATAGATTTGCTGTCCCTATTACGACAGCGTAGAAAAGTACACTTGTCCTAATAAATCCCCCAATAACTGCTGTAAGCATGAAAAACACGTCAAGACGCTCTAAAAAATCAGCTACCTGAATACTTTCTACTGTACTTAGAAGAGGAAACTGTGAGCGCGCAGTAAGACTTACTCCTAATACACTGACATTTATAATCATGGTAATCATTAAATTGATACCGGTTAATCCAATAGCGCTTATGCCAATTCCTTTACTCACATTTTTCACATGCGGTAAAATCATCAAAAATACAATCGTTTCACCAAATGGAAAATATATATTTTGAGTTAGGGAAACTTTCAGAGGTAGCCAAATACCGTTTTCCAATACAGGTTTTAAATTTTTAAAGTCAAGCAAACCAGAACATACAATTAGCAAGAATCCAGAAATGGCAAAGAGGTAGAGCAGAATAAACAGAAGTTGACTGGATCTTGCCAATACCTCGATTCCTTTGCTTACGGTATAGATAACAACAAGCACCAGTAAGGCATTTACAATAAATAAAGGAGTGTCTGGATAGGCAAATGTCAATAACATATCTCCAAAATCCCGAATGACTCTGGCAGCAAGGTTCGCAAAGTAGAAAATGTAAAGAAATGAAAGAAGACGACCAATCCATTTCCCCATAATTTTTTGTGTGATTTCTACAAGTAACAAATCAGGGTAGTAACGATATAGTTGATAGTAGACTAAAAATAGAAGAAAACCACCTACCATTCCAAACATAATGGAGAGCCAAGCATCTTGCTTCGCTTCTATAGCAATAGGGAGGAGGAAAGCAGTTCCAAATTCAAACAGCATCATTAACGTAAAAAGTTGACTTCCATTAATTTTTGCTTTTTCCACTAGATGGGTGCCTCCTTCAGATAACTATCTTATTAGCTAGAGGTTACTTTGAGCATACATCTTTCCCGACAGAAATTTATATGGAAACAAATTCTATATGTCTAAGATACCCAAAAATAAATTTTTCTTGCACAGTTTACCTTAATTTTCACATGGTGAGTTCCCTTTTTTAAGAGTACTAGTAGTAATATTTTTACGTTTTAAAAAGTTATTGTAGTTATTTCTAAGTTTCTATACTTAAACTGACTTTACAATGGATTAATGTTACTTTAAAAGAAAATTCATATCTAATTGCTATCGTATAATATATGGCCCATCTTATTTTTGAAAATTCGGGAGGTTATGATGAAGAAGCAACCATTGAGGAATTATTTTAAAGTCTTGAGTATTACAGCTTTAAGTTCTTTTTTAGCTATATCTTCTTCTGCAAATGCAGCTGAAAATAATAAAGAAACAGCTGTTCAACTATTCCAAAATAAACATTGGAAACAAGATATAAAAGAAGCGCATAATGTTGGAAGTTTAAAAATGATTGGGGAGCAAAGAATCCCTTTTAAGGAAGAATTTAAAGCGACTGTTGTAGGAGGGCTATCAGGACTTTCTTATAACGCTAAGCAAGGTACATGGATAATGATAAGTGATGACAAATCGGATAACAGTCCTGCCCGTTTTTATACAGCTCAACTGAACTACGATAATAAGAATTTTGCTTCGGTTAAACTGACAGGAATGAACTTTTTAAAACAAGCTGATGGTACAAACTATCCTAATCAAACACAATATGCCGTAAAGGGAGGAGAAGTACCAGATTTTGAATCTATACGTCTAGATCCAAGAGACGGAAGCGTTTGGTATACAAGTGAGGGAAGCCGTTCTCTTGGCTTAAATCCTTTCATAAAGCATGCGAATGAGGAAGGAGAATATTTAGCTACTTTACCTTTAGCGAAACAATTTAACATGACACCAGAACATGAGATTGGACCACGTGATAATTTAACGTTTGAAGGAATGACCTTTGCAAACGATGGTAATTCCTTATGGATTTCCATGGAAGCCCCTTTATATCAGGATGGACCTGTACCTACACCAAATATGGGAGCGATTTCACGAATTACACAATATGACCGCAATGGAATGCTATTAGCCCAGTATGCATATCCTATTGATGCCATCCCAGCGAAGCCTGGACCTGGTAAGTATGCAGATAACGGAGTATCAGAAATTTTATCTGTAAATAAACACAAACTTCTAACTATTGAACGTTCTGGCGTACAAAGCGCGGATGGAGCATTTAAAAATTATATTCGTATTTATGAATTAGATACGCGCGGGGCTAGTGACATTAGGAACATTCATTCATTACAGGGACAAAAATTTAAACCTGTGAAAAAGCGTCTTGTTTTAGATTTGACAACATTAGGTTTATCGGTACTGGACAATATTGAAGGGATATCCTGGGGACCAAAGCTTCCGAATGGACATGACAGTTTAGTTCTACTTTCCGATGATAATTTCAACCGTAATCAAGTAACTCAATTTTTAGCATTTGAAGTATTGCCAAAATAGAAATTCTCGTGCAAAACCCACTCTCTAGAAACATAGAATGTTAGTTTCATACGGCAGGTCTAACTAGCTTCAAAGAGAAAGCTTCACCTCTGAGAACGAGGATGCTTCTTTTAAGAAATCATAAAGTTCTAACGAGAACTTAAAAGAGTTCTCATCAGTCTGAAAAGCAGGTTAATATTTATTAACCTGCTTTGTTTATTATTATTGATTATGACAATAGTGATGAAGATTGTCTGCTTGTTCTTCACATTCTATTTTTATTACTTTTACAATGGGAAATGACCTCTAGAATACCCTGAAACAAACCTAAAAGTATACCTTTCAATAATAAGATGAACTACTTATTACTTATAGATTTAGCATAAATATGGTTTTTTTTAACATAGTTATAACTAGGATAAATTGAATTTATTAAGTAACCAAAAGGTGGTGATTCTTTATGAAAAACAAAGATAAAAGGCGAAAAAAGAAACGTGATTTTTTAAAGGATTACGTAAAAAATAAGTTAGGAAATTGGAAACCTAAACTTGGCAAAGAGCCTACCTCTAACTCTAAGACGACAACTCAAGAAAATCGAAACCTTGATTAGATAATGTTTGGATGTAAGTATTGAGGAATTTTCATCATGAAAAATAGCCCCCTTTATCTCTATAGGGGGACTTTCTTTTAAGGCATCTTTATTTAACAGCTTCTTTCTATCTAAATATTCTTTTTACTCACTGCTTTTTCGACATTTTTTATACTTTCTCTTTTTTATAATTAAAGTATACAGAAAGCATAAGAAAAGAGGAGGAACGCAAATGAACATATTAGCTGATGTAAAACTAGGAGAAAAAAAGACAATTTTAAGTGATGAAGGGATTGTTCAAGCGTTTCAACTAGGCGACGAGGTTGCTTTCAACTTACTAGTGAAAAAATATGAGTATTTAGTCTGTTCGAAGGTGAAAGTATACTTCCTATTAGGAGGAGATCGAGAGGATCTCTTACAGGAGGCAAAGTTAGGATTATATAAAGCTGCGCGAGATTTTAGAATAGAAGGGAAGAGTTCATTTAGAGGCTTTGCGGAGCTATGCATTACACGTCAACTTATTACAGCTATAAAGGCAGGGAATCGTCAAAAACATTCGTCTTTAAATAATGCTCTTTCTTTAAACACATCTAGAAATTCAAAACGAGCAGAAGAAGACATAACCCTTATGGAGATACTTCCTCACCCTTACGCAGTAAGTCCGGAAAAGGCAGCTGTAGAAAGCGAGAATAAAAAAGAGAGAGAATACATCCTGGGAGAAATGTTATCAGCCATCGAACAAGAAGTGTTTGCCCTATATATGAAGGGTCAAACCTATATGCAAATCTCTAAAAATCTAGATATTCCTCACAAAACAGTGGATAATGCACTTTGCCGAATTAAGAAAAAGATGCGGCACCAAATGAAATACCTTTATTTGCAGGAATCATCCTGACAAACACGGAATAAAAGCATGAAGTTGCTACAAGTACTGATATCTAAAGGTAGAAAATATCTAGTACGTAGATATTTTTTTCTTTACGTGTTTCTTTTTATTTATCATAAAGATACTATTGAGTAAGCTAACAGAAAGTTATGGGAATGAAAGAACAACAATGGAGTACAACGTTTAATTCCACCTTCCTAACAATAAAAGGTTAGAAGGGCAACCAATTGTTAAATAGGTTTTAGGAACAGTGGGTTTTCCTTCTTTAAATAGAGAATATATTAAGTGAAAAACCTGTAGAAAGAACAGCTTTTGTAGCAGTAAGGCCAGGAGAGCTAAAATTTTATTATATTTAATTACTTATAATTATATCTAAAATCTGGGTCTATCAAAAATAAACAAGATGCATGAATGATAACCTTGTAAAAACGAGTAGGTCCTTGAAGATAAGGGCTTATTTTTGTTAGGATATCGCAAATTATATACGCTAAAAGAGAGAGGTAAATATCTTTTAAATACTTAACATCAAATTTAATTTGTTATATATTTAAAGATGTTGTTCAAAAAAAAGCGAGGAGAAGCATGGAGAAATTACAGGATGAAACATTATTAGCATCGTATTTTAAAGCAATTGAGTTAAAGTTAGATAAAGATTTCATTCTTATTCTTGAAGAAGAATTGAAAAGAAGGGGTCTACCCTTCATTACTAAAACAGATAGAAGTAATTAATTCAGAATTACGCTTTTATCTGTTTTTCTTTTTTTACAACCCACATTAAGAATTCTTTTTCTTGATGGTTCAGCTTTCTATTTAAGGATTGTTCAAACTTTAAGACTAACTCTATAAAACGCTGCATGGTATCCATTTATGTTATAACTCCTTGAGTTTATTTTTATGTATAGAATAGGGTTAAGATTTTGGTTTTGTCAAATTTTGTGTGGTTTTAACAATGGGATTTTTAAAAAGCATAAAAGATAAATGGAGACTACTGATTTTATAGAAAAGAAAAGCCCCAAAGCAGTTTTGAAAACTGACAACAGGACTTTTCCTAGAAAAAGGTTAAGATGTACATTCTTATGTGTTATGCAACGTTGGACTTTTGCATAAATCTACTTTAACATAAAAAAGTTAGTTAAGTAAATTTTTTAGTTAGTGAAATATTTTTAGGGTAGAAGCAGGATAAATAAGTTAGACCTTGTGTAAGAAGGCCAGTTTTGTGCAAAGAACTGGAACTTAGACATATTATAAATATATGCAAATAAACAATATATAAAAATTTGTATAATAGAGAAAGATTGAAAAAAATA
>Ga0209025_1004346_pt1 | contig 12372 bp, 7 predicted proteins | sample AraplaMF_Col_mLB_FD_184256 | JGI IMG/M metagenome (GOLD analysis project Ga0209025, IMG submission 184256) | Arabidopsis root microbial communities from the University of North Carolina, USA - plate scrape MF_Col_mLB (SPAdes) (version 2) | ecosystem: Host-associated > Plants > Roots > Endosphere ... | reverse complement strand
CCTCGTTCGGCTCAATTCTCACCAGCTTCTCAAGGAAACCCTAGAGCGAGTTCGTCGGCCGCCAGAAGCGCCGCCGCTCTCGTTCGATGAGCGGCGTTATAGGACCATCATCCAGAGGCGTCAACAGCGATGTGACACATTTTTGAAAAAATCTGCAAAAAGATGGGTTTGAACTGACGAAGTCCCGGCTTTCCAGGGTTTTGCAGGTCGTCACCTTTCAAAACGGACGCTCCGCCCTCAGAAATTCACATTCGGCGCCTCTAGAAGAAGGCTTGTGATCCGCGCGATTTGACTCGCACGCCCTCCTGCGTGCATCTTCCCGCGCGAAATACAGATGAGAGCGGCACAGGACGAAGCGCAATCGGCATGACCACCGACCGGAACATGATCCGATCCCTCGGCAACCAGCCGCCGATCATCGCGGACGGGCGCAAGGCACCCGATCGCCGCGAGATTTCGCTGCGCTGGCTCTCCGGCACGTTCCTGACCGGCATCACCTCTTCGATACTCATGGGCGTGGCCCTGTTTGCAGCCCTCGATGGGCGCCAGCAGCTCGCTATTCCCGCCGAGGCCTATGCGTCTCTCGGCGCACCGAACCAGACGAGCAAGAACGGCGAGACAGCAAAGCGCGGTCAGCGCGTTCTCGAACCCGCGATTGTGACGAAACCGTCCGACAAGAAGATCATGGAGATTTCCACCATGATCCATGACGGGGAGAAGGAGGTCGTGCGCCGGCAGCCCTTCGCGCATGTGAAGATGGCGCTCGCCGCCAATCATGCGACGACGGAAGATTATCCGCGCTTCGATCCGCTCGCGATCTTCTCCACGAACGGCAAGGACGCCGCACCTGCCTCGCGCATGGGCACGATCTATGGTTCGGATGTCGAATCGGAAGTGGCGCTTCAAACCGACGCCTTCCCGAATGGCGACGCGAACCTCGACTATGCGGACCAGATGTCGATCGAGGAAGTCGAGGAGAATGTGCGCACCAACGGCTCGGTTCTGACCGACGGCAGCACGCAGGTCGCGTCGCTCTATTACGTCGATCCCCAGCGCTTCGCCTCCGAATCCTCCGATCTCGATCTCCTGCAGGGCCTGACCGCCCGTGTGGTCGAAGAGAACATGAGCGTTTCGAGCTTCGACACGCTGACGCCTGATGACACGGAATATGCCGACGACGTCATCCCCGTGCGGCGCGCGGCCGATATCGACGAGCTCATGACGGCCGCCGGTTACAGCAAGGCCCAGGCCGAGGACCTCTCGGACTATTTCGCCGAGGAACTCGGCAGCAAAGAACTTTCCGAGGGTGACGTGCTGCGCATCTGCGTCTCCCAGCAGCGCAACGAGGCGAGCATCGTTCGCGCGACCATCTATTCCGGCGGCCGCCATGTCATGACGGCGGCGCTCGACGACAAGGGCCGCTTCGTCAAGGGCGCCGAGCCGCCGGTGCTCGATGCCGTGGCGACGGCCTTCGACGACGACGATCGCCCGACGATCATTGCCGGCCGCGACCTGCCGCGCGTCTATGACGGTATCTATCGAGCCGCACTGTCCTATGGCATGGGCCAGGACATGACGGCCGAGATGATCCGTATCCTCGCCAGCAACGTCGATTTCCAGGCGCAGCTGCGGCCGACGGATTCCCTCGAAGCATTCTTCTCCGTCACCGATCAGAACGGCACCGCCGCCGAGGGCTCCGAGATCCTGCTGCTCGACGCGAAGTTCGGCGATACCGAAACGCGGGTCTACCGCTTCCAGAACCCGGAAGACGATTCCGTCGATTATTACGATCGCGACGGCAAGAGCATCCGGCAGTTCCTGCTGCGCAACCCGGTTCCCAACGGCGTGTTCCGATCCGGCTTCGGCATGCGGCGCCATCCGATCCTCGGCTTTTCGCGCATGCATACCGGCGTGGACTGGGCAGCGCCGCGCGGCACGCCGATCATCGCGGCCGGCAACGGCGTCGTGGAAAAGGCCGGCTGGGATTCCGGCGGCTACGGAAACCAGACGCTGATCCGCCACGCCAACGGATACGTCTCCTCCTACAATCACCAGAACGCCATCGCCAAGGGCATCAAGCCGGGCGTCAAGGTAAGGCAGGGCCAGGTCATCGGCTATGTCGGTTCGACCGGGCTTTCGACCGGGCCTCACCTGCATTACGAGCTGATCGTCAATGGCAACAAGGTGGACGCCCTGAAAATCCGACTGCCCGGCGGCAAGTCGCTTGAGGGCAAGGCGCTCGCGAAGTTCGAAAGCGAACGCAAGCGCATCGACGATCTGCTCGGCAGCGGCGAGAGCGCGACCGAGCTGGCCGAGACGCACTGATCATCGCTTGGCCAGGTCAGCAAAAAGCGCGGGCTTTCACCCGCGCTTTTGTTGTTCACGCATTGACGGCTGTTAGGCCGCCTTGCTGACCGCCGCACCGCGCGGCGCAAACAGCAGGCGATCGGAGCCGGCCGTGACCTTGACGATCGATCCGTCGGGGATGTCGCCGGCCAGGATCTTCTCGGCGAGCGGATCCTGAAGGTGCTTCTGGATCGCCCGCTTCAGCGGACGTGCGCCATAGACCGGATCGTAGCCCTTCTCGGCAAGCCAGTGCACGGCCTCCTCGTCCAGCTCGAGAACGATCTTGCGATCTTCCAGAAGCCGGCGCAGGCGGGCCAGCTGGATATCGACGATCGCACCCATTTCCGACCGCCGCAGGCGGTGGAACAGGATGATCTCATCGACGCGGTTCAGGAATTCGGGACGGAAATGACCGCGCACGACCTCCATCACCTGCTCGCGCACCACGTCGCTGTCATCGTTCTCGCCAAGCTGAGTCAGATACTCCGCGCCCAGGTTGGAGGTCATGATGATCATCGTGTTGCGGAAGTCGACGGTGCGGCCCTGGCCATCGGTCAGGCGGCCATCGTCGAGAACCTGCAGCAGCACGTTGAAGACATCCGGATGCGCCTTCTCGATCTCGTCGAACAGCACAACCTGGTAGGGCCGGCGGCGGACGGATTCGGTGAGCGCGCCACCTTCCTCATAACCGACATAGCCGGGAGGCGCACCGATCAGCCGGGCCACGGAGTGCTTCTCCATGTATTCCGACATGTCCATGCGCTGGATCGCCGTCTCGTCGTCGAAGAGGAAGCGGGCAAGCGCCTTGGTCAGCTCCGTCTTGCCGACGCCGGTCGGGCCGAGGAAGATGAACGAGCCGATCGGCCGGTTCGGATCCTGCAAGCCGGCGCGGGCGCGGCGCACGGCACGCGAGACCGCCTGCACGGCATCGCCCTGACCGACGACCCACTTGGCCAACTCATCTTCCATCCGCAGCAGCTTGTCGCGTTCGCCTTCCAGCATCTTGTCCACGGGGATGCCCGTCCAGCGGGAAACCACATGCGCGATGTTGTCTGCGGTCACAACCTCCTGCACCATCGGATCGACGTCGCTGGCATCGCGGCCTTCGGCTTCCTCTAGCTCCTTTTCGAGCTTGGGAATAATGCCATAGGCGAGTTCGCCCGCGCGCTGGAATTCACCCTTTCGCTGCGAAATGGCGAGTTCGTTGCGCAACTCGTCGAGCTGCCGCTTGAGATCGGCGGCGCGGCCGAGCTTGGACTTTTCCGCCTGCCAGCGCGCCGTCAGCGCAGAGGCTTCCTCCTCGATCGCCGCAAGGTCGACTTCAAGCTTTTCCAGACGATCCTGCGATGCGCGGTCGGTTTCCTTTTTCAGGGCCTCGCGCTCGATCTTGAGCTGGATGATGCGGCGGTCGAGCTCATCGAGTTCTTCCGGCTTGGAATCCACCTGCATGCGCAGCCGCGAGGCGGCTTCGTCCATCAGGTCGATGGCCTTGTCCGGCAGGAAGCGATCCGTGATGTAGCGGTTGGAAAGCGTCGCGGCAGCAACGAGAGCCGAATCGGAAATCCGGACCTTGTGGTGCTGCTCGTACTTCTCCTTCAGGCCGCGCAGGATCGAGATCGTGTCCTCGACGGTCGGTTCATCCACCATAACGGGCTGGAACCGGCGGGCAAGGGCCGCATCCTTCTCGACGTGCTTGCGATACTCGTCAAGCGTTGTCGCGCCGACGCAGTGCAGCTCGCCGCGGGCAAGCGCGGGCTTCAGCAGGTTGGAGGCGTCCATAGCCCCTTCCGCCTTGCCGGCGCCGACCAGCGTGTGCATTTCGTCGATGAACAGGATGATCTCGCCGTCTTCCGCCTGCACTTCGGCAAGAACGGCCTTCAGGCGCTCCTCGAATTCACCGCGGTATTTCGCACCGGCGATCAGCGCGCCCATGTCGAGCGCCATCAACTTCTTGTCCTTGAGGCTTTCCGGCACGTCGCCATTGACGATGCGCAGCGCAAGGCCTTCGGCAATCGCGGTCTTGCCCACGCCGGGCTCGCCGATGAGAACTGGGTTGTTCTTGGTGCGGCGCGACAGGACCTGGATCGTGCGGCGGATCTCGTCGTCGCGGCCGATCACGGGATCGAGACGGCCTTCGCGCGCGTCGGCGGTCAGGTCACGGGCGAACTTCTTCAGCGAATCGAAGCCCTGCTCGGCGCTCGCCGTATCGGCGGTGCGGCCCTTGCGGATGTCGTTGATGACCTGGTTGAGCTTCGCGGCCGTTACGCCGGCCTTCGCCAGAATGTCGGACGTCGCGGCGGATTTCTCGATGGCCAGCGCCAGCAGCAGGCGCTCGACGGTGACGAAGCTGTCGCCGGCCTTGCTGGCGGCATCCTCGGCCGTGGTGAAGACTTTGGCCAGCGGCTGCGACAGGTAGACCTGCCCGTTGCCGCCGGAAACCTTCGGCAGCTTGGCAAGGGCAGCATCGTTGGCGATCCGCGCATCGCGCGCATTGCCGCCGGCCCGCTCGATGAGAGAGGTCGCCATGCCCTGCTCGTCGTCGAGCAGCACTTTCAGCACATGTTCGGGGGTGAACTGCGGATTTCCGTCGGCAAGCGCCCTGGTCTGGGCGGATTGCAGGAAACCGCGAACGCGTTCGGAGTATTTTTCGATATTCATATAGGCCTCCATAACTCGGCCGGCCCTTCAGGCACCGGTCGATGATTCAGGATAAGGCTCCCTCAAAGGCAAGCCTCTCATAGATGCGCTGAGCCGGCTTTGCTGCCGGTCAATCGCCTGTGAGGAATATGGTGGCGAATTTTTCGGAATTAAAGGAGCGAAGGCCCCGTCGTCGCAGATTTTTCCGGCACTTGCCGAAACGCAAGAACCCGGCACGAAGGCCGGGTTCTGCAATGCGTAAAGGCAGGTCCACCTATTCGGAGGCGGTCTCAAGGGCGGGCGCATCGTCGCCGCCGGACTGGCCGTCCTCGCCACCGGCAGCCTGGGCCTCACCGCGACGCGGGCGGCGCGGACGGGCGGCAGTGCGGCGACGCGGTGCACGGCCGGCGGCCGGCGCAGCGCCTTCTTCTTCGAGCGCCACTTCCGCGGGCGTTCCCTCGATGACCGGCTGCGGGCCGGAGCCATCGACGACGGGTTCTTCAACGGCGGCAGCGACGGCAACCGGAGCCTGCTGCTCTTCGCCATGTCCGACTTCGTCTTCGTGATCCCGGTCGAAACCATCGCGATCATTGTAATCGTTGCGATCCCCACCATCGTGGCGGTCTTCACGCGGAGCGCGCTCCTGCATCTGCGCCTGTGCGGCAGCGATGATGCGGTTATAGTGCTCGGCATGCTGGAGGTAGTTTTCCGCGATGACGCGGTCACCGGCGCTCTGGGCGTCGCGGGCCAGGGCTGCATATTTTTCTGCAATATGCTGGGCCGTGCCCCTGATTTTCACATCCGGACCAGAACTGTCATAAGTTCGCGTCAACGGATTACCGCCCTTGCGGTGGTTGTTGTTGTTATTGTTATTATTGTTGTTGTTATTACGCCCGCGGCCGCGCTTGTTTTGCTGTCCTGGCCTCATATGTCACTCACCTAACGTATCCATGTATCGATGATTCATGTATCTGCAGCCTGATCGGGACACGCCAGATCAAGCATCCTTACCCGCGGGCAAACCACGCCGGCCGGTGGTCCTGTCGCCGTAAGACGTCAAATTAACAGGTACCCGCACAGGGAAGTCTTCAACCCTAGCAACTCTTCGAGAGAGCAATCCTCACGATCGGGTCACGCGGCACAAATCGCTGCGCCATGACCTCTTGCCCAGTGCGTGGCCGCAACCTATCCCGCTTCCTTCACAATTCCAAGCTTTTTCTTTGCGACTGCGGAATTTGCTGCGCTGCGGCAGCATACCTACAAAGAGACTGGCTTCGAAAAGACGAGGACACGATCATTGCCGCCAAGATCCTCTACCGCTGCGATTCGCGCAAAACCTTTTTCGCGCATGATTCCGGTGACGGATGCCTTTTGGTCGTAACCGATCTCGTAAGCCACCAGGCCGTCTTGTGCGAGGTGATCGGCAGCTCCGGCCGCAATAGCGCGGTAGGCATCAAGCCCATCGTCGCCGCCATCCAGCGCCAGGATCGGATCATGCAGCCGGACCTCTTCGTCCAGCGTCTCGACCACGGAATGCACGATATAGGGCGGATTTGACACGATGATGTCGAACACCCCGGTCACCGCCGCAAACCAGTCGCTTTCGACCACGTCGAAGCGACCCGCCAGACCATTCATATCGGCATTGCGCATGGCCGTTTCAAGGGCGCCCCTGGAAACATCCGCGCCGACGCCGGTTGCGCCCGGCACCAGGTCGAGCAAAGCAAGACAGATCGCCCCCGTGCCGGTTCCAAGGTCGAGAATGCGGCAGGCGCCCCGATCGGACACGAACCGGCGCGCATGGGGCACGAGCGTGTCCACGAGGATCTCGGTATCCGGCCGCGGTTCGAGTGTGTCAGGGGAAAGCACGAGGTCGAGCCGCGAGAACGCGCGGCGGCCGAGAATGCGATGCACCGGTTCGCGCGCCGCGCGGCGCGCGATCGCACCTTCAATTATTATCATCTGTTCGCCGGTCAACGGGCGGTCCCCATCGACAAGGAAGGCCGTGGACGACAGATGCAGAAGGCCGTCGAGCAAGGTCCGCGCGTCGCGCGCCGCATCCGCAATGCCCGCATCTTCCAGGCGGCGCCGCGCCGCGGCAAGCGCCTCGGCAAGCGTCGTGCTCATGCCCGGCCCTGTTCGCCGAGCTGCGCCAGAAGGCCGGCCTGATAATCCGCCAGCAGCGCGTCCACCACCTCGTCGATCTCGCCCATCATCATGCGGTCGAGCTTGTAGAGGGTGAGGTTGATGCGGTGGTCGGTCACGCGTCCCTGCGGGAAATTGTAGGTCCGGATGCGCTCGGAACGGTCACCGGAACCGACCTGGCTCTTGCGGTCGGCGGATCGTTCGCTGTCGGCGCGCTGACGCTCCATGTCGTAGAGCCGCGAGCGCAGGATCTGCATGGCCTTGGCGCGGTTCTGATGCTGCGACTTCTCCGAACTCGTCACCACGATGCCGGTCGGAAGATGCGTGATGCGCACCGCCGAGTCCGTCGTGTTGACGTGCTGCCCGCCGGCGCCGGATGAGCGCATCGTGTCGATGCGGATATCCTCGGGCCGCACCTCGACGTCGATCTCTTCCGCCTCGGGCAGGACGGCGACCGTCGCCGCCGACGTGTGGATGCGCCCGCTTGCCTCGGTCTCGGGCACGCGCTGGACACGATGCACACCCGATTCGAACTTCAGCTTCGCGAAGACGCCGCGGCCGGTGATCGTCGCAATGATTTCCTTGAAGCCGCCGGCCTCGCCCTCGCTCGAGGAGATGACCTCCACCTTCCAGCCGTTGGCCGAAGCATAGCGCTCGTACATGCGGAAGAGATCGCCGGCAAACAGCGCCGCCTCCGAGCCGCCCGTGCCCGCGCGGATTTCGAGGATCGCGCTCTTCTCGTCAGCGGCGTCTTTCGGGAGAAGCAGGATCTGCATCTCCTTTTCGAGCGCCTCGAGCCGCTGCTTGAGTTCCGGCAGCTCCATATCCGCGAGGTCGCGCATCTCGCGGTCGGTCGTCTTGTCAGCCAGCAGCGCCTCGAGATCGGCGATCTCGCCCGCGACCTTCTCGTATTCGCGCACCTTGGTCACGACCGGCTGAAGCTCGGAATACTCGGAGGCGAGACGGACATAGGTCTCCGAATCCGGACCCGCCGACATGCGTGCCTCGATCTCGCCGAAACGGCGTTCGAGTTCGCGCATCTTTTCAACGGGAAGCTTCGCCACCGTTCAGACTCCCATCATTTCTTTAAAGCGGAATGCCGTTCTCGGCCGCGAAATCGGCGAGGATCTGGCGGATGGAGGCCGTCGGCCGCACATCGTCGAGCGCAGGAATCAGCACCGATTCCAGCTTGGCCACATCCAGCGACAGCAACATCGACTTGACCGGCCCGATCGCCGCTGGTGACATCGAGACCGAGCGGAAGCCGATGCCCAGCAGCGCCATGGCCGAAATCGGCTTGCTCGCCATCTCGCCGCAAAGCGTCACCGAGGTCTCGTTGCGCTCGCCGGCGCGCACGATATCGCGCAGGATGCGCAGGAACGGGCGCCCGAGCGTATCGAAACGATCGGAGACACGCGCATTGCCCCGGTCGACCGCCATGGCGAACTGGAAGAGGTCGTTCGAGCCGACCGAGACGAAGTCAACCTCCGCCATCAGTTCATCGAGCTGCCAAAGCAGCGCCGGCACTTCGAGCATGGCGCCGAATTGCAGCTTCTTCGGCAGTTGCTCGCCGATCTTCGACTGCCGCTGGATTTCCTTTTGCAGGAGGCCGCGAACCTCGCGCAGCTCGGAGACCTCCGTCACCATCGGCAGCATCAGCCGCAGATCGGCGCCCGCGGCAGCGCGCAGCATGGCGCGAAGCTGCGTGCGCAGCAGGCCGGGCCGGTCGAGCGACAGGCGGATGGCACGCCAGCCGAGCGCCGGGTTCTCTTCCTCCGCCGCGCGGAAATACGGCACGACCTTGTCGCCGCCGATATCGAGCGTCCGGAACGTCACCGGGCGTCCGGCGGCGTGCTTCAGCACATTGCGGTAAAAGGCTTCCTGTTCCTCCGCCTTCGGCATCGTCGAGGCGATCATGAACTGCAATTCGGTGCGGAAAAGGCCGATGCCGGACGCGCCGGACTCGTTGAGATGCGGCAGGTCGACCAGCAGGCCGGCATTCATCTGGAGATTGATCTCCCGCCCGTCCTTCGTCACAGGCTCGACGGCGCGCAGCGCGCGGTACTGTTCCTGCCGGCGGGCGCGGAAACGCACCTTCTCCTCGTAGGAGCGCTGGAGATCGGGCAGCGGGCGCAGGTGCACGCGCCCGTCATCGCCGTCTATGATGATCGCGTCGCCGTTTTCCGCCAGCGCAACCACCCCGGCGGCCTGCCCGACGACGGGAATACCCATCGCACGCGCCACGATGACGACATGGCTGGTGACCGCGCCGTCCTCCAGAACGAGGCCACGCACGTTCTCGCGCGGATAGTCGAGCAGTTCGGCCGCACCCATGGCGCGCGCCACGACGATCGCGTCGTTCGGGAAGTTGCTTGCCGAAAGCTTCGCGCCGTAGCCGGTCAGCTGGCGCAGCAGCCGGTTGGCCAGGTCGTCGAAATCGTGCATGCGCTCGCGCAGATACGGGTCCGTCAGGCGGATCATGCGCGCCTTGGTCTCGCTCTGCACGCGCTCGACGGCGGCCTCGGCGGTGAGACCGTTACGGATCGCCTCTTCGAGCTTCCTGACCCATCCGCGGTCATGGGCGAACATACGGTAGGTTTCGAGCACCTCGCGGTGCTCGCCCTCCATCGACACCTCGCGGCGCGACAGCATGTCGTCGATGGAAATGCGCAGGGACCCAAGCGCTTCGGCCAGACGGCCGAGTTCGTGCTCGGAATCCTCGTTGAGCAGGTTGGTGACGACGATGCGCGGTTCGTGCAGCACGACATAGCCGAGGCCGATGCCCTCGCCGAAGCTCGCACCCTCGATCGATACGGGCCGGGACAGGTCGAGCTCCAGGCCGGGCTTGGTGAGCTTCTTCAGCTCGCCGGTCGCCACCATTTCGGCGATCACCATCGCCGTCGTTTCAAGAGCCTCCACCTCGTCCTCGCGATAGGTGCGGCTTGCCTTGTTCTGTACAACAAGCACGCCGAGCGCCCTGCCCGTGCGCAAGATGGGGACGCCGAGGAACGAATGGTAGATCTCTTCGCCCGTTTCCGGGAGATAGGTGAAGGCGGGGTGCGATTGCGCGTCGGAAAGGTTCAAGGGTCGCGCGGATGCGGCGATGGTGCCGACGAGACCCTGGCCCATTTTCAGTTGGGCAAGGTGGACGGCGTCGGGATTGAGGCCTTCGGTGGCGTAAAGCTCCAGAACGCCGTCGGAACGCAGCACGTAGACGGAACATACTTCCGCGACCATGTTCTGCGCGATCTGGCGCACGATCTGGTCAAGGCGTTCCTGCGGCTCTAGCGGCTCCGCCATGATTTCGCGAAGCCGCTTGAGAAGAACGCGCGGACCCGCGGAGAGGTCTCTCATCGCGTGGCGTCTCCCGAAAATGACGTTACTCCACCGGCGCATGGCCACGCCGGCGATCCTGAGATCGACGCCGAGTCAGCCGGTGCTTACTTCTTATCGAGACCGTAGACGGAATGCAAAGTCCGAACGGCAAGTTCGGCATAGGGACCGTCGATCAGGATGGAGATCTTGATCTCGGAGGTCGTGATCGCCTTGATGTTGATGCCCTTCTCGGCCAGCGCGCGGAAGGCCGAGGCGGCGACGCCCGCATGGCTGCGCATGCCGATGCCGATGACGGAGACCTTCACCAGGCCCGTTTCGTGCTGGATCACGTCGAAACCGACCTGTTCCTTGGCGGCCTCGAGAACCTTGAGCGCCTTCTCGACGTCGCCGAAGGGGACGGTAAAGGTCATGTCGGTCTTGGAGCCGTCCTCGGAAATGTTCTGGACGATCATGTCGACATTGATATGCGCTTCGGCCAGCGGGCCGAAGATCGCGGCAGAAACGCCCGGCCGGTCCGCAACGCGGCGGAGCGAGATCTGCGCTTCATCCTTGGCATAGGCGATGCCGGTTACGACTTCCTGTTCCACGATCTCATCCTCATCACAAATCAGCGTACCGGGCGGGTTCAGAAGATCGCCCATGCCCGGCGCATCGGGGTCCTCGAAGGAGGAACGAACAAAGGTGCGCACCTTGTGCACCATGGCGAGCTCGACGGAGCGCACCTGCAGCACCTTGGCGCCGAGCGAGGCCATTTCGAGCATTTCCTCGAAGGCGATCTTCTTCAGGCGGCGTGCCTTGGGCTCGATGCGCGGATCGGTCGTGTAGACGCCGTCGACGTCCGTATAGATATCGCAACGGTCCGCCCTGACGGCCGCGGCGATGGCGACCGCCGAGGTATCCGAGCCGCCGCGACCAAGCGTCGCCACGCGGTTGTCGGGGCCGAGCCCCTGGAAACCGGCCACCACGGCGACCTGTCCGGCGCCCATGCGGCGGATCATCTCCGCGCCGTCGATATCGAGGATACGGGCCGCGCCATGAGCGTTATCCGTACGGATCGGGATCTGCCAGCCCTGCCAGGAGCGGGCGTCGACGCCCATCGATTGCAGGGCGATGGCAAGAAGGCCGGCGGTGACGAGCTCGCCCGAGGCGACGATGGCGTCATATTCGCGCGCATCGTAGAAGGGCGAGTTTGCACCCGTCACCTTCGGCATGTTCTGCACCCAGGCCACCAGTTCGTTCGTCTTGCCGGACATGGCCGAAACGACGACCGCCACCTCATGGCCGGCATCGACTTCACGTTTCACATGACGGGCCACATTGTGGATACGGTCGAGGTCCGCGACGGAGGTCCCGCCGAATTTCATCACGATGCGTGCCATGGGTATGTACCGCTATTCCATATGTGCGCGCGGGCGCGCGGGAGAAACCGCGGGGTCTCTTAGCCGAAGACCCCGCGCTGTGCAATGCGCAAACTGTACCAATGGGTACGGTGCGGCGGAAAGGTGCTCCGGCGGGTGCGTGTGGCGCGACAAGCGCATGAATATGAAGGGTGTCGGCACGGGTCACAGGGCGTCGGGGAGCGAGGCCATAGCGTACCACCGATCCGGGCAAGCAAGAAAAAGCCCGCACACCTTGGGGGCGCGCGGGCAAGAGGGATCGATAGTAGCGGCTGCGGGCAAAAAAACCGCCCGCAGCGCCGTCATTTACTTCTGCCAGGATTTGACGAGTTCGTCGTAGTTGACGGTAAGGGGTTTTTCCTTTTCGTTTTCGATCTTGAGCTGAGGCGCGAGGTTGCCCTTTGCGACGGCGTCCTTGTTCCAGTATTCGAGATCGTGCTCTTCGGCGAGCTTGGGGCCCATGTCGCCCTGGACGCCGGCGCGTTCGAGGCGTTCGAGCACCTTCTCCTGC
>Ga0209025_1004345_pt1 | contig 12373 bp, 11 predicted proteins | sample AraplaMF_Col_mLB_FD_184256 | JGI IMG/M metagenome (GOLD analysis project Ga0209025, IMG submission 184256) | Arabidopsis root microbial communities from the University of North Carolina, USA - plate scrape MF_Col_mLB (SPAdes) (version 2) | ecosystem: Host-associated > Plants > Roots > Endosphere... | reverse complement strand
CAAAAATCACTGGTGCTAAACATGTCGCTGAAACAATCGTTGAAGAAGGAAAACGAGAAGCGGAGGCATTGAAGAAAGAAGCACTACTTGAAGCCAAAGATGAAACTCACAAATTTCGTACTGAAGCAGAAAATGACATTCGTGAACGTCGTTCTGAGCTTCAGAAACAAGAGAACCGTTTATTGCAAAGAGAAGAGAATCTTGATCGCAAGGATGATGCTCTAAATAAGAGAGAAGCAGGTTTAGAGCGTAAAGAACAAGCTCTAAGCGATAGACAACAGCATATTGAACAGATGGAAAGCAAAGTGGACGAGCTCGTTGCCTCGCAAAAAACAGAGCTAGAAAGAGTTTCTGCTTTAACTAGAGATGAAGCAAAAGCTATTATCTTAGGAGAAGTAGAAAAAGAGCTAGCAACTGATATTGCTGTGATGACGAAGGAAGCTGAGACACGTGCGAAGGAAGAGTCAGATAAAAAAGCGCGTGAAATTTTATCACTGGCACTGCAGCGTTTTGCAGCAGATCACGTTGCAGAAACAACAGTATCTGTCGTGAACTTGCCAAATGATGAAATGAAAGGTCGTATTATTGGTCGTGAAGGTCGTAATATTCGAACTTTGGAAACGTTAACAGGTATAGATTTAATTATTGATGATACTCCAGAGGCAGTTATTTTATCAGGCTTTGATCCAATTCGTCGTGAAACGGCTCGACTTGCACTTGAAAAACTTGTACAGGATGGCCGCATTCACCCTGCTCGAATTGAGGAAATGGTGGAAAAAGCTCGTCGTGAAGTGGATGAACAAATCCGCGAAACAGGTGAGCAAACAACATTTGAAATTGGCATTCATAACTTACATCCAGATTTAATGAAGATTTTAGGCCGCATGAAATATCGTACAAGCTATGGACAAAACGTCCTAAAACATTCAATTGAAGTCGCATATTTAGCTGGCTTGCTTGCTGCTGAACTTGGTGAAGATGTAGCATTAGCTCGCCGTGCAGGCTTATTACATGATATTGGTAAGGCAATTGACCATGAAGTTGAAGGTAGCCACGTCGAAATCGGTGTGGAATTAGCTACAAAATACAAAGAACATCCGGTCGTTATAAACAGTATTGCTTCTCACCATGGTGATACAGAAGCAACATCTGTTATTGCCGTATTAGTAGCTGCAGCTGATGCGTTATCGGCTGCTCGTCCAGGTGCTCGAAGTGAGACGCTTGAAAACTATATCCGTAGACTTGAAAAGTTAGAGGAAATTTCCGAAAGCTATGATGGTGTAGAAAAATCCTTTGCGATTCAGGCTGGTCGTGAAATTCGTATTATCGTACAACCTGAAAAAATTGATGACTTGGCTTCACATCGCTTAGCGAGAGATATCCGTAAGCGAATTGAAGAAGAACTTGATTATCCAGGCCATATTAAAGTAACGGTTATTCGTGAAACACGTGCCGTAGAATACGCGAAATAATTGTCATACAGAAACGTCTTTTACTCAAAATAGAGTAAAAGACGTTTTTTTATAGTTAAGGAAACTATATTTTTTTTGCCTGTGGAAAACCTAAAGCATAGTCGGCGTCTAGGTTAAATCGCTACCTCGGGCAAAAGTGGTGGAGCGTTTACTTTTGCTTCTTCCTCTCCAACGCTTGTCGGATGTAAACGAGCGCCTGAGCGCATTTGTTCTAAATTTGAATGTATGTATGCTGCTGTCATATTTATCGTGAAAATAGGCATATATACAATAAGTGCCTTTATTTATCAGCAATAAAACAATAAAGTTTCTACTAAGTATGATGCGTATCATATAAATAGGTGAAAAGAGTTAGGGATGAATTGGGATAGGGAGATGATAGAGCATGGTTGATATTCACAGTCATTTATTATACGGAGTTGACGATGGACCCCAACAACTTTCAGAGTCATTGCAATTACTAGAACATGCTGTGATGCAAGGAATAACAGCCATTATTACTACCTCTCATGCCAAGCATCCAATGTACGATGTGCCATATGAAAATGTATTACATCAAGTACATACTTTACAGCTAGAAATAGAAAAAAGAGCATGGCCAATCAAACTATTCCCTGGACATGAAGTGCGTATCAATGAAAATATTTTAGAGTCTATCACAACTAAACAGCTTCATACGTTGGCAAACTCAAACTATCTATTACTGGAATTACCTTCGGAAACAATCCCTTTCTATTGTAAGGAAATTATTAGGTTATTAGTAGCATCAGGTATTACACCAATTATTGCGCATCCTGAGCGAAATGGAGCTATTCGACAAAATGTAGCACTCCTTGAACAATTCATTCGTGATGGGGCATTAGCACAAATTACGGCAGGTAGCATTACTGGGCATTTTGGCAAAAAAATTCAACAATTTTCAATGGATTTAATAGAGGCAAGACTTGTTCAGACGTATGGCTCAGATGTCCATAATATGTCTACAAGACCACTGCTTTTTGAAGCTGGGTTAGATTACTTGGAGAGAATGAAACAGCTGGATATGGTCAACCTTTTCCTTGAAAACAATGAGCGTATTTTAGAAAATAAGCAGCTATTAATTGTGGAGCCAATCGTTATAAGTGAAAGAAAATGGTGGCATCTTTTCACAAAATAAATACGATATGGAGCTAAAGTAAGGGGTGATGAAAGTGCGGTTCTTTATCCTAACAATATGTATGAGTGTATTACTACTCTCTAGTGCATTATCTTATGAAATATCTATACTAATTTATTTTACTGTCTTTTTTTCCATCTTTCCGATCATCCTTTTTATTTATAATCGCAACGCAAATATTCGCAGGATGTATGTGAGTGATTTATTTTTCTATCTATTTATTATTTGTGGGCTAATAAGTGCTTTAGCTAATTCTGATATGGGATCACTTACGAATATTGTATGTATGCTTACGATGTATATAGGGTTATCGATTATATATAACTCTTTTCAAGCATCTACTTTACATGTGCTAGCTATTAGTATTTGTCTCTCACATTTCATTATTTTACTCTTATCTTTTTTCATGAATCGAGTTGTTTTCAACGCATTTGCAGGGATTTATAGCAACCCGAACATGATGGGATTGGCCATGACATTATTAGCGGTCGTATTACTAGCTGGGACTGTTCAATATTTTCAGGTTGTTACGAGAAAAGTTACTATCGTATTCCTAGTAAGCCTATTCTTTTTTGTTTTTTATATTATTTTACTAACACAAAGTAGAACGGCTGCTATCACCGTACTAATCGCTGTCATTATGAGTATTACCGTGTTAGCTATTCAAAACGGCTCAAGTATTAGAAAAGTGGGCGCACTCGTAACGGTTTTATGTGTACTAAGTATGACATTCATTTTCAGTGTAAGTAATATTCCGATTCTAAACGAAGCGGTTCAAAAAATTATAGGGAAATTTCAGCGCAAATCTGCTGATCTATCTGATGGACGAATGGCTATTTGGCAAAACATAATTAAAGATTCCACATTATTTGGACATGGAGAAAATTATAATGTAGGAAAGTTGGATGCACATAATACTTTTATCGCCTTATTAGCTGAGTATGGTTGGTTGGCCGTTACATTTTTTTTATTATTCGTAGCAACGTTATTATGGAACGCATTTTCTTTTGCTAAAAAACAAGTAAAGTATACGAATATGCTACAACTATTACCATTCTTAATACTTATCACCTATGTCTTGCTTTCAATGACGGAAATTATTATTTATACAACGCCGATAATGATTGTTTTATTTGTTCTTTCTGGCAATTCATGTACCCATCATAAACTCATACTTGATAGTTCAAATATGACTAAAACGTGAAAGCAAATTAATAGACAGACCATTTTAAATGAAAATTAGCGATTGTAAGAAGGGGGAATCATCTATTTGAAAATAGGATTTGTCAAAAACGGAAAATCGTTTTTACCAGAAGTCTCAGCCTATGTAGCATATTTAAATCAGCAGGATAATATTGAAGCTATAACAATTTTAACAGCGGAGATAAATGATCTTCCGATGACCAATATAGATTTATTATGGAAATTTCCTGGTTTAGATATTAAAAAATATTCAAGAGAGACAAAGATTATCCATGAATATAATTCGTTATCAACAGGTCATTTTGCAATGTTGAAAAATTATGTAAAAAAGACATGTAATGTTAAACCGCATGGCCGCATATTTTTGAATGAACTTGTGGAAAAGGAATTTAAGATGAAGAATAATGTTCCGAAAATTCATCGAGATATGGGAATCTCAAAAGACTTTTTCATAAAAACATCAAAAAAAGAGTACGATTTTGTATATGTAGGTGCAATGGGATCTGGAAGAGGTACTGCGGATGCGCTAAAGCCCTTTACGACAACATTAAAGGATAACACTATTTTATTAATAGGAAATCCAACAAATGAATTATATAAATCTTTCAAAGACTATAAAAATATTATTTTTTCAGGAGCGCTTCCCTATCATGAAGTACCTCTTCTAGCGTCAAAAGCAGAATACGGGCTGAATTATATGCCAGATGTGTACCCTTTCAATTTACAGGCTTCAACAAAGCTCCTTGAGTACTGCGCATTAGACTTGAAAATTGTTACGACCGATTATACTTGGGTCAACAATTTTGAACGGAAAACACAAGGGCGCTTTTTTAAATTACAGCGAAATTTAGCAAACTTAACGATGACAAATTTAAATAGCTTTGAATTTGTGACGCCAGATGTTAGTTATTTAGAGTGGAACCTATTGTTAGAGAGGGTAAAACTGATGGAGTTTATCAAGTTAGTAATGGAATAGTGTGATATGCCTTTAATCTATTTGTAAAACAGAAAGGAAATTGTATAATGATCCCTAAAAAAATTCACTTCTGTTGGTTTGGTGGAAATCCCTATCCACAGGTAGTTGAAACGTGTATTGCCTCCTGGCAAAAATTAATGCCTGACTATGAACTAATTGAATGGAATGAAAAATCATTTGATATTCAATCCATTCAATTTGTACAAGAAGCCTACGAATCTAAAAAATATGCTTATGTAGCTGATTATGTAAGGTTATATGCACTATACACACAAGGTGGCATTTACTTGGATTCAGATGTAGAAGTTGTACAATCGTTAAACCCTTTTTTATCTCATCAAGCATTTACTGGCGGAGAAAATAGTGATACATGTGTAACCGGTACAATGGGGGCTGTAAAGGGGCATCCGTGGATTAAGTTACTGCTGGATTATTATGAAGATAAAAGCTTCTATACGGAACAAGGTCAACAAACAAATACTGTTATCATTACGGATCTAACGAGAGAAATATATGGATTTACAGAGTCCAACCAACATAGGCAATTGGATGATGATCTACACATTTATCCATTTGAATATTTCTGTGCGAAGGATTTCGAATCAGGAATGATTAACCAAACTATTAATACTTTTACGATCCATCACTTTAATGGTTCATGGTTGTCAGAGCAACAAAAAAAACGACATAGAAAAGTATTGCGTTATAAACATGCGATAAACAAATTATTTGGACCGAATGCTTTTGATCAGTTAAATAAAACACGTAAAAAATTAAATAGTATCAAGATTTTCGAGTAAAAATGTAATCCATAAAAGGACTAGCGGAGGCAAGGTGGACTAATGAAGGAAATTCGAATGGGTGCTATTCTCTCTTACTTATCTATTTTTTGTACGTTTATAGTAGCAATTGTGTTTACCCCTATTATGATTCGACTTCTTGGTCAGGAAGAATACGGATTATACACATTAATTACAGTTTTTGTTGGGTATCTAACAATATTAGATTTTGGTTTAGGGAATGCGATTATTCGTTATATTTCTAATAATCGAGTAGTAGGTGATAAGGAGACAGAAGCTAGATTAAATGGCTTTTTTCTGCGACTTTTTTCGATTATTGGTGCTTTCACCCTTGCCATTGGTTGTTTTGTGTATTTCCAAGTCGAGACAATTTTTGGACAAAGCTTATCTTCATTGCAAATCGAAAAGGCAAAAGTAATGGTAATGGTGATGACCGTAAGCTTTGCCTTGCAATTTCCATTAAGTGTTTTCTCTTCTATACTTCAAGCCTATGAAAAATTCATACTAATTAAGTTAACTTCATTTATAAAAGTAATAGTACAACCGTTACTGATGCTATTTTTCTTGTTACAAGATGCAGATGCTGTGGGGATGATTTATATTGTAGCTAGCTTAAATGTATGTGTATTACTAATAAATTCTGTAATTTGTATGAAAACTTTAAACGTACGATTTATCTTTTCTGGTTATAATCCAGGCCTTATAAAAGAAATATTCATCTATTCATTTTTTTTGTTTGTGACAGTCATAGTGGACAAAATTTATTGGCAAACTGACCAAATATTACTGGGGATTATAAAAGGAACTGAAGATGTAGCCATTTATGCAATTGCTATACAATTTATTATGATTTTTATGGCACTAGCACTTGCCATAAGTGATTTGTATTTGCCAAAGATTTCAATGTTGGTGACAAAAGCGGATGGTCTAATGGAGATTAATCGGTTATTTGTCAATGTTGGCGCCATTCAGCTAATGATTCTTGGATATGTACTAAGTGGCTTTTTTTTGTTTGGTAAAACTTTTATCTCATTATGGATAGGTGATGAATATTTAATTGTCTATCCGATCGTGCTGATCATCATGTTGCCTTTCTCTGTAGATTTAATTCAAAATATAGGTCTGAGTGTGTTAAAGGCAAAAAACATGTTTAAGTTTCGAACGGTATTATTAATTACACTTGCTAGTACAAATTTTATTTTATCTATTCCTGCCATCTATTTTTTCGGGGTTATTGGAACAGCAATAATAACCGCTGTATCGTTATTTATTGGGAATGTATGTATTATGAATGTTTACTATGCAAAAAAAATACAACTAACTATTAAAAAATTTTGGATACGCATTAGTAAGGTTTTCGTAGCTATTGTTATTGCGTCTCTTTTAATGAAAGGCATACTAATTGTTTTCCCACTTCCAAATACTTGGTATATTCTAGGGCTGTATATCGCCTTATACAGTATGATTTTCGGTATATCTTTGTTCGTGTTTGGAATAACTGCTTCTGATCGAAAATATTTAATTGGAAAAATGAAAATGCTCAGCCTAGCTGGAGGGGTGAAATTTTGGGGTCAGAAATCCTCGTAACTGTTATTATACCGGTATATAACGCAGCGCCGTATTTAAAGAAATGTTTAGCAAGTATTTGTCAACAAACGTTAAAGCCAATCGAAATTATTGCGATTAATGACGGCAGTACAGACGATTCACTTTCTATTTTACATCAATTTGCCTTACAAGATCAGCGAATAATCATTCATAATAAATCAAATGGTGGGGTTAGTCATGCAAGAAATATAGGGATTAACGAGGCAAGAGGTCAATACGTTACGTTTGTCGATGCGGATGATTGGATAGAGCCATCTATGTTGGAACGATTATATAGCGCTATTCAAGAAACAGAAACTGAAATAGCTAAATGTGACGTATTTGTAGATGGAAAAAATGATGGCAATCGTCTGAACTATCCGTCGACTGTAAATGAACTTTTTGACCCTCAGAAATGTTTGCATTTGTTATTTACTGAATTTCATGAAAAACATTTTGGTTTTGCTTGCTGCAAACTGTATTCTAAAGCTTTTCTTGATCAGTTTGGAATTCGATTTGAAGAGGATATGAATTTTTCTGAAGATGTTCTATTTATAACAAAAGCGATTACAAAGAGTCATACAATTTGTTATGTGCCTCAGCAGCTTTATCATTACAATGTGTTGCCACAGCAATCATTAACGAGAAGCTACCGTAACAATGAACGAGAAAAATACGATGTAATCTATGAACGTATTCGTGAGACATTAGTAGCTGAAAATATTTTTACATCCATTGAAACTAGCTTTAATGGATATGTATTTTCAGGTTTAGTAAATTTAACACTTCATATGCAGGGTTCCCCATATAAGGGGCTCGATTTATTAAAAGAGATTAAAGAAGAAATAGTCAGTTTTGTTGATGACTACCCTCATGTTCTCGAGTTAAACCCAATAAACTTTTCATTGAAAAAGAAGCTCTATTATCAGCTGTTGAAAAAAAATGCTGTATCTACTTTAGCATTTATCATTTTTTTAACTATGAGGAAAAAGTGAATTTCTTGTTGTATTAGGAATAACATAGGACATAAATTTATATAATAAATATATAATTGAGTATTTCAATTTACTAGCTACTATAACAATTAACTATGAATATCACACTCCATTACACAAATTTAGATAGTTTAGGGGAAGGAGATATATTCGATGGAGAATTCTATTCAAGTAAAGGCGATAGTAAAAATCTTACGAAAACGTATACTTCTTATTCTTTCGATAATCGTAATCGCGATGGCAATGGCTGCTTATGTTAGTTATTATGTCATCACACCCGTATATCAAGCTGAAACTCAAATATTAATCAACCAAAAAAATACGGATCAACAACAAATTTATACGGGTGCGTATTCAATTGAGACAGATTTACAATTAATTAATACGTATAATGTCATTATAAAAAGCCCAGCTATTCTATCAAAAGTAATTGAAGAGTTGAAATTAGAATTATCTCCTGAACAATTAGCAGAAAAAATTACGGTCAATAATGAAAGCCAATCACAAGTAGTTTCTATAAAGATTCTTGATGAAAAACCAGCACATGCGGTAGAGATTGCCAATACGATAATAGATGTCTTTAAAGAAGATATTCAAAAACTGATGAACGTAGATAATATCAATGTCCTTTCGGTAGCTAAATTAGCTGATGACCCACAACCAGTGAAGCCGAAAAAAATTCTAAATATTGCGATTTCTGGTTTTCTTGGACTACTTTTAGGAACAGGTATTGCATTTAGTGTAGAATTTTTCGATTCAACAATAAAGACAGAGCAGGAAATTGAAGAACTATTAAATTTACCGATATTAGGATTCGTAAGTTCAATAAAAGAAGGCAGAGGATCTATCTCTACTAGAAGAGGGAGACGAGTCACATAATGTTTAAAATGAAAAATAAAAAAAAGAAAGCATTAGCGATGATGCAACGGAAACTATTGACTAACGTACACACAACTTCTATAATTTCTGAGCAGTTTCGAACAATTCGAACAAATTTAAAATTTGCACTCCCTAATTTATCGTGTAAAACAATTTTAGTGACATCATCAATCCCCGGTGAAGGAAAGACAACAAATGCAGCAAATATTGCAATCGTTTTTGCTCAAGAAGGTAAAAAAGTTTTATTAGTGGATGCTGATATGCGAAGACCTGCTATCCACTATACATTTGAATTGCTTAATATTACAGGTCTATCAAGTGTATTGATACAAAATGACACGTTGAGCGAAGCGATACAAGAAACGTTTATAGAAGGATTATTTGTCCTCACTAGTGGACCAATCCCACCTAATCCTGTAGAGCTTCTTGCTTCAGAAATGATGGATACGTTAATAGAGAAAATGATAGCTTATTATGATGTAATCATCTTTGATACGCCACCTGTTAATTCTGTGACCGATGCACAAATTTTGGCGAATAAAACAGATGGTGCACTACTTATTGTTAATACAGGAGTAGTAGAGAAATCTAGCGTTGTCAAAGCAAAAAATTCCTTACTAGTCGCACAAGCAAAAATATTAGGCGTTGTTATGAATAACTATGCTTTGCCCAAAAAACAATATAAGAGCCAGTATTATCATACAAGGAAATAGAAATCAGTACCGTCCGTCTGACAAGTATCCAATAACTTGTCAGTTTTTTTATAGACAATTAGAAAGAGTATTAGCGCTTACTTTTTCAGGACCATTAAAATTCATCTGTTAAATACGCTGGTCGGACATGATAGACATAATTTTGCGTTTGTCTTTGAATTGGTGGTAAAATATAAGGTGCTAATTAATGAAAGAGTGGTTATGAAAATGAAAGTTTTATTTATTGGGGATATTGTAGGGTCAATTGGCCGAGATGCAGTGGAAAAGTATTTACCACGCTTAAAGAAAAAATATAACACAGACGTTGTTATTGCCAATGGTGAAAACGCAGCGGCAGGACGTGGAATTACACGTAATATTTATAATGACCTATTGCAAATGGGTGTAGATGTTATTACGATGGGCAATCACACTTGGGATAATAAAGATATTTTTGATTTTATAGATGATGCAGATTATTTAATACGCCCTGCAAACTTTTCAAATGATGCACCAGGTAAAGGGATGGTGCAAATTTCAAAAAACGGTGTAACACTATCTGTTATTAATTTACATGGTCGAGTGTTTTTACCTCCTCATGAGGATCCATTTGCGATGGCAGAGAAATTAATCGAAGAAGCGCATAAAACGTCACCGCTTGTATTCGTGGATTTTCATGCAGAAGCGACAAGTGAAAAAATTGCGCTTGGATGGCATTTAGATGGAAAAGCCTCAGCAGTCGTTGGTACACATACACATGTGCAAACAGCTGATTCACGTATTTATCCAAATGGAACAGCCTATATTACGGACGTTGGTATGACAGGTCCATACGATGAAATTTTAGGGATGACAAAGGAAAGTGTCATTTATAAATTCCAAACAAATATGCCATCTCGTTTTGAAGTGCCTAAAAAAGGACGCGAAGTGTTAAGTGGTTTCTTTGTAGATATTGATGATAAAACAGGAAAAGCTCGTCATTGTGAGCGAGTGTATATAAACGAAGATTATCCGTTCCAAGCATAAGAAAAGAAACTATTGTGTATGAAAAAATGCACAATAGTTTTTTTGTTTGAAAATTGTTGTGTCAATGAAAATAAACCATCATATTAAAGAAAATAGGACTCTTCGGCAAAACGAGGGGTTGATTTCCGTTCCTCTATTGCTAATCCCCAAGGAGTCGCCCAGCCTCGACTCCAATCAACCATTTCACAAGCTTGTACCTTCTGGCATGTCACTCAAAATTTATAGTGATAAAACGAAAATTCAACAAAGGGGTTTGTTTGTGCAAAAGTTCAGAAATAACAGGTGTACAATTGTGTCACTATTATTAAGACTTTTCTTTTCGATTATAATAAGTAGCAATAGTGTTCACTTTTGAAATGATAAAAACTTATAAAAGCTCTACACTATCGCTGATTTCCGTTCTAGGCTACTCGACTCCCGTGGGAAAGCGAGTAGCCTAGAACGGAAATCATCCCACGTTGCAAAGGAGCCCTAAGTTATTTATAATGGCGTATTTATTTCAATGAAAAAGTAATTTTTTAACTGTAATTATCAGTCTTTTTAGATTGTTTTGATATATAAGAAATGAAAATAGTCTATTTCCTTCTCGGCGAGCATAAAATGACCTATCGACAATAACTTGAGGTCCAAAAGGGGGACATGAGTTATTGAGCGTAAACACTATTCGCGAAACGGGGAGGAATAATTGTGGATTCATTAAAAGTATCATCACGCTCTAATCCAAATTCAGTTGCAGGTGCATTAGTCGCGGTAATCAGAGAAAAAGGGCAAGCAGAAATGCAGGCAGTTGGGGCAGGTGCACTTAACCAAGCCGTGAAAGCAGTGGCCATTGCACGCGGATTTGTAGCGCCAAGTGGCACAGATTTAATTTGCGCACCGGCGTTTGCCGATATTTTAATTGCTGGTGAGGAACGTACAGCCTTAAAGCTTCTTGTGGAGAAACGTGTTCGATAAAAAGTAATGAAGTAAAATGCCTTGCACATAATAAGCTGCAAGGCATTTTTGCGTTTATATAGACAATAAGGATATCAGGAAGAGAATCCCTCATGCTCTACATACTAACGTGTTAAATGTCACTTGAAATCAGCAAGCAAATTTTTTAAACTTAATTGATTTGATAATTACAAATTTATGAACGCTATTTTCAGTCAAAGGTCTGAATTTCGCTGAAATCGCGTAATAACAATAGTGCAGACCGTTTCTTCGTGTTAAACTTATGAAGGAAAAATAATAGTATATACATTGGATCTAAGGAGTTGTTGACATGTTACATCAGCTTTCATGGAAAGTCGGTGGGCAACAAGGTGAAGGGATTGAAAGTACAGGGGAAATTTTCTCAATGGCAATGAATCGTTTAGGTTACTTCCTATACGGTTATCGTCATTTCTCTTCTCGAATTAAAGGTGGCCATACGAATAATAAAATTACAGTTCGTCCAACAGAAGTACGTTCAATTGCGGATGATTTAGATATTTTAGTAGCGTTCGACCAAGAAACAATCGACGTCAATTATAAAGAGTTAACAGAAAATGGTATTATTTTAGCGGATGCAAAATTTGATCCAGTGAAGCCAGAAGATTCAAAAGC
>Ga0209025_1004344_pt1 | contig 12374 bp, 11 predicted proteins | sample AraplaMF_Col_mLB_FD_184256 | JGI IMG/M metagenome (GOLD analysis project Ga0209025, IMG submission 184256) | Arabidopsis root microbial communities from the University of North Carolina, USA - plate scrape MF_Col_mLB (SPAdes) (version 2) | ecosystem: Host-associated > Plants > Roots > Endosphere... | reverse complement strand
TGCAATCCACCTGCTGTTGAAGTCGCATCAATGACCGAATAGCTTCCTAATATCGCAATCGACGGTACAGCTACGATGCCGAGTATCGCCAATGCTTTAATTCCATAGATCGCGGTCACCGTCATTAGGATTCCTGCAATCGCAATCAAGACATACACGTTCATTCCCGTTACTTTCTGAACCGGAACTGCGAACATCGCTACCCCTACACCAAACCAGCCTACCTGCGTAAAGCCTAGCAATCCTGAAGATAAATAGGATCCTTTCGTGCCAAACGCATATTTCGTCAGCAAGTGAGTCGATAAACCCGTCTTTGCCGCAATATACGCAAGCGATCCTGTATAAACGCCCAAGATCAAATTCCCTGCCAGTACAATTCCGATAAAAGCGCTGAACGTTAAGCCATTCCCTAACGCTCCGCCTGACCACATGCTTGCCGAGAAGAACGTAAATCCGAGCATCACGGCGAGTATTTTCCAAAATCCATTCCGATGTGCTTGTGGTACAGGTTGCAACGAGAATTCCAAGTCTACTTTTTCCATTATCCATCCTCCAGATCGTCTAGATACCGAGTATGCTCAAGCAGATGGAACAGGCGGGAATGATCGATGGCTTTCAGGAGCAATAAAAAAGGCTTATTGCCCAGTTGCCCTGACAATAAGCCGTTTACGATCACAGGTAAACAATAGGTACACGCGCATATACACACGTATCCCTATAAAGATCATACATTCCGCTGTCCTTGTCAGCCTCACGGGACTGAATTAAAGGTATCTTATTAAATTGTCACTATTATAAATCGATATATCGATATCAACAAGTGCAAATATTGGTATTTATGAATCCAAACTGTTCATTTCACGGATTCATCAAAGGATTGTCCCGTCACTAAGTCATAGATTTTGCGAATTTTTTCGTCCAGCAAATCCAGATGCACGATCCTCGCTTCACGGATATATTCCTTCCCCTCTACGTAAAGCAATAAAACGGGCGCGGTGAAGACAGAAAAACTCCCGGCAACCGCCGGAACTTCTTGTGCATTGATCGTCCCCGGTTGGATATCCGGGTATTTCGTCAATAATTTCTGTACCTGCGGCTGCAATCCATGACACACACTGCACCCTGTCATGGTGATATAGAGAAACGCTAATCGATGGCTCCTTATAAATTCATTCGCCGATTCGACACTCGTTAATTGCTCAAACTCTCTCATGGGTTCCTCCACGTATAGGAATCTATCAACGGTTCTCCGTAATATCTATAGTACGAAATATAAGAGCACCCGTTTGGGTGCCCTTTGGGTATTTGCTCGAATTTCCGATTCTGACTGACGTATGCCTTTATTCACGCTCACATGATACGGTTCACCATTATATATCTAACCCCCGAACATCTACTGACTACAAAATATGTATCAATGTGTACTACAAAGCGATTCTTATTGTTTATTTTTAAATATGTATAATTTACTATAAAATTCTTGATTATTCGTGAATGTCCTATTTGCAAATGTCCTTTTCAGAACCACTTCATCAACTAGTTCCATACCAACATTATTGAACATATTTATGTATGTCTTTTCATTTCGATAGATTGCAGCATAATTTTTATTGACATATAATTGTCCAGTAAATGTGGCTACCGAATCTTTTACCACTAGGTAACCACCTTTTTTAATTATTTTTGGGAATATTGAAATAGCGTTTCGTACAATGTTATCATCAGGAATTGCTGTAAAAACTCCCATACACATTACATGATCATATACTTTTTCTGAAATAAGTTCAGTTATATTCCCAATACTAAAGTTTACATTCATGATGTTTTTATTTTCAGCCGTCGTTTTGGCAAAATCAATTAAACTTTGGGATAAATCAAATGCATCAATAGATTTGCAATATTGGGAGGCTAAGAAAGTGAATCGCCCATTACTACAGCCAATATCAAGAACCTCATCGTTATTTGTTAATTTAGGAATGAAAAGCTCCATCAGAGCTTTTTCTTGATTGTTATATAAATCTTCTGAGCTAACATAACTGTTTTCACAAGATTCCCAAAAGCTGCTTGCTATTTTTTGGTATTCTACTACTTCCTCAGTATTGGAACAGTCTCTAAAGATCTCGGCACTATTATCCATATTCCCCTCCATCACCCTTTATTCTATTTTTTCCTTTTACTTTAACATAGAAGATCCTTTTTTCATATACTATGGCTCTAGCTTTCATTGTAATCAGTTTCGTTAACTTTGAAAGTTATCAACTTCACATTAGCGTTTCGCAATATGAGATTTTTTCGGCACTGATATCATCCAAGTGTGGGAAATAAATTCGTAGCATACTGAGCAGTGTTAAAATGGGGAAGAAAACGAGGGCGTAAATCGGTTCTAGAACGGCAGAGTTGCTTACTATAAGTCAGAAAAAAAATTAGTTACCGTGAAGTTAGAGTTATGAAGCGTTTATCATTAAACGCGCTAGGCTCCTTTGCCTTTAGTAGAAGGAAACAACTCCAAGTAGGCGAATTTTATGTGCTGCCAAAAGACGGAACAGCAGGTGTGCATCAGATGGTTCGGAGATAGGTACCCCCAACTGTCGCATGTAGTTCCCCCGGGGGGAGCTTTCCGCACCCAGGGTCCCTCCAAGTATAGGAACCTATCATGTTCTCATTATTCCCAAGTAATGACCCGCTCTATCTTAGAAGTTTACTTTAATCGACATTCTACCTGTCTGTAGCAACTCTTTCGAAAGCTGCCTGCCATCTTCATTGATTTTATACAACCGCAGCTTCCCCAGCTTCACCGTCTTTTTCGTCCAGGCGTCTGAATCATCGTCCCTTTTGGAACAGCGTTAAAATGACTCATCGGCGCCATGCGGTCAATCTCTTGTAGATTCTATGCAGGAAAACACCTGCTGCTTCCAGATTGAGACCATCCACATTCGGTTTTCTACCCGTTGCCAGTAAGACAGCATCTACATGCAGTTCTATCGCGTTGCCCGCTACCTCATAGGATAGAATTGTTCCCTCTTGTGTATCTTTGAGTCCGGTGAAATTCGCATTCAGTATTAGATCAATACCCTTCTTTGAAAACACGTCATACACGGCATCTGCTACATCTCGATCTTCGCGCGCAATGAACTTGGATCCTCCTTCTAAAACGGTTACCTCTGAGCCAAATTGACGATAGATGGATGCAAACTCTAAACCGATATAGCCGCCACCGATAATCGCCAGCTTCTTCGGCAGCTTTTTCAGATCCATGATGGATGTGCTCGTGTAGACATGCTGACTTTCACGGACGCCTGAAACATTAGGGATGATCGTCTCAGCTCCTGTATTAATAAAGATTCGAGGTGCAGATAAGACGGCTGTCTCTTTATCTGAGGTAACTTGCACTTCATGATCGGATGCAAACGATGCTGTTCCATTACATACTTGGATATTTTCATGTTGAGCTAGATTGTTATAGTTTTTCTGACGCAGGAAGGCGATGAGTTCATCCTTTTGCTGAATCGCCTGATCGTACTGAGCGAGCTGCACCTTAGGATCTTGAACCTCTTTAACTTGTTCTTGTTTCGCTTGATGGGCTAAGGATTTCGTAGGTATGCAGCCGATATTAATACAAGTTCCTCCATACATCTTATTGGATCGTTCGATAACGGCCACCTTCCAATTGCGATTAGCCAACTCTACAGCCAGTGTTTTTCCGCCTTTCCCGAATCCAATAATGATAGCATCAAATGTTGTCATCAATAGTTCCTCCTTGCTTTTTATAACTAGACTAATGAGTAAAGGTCTTAAGATTTCATTGCATGCATAGCTTCCTGTGTAGACCATGACGCACTAGCTAATAGGCCAAAGTTTAGTTTGCCCGCATTGTAAGCATCCATACCAGGAGAGATCCGACTCTTCATCGATATTCACCTTTGCGATGTTGACTTGATTTCCGTTCTCCTTCGCCGACTCTTCGACGATCGGCATCTGCATTTTACAAGGGCCGCACCAAGGAGCATAAAAGTCTACCAATTTCACATCGATAAGGAGCAAGTTACACAACCCCATCGCCGCTCGAAACCATCACGAAACTAGTGTTTTCTTGTTCTTCTACTATTTGAATTAAAAAAATGCTCGTCTGCTTAAATCTAAGCCGACGAGCATTCTTAATAAATTTTGATTGCAATACAACGGTAATCATCGTCCGGCTTGTTCCGTCCGCCGCGAGGTTTACTTCGGAAGTATACCTATTTGGGTTCGAATACAGGCATAACCCCGGCCGGGTACATGTGAATAGGTTTACCCTCTCTATGCAGTCCGTTACAAAAGCCAATGGCAAGTTTCTCCCCCGTATACATCACCCTACCTTCCGGGGAGACAAACGCTCACCCGGTTTTCGTAATAAACTCGCCCGAGCCTTCACTCTTGGTATGTACCTCATTACATACCGTACACCAATATTTCACTCCTATTATCGTTTCTTGCACAGCGTCCTACCCTCCCCTCTTTATTTAAGAACGGCAGGACGCCAGCAATTACTAGAAGTAGAATCATTGCCTGCTCGGTTCTTCCGAGCTTACCACCCACGGTTGCGTAGGTTGTAATAACCTCTCTGGCCCGTAGATTCGATATTGCAGTTCCTTGCAATGTAGTTATGAGCGCTCACGTATTGATTCTATATCCGGCGACGGTTGCCATGTACAGGAACGTATTTCTCGGCTCTCGCCTGCCCAATCGCGGCCGTATACTCGCGTAACGCGCCCACCTTGCTCCCGGCTATTCGTTCCCATTCTGCCTTCATCAGCAGATACGCAGAAGTCCGATTGCCGAGAAACCCCCGCCAGCTCTTCATCCTTCGCAATTGCGCGCGGATCGCTTTTTGAATCCGCTTGCGCTGCTCCGAATCGCTGTCCAGAGCCTGCGGAATGGCAACGAAGCCGTCCGTCAGGGACTCGTCTTGCAGCGCGGCTACATAACCGCTGGCTATCCGCACCAAGTCCAGTGTCTTAGCGTTGGCGTTCTGCCGCATGTGCGCCGCATAATAACGGAGCAGCTCCTTTAAAGCATACAGATCTCCGTTATGAGTAACGAGGCAGGTAATCATGGCCAGGTTGGCAAAATCTTTATCCCCGGATTCCAACCCTTGATGTATTGCCTTGTATAGCGCATCAGAAGCTTCCATAGGTTTGTCCAATTGCTTGGACATCCCGTTCAAGAAATTGAACAAATACGTGTTCCCGGACGAAGAGGCATTTGCGATTTGCAGGAAAACCCGTTCGGCGACCGGAGGTGCTTGCACACAGTTCGGAAGCACCCTTTGCAAGATCAGCTCGTACACGCCGATCATGACAGCCAACGGCATGTTCACTCCTTTGCGAAGACCATAACGAATAAAGCGGGCATACAGTTTAATCAATGCCCCCGGATCGTGCATGAGCAACGGAAAAAAAGCTGCGCCATCAGCCCGCAAAATGTTTCATACTCTTCATCGAGGAGGTCGGGCAACGGATGTAGCTTACCGCGCTTTCTGTACAAAAGGAGTTGCGTCTGCATAACTTCCTTGGTAACGGACAATAGGGAGGCCTTCTCTTGAAGCTTCCAACCATAAACCGCCAGAGCCTGTCTCCCGTATCGGATTGCCGTCTCGCCGTCCACGAACGTGTGGAAATGGATCAAGGACATCCAAATCCACGAACACTCCGCCCGGCTCAGCTTCCCGTCATCTTTTATCATATCCTGCAATAGCTCGCGCGCGCGTACGAGATGGCCACTCATATACTCTGTCCACGCCATTATTAACCGCAGTTGAACATCGAGTGAGCCTGATTCGTCCCTCTGCCCTTCCCCCATCAGACGCAGCCCATTCTCGGCGTATTGTTTCCCTTTCGCATATCGCCCTTCTGCCAATGCCTTATTTCCCGCTTGTAGATTATCATCGGCCAATTGCCGCGTCTCTTGCTCCGACATGACCGCTACGGCCAGATTAAAATGATCGATCGCCGCCAGCATCGTATCATCGCTCCAGCCCGGAGGACGGCGCTGCAGCAGCTGCCCGATCTTACGGTGCCGCTCTGCGTTACGCCCCGAATCGAAGGCATACGCCATTCGATGTACTGCATCATGCGCGAACAGGTAGAGGCTCTCCTCTCCGTTCCCACGCTCCGCCTCATCCTCCCTGTAGATCATACCTGCCTCCTCTGCCTCTTGAAGCCCGCGGAGTGCGGCATCCGTTGCCAAGCCGAACGCATCAGATAGGATCGACAAGCAAAAAGCCGAACCGATCGCAGCAGCCATGCCCAGAAGCTCCTTACGATCAAGCGGAAGCTTGGAAAATTCCTCCTCCATCAGGTGGAGATTGGCCTCCGAGACGCTCATCTGGCGGACGACTTCCGGCTCCCACGCCCATTGCCTCCGTTTCTCGTTGAAGCCGATCCTTTTCTCCTGTAGCCATCCCTCCAACAAGAGTCGTATCGCCCGAGGGTTGCCCCCGGTCTGATCATAGACGGATCGGGCCAGCAGACGAATACGAGCCGAGTCCTCATGCAGAACATCTGAGACATACAACTTTACATCTTCATAAGCCATTGGCTGAAGGACTGCATACTCCTCTGGATTGGCGTACCGCCTCTCAGCTAACCAGCGAATTTCTGACACTTGATCTGGATTACCTCCCCCCAAGGCGGAAGTCCCCTCCCTATCCGTCCGGCAGACGCCGATCAGCAACAACCCGCCCACCGGTTCCTCCCGCGCAAGCGACCGAATCACAGCATGAGTACATTCGTCGGCCCATTCCAAATTATCGATGAACAAGACTAGCGGAGGTTTGCATTCAACCATGCAACGAAATATTCCTGGCAGCAGCTTTCCGAAACGTTCCCAAGCCTTCACGTCGTCCGGAACCGATGTCTCCACTGCCTCGTATCCGAACAACAGCTTTGCTTCGGGCCATAAGGAGGCGATCGTTAGAGCTTCTTGTTCGAACTTGGCTTGCAGCTTTGCCTTCAGTTTCGCAATGACGTCCACAGGCGCGCTCCACAGCTGATACACCCATTGCCGTAACGCTTGAAGAAGAGGCTCATACCGCGAGGCTTGCCGTAGGGGGGCGCATTTCCCCTCCACGAACGAGCCTCCCTGCCGAACGACGCTCGATTGGAGCCTGCGGACTAGCGTCGTTTTACCGACGCCCTCTCCGCTCATCACCCACCGGAACGCGTTCAAGTCTTGAACAGCCTGCTCAAGTCCGGATTCCAGTTGCTTTACCGCGGAGCTGCGCCCGTACCATGAATTGGATAGCTGTAACGAGCGAATTTTGTCCAAGCGGCCCGCTTCGAATGGCGTCAACAAACCATTCTTTTTATGCATCCCCAGACACTGATTCAGATCGTCAAGCAACCCGTAGGCGCTCTGATAACGGTCGTCCGGTGATTTGGCCAACAGCTTCATTAGTACGGCTTGCAGCGGTCCGTCCCCATCCGGACGGATGTCGGATATGGACCCCGGCGTTCGATGAATATGCGCGGTATCCCAGTTCTCTTCGCTATCAGGAAAAAAGGGTAATCGACCGGTCAACAGTTCATAGAGGATTACACCCAATACATAAAGATCACTGCGCCCATCAGGCACACGATTGATCCGCCCCGACTGCTCGGGAGACCGGTAAGCCGCATGCCCTTCCGCATACTCAGTCAGGAGCGCCGTCTTGTGTTCCCATTGAATGCTTATACGAATGGGGCTGAGGCACCCGATCACAGCATTCCGTTGATGCTCGCGGTACACCATTTCAGTCAGCATCATGGAGAGCTCGAAGAAATCAGCTAGCCCTATTGGAGGAACCGTAATATATTCTTTCAATATCTTGCCGAATCCGATGATCATGCACACCTTTTAAGTTCTATTTTCGTCGATCGAATAGTACTTTTGCCACCTTCACGAGGATCAAACATAAGATTTTAATATGATTCGCGTCATCAAGGGCCTCGGAGAAATATCTTAAGACCTATCTCTTCGATGAAAAGGATGCATTAGGAAACCGTTGGGTTCCACAAAATATAATCGTAGTATTTCTTCTTTCTCACCAGCCATCTTGTAGCCAGAATATTCGTTGCCCTATACTCCTTACAAATATACTGTAGTACATAATTGGTAAAAGTAAATTCGGCTATATTCCAGTCAGGCCTCTTAATCTTCTAATTCGTCCTCAAAATCATCAACATCCAGCTGTCCGTTAACAACTCCATCCTGCAATGCCCGCCATAATGAAAGAAATTTGAATACGATGCTCTTACGAAATCACTAAGCTGTCTTCTTTTTTCTGCCTCATCTGGTATTTGGAAAACTGAACATTTTATCTTTAGCCTTTAACTTTTTGAAGCTTTATGCCGAAAAATTACCTTGGGTATCGAATTCGGACAGAGAACTGTCGAATAAAGGATTTTTATGTCGTATCTATTGTACTATACTTTGTTTAGTAGACCATTTACCAAACATTAAAAAGGGGAGCCGAGACTATGGGGAAGGGAAAGAGGAAAACAGCACTAACCTTTTTTTCAAAAAACTTGCTATTCTCTATTTCGGGAATCGTTCTAGCGTGTTTGATCATGTCAGTGATCAGTTACGTTATTATGAGTCGTGCGCTTATTGGCAGTTTGGAGGAGCAGGCAACAGGGGTTGCAACATTATGGAAGAACAGATTTGAGGTAGAAGACTTGATAAGCGCTAAGAAAAGTTCTTCTACAGATTCAACCATTCAGAAAAAACTTGTCTCCTTACTGGATGAATTGTCAAATGGTAATGCTAATGTGGCGCAAGGGTTCCTATTCGAGCCGGATGTCGTGGATGGTACAAAAACGAGGATCTTATCCAACCCTACTCATTTATTAGAGGCGGGTATTAAACCTGGTGATTTATTTAATCAGCCGACTGATATGGTTAAGGCATTCCAAACATTGAAGCAAACGAAACAGCTAGTTGTTCCCCCTGTTTACAAGGATGATATTGGATCATGGCTCACTGTATTAGTTCCGGTGCTCGATCAACAGCAACAGCTTGTCGCCGTATTTGGGATTGACGTGAATGCATCGGTAATTTCAGAACAACAGCACAATTTGATTTGGTCTTTAGTGATCGCTTCATTGTTGTTTATGGCTGTTGGGGCTATCATACAAATTTTTGGTCTAAAAAGGTTATTACGTCCGATCAAAGAATTAATCGGTGGTGTTGGAAATATCAGCAAAGGTGATCTCACACAGAATGTGGTTGTCCACTCCAATGATGAACTAGGACAATTATGTGAGCGCTTCAATGAGATGGTCCAATCGTTACATAGTACCTTGGAGCAAGTGCAAGTCACTGTCGAACAAGTGGCGAGTTCCTCCGTACAATTATCAGTTAACGCCGAAGATTCAACAAAGTCGTCTACGCAAACAGCTATTATCGTCCAAGAGCTGGCGACTGGAACAGAAATACAGGCGGGAAATATCGATCAAACGAATCGTTCTATAAACGAGATATCGACAAAAGTAGGACAAATCGAATCCAATTCCCGGGCGGTCATGGATAAGGTATTTATTGCGACAAACCTTGCAACAGAAGGAAATCAAGCGATTGATATGGTTGTTAGACAGATGAATTCTATCAGTTCTACAGTGAACCAATCCGCTGAGTCCATGAAATACTTAGTAGATAATGCCCTTCACATAGGAAGAATTGTAGAAGTTATCAATACAATCGCTAATCAAACGAATTTGTTAGCCCTGAATGCTTCCATAGAAGCTGCCCGCGCTGGAGAACATGGACGCGGTTTTGCTGTGGTTGCAGGTGAAGTAGAAAGTTAGCTGAACAATCTTCCAACTCAGCTCAACAGATTACGTCCTATGTGGAGAGCATCCAAGAAGGAATTCAAAACGCTGTCCAGTCTATGGAGCATGGTACAAGAGAGGTTAATGAGGGACTCCATTTGGTGAACCAAGCGGGAACATCGTTTAATGAAATTCGCGATGCGGTTGATGAAGTGTCGCTGAATATCCAAGTTGTGCCTACTGCTCTAGAACAAATGACATCTCGGATTTCCGAGGTTCTATCATCGATGAATCAAATTTTGGCCGTCACCAATGAGGCGGTAGGCGGAACACAGAATATTGCTGCCGCAACGGAGCAACAGTTAGCTTCTATGCAGGAGGTTACATCTTCTGCAAATGTACTGTCTAGCATGGCAGAAGAACTCCAAGAGAAATTAAGGCAGTTTAAGTTGTAACAGGAACAGGATGCTTGATTTAGGTTCTAACTTGACCAGATAAAAAGAGGCTGTCCCAAAAGTAGATCAATCTACTTGAGGGATGGCCTTCTTGATTAGCATAATCTACCGAATTGGACTCATTACCATTCATAAAAATTTTCCTCGATCATTTCCTCGAATGAATCGGCTAATAACTTGATCTCTTTTCAATCAGTAATCGCGTGCTGCATCGAACCAGCGTTGAGCCATCTCTTCCGTTATAGGATGGCCAATCTGGTGATCGGACTGGCTGAGTTGCCATACTGCTTCGCCAAGGTCTTCCCTTTCGGTTGTTTCTATGCCTTTGAGGGTTTTGAAGCGCACGGTGAAGGTGGTAATGGCTGCCTCGGCATCGGCAAGGCTGCGGGCCTGGGCCAAGGATGCCACTGCAACGTTGTAAGCTTCGTTAGCCAGTTTCGCCAGACGTTTAGGCCAAGACGAGAACGGGCGGCCATATTCGCTTGTCCACCACTCGTGCTTTCGCAATTGGCTCACTGAAGCATAGCCGGCCCATGGGCGTGTTTTGGCGCGTGTTTTCATTTGCTGCCTTAGGCGCTTGCCCGCGGTTTCTTCCACATTGTAGGCGATAAAACTCTCAAGCAACGGCCACGTGTCCAAGGAGGGCAAGTCCTCCAAATCAGGCATGAAGCGCAGCTCCAGATTCGTTAACCGGGCATGACGAGCCAACAAGTCCATGTCGCAGAAGTTCCCCCATAAACTCAATGAGTCAAGGTTGGGGAACCGGTCTAGACAGTCCAGCGAGATGGGCTGTCCCAGCGGCGTGTTTTGCAGCGTCAGGCTCGTCACCTGATGCAATTCACCGAGGTCGGGTAGTGTGAAAGGAGGATCATTCTTGCGTCGGCTGGTGCGCGGCGCTAGTGTCAGAGAATACGGCATATTTCCAGTGGCCGATAAGCGTAATAGATCGCCGGACACGTTCAAGCGGAAAGATCCCTTCGGAAGCTTCAAGCTCAGACGCTCTGCGGACTGGCCCAGCTCGATATGCAAGCCATGCACAATGGACTGGCTGGCGTCCACCACCGTATCTGCAGACAGGATCGGAGCCCACGTCATCTCTTCAATAGGACGTATCTGTGCCCAGTCCAAGAAGCCCGTGTCACTGCCTGAATAGTACAGAAATCGCGGCCAGGGCGAGCCTGCCGGCGTGGCAAAGGCATCGAATACGGTCCAATCGATGCGCGCGTCTGGCGCGACGTGAAGGTCTACCCTTAATTGCGGCGGCCCGATAGATAGGCTGCCCACACCGGGCCGAATGACAAGAGTGTGGCTGTGAGGTCCCGTCAGGTCAATGGGATAACAACCGTCTTCTCTAACAGAAGCAGAAGGGTGAGCTTGGTTATGAATTGGCATTTCCGTCATCCTTTCTTCTACCCTTGATTACATAACAACTTTGGTCTCTTGAGCTTCATTTTTACCTAGTGCTTTGGGGTTCCCTACGTTTATCTCTCTTAATGCTTCAACTATAGTAGCCCTTTATAAGGTGTATCTCATTTCCATTATAATGATCGCTTGTCCTGAATCTACCTACTTTTATCCTGAATTCTGGAAATGTGCACGATTCTTCATTCCCTCATGAAAAAAGGGGGTGTCTCTCCGTCATTTTAGGACTTCGGGACACCCTCTTTTGAACTAAAACGTGTTATATACTTCTTCACATTCTTCTGCAGTCGGTTCATAAAAACAGTGCTTCTTCCATCGTCCTGCGAGCGGCTGATTATACCAAGTGTCCGGGCATGGCCCGGGATTTTCGAACGTTCCTGGACGGAAATACCATAGGGAGAATTTAGCTGGCCAACTCCGCTCCCCATTCACAGCCCGTCGCGCCAGACGGCGTTCCCTCTCTCTTGCGTTTTGATAGTACAAACCATGTTGCAACGCTTCGAACGCATGCGGCTGGTTGATCATTTGGGGAATTGTCCGGATGCCTTTAAAATCAGAGCAATTCGCTCTTACTCGGTTAATGCCAACATTTCCAACAAGGAGCATGCCCTGTTCGCCTTCGGTCTCAGCTTCAGCTCGAAGCAATCTTGCCAACATATCAATATCCTGTTGCCTGGCTTTTACGACTGCCATTTGCTCACCTCTTTAGATT